>Ga0315294_10001471_pt1 | contig 25620 bp, 27 predicted proteins | sample YL17G13_40_MG_FD_203626 | JGI IMG/M metagenome (GOLD analysis project Ga0315294, IMG submission 203626) | Sediment microbial communities from Yellowstone Lake, YNP, Wyoming, USA - YL17G13_40 | ecosystem: Environmental > Aquatic > Freshwater > Lake > Sediment | place: USA: Wyoming | collected... | reverse complement strand
TGTCGACGGCTCTTCAGGTGACAACCAATACTGATAACCTAAAATCCCTCCGCCAACAATGGCAGCTAAAATAACAACAATTAAGATGTATTTTAAATTAGCTTTACCTTGGGTAACGAAAGGCATATTTTTTCGATTACTTGCTTAGGGAGTGATATCTGCGGGAAGAGAAGGGCTGCCGGTGATAGCTTTTGGTTTTAAGTTGATTGCAGCCATTATTACAAGTAAGATTGTAAAGAAAAATGGGAAACTAAGGTTGATTTTTACGAAACTCAGAAAATAATTAATCAGACAAGTGATGATAATCGGTAAGGTCATTAAATGCATGCTAAACTGATAAGATTTTTTATATCCAATTTCAACCTTTTTAATTTTGGCAACACCCCAAATCAAAAAGGCAGCTAACAATAAATAACTAAGCCGGAGAAATAATACAACAGAAATTCCAAACCAGACCGCAATTGCTAAAAGCGGATAAACTAACTTAAAGAAAGGTTCAATTTTTCCAATAAAAGATGATATAAAGTTTTCATTTATCGTAACATTAGGAACCTTACTCAAAAGAGTGGTTTTTAGTGCCTGATCTTCGTCATAGCAAGTTAAACTCTCTTCAGCTAAATAGCAAAAAGCTTTATAATCCTTAAATCGTTCGATAGAAAAAGGGGTTTTTGTGTCAATCACAAGAAGATTTTCAATGCCAAGAATTTTCTTGTCTGGCACCGCTGTTTCTTTTTCCCATCCCGGGGGCGCTTTTATAAAATACGGCTCCTGAACATTTGTCGATGCCTTTCCGTCTTTAATTACAATCTCAAGCTCATCAGGATAATACTGCAGGATTTTTTCGCTAAATATATCCGTTAAAAATTTTATCTTCGGAACAACTGTAAAAGACAATAAAATCATAGATACGAAAGCTATAAGAAGGACAAAGAGGAAATAATATTTTAAAGAATAGGAAAAAGGCTTACTTATGACACCGCTATAATAATCGGGATTATAGATGCTGTTTTTAATATTTTTGAAAAATTCCATATTTTTATAAATAGAATTTATTTTCCGCAACCTTTATATCGATTATATCTAAAAAAGCCCGAGACAACAACTCTCGAGTATCGGCTTGTCCTGAACGAAAGTGAAAGGCTCCCCTGGATGGACGTTGTTAGAACCTCTCTGGCGACTGCTTGACTTATAATAACAGGTCTGTTTTGGTGAATTAATAATAAAAAACCTCTGACTTCGTTGGAAGTAGAGGTTGTAGATTATTGCTTATCAATCTGAAATTTGTTCATAGACCCAATTTATAAGAGTTGCTATCAATCCTCCTGGGATTATACTCAGTATAATCCCACCAATAGAGAAACCGAAGCTTATTAGTGAAGTTGCAAACAATTGTGTGTGTCCGAGTGTCCACCCTTTACTTAATGACAGACCTATGCCAGCTAAATGAGAAATCAACACAGTTATAAAGAAAATTGGCAGCCAGATTACGAAGCTATAATCTGACTTTCCGAAACCATTTGGGTTTTTCCAGAGAGTTGCCCAGTCTCTTTTTGACCATCTACGCAGTAGAAATAATGTTAAGACTATTTCTGGCCATATCATGATTACTACAGCAAGGGGTGGAAAGTTTACCAGAAGCCACACAAATCCCCATATTATTGCTCCGATAATAGCGAGAAAAAGAAGTAAACCGAATATACATCCACCAGGGCTACTATCATCAGACCAAAGAGACCCTATCCAGCCTTCTGGACCAAAAACATCTCCTATTTTAGACACAGCCTTCCCTCCTATTGTTAACGAACAACTGATATTTCACCTTAAGTAATCTTTGGCTCTTTGTCAAAACAAAAACCTCGCAAGATGCGGGGCAAATTAGCTCCCCTGGATGGACGTTGTTAGAACCTCTCTAATAACTACTTGACTTATGATAACGGGTCTGTTTTGTAAGATTATTTTATTATTGCTTCAATCTCTTTCAATTCTTCTTCACAGTTAGGATATCGCATCTTCTTAATTTTTCCTTCTAAATAAAAGTTATATGTCGCTGAATAATCAGGAACTGGTGTTTTTATCCAACAATCTTTATCCATAATGCCAGACAACTTAATTTGATTTTTAATCTTTTCTATCGTTTCCTCGTCTAATTCTTTTTTAATATTCTTTTCTCCCTCTAAAACTAACTCTCCAGAATAATATAGCTTCGTGGTCTGAATGCAAATATTATTCGGAGGGCAAGGTCCCCATCCTTCTTCTTTTTCAAAAAGAATCAAATTGGTAGTTTCGTCTTTAGGTGGCACTGTCTCTTTTTCTGGGCAAAGCCAAAGAACTACACCAATAATAATGGCCATTACAAAAAGTATAATTAGAATTGCTAATGGAATGGGTATCTTTTTGTTCATTTTCTTATTCTATCAATAAATCGCCTAACTGATAGTCTGGAATTTGCTCCCCTGGTTGGGCGATGTTAGAACCTCTCTCACAGCTATTTGATTTATGATAGCAGGTCTAGTTTAATCTAAGAACTTAAAAGTATTAATCAATCTTTCCCAAACTTTTTTACCCTCTAATTCGTTATCTAAGCTAACTTGTAAAAGTAAATTTTTTCCCTTAGGAGAAGGAATTAAATAATAATCCTGGGTCACCTTTTCTTGTCCCTCTCTACTAGCCCGAGTTTCCATCTGTATCGCTGCAGCTATCCCATTTACTACTGATATTTGTTTTATTTCTATTGCGTCAAATTCTACTTTTCCTCCTAAGGGTGAAATATAGTCTTCTTTCTCTGTTACGATTGATTGAATTTCTTCAACTGACAATTGCGAATAATCCCAAACGTATATACTACCAAATGATTCAGAATTTATTACTGCAACGGCAAGAGTATCTTTACGCTCTTCTTTTTTTACTTCGCTTATTTCCCAACCTGCTGGATATTCAAATTGAAATCCAAACTCATTATTTTTATAAATACTCCAGCCACCTCCATTCGTCTGTTTTTCTATCTCTTTCTTTGTTTCTTTAGTTGCCGCCCATCCGATTAATCTAAACATTGTTACTGGTGTCTTCTCTTGTGCAATAAGTTTTTTGGTAGAATCCTTAGATAAGAATATATTACGATTAATTATACCTGTTATTAACAGTTCTTTTGGCCCTACAGTTTCTGTAATTATCTTAGAACCGTCAGGTGATACTTCTGTTGTTATTAACATAAATTTGTTTATTTCCTGTACGGTCAGTTCTTCTTGAGAAAAATTCCTGGTATCAAGTAGATAGCATTTATACCAATATTTCTCTGGCGCCAATCCTTCTTTTTCTATGGGGCTTATTACTTTTCCTTCAACAATGGGTTCTATTACTCTTCCTTCAATAACCTCAATTTCAGAAACTGCATCAGAATCTCCAAAGCAATAAATCAAATTATATTGAGTAAATTGAGGAGAAGATGATGGTTGTTCGTTTCGCTCTGCTACCAACCATAAAATCCCTCCGCCAACAATTACAGCCAGAACAACAACAATTAAGATATATTTTAAGTTAGCTTTACCTTGAGTAATGAAAGGCATGTTAATTTATTATACCCCCATCCCTGCTTGTCATCCATAGCTTTAGCGAAGGATGGCAAAACAAAAACCCGAGATATCCACTTCTCGGGCGGTGGCTTGCCCTGAGCTTGTCGAATGGGCTTGTCCTGAACGAATGTGAAGGGCTCCGGGGGCAGGACTCGAACCCATGAGATACAATAGAATATTATCTTATCTGGCAGGCATCAAAAAAGGGAGAAATTATCCTATGAACTTCCAGAAGATATTTTTGAGAATAAGGTTTTACTTTTTCGAATTCCGGATCAAGTGTTTTTTCCGGTCGAAAGTTCTGAATAAAATATTTTTTAGCAGGAGATAGCCAACGGGCTATTTTTACGATATCTTCTTTTTCCAATAAATCTGGCGCTACTGTTGTGCGAAATTCATATTCAATCTTGTCTTCTTTTAAAATATTTATACTTTTTTCAATATTATCTAACAACCTCTCGCCCCAATATTCTGATATTCCAATGTTTTTAATATATTTTTCTTTCGGAGCTTTAATATCCATTGCAACATAATCAATTAGACTATTATCAATCAAAGATTTTAGCATTTCAGGGTTGGAACCGTTTGTATCTAATTTAACTAAAAACTCTAATTTTTTAATTTCTTTTACAAGATCTGGCAGGTCTTTATAGATGGTTGGCTCGCCCCCGCAAATCACAACGCCTTCTAATAGCCCCTTTTTTGATTTTAAGAAATTAAAAAAATCCCTCTCTGGGATTTTTGGTTGATTTTCTATTTTTTCCGGCAAGACTAATTCTGAACTATAGCAGAATGGACAACGAAAATTACAGCCGGCAAGAAAAACAGTGCAGGCAAGCTTTTGTGGGTAATCAATTAAAGTGAATTTTTGGAGACCGCCGATTTTAATCACAATTTTGGAAGTTTGTACTCTTTTCTTTGTTCAAATTCTTCTTTTTTGCCAAGATTCCATTGTTTAACTGGTCTCAGATATCCTACAATTCTGGAATAAACTTCGCAAGGCTGAGTAATTGTACATCTCGGACATTCAAAATGTTCACCTGAAAGATAACCATGGACAGGGCAAATTGAAAATGTTGGAGTTAAGGTTATATAAGGCAGGTGAAATTTTTCAAAAACTCTTTTTATCAAAACCGGGACATTTCTTACATCAGAGACTCTCTCTCCCAGAAAAAAATGGAGGACCGTGCCGCCGGTATATTTTGTTTGTAATTCATCTTGAAGTTTTAAAACCTCAAAAAGATCATCGGTGTAATTAACGGGCAAGTGAGTGCTATTTGTGTAGTAAGGAACCTTATCTGTGCCGGCAGTAATTATATCTTGATATTTCTCTTTGTCCTTTTGGGCTAATCTGTAGGCGGTTGATTCAGCTGGTGTAGCTTCCAAGTTATATAAATTATCATTCTCTTTTTGATAATTAACTAATTTCTCTCTCATAAATTCCATGACTTCAATGGCAAATCTTCGACCGCGCTTGGATCCAATATCTTCCTCAATGAAATTAAGCAGAGCTTCATTCATGCCGATCAAGCCAATAGTTGAAAAGTGATTACCGAAATATGCCCCCCGCATTTGATTTACTCCGGCCAGATAAAATTTTGAATAAGGATATAGGCCTTTTTCCATAAAATCTTCCAGGGTCTTTCTCTTAATGTCCAAACTCTCTTTTGCTAAATCCATTGCTTTAGCCAGTTTCCCAAAGAATTCTTTCTTTGTTTTTGACAAATATCCAATCCTGGGAAGATTTATCGTCACCACGCCGATACTGCCAGTAAGCGGATAAGAGCCGAATAGCCCTCCTCCTCTCTTGTACAGTTCTCGGTTGTCCAAACGAAGCCTGCAGCACATACTTCTCGCGTCTTCTGGCTTCATTTCTGATTGAATAAAATTCGCGAAATAATTAATTCCGTACTTTGCTGTTGATTCCCAAAGCGGATCTAGGTTAGAATCTTCCCAATTGAAATCTGTGGTGATGTTGATGGTTGGAATTGGGAAGTGAAATGGTCTTCCCCGCGCATCACCATCCATCATTGTTTCATAAAACGCCCTGGTGAAAATATTCATTTCTTCCTGAAATTCACCATAGGTTTCTTTTTGGGGCTTGCCTCCAATGATTACCGGCTGTTTAGCTAAAGTTGGTGATGGTTTTATATCAAAAGTTATATTAGTAAAAGGACACTGAAATCCTACCCTGGTGGGAATGCTGCAGTTAAATAAAAATTCTTGCATCGCTTGTTTGACTTCTCTGTAGGTCAAACTATCGTATCTAATAAAAGGAGCTAGAAGAGTATCAATGCTGCCAACGGCAATGGCGCCAGCGCACTCGCCCTGCAGGGTATAAAAGAAATTAACTAATTGACCCAAAGCTGTCTGAAAATGTTTTGCGGGTTTTGATTCTGTCTTTCCTGTTACGCCGCCAAATCCTTTCAATAGTAAATCATAAAGATCCCAACCCATACAGTATGGTCCCAGAGTGTCTAAGTTGTGGATATGAAAATCGCCAGAATATGCTGCCTCTCTTATTTCTACTGGATAAATTTTGTTTAGCCAGTATTTCTTTGTTATCGCTGAAATTCCGTAATGATTAAGCCCCTGCAGAGAATAAGCCATATTTGCGTTCTCTTGCACCTGCCAATCGAGCTCTTCAATATACTTATCTAACATCTCGACTGATTCATCTACCGCGCCAACTGCTTCTCTAATCTTTCTTCTCTGTTCCCGGTAAAGAATATATGCCTTAGCGGTTTCTACCAACCCTTCTAAAATTAAAACTTCCTCAACGATATCTTGAATTTGCTCGACATGAGGAAGTTCGTCTTTTCTAAATCTCCTGTTTAGAATTTTAACCACGTTATCTGAAACCTTCTTTGATCTCTTTCCATCTCCCTGGCCGGTAGCAGTTAAAGCTTTGAAAACAACGTCGGTAATTTTTGTCTGGCCAAAGTCTACAATCGTTCCGTCTCTTTTTTGAATTTTCGTAATTTTATTTTGGAGCATATTTTTCTTTAAAAAGTGGAGGTCAGAGATAAAAAAATCGCTTCAAACTGAAAGATTATCTCATTTTAACCCAATAAAAAAAGGGGGTCAAACCTCTTTTTAATTGAATTTCTGTGGATAACTCTGCGTGAAACGCTAATCCCGCGTTTAATTAAACGCGGGGTCAAACATTTTCAAAACCCGTGATAATAATCATTATTTTTACTTCTCCTTCTTTGATTTTTTTATCCTGGACTGCTCCAAAAATCACCTTTACATCCGGATTAAGATTTTTGGTAATGAATTGGGCAGCTTCTTTTATTTCAGAGAGACTTAAATCGCTCTTCCCGCTGATGTTAAACAGAACCCCCTTTCCTCCTTTCCAGCTGATATCTTCCAAGAAAGGAGAAGCTAGCGCTGAGCTTACCGCATCTTCAATTCTTTTCTCACCCTTCCCTCTTCCTATCCCAAAAACAGCAGGTCCTGCATTGGCCACAATTGTTTTTAAATCAGCGAAATCAACATTGACAATGCCGGGAAGGGTAATTAAATCAGAAATTCCCTGAACGCCTTCTCTTAGTATTTCATCACACATCCAGAAGGCAGAAGAAATTGGAGTTTGATCATCAATCATTTTCAACACCTTATCGTTTGGAATAACCAAGAGCGTGTCAGTTTTTTCTTTTAGTGTTTCTATTCCTCTTTCTGCGATAATCTTTCGTGGAAAACCTTCGAAGGAAAAAGGTTTTGTTACAATAGCTATTGTCAGAGCTCCCAATTTTTTTGCAATTTCAGCAACAACGGGAGCAGCACCCGTGCAAGTCCCGCCGCCAAAACCGCCGGTAACAAAAACAATGTCGGCATCTTTTAAAATTTCTTTAATTTCCTCTTTGCTTTCTTGGGCTGCTATTTCTCCAATTTTGGGATTCATTCCAGCTCCCAAGCCCTTTGTCATTCTTTTTCCGATTTGAAGTTTTATATCTGCCTGAATTTTTTTTAAATCCTGAACATCGGTATTAATAGCAATCAATTCCACTCCTTGAATTTTACATTTCGTCATTCGTGAAACAGCGTTAGATCCTGATCCACCAACTCCAACCACTTTAATTTTTGTTGAAGGTTTCATTTTTTTCTCTTGAATTTAGAAAATAGATAATATCAACTTAGCCATACTGAAACCAAGACATGATATACCATACCATGAAACACGAGTATAAAATACTAATTATACTTAATATTATTCCAGCTATAGCAAAAATCTTTTTTGAGGATTTCAATCCAATAAGTCCTGTAATTATTCCAGGGAAACCCAATATCACGGGTGTCGATATCGAGGTCAGAATTGTAGCCGTTGCATCTCCAATAAGATTATTAATCGCTAGCCATTGCCATGGATATATCAAAAACGCAAGTGAAGGTGGCGACATTATCACGCTAAGAATCCCCAATACTAACGAAGCAATAGCTTTTCCTTTTGGGTCGGGTTTTAGTTGCTTGTCCGCCGAAGCTTCAGCGGAGGAGGATTGATTATTATTCATATTTCAATTTCAAAACTTATTTTTTTATATGTTTAACGTCGGGTGTTAAACATTAGATGACGACCATTATTCTAAGGTATAAAAATTCGGAAAATTCTTCTTATTCTTGAGCCAATTCCGCCGCCAAATAAATGAGGTCTCTTATCCTCTTCTTCCAGATGAACACCCCTTAAGACTAAACCAGAAACCAAAGCCAAGGAAGGATCTTCTTCTAGCCCTAAAATCCCTTTGGGATAACCTATCTGACAAGGCAATTTTAATTCTTTTTTAGCCAAATCTGTTATTTTTGGCAATCTTGCTCCCCCTCCGGTTAAAACAACACCGGCAGGCAATTTTGCCTGGCGGGAAATCTTTTTTAATTCTTTGTTTACCAATTCAAAAATCTCAGATACCCTGGCTTCAATAATTTCGTAAATTATCTTTGGTGAAAAAGTTATGGGCTCTGGCCCTATTGCCTCAACTTTCTCCCTTCTTTTATGCTTGGCTGAACGCCCTCTCTTTTTTCTTCCCCTAACCACACAGGTACCAAATTCCAATTTTATTCTTTCAGCAGTCTCAATATCTGTTTTCAGTCCGATTGCGATATCGTTTGTAATATTGCCCGAGCCAACCGGAAATACTGTGGCGTGAAGCAATCCTCCCTCTTCAAAAACAGCAAGGCTGGTTGTCCCGGCACCAATGTCCAAAAGAATCACTCCTAATTCTTTTTGTTTCGGGGTCAAAACTGATTGGGCCGAAGCTAAAGGTGAAATAGCGATATCATCAATCTGAAGGCCAGTATTTAAAACAGCGGAAGTTAAATTCTTTACATAGGGAGCAAATCCGCAAAGCGTGGAAACCTCTGCTTCCAACCTTATTCCCTGCATTCCCAGAACTTCTTTTATTCCTTTTTCTCCGTCAATTACAAATTCTTTTAAGGCAACGTCTAAAATTTCTTTGTTGGATGGCAGGGGAAAAGTCTGAGCTGCCTGCATAACCCTTTCAATGTCTTCCTGCGATATTCTTTGGTCAGCTCTTGAGACAGCAACCACGCCCCTTGAGGGGGTGGCAAATATATGACTTCCTCCAATGTTCGTATAAACAGAGCTAACCTTTCTGCCACATAAATTTTGGAGTTCCTCTAGCGCTAAAATAATTTGATTCGATACATCTTCGGGATTAATTATTACACCCTTTCTAAGACCTGCTGACGGCACCTGAACGATACCTAATATTTCAAGCTCTGATGTTTTCTTTTTCTTCTGAACAGTCAGGATTTTAATACTGCCCGTTCCGATATCAAGCCCTGTGATAGTATGTGACCCAAACATAAATCTTAAATCTAAGGTTTTATTTTTAAAATTTTAGAAAGATAATATTGCTGTTTTTCTTCCATCTTTCTTACTTTTGCCGCAGATTTTTCGTCTTCATAACCCAGAAGGTGCAATATTCCATGGATTAAAACCTGGGCTAATTCCGTTTTAAAATTAGAGCCAAATTTTCTGGCATTTTCCTTAACTTTATGGGGACAGATGACTATTTCTCCCAAATTTTTGACTTTTTTAAGGAAATTTGGTTTAAATTTTTTCTTTAGCACCTCTTTGTCGGAAAAAGAAAGGACATCGGTTGCTTTATTTCTGCCTCGATAATTTCTATTTATTTCTCTAATTTTACCCGGCCCAACCAGGGCAATTGATAACTCAACTTTATTTTCTATTTTTTCTCCCCTCAGAACCTTTTTTGTAATTCTTATCAAATATTTTCTATTAATAGAAACACCAGTAAGATTATTAACCTCTATCATAAAGTAAATAACGTTCTTTGAGCGAGGGCTTTCACCTATCAGCCCAAAGACCAAAGGAGTAGCCTCCTTTGGAATCCTCATTGACGCCTTCTATTGTTCCTCTGGACCCCGTCCCGCTTTAGCGGGACGGGGTTTTAAAAAGTAGGCGTCAATAACCTTTTTCAATAGTATCATAGGTTCAAATAAATTAAAAGCCCCGCTTTACGGGACGTTTAGTAAGGAATAAATCTTAGTTTTGGTTCTAAAATATTAAACCAAAAGTTCTTTAACTATCCTGCTGACTACTGTGCCGTCAGCTTTTCCTTTAACTTTTGGCATTAATTCTGCCATTATTTTTCCCATATCCTGGGAACCGGTAGCTCCGACTTTTCCAATGGCTTCCTTGGCCAATTTTTGAATTTTCTCTTCGGATAATTGTTCTGGTAAATATTTTTGCAAAATTTCAAGCTCTTTTTTCTCTTTTTCGACCAAATCTGGCCTTTCTCCTTTTTGGAACCCAGTAATCGCCTCTTTCCTTTTTTTGGCTTCAGAAGAAACCACCTCTGTACTTTCTTCGTCAGAAAGCTGACTTTCTTTTTCCAGATCTTTTTCACTCATATCTTTTTTGTCCTTGGCTATTTTAGCTCTTTTTTCCTTTTCTTTGTTCAAAATAGCCGCCCAAAGCATTCTTAGAACTGAAGTTTCCAACGTTGCCTTTTCTTTCAATGACCTTCTGAAGTTTTCATTAATTTTCTCTTTAAGAGTCATCAAGAAAATCTTATTTAATATATTCTTTTATCTTCTCAAGGATTGCTTTTGGGGTAAAATCAGTTTTCAGCAAATAAGCCTTTACACCGAGACGATCTGCCTCTTTTCTCGTTTTTGGGTCATCATAGTTGGAAAAAGCCACTACCGGTATTTTCGAAATTTGAGAATCGTCATTAAGTCTCCCCAGAAAGGAAATTCCGTTTTCTTTGGGGAGGAGAATGTCTAGCAGAATTAAATCAGGTTTTTCTTTTTTTGCAGCAATTATGCCTTCTTCAGAGGTTAGGGCTGAAATTATTTCATATCCTGCTTCTGAAAATTTATCTTGATACATCTCAGCTAAAATTTTTTCGTCCTCTATGATTAGAATTTTTTTCATTTAAGTTGAAATTAGTATTTTTTTTCTAACTTACCTAGTTTTTCTAATTTTTCGTAGTATTTTTTTAATTCTTCCCGCCTTAAAGCAGCTCGTTTTTTTGCCTGGTGGCTTTGGCTTCTCTTTTTGAAGCGGGCTTTCCTTGCCCGTAACAAAATTCCGCTCTGTCTAATCCTTTTTGAAAAACGATAAATTAAACTCTGGGGAGTTTCTTTTAATTGTCGCTTAATTTCTAAAGCCATAATTTTAGGGCATTTCTATTGGTCTTCCGGCCAAGAAATGTAAATGGAGATGGTCTATAAATTGTCCTCCGTTTTGACCCGTATTAATCACTATTTTATAACCTTTTATATTTTTATCTTCAGCTATTCTCTTAGCGGCCAGAAGTAGCTCACCGCTTATTTCTTTGTCTTGAATATCTAAATGATCTACCGATACGATGTGTTTCTTAGGCAGAATTAAAAAATGGATCGGAGCTTTTGGGTGAATATCTTTGACAGCAATCACTTCGTCGTTTTCATAAACAATCTCTGATTCTAATTCTTTTTTAATAATTTTGCAAAAAAGACAATCCATGTTTAAACAATAATCTGTTTCTATCTTTTAGTCCTTCTTTTCATTTCTTTTACAACTTTCTCTAATTTCACTATCTCTTGTTCCCCGCTTTTCATATCTCTAACAATTATTGTTCCTTCCAGGGCCTCTTTCTGCCCCAATATTAAAGAATACCTTGCTCCTAGTCTATCGGCAAATTTTAGCTGGGCCTTCAAAGAGTCTCTACTAAACGATTCAGCGGTTGGTATTTTTGCTTTCCTAAATTCTTCGAACAGCTTTAAGCTTTTTCTTTTAGCTAAATTTCCCAGCTGAGCCAGAAAAATATTAGCAGATGGAGGAGAAAAAGACTTTCTGGTTTTGATTTTCATCAAGTTTATAATTCTTTCTATACCGCCTGCGCCTCCCATGCCCGGGTTGTCCTTTCCGCTTAAGAGTTTAGACAAATTATCGTACCTTCCGCCGCCAACCAAAGCTCCTTGCTGCTTTCCTTCTTCGCTGTCTTCAAAGATCTCAAAAGTTGTTTTGGTGTAGTAGTCTAAACCCCTTACCAAATAAGGATTTAAGCGATAAGGTAATTCTAGTTCATCTAAAAATTCCAGAACTTCTTTGAAATGGGTATGGCATTCTTGGCAGAGGTGATCAATTATTTGGGGCGCTTGGGATTTTATTCTTTGGCATTTCTCCTCTTTACAATCTAGAATTCTTAATGGATTTTCTTTAATTCTCCTTCTGCAGTCTAAGCATAAAGCATCTTGGCGGTATTTCAAGTAATTCACCAGAAGTTTCTTATAATAAGGCCTGCACTGGCTATCGCCGATACTATTAATCTCAATAATTAAATTTTTGAAACGAAGCTCTTTTAAAATGCTATAAAAAATCTGGATTATTTGGCTGTCGATTACTGGACTTTGCTCTCCTATAATCTCAAAACTAAATTGGTGGAATTGGCGATATCTTCCTGCCTGGGGATGTTCATAACGGAAATACGGTCCGAAAGCCCAAAGTTTAACCGGTTGAGGTAAATTATACATTCCATGCTGAATAAACGCCCTGACAATTGGCGCTGTGCCTTCTGGTCTAAGAGCTAACCAATCTCCGCCTTTAGTTCGGAAAATATACATTTGTTTTTCAACAATATCTGTACCCAACCCTATTCCCCTTGAGAAAAGTTCCGCTTCTTCTAAAATTGGCGTGGTGATTTTTTTAAAATTGTAGAATTCGGCAATACCTTCAGAGATATTATAAATTTTCTGAAAATAAAACTGATCTTCGGATAGAATATCATGCGTGCCAGTTGGCGTTTGATAGCCCTTCTTTTTTATTTTTGGAGGATGAGGATTCATAATTAAGGGTTTTGATAAACAGGAGTGGCAACCCTAGCCAAAGAGGTTGGAGGCCAAGCTTTTATAAAAACTTTACCGATTATAAGTTTTCTTGATAAGGATCCCCATTGCCTTGAGTCATAGGAATATGACCTATTGTCGCCCATAACAAAATATTCACTATCTGATAGGGCAACTTCAAAATCATCCGACACTTTAGAGATTTCTGGCATATATGAACCCTCATCTAATATCTGTCTTTTGTTATCTTTAGAAACAGTTATTTCACTGCCTTTTATTGTTATTGTTTCTCCGGGCAGGCCAATAATTCTTTTAATATAACGTTGTGATGGATTTTGCGGGGATTCAAAAACAATCACCTCTCCCCTTTCAGGTTCTCCAAATCTGTAAGAGATTTCATCAACAATTAAATAGTCGCCCGAATGAAAATTGGGCTCCATTGAGGCGCCCTTTACAATAAATGGCTGAAACAGAAAATAGCGTATAGGAATTACTATTACTAACGCGATAATTATAATCTTTGAGATTTCCCACAGAAAAGAAAGAAAACTCTTCATACTTATTGATTATAATGAAATTTCCAAATTCATCAATAGGCGATATAATATAAGAACCAATATGTTTCTAATTGTAGGGCTGGGTAATCCAGGAAAAAAATTTGAAAAAACACGGCACAATGTTGGTTTTTTAGTAATTGATGAATTCTCGAGAGAGAATGGTTTTCCCAGCTGGAGAGGAAGTAAAAACAATAATTGCCTTTATGCAAAAAAAGAAATGGCGGGCAAAGAAATAGAGCTGATAAAGCCCCTGGTCTTTATGAATAACTCCGGGCAGGTAATAAAATCTATCTCTAGAAAGCATAATTTAAAACCGGAAAATATTCTTATCGTTCATGATGACATTGATCTTCCCTTGGGGAAAATAAGGATTGTGAAAAACCGGGGATCGGCTGGCCAAAAAGGTGTTGAATCAATAATAAAAGAACTAAAGACGAAAGATTTTATTCGCATTCGGCTTGGTATCAAACCCAGAAACGATGAGAAAAAGAATAAAAACCTTGACAGATTTGTTCTTCAAAAATTTGACCAGAACGAAAAGAATATTGTTAAAGAGATGTCAGAAAAGAGCTGTGAGATAATTAAAATGATTTTAAGCTATGGATTGGAAAAAACAATACAAAGATATAACTAATTCTAAAAATAAAAAATGCTTTTGCCTTCTAGTCTGCCTGAGAGCTATTAGGGTCTAGCTGGAAATTTCCAGAAAACCCTAAGTATTTGTCAGTCGATATTTTGGCTAAACAAGCGCTTTAGGCTAAGGAGGGATTGCCTATTTTCACCGATTAAATAATTAAAAATTATCTGATCGGCGAGCAACTCCCAGGCAGGCAAGAAAGTAAAAGCTTTATGCTGTAAATATTGTATTATAATTTAAATTAATGAATTTGTCAACCCTAAGCCCGTCCAGCTAAACATTATAGTGAAAAATATATCGGAAATAAACTCAGCCCTAATTGTCAGTATAACCCCCTATTTTTTAGAAAAGGGTAATTTTTGGTTTGAAGAAAATCTGGAAAAAATATTAAGATCCAGACGGACCCAGTCTTTTTTTGAAACCAATACTTTATTTTTGGAAAAAAATCAGAAATATAATCTCTCCCAGTTGCTAAGAAAGCTAGATGAGATGGGTTATGAAAAAGTTTATCGGGTTTCGGAGCTGGGCGAATTTTCCCAGAAAGGGGGTTTAGTTGAGATTTTTCCAATAAATAAAGACTTTGCTGTCCGTTTAGATTTTTTAGGAAATAAGATAAGAGAAATTGAAAAATTACCTATTGAGATAAAAGACGAGAAAGTATCGAAAGAAACATTAAAAAAGAAATTGAAGTCTCAGAGATTATTTTCGGATTTAAGGGAAATAAAGCCGGGAGATTATCTGGTCCATTTAGACCACGGAATAGGCCTTTACAGAAAACAAATATTAATAGACGGTCAGAAATATTATCAACTGGAATATGCAGCTAATGATAAATTATATGTTCCGGCAGGGCTGGAAAGGAAGTTATCGCGCTATGTTGGTTTTGTCGAACCAAAAATTTCAAGACTTGGCTCTACTCTCTGGCAAAGAACTAAAAAGGCTATTAAGGAAGAAACCGAAAAATTAGCAAAAGAGCTTTTAGATATTTATGCCAAGAGAGAAATCGCCAATCGCCGTCCCTATCTGCCAGCTAAAGAATTTGAGTCCCAGATAATTTCTTCTTTCCAATATAGTGAAACTCCCGATCAAATCCAGGCAATTGAAGAAGTGATAAAAGATTTAGAATCTGAAAAACCAATGGATCGTTTAGTCTGCGGCGATGTCGGCTTTGGCAAAACAGAAATAGCTTTAAGGGCGATTATAAGAGTTGTTTCGAATGGATATCAGTCAGCGGTAATTTGTCCAACAACGATTTTAGCCAATCAGCATTTCCAGAACTTTAGAGAAAGATTAAAAAATCTACCAATAGAAATTGCGCTTTTATCAAGACTGCAATCAAAAAAAGAGCAAAAAGAAATTGCCGAAGGATTAGAATCAGGGTCAATTGATATTGTTATCGGCACTCACCGAATTTTATCAAAAGACGTTGAATTTAAAGACCTGGGTCTTTTAGTGATTGATGACGAGCAAAGGTTTGGGGTTCGGCAAAAAGAAAAATTAAAAAAGACTCGTGCTTCTCTTGATGTTTTGTCACTCTCTGCCACCCCAATACCAAGAACTCTTTATTCTGCCTTATCCTCTCTAAAAGATATCACTTTGATTCAAACCGCACCAATCGGCAGGCTTCCGGTAAAAACTTTTATTTTACCTTTCCAAAAAGAATTTATTCGAAAAGCGATTGAAAAAGAGATTTCCAGGAGAGGACAGGTTTATTATCTACACAATCGGGTTGAAACAATCGGGAATATAAAAAATTTTTTAGAAAACTTAGTCCCTCAAGCCAGGATAGCTATAGCTCATGGCAAATTAAAAGAGAAATATTTAGTTGAAGTAATGACTGGCTTTCAAAGAAAATCTGTTGATGTTTTGGTGGCGACGACGATAATTGAAAACGGCTTAGACCTGCCAAATGTTAATACCCTAATTGTGGATGACGCTACAAGATTAGGACTCGCTCAGGCTTATCAAATAAGGGGCCGGATTGGCAGATCTCATATCCAAGCTTTTGCCTATTTTCTATACAATAATCGGCTTTCAGATAATGCCGAAATTAGATTAAGAACCTTGAAAGAAGCCGAAGCTCTGGGTTCTGGCTATAGAATTGCTTTGAAAGATTTAGAAATCCGGGGATCGGGAAATATCCTGGGCAGAGAACAATGGGGAAATATAAATCGTGTGGGTCTCAATCTTTATTGCCAAATACTATCTGATGCAATTGATAGATTAAAAACTGTCAAACCTGCCCCGTAGTTCCCGCCTTTCGGGATACTATGGGGTACTTTCTGACGAAATTGAAAAAATAAAAAGGGCCGATGGGGGCCCTAGAGCAGAGTGATTTCACAACCGGTTTCTTCAGAAACCATTCTTTCTATATCTCCTCTTTGGAGGGGACTTAGGAAAGACGGACTAATATTGAAGTATTCCAAAATCTGAACAATTGCTGTCTCTATCCTTTCGGGCATCCAAGATCCTTCCATATCTTCCCCTGTAAGATCTTCAGGGTTTATTTCTAGAAAACCAACCCTTGGTTCAATTTCAGCGCTAAATTCTTTTAGGAAATAACAGGAATTTCGATCTAATTTCTCTGCATTATCATCAATAACTTGACAAAGAGCAGCATAAAAAACATCAATCAATTTATCTTGGAATTCTTCAGAAAAACTTAATCCGCTCCGGATCTCATCTTCAAAATTTTCCTTAAAAAATCTTACAATGGTGCTGACGTAAATTTTTTTCCCCCATACAATCACATACGACATCCTGCCCTCCTTGTTTTAAAAGTCCAAAACCTCCTTTTAATTCTTAACATATCTAATAGAGAGAGTCAATTCTTAAATAGATCCAGAATTAAAAATTTCATAATTTTCACAAAAATGTTAAATTGAGAAAATGGACAAAATAGAGACAATAACCATTGAAGATAACAATTACCCAAAGATTTTGAGGGAAATAAAAGATCCCCCAAGGATTCTTTATTATATAGGAAGCCTGCCCCGAGCGGAGTCGAGTAGTTTTGCTGTTGTTGGAACCAGAATGGCCTCTTCTTATGGAAAACAGGTGGCTTTGGAAATTGCCGGAGACCTAGCTGAAGCTGGTCTAACAATTGTTTCGGGTTTAGCTCCGGGAATTGACACTTTCTGCCATCAAGCGGTAGTAGAAAAGGAGGAAAGAACAATTGCTGTTCTGGGAACGGGTTTGGACGAAAAGAGTATTTATCCCCAATCTAATCTTAAATTAGCAAGAAAAATTATTGAAAAAGGATTATTGATTTCTGAATATCCGCCAGGAACTCCGGGATTAAAGCAAAACTTCCCCAGAAGGAACAGAATAATCTCCGGCCTTTCTTTTGGAGTTCTGGTTATTGAAGCTAAAGAAAGATCTGGCTCTTTAATTACGGCAGGGTGGGCACTAAAACAAGGAAAAAAAGTTTTTGCCGTACCGGGTTCAATTTATTCTTCAAATTCTCGCGGAACCAATTATTTGATAAAAAATGGGGCGAAATTAGTTGAAAACGCTAATGATATTCTAAAGGAACTAGATTTGCCTTCTATAAATAAATCTGAGATAATTGGCGAAACCGCTGAAGAAAGCAGAATCTTAGAGATTCTTAAAGAAGGAGGGCTCTATATTGATGAAATTATTAAAAGAACGGGGCTGAATCCAGCAAACGTAAGTTCTGCTTTGGCAATAATGGAAATTAGAGGTAAGGTAAGAAATTTAGGAGGAAATATTTATGCAATTAGTTCTCGTTGAATCACCAACTAAATCAAAAACCTTAGAAGGATTTCTCGGTAAAGATTATCATATTACTGCTACTATGGGCCATATTCGTGACTTGCCAAAGAGCGAATTTGGCATCGAGCTCGAAAATGGTTTTAAGCCAAAATATATAATCATTCCCAGGGCCAGAAAAACCGTTACTTTCTTGAAAAACCTTGCAAAAAAAGCGGAGTTAATTATTTTGGCAACCGACGAAGACAGAGAAGGAGAAGCTATCGCCTGGCATTTAACTCAAATTTTAAATTTAGACAGTGAGGATTCTTATCAGAGAATTGTTTTTCATGAAATTACCAAACCCGCAATTGAAGAAGCTTTAAAAAATCCGAGAAAGATTGATATGAACTTGGTTAATGCCCAACAAACCAGAAGATTTTTAGACAGGATTGTCGGTTATAAACTGTCTCCTTTTCTATGGAAAAAAGTAGCCAGGAAATTGTCTGCAGGAAGAGTTCAGTCGGTAACCGTTAGATTGGTTGCCGAAAGAGAGAAGGAAATTGAAAATTTTGTTCCCCAGGAATATTGGACTATTGAAGCTTTACTAAAGAAACAGAAAACAAAGGGCAGCAAACAAGAGAGTGAATTCATAGCCCTGCTTGTTAAAAAAAATGGGGAAATCATCCCGAAATTAGGAATCAAAAATAAAAAGGAGAATGATAAAGTCGTGAGAGATTTAAAGGGAGCGGAATATAGGGTAGCAAATATCGAGAAAAAAGAAGTTAGAAGAAACCCTTTACCACCCTTTACGACCAGCACCTTGCAGCAAGAAGCTTGGAAAAGATTTGGTTTTCCGGCAAAATTCACAATGAGAATAGCTCAGAATCTATATGAGCGCGGATTTATTACCTATCATCGCTCTGATTCTCTTAATCTTTCTGAACTATCTTTGTTTGCTGCTAAAAAATTTATTATTTCCCAATATGGAAAAGAATATTGGCCGGGATTTTTAAAAAAGTATAAATCTAAAGGCAGAGTTCAGGAAGCCCATGAGGCAATCAGGCCAACTTATCCAGAAAAAATTCCTGAGAAATTAAAGATTCAGGCAAAATTAGATGATGCCCAATTTAGGCTTTATGACTTAATCTGGCGGAGATTTATCGCCTGCCAAATGAATCAAGCTGTTTTTGATGCAACCATTATTGATATCTCAGCTACCCCGAAGGATCTCGCTAAGGCGGGCCCTACGGGGCAAGAAAACTATATCTTTCGAGCTACTGGTCAAGTCTTAAAATTTGAGGGGTTTTTAAAGATATACCCTGCTAAATTTGAAGAAAAAGAACTGCCATCATTGAATAAAGAAGAATTCTTAGAACTTACAAAATTAATCTCCTCTCAACATTTTACTCAACCACCACCAAGATATACTGAAGCAACCTTGATAAAAGCCCTGGAAGAAAATGGGATTGGCCGCCCCTCAACTTATGCGCCGATACTTAGCACAATCCAGGAAAGAAATTACATTGAAAAAGATGAGAATAGAAGGTTTAGACCAACGGAAATTGGGGTTGTTGTTAATGATCTTTTGGTTGGGCATTTCAAGAACATTGTTGACGTCAAATTTACGGCGGCGATGGAGGAAGATCTGGATGAGATTGCTCAAGGGAAAAAAGATTTAGCGAAAGTATTGAAAGAATTTTACGAGCCGTTTGATGAAAATCTGCAGAAAAAATATGAAGAAGTCTCAAAAAAAGATATCGCTGAAAAACCAACTGATAAGATTTGCCCAAAATGCAAGTCTCCACTTTTAATCAAACTTGGCAGGTTCGGACAATTTTATGCTTGTTCTAGTTTCCCAAAATGTAAACACACTGAATCTTTAGAAAAAAATAATTTAGGCGTAAAATGTCCTAAATGTAAAAATGGAGCAATTGTTGAAAAAAGAACAAAAAAGAGAAAAATATTTTATGGTTGCAATCAGTTTCCAAAATGCGATTTTGCTCTTTGGGATAAACCTACTAAAGAAATATGTAAAAAATGCGGTTCTCTTCTTGTTGAAACTAAGAAAAGGGAGGTAAGGTGCTCAAGCAAAGAATGTGATTTTAAAATTGAAAAATAGGTAGAAATCTGATAAATTTAATAAGAATGCCGCGGTGCTGGAATTGGAAGACAGAGCGGACTCAAAATCCGCTGTCCCAAAAGGACGTGAGGGTTCGACCCCCTCCCGCGGCACGGTTCTTGTGGGTTCACTTGCCCCGTATAATCACGTAGTGATTTATACGGGGAGTCCCACCGGCGGCACCTAATAAAATGAGGGTTCGCTTGTCCCGTATAATCACAAAGTGATTTGTATGGGAAGCCCCTCCCGCGGCACAGATTAGAAAAAATATTTTTATCTATTGAGTTTTACTAGATTTTCAACTAAGCAGGCTACTGTCAGGGGCCCTACTCCTCCGGGAACTGGCGTAATGTAGCTTGCTTTTTTTGAGCAACTTTTGAAATCTGCATCGCCGACCAATCTCCCTCTTCTGAAACTTGTACCGACATCAATCACTACCGCTCCCCTTTTTATAATTTTCCCAGTAATTAAATTTGGCTTCCCCACTCCAGAAACTAGGATATCGGCTTTTTGGGTAAAGAAAAAGGTGTTTTTTGCGAATTTGTCTAATACGGTAACGGTAGCTTTGTTCTGAATAAACCACATAGCTAATGGTTTACCTGTTAACCTCCCAAAACCGATTACTACTACATTTTTTCCCTTAACCTTTATTTTGTATTCTTTTAAAATACGGGAAACTCCGCTTACTGTCGGTGGCAAAAATAATAAATTGCCGATATAAAATTTACCCAAACTTTCATCTGACAAACAGTCAATATCTTTTTGAGGGGGAATAATGTCTAAAATATCTTGAGATTTAATATTAAGAGGTAGGGGTAGTTGAACTATTAATCCCGAAACGCGCGGCAATATTTTCTTAATCTCTTTCTTTAATTTTTGGGTACTGGTTTTTAATGGAAATTTAAATAATTTAAAATCAACGCCTACGAATTCACAGGCTTTTCTTTTTTGATTAATATAGATTTTTGAAACTTCACTTTCCCCTACCGAAACTATGCCTAGAGCTAATTTTAGACGGCTTCTTTTAACTTCTTGTCTTAGATTATCAAGAATTCTTTCTGATATTTTTTTACCATTTAATATTTTAACCATTAGGGTATAGGAAATTTCTGACAGAGCTTTTTGACTTCTTTTCTTATCTTATTGGAAGATTTTTTGCTAGAGATAATTTCGTTAATCCAAGAAGCAATTTTTTTAACTTCTTTTTCTTTCATTCCCCTTGTCGTAATAGCTGGCGTACCTATCCTTATCCCCGAAGGATCAAATGGTTTTCTTTGGTCATAAGGAATAGAATTTTTGTTTACTATAATGCCTGATTTTTCCAGCAAGTCCTGGGTTTCTTTGCCAGAAACTCCCTTGTTAGTTAAATCTATTAAAATCAGGTGGTTGTCGGTTCCTCCTGAAATTAAATCAAACCCATATTTTCTAAGATCTGCAGCTAAGGTTTTAGCGTTTTTTATAATCTGCTGAGTATATTTTTTGAATTGTTTAGTCTGGGCCTCTTTTAAAGCGACTCCCAAGCCGCAAATCGTTTGGTTATGGGGTCCTCCCTGAAGACCGGGGAAAACTTTTGGAAAGATTTTATTTCTTAGATCCTCCCTGCAAATAATTATCGCTCCTCTAGGCCCTCTTAAGGTTTTATGGGTGGTTGTTGTGACAACATCTGCCCAAGGAAAAGGGCTGGGATGAACCCTGCCAATAACCAAGCCGGAAATATGGGCAATATCAGCCATAAAATAAGCGCCAACTTTTCTGGCAATTTGCCCGAATTTTTTAAAATCTATTTTTCTAGGGTAGGCGCTATAACCAGCGATAATTAAATTTGGTTTTTCTTTTTTTGCCAATTTTTCAATCTCTTTATAATCCAAAAAGCCCTTTTTATTCAGGAGGTAATTAACTACTTTAAAATCCTGGCCGGAAAGAGAAACTTTTGTGCCCTGGCTTAAATGCCCTCCATGCGGTAGAGATAAGCTCATAATCTTATCGCCGAGATTAAGAATTCCTCTTAATACTGCGTAGTTTGCCTGACTGCCAGAATAGGTCTGAACATTAACCGCCCAATTCTTATTTAATCTAAAAACTTTTCGTACCCGATTTTCAACTAAAGTTTCTAATTTATCAATGTTTTTTGTTCCGCCATAATATCTTTTATACGGCCTGCCTTCAGAATATTTAACAACGAACATTGAACTCAAGGCTTCCCTAACTGCACTAGAGGGATAATTCTCCGAAGCCACCAAATTTAAAGTCTCTTGATGTCTTTTCGTTTCTTTTTCTATAAGATCCGCAATTTTTGGATCTTTTTTTCTGATAATCTGAATGTTCATATTTAAACGATCGCTATAAATTAGTTCCACTAATTTTAACGCACGCTATAAATTGGCTTTGCCAATTTTGAGATTGGCATTGGCTTTTATGTCTTGCCAATTTTTTGTTTCTTTTTTAAGGCTGCGGAAATAGGCGGTTGCCCCTACCATTGCAGCATTATCAGTGCATAATTTTATATCTGGTATATAGTATTTTGCTTCCGGTATTTCTTTAGAGATCCGCTTCTCAAGTTGTTTTCTAAGCTCTTTATTGGCGGTTACACCGCCTGACAAAGCTATTGTCTTAACTTTAAATTTTTTGGCTGCCTTAAGGGTTTTTGCAATTAATACATCAATCACTGCTTGCTGAAAACTGGCACAAATATCTTTTTTATATCTCTTTATTGCGTTTTTATTATAGCCCTTTAAAAAATAAAGGACAGCAGTTTTAAGACCGGAAAAGCTGAAATCAAAATCTTTGGTATAAATCATTGGCCTGGGGAATTTGAAAGCTTTTGGGTTGCCTTTTTCGGCAAACTTTGAAATTATTGGCCCGCCAGGATAGCCAAGCCCAAGCATTCTTGCAACTTTATCAAAACATTCTCCAGCCGTATCGTCCCTTGTTTCGCCCAATAATCTATATTTTCCATAATCTTTAACTAAAATCAATTGAGTATGGCCGCCAGCCACCGATAAGCACAATAATGGAAAGATGGTTTTATCTTTAATTCTAAAAGGTCTTGAAATAAAATTGGCGAAAATATGGGCTTCAATATGATTTACAGGAATAACTGGTAAATTCCAGAAATAGCTCAAAGCTCTGGCAAAATTTACACCCACCCATAGGGCGGGTTCTAATCCTGGACCTGTTGTTACTGCAATAGAATCAATTTTTGGCTTTCGATAATTGATTAAGAAATTCTTTAGCTTTTTAAATAAAGTTTCTTCTCTCTCTAAAATTTTTTCTAAATCTTTTAATTCTTCTTTCTTAAGGAGATTAGCTCCTTTTTCGTCCCCCCTTTTTAGAAGATTAGCTCCTTTTAGTGAACTGGTTAGAACTGGAACGAGATTCTTTTGGTGTTCTCTTTTCGCTAAGTTCGGTACAATTCCTCCCCATTTTGCGTGGATTTTAACTTGCGAGGAGACTATATCTGATAAAATTTTAAAGCGCGATTTTTGGTACTTAACTAAAGCAACGGCTGTTTCATCGCAAGAGGTTTCAATAGCAAGAATAACCATATTTCTTAAGTCCTTAGAATCTTTGGCGGAAAGATTGTTAAATCTAAAACGGTCGAAGGTTTATTTTTAGGCAAATTGCCAGCATCAACTACCAAATCTGGGCATGCGGATAACGCTCGCTCGCCTTTAGCTCGCGAAATGCGAATGCGCCTATGCGAATAACTATATCCAAATTGTTTTAAAACTTCTTTGATATTGCTAGAAGCAGACTTACCGGAAATATTTGCCGACGACTCAGCCAGGGGAATATTCATTTTTTTAAGCAGAAGGTTTATTGCTCTAAAATTAGGAATCCTTAGAGCAATTGTTTTTTTATCAATACCGTATAGTTTTATTTTTGTCTTTTTTCTTTTTAAAACAATGGTTGCTTTCCCTGGCCAAATAGTTTTCAGGAAATCTTCTTGGAATCTATTTATCCTAACTATCTTTTTTGCCATTTCAATATCTTTAACGAAAAGGGGGATAGGATTTTTTGAGCGCCGTTTTTTTATCCGAAAAAGCCTTTTTACGGCTTTTTTGTTTGTAGCGTCGCGAATTAATCCATAAACAGTATCAGTAGGGAAAGCTAAGACTTTTCCTTCTTTAATTTTTTTTATTATTATTTTAAGATTTTTTGAATCAAATTTTATTATTTCCATTTTAATCCATCCGTGGCTAATCTTATTACCCCCTTAACCGGTTCTTCGCTCGGGCGGATAAATTGAGCTTTGGGCGCTATTTTTCTAATATCTCTCTTAACCTTATTTAAAACAATCTTTGATTTAAACATACTGCCAACCAAAACTAGGGGAAATTTTATTTCCTGAAATTTTAACTCCTGAATTACTTTTTTAGCTGCCAAAGCAAGCTCTTTTCCAGCTTCTACCATTATTCTTCTGGCTATTTTATCGCCTTTTTTGCTGGCTTTATCGCAAATGATTGAAAGTTGAGGAGTAATTTCAGTTGGATTTCGGGTATAAATTTTTTTTAATATATCTATTTCGTTTTTTGCTTCAAGCTCCCGAAACGCTAATTCTGTTAAAAGAGTTTTTGGTCCTCGTCTATCAATCTCTTTAAGGATTACTTGTAATACTTTTTGGCCAACCCAGAAAGCTGAACCTTCATCTGTCAACCAGCCCCAACCACTTATTTTTAGTTCTTTATCTCCTCTCCAACCATGAGCAACGCAACCCGTACCAGCAATTAATAATACGCCGTCTTTTCTGCTTGTTCCCGATCTAAAAGCTACTATTTGGTCTGAAATAATTTTTACATTTCCTTGGAATATCTTGGAGATTCTTTTCTGATTTTTTAAACAGTTTAAGATTTCTTCTTTCTTGTTATGGTATTCTTCTTCGATGGCTGGCAAAGCAATAGCTGTAGAAACAATCTTGCCATTTTTGATTCTCTTCAAAAGAGAATTTACTGCGCTGGTTATGTTAAAAACAGCCCTTTCTAATCCAACATTACGAGGATTTGAGGGTCCACTTTTAACTCTAAACAATATTTTCCCTTTCAGATTAGCTGTCGCCGCTAATGTTTTAGTTCCTCCGCCATCAACGCCGATTACATAAATCTTTGGTTTTTTTGATTTTCTTCTTTTTTTCATATTCTCTCTTAAATATATCACTTTTTGAAAGAAAAAAAAGCGACCCTAAATAAAAAGGCCTCTAGGTAGAGGCTTGAGGGAGAGAGGTTATTCTTTGTCAAAGTCGTTAGAACTGAGATGACTATATCCCGCGTCAAAGTCGTCAGAACTGCGATAACTATGTCCCGCACCTATGTTTGGCGTTGAAGTGGCTATTATAATAAACAGCATCCAGAAAAACCAGAGGCATACTGATAGGGGAATAGTTCCTCCCCAATTGGCAAAAAGAGTCATAGGAATACAGAAAGCAAGAATAAGTAATGTAGGAATAACTATCAGACACAGAATATCTGTTATAGTCCAATCACCTAGTTTCATTTCTTTCACCTCCCAATTGTGAATGAGCTATATTGATAATTTAAAATACAACAGGATAAGCTCTTTGTCAAATAAAAAAGCCCCGTGAGGGGACACAAAAGAAGTTATCAAATTTTTATTTTAGTTTTTTAAGAACAGATTTAAGTTCAATTACTTCCAACGGACAACCTCTCCAATTATCTTCCCAGCATACAATAATATCACAACCCTTAAGAGGAT
>Ga0315294_10001469_pt1 | contig 25626 bp, 25 predicted proteins | sample YL17G13_40_MG_FD_203626 | JGI IMG/M metagenome (GOLD analysis project Ga0315294, IMG submission 203626) | Sediment microbial communities from Yellowstone Lake, YNP, Wyoming, USA - YL17G13_40 | ecosystem: Environmental > Aquatic > Freshwater > Lake > Sediment | place: USA: Wyoming | collected... | reverse complement strand
AAATTCAAGAGCCTTAATTGTAAGCGGAAAAGCGATAGATCGGGCCATGATTGCCAAAGGGAGAGCCATTGCAATGGCTGCAAACGGCAGAAATCAATTTGTCATCCGGGGAGCTCTTCAAGCCGCCCAGCGAGCCAATACTCCTGTTATTATCGAGATCGCAAAATCGGAAGGAGGCACAAAAGCCTATTGCGCAGTGAACTTCTGGAATATGGCCATGCTCGTCGATACTATTTGCAACGAACTTGGAATTACCATTCCGGTGGCGATCCACGCCGACCATTATGGAATCAGGAATGAGAAGGAACTTGAATCTGCTAAGGTTGAGATTCCTACCTTCTTTGAAGCTGGAATGACCTCGATTGCCATCGATGCCTCGCATCTTCCGGATGACAAAAACCTTTTAGCAAATATTGCCATCCATCCCTTTATCCCTAAGTGGGCAGGGCTTGAGACAGAAGTGGGTGAGATCAAAGGGGAGGAAGGGCTTTCCACAGTGGAAGAAGCCCTATTTCTCATTCAAGGTCTGAATGCCCATGACATTTTCCCGGATTGGATCGCTTTGAACAATGGAACGACCCATGGCATCGAAGAGAAGGATTCCGGGATCCAGGTGCAATTGACTGCGGATATTCATACAGCCTTAGAAAAATATAAGATCTCCGGCGCTCAGCATGGAACCTCTGGGAACAGTTCCGAAAGGCTTCGCCAAATCGCTGCCAAAACCCATACAACAAAGGCCAATGTCGCCACAGCCCTGCAGATGATTTCGTGGGGTGTCCAGGTGAACGATTATGGAAATGCTATTCTGGATGGGGATGGGAATTTTAGTAAGGTGAAAGGAGAGGGGGTCTCTGAGGAGATGTGGCTAGAGATGGTGGCTCATGCACAATCGAAAAACTGGAAGAAAGGGGATTACAAGAATCTTAACCTCCCGTTTGAAAATAAATTACTTTCCCAGCCAAAAGAGATCAGGGACCGGATCGTAAAGGGAGTTGAGATCTTCGCTTACAAAATGATGATAGAGGTCTTCAATGCTCAGGATACGGCACCCCTCGCCATTGAGGCCATTTTGAAGGCGGGCTCCTATGATCTTGGTCCTAAAGTCACCCAGATGGAAGACCCCGCGGAATGGACGGAGAATAAGATCATCGAACGAGCCTCCCATCTTGGAAGCGACAAAGGATCTGCAGGCAAATTCGACGATTAAGAAAATAGTTGGATATTATACCTAACCACATAAATGTTAGCTTGTTTGTCATTCCGGGCTTGACCCGGAATCCAGTCTTTTCCTCAATCCCCGCTTCCTCGGGAAGCGACGTACTCTATTGCGATTAATGACACTTGGTATAGTTAGGAAATGGACTTCAAATCCTTCCACCCCCCTTTGCGAAAGGGGGGAGAGGGGGGATTTGGTGTTTTCATGGTTTGAGGGTGCCCTTATTTTATTAGAAACGAACCGGTAATCATGCAAAAACGTGTTTACATCGAAACCTATGGTTGTCAAATGAACGAGCACGACTCAGAGCGGATGGTTCGGCTCTTGGAGAGTTATCATTACCACGAAACCAAAGACCCGAAACATGCTGATCTCATCGTTATCAATACCTGCAGCGTTCGGGAGAAGCCCGAACACAAGGTTTACAGCGCTCTGGGAAGATATAAGTGGCTGAAGGAGAAGAGGGGAACGATTATTGGGGTGGCAGGGTGCGTTGCCCAGCAAGAGGGTGACAGACTTTTAGATCGGGTTCCTTATCTCGATATGGTCATAGGGACTCATGCCATTCCACTGCTTCCACAATTATTACAAAGGATAGAAGTTTCCGGGGAAAAGGTTTGTGAAACAAGTTTTAGTCAAAATGGGAAATATTTGGAGGCTGTTCTTCCCGAAAGGCCTTTCGATCAGGTGAAGTGCTATGTAACCATCATGCAGGGATGTGACCATTTCTGTTCTTACTGTATTGTCCCTTATGTGAGAGGGAGGGAAAAAAGCCGATCCAGTCGAGAGATAATTGGAGAAGTGAAGCACCTAACTGAAATGGGTGTGAAGGAGGTTTGTCTTCTCGGTCAGAACGTGAATGGATATGGGAAAGGATTAGAAGAGGAGATAAGTTTTTCAGAACTGCTTGAGCGCATCGGCGAGATAGAAGGGCTGCAAAGAATTCGGTTTACAACCTCCCATCCCAAAGACTTATCAGAAGAATTGATTCAGGCCTTTTCGAAATTGGAAAAACTCTGTGAGCATATCCACCTTCCTTTTCAATCGGGTTCGGATAAAGTTTTAAAAGCCATGCATCGGGGATATACGAAGGAATCTTATCTTGAAAAGATAGACCGCCTGAAAAAAGTCTGCCCTTCTATTGCCGTGACTGCTGATGTGATCGTGGGATTTCCGGGCGAGGAGGAAAAGGATTTTGAAGAAACACTGGATCTAATGAGAAAGGTCCAATTCGATGACCTCTTCTCGTTTAAATACTCACCAAGAAAAGGGACCCGTGCTGCCCAGTTTCAGGATAAGGTTGAAGAGAAGGTGAAACAGGATCGGCTCTTCATGCTTCAGGAAATCCAGAAGGAGATCACTCTTCAAAAGAATCAAGCATTGGAAAGCAATGTAGAAGAGGTGCTGGTTGAAGGCCGGAGCAAACAGAGCGATCAAGATGTGATGGGAAGAACCCGATCCAACAAGATTGTTAATTTTAAAGGAGATTTAAAATTAGTTGGAAAGTTAGTTCCCGTCCGCATTATCAAAGCTTACCCTCATTCCCTCAGAGGTGAGATAACTTCAGCTCAGGATCCTCCAATTTGCAATTTGCGATCCGCAATCTGTAATTTTTAAAGGGCTTACTCCCATTCTCTCCGTCGCCAAATCGTTCAGAGTAATGAATTGTCTTGACCAACATTTCATCTGATGTACAGTTTCAGAAAAAGTCCTGTTTGAATGTTTTCACCTACAAGTCCTTACTCCAAGATGCTCATCGGAGTTGATGATTACTCATGGAAAGAGTGAGTAACGGGCTGGCTGAGGGGCGCACGGTTTTTAGCGCGTCACTCTCCAGCCAGATGTTAACTGTTTATTTCAATGTTATTTTCCCTGCACCATTCTTTAAGAGCCACCTTCTGGCGCTCATTTTCATATTTATACCATTCATCAAGGAAACCTTTCCTCTCCAAAAGGTCCTTGTATCTTGAATATGCACCTTTGCTACGAAATATTGAGTAGACCCTATCCAACTCTTCAGGCAAATATTTAGATGTGAATTCAATTACAAGAGCTTTGCCAAGTTCAAGATCGTTTTTATGAGGGATTGTTATATATTTATCTGGATCGTCAACGTCTTCTGGAAGTTCATCCGAATCACCAATTTCCGAAGTATAGAATATTTGGCCAGTTTCTTTGCATAGGTAGGCATTATGCATGCCTTGCTGGTCCATGCTGACAAAAAAGAATGCATTTTCAATATCATCAAATAAGATAGTCATAATTCATTTATTCCCTATGGGGTTAACGACCGAAATCAGCGATGGCTGTAAGCCATCCGCTGGAGTGATTTGTAAGGTGATTATCATTTTATTTTAAGGATCGCTGTAAGCGCCTTTACAGCGTTCTGGAAGTCATTCTCTTTACTGTCTTTTTTTACGAAGAAGAAAATGCCAGTGTCATTCCAGTTCATCCTGGGCTTTTCTCCATTGGAAAGATCGTATACTCCTGCCTTTACAGCAAGGTCTTTATATGTTCCAATCATAAAAATACCTTTTCGTTTGAGTTCCAGAACCCAAGCAAACACCCCCATATAGCCATGAAGGCTTGTCTTGTTTTTCTTCAGACTTACGATTCCTGATTTACATGGGTGAGAATAGCAACCAACATTCTTGGATAGGCTTTCTACAAATTCATGGAAAGTTTCCATATGATCACCTTTATGTCCGATCCCCCATTGTCTATTTGTGGTAGTAATATTTCTTCCTCTTTAGCCAGTCCCCTATTTTCCTACCCTGTGGATAAAAAATTGATATTAAGTTTTTTATTAACTTTTAGTTTTTCACAAAAGGCACAGACCACTGGTAAATATTCTACCTCACTCCCTCTCTTTCGAGGTGATTGCCCTCAGCCTTTGCCTGCGTTTCGCTTTCTCGTCCGCCACCTGGTTCGCAAAATCCGAGTAATCCGAGTCCACGGCATGCACTCCACTCCGAACCCCCTCTTGATAATCCTCGATCGCGTACCTGATTATCTTTCTCGCCTCTTTGTATCGTATTGTGTTCTGTTTCTCAAGCTCGTCCGCAAGGGCTCCTACCGCGTGCCAATTCCACGGTGTATATATGAGGAGCTTCATCTCGATAAATAGATGCCTCCAGAAGAACTCTCCATACTTTCGTTCGTGCTCTGTAAGGTTTGGCCGGAGACCCAAATAAGGGATTATGTCCTCAAACTTGCACTTTCTCGATAGAATTAACTCTGCAATCGGACCAGCAAGAGAGATCATCCAATCTCGATTTAAGACCTTCAATTCCCGCTCGGACGGAATGGTGCTGAGTTTCAGAATCTTCTGGCGATAAATAATCTTTCCCCACTCCTCGCCTTCAGGTTCTATCGTGACATACTTGAACCTCTTGTGTAGCAGGTAGAAAGCAACCGCATGACCCGCCTCGTGGTACGCCGTTATCTCAGATCGTTTTTGTTTATCCGGCTCTTTCATCCCTCTTTATTATCTCTTAGAAGTAGAATTAAGCCACCCGTCACCAAAACAACTACGGCTACACGGAGAAAAACCTCACCAAGATCAAGCTGTTTTCCTCCTCCACCATACCTCCTTACCACGGCACCGTCGGAGGAATACTCATAATATCTTGGTGTAGTTGCTACCAGTATGATTAAAAAGATTATTCCAATCACCAATAGAATCTTCTGGTTTCTATTCATGTTCATTTTTTCGACTACCGACCTTCAAGTTATTGGAGGTATAGATCTGTTAAATGCCTGACTACCTTAGTAATAATCCAACAGATATTCTCCTTGGTAATGTTACACGCTTTTCATCCCCGTCTTATTGCTCAATAAAAAAGTTTTTCGCCATGGTTAGCATATCATCCTTTAAAGCTGCACCCGTATTCGCAGTAAATTCCTCTACAAGCTCTTCAAAACCTTTCTTATTAAAATCTTTCTTATTAGCACCCACCCGATACGTTGAATATATTACTACCGCTGATATAGCCGCAAAAACGGCTAGCGCTTTCCTCACAATTTCGACAGGAGGATCTTCTTGTTTTTTCCATGCATTAATAAGATCTTTCAACATTTCAATAACCATGTCATCGTAGGTTCGTATGTGAGGCTTCCCACAGGTATGACAAACTCCCTGCTTATTGATGACTCCAATACAGTTCCCATCGCTGCACGGAACACGCTGAGAGAAATCTATCTCCACTTCTTTTTCCCTCTTATCCTCAAAATGCTCCTCTATTGATTCTTCTTCATTAACTGGATAACCTTTCATCCTTCTGCTAAGAAATGCTTTTAACGGGTCAATCGCTATATCTCTACCACATGAAGGACAGCGAAAGAAAAAGTATCCAGTATTTGTATCTTTTCCTAAACCTTTGAAAATCTCGTTCTCTGGCACTACTCCAACTATATCCCAAGCATCTATTTTACCTTCAAATCCACATCCCATACATTTAATGTTCCGTGTTACCATCTTTGTTTGCCTCCGTTTAACACTGTCAATTTTTGCCTTCAGGAATACATCGTTGAAGTGCACTTGTCAGTCATTGATTTCAGTAAGAAATGTCAAATAAAACCATATTTCTTCTTCTATCTATATTTCTTCCTCTGTTCTTTTCTCAATTTCGAGATTGCAATTTCCCATGATGGGCAATCAATACCCTGTCGTCCACCATCTGTTTCCATTGGATAGAGCTTGCAACCTTCTGGCCTTACAGAATAAATCTCACAAAAACATCTGTCATCAGTGCCTTTCAAGAAAGGACATGGAATTCTTTTGTTGTCATTCAATTCCCATTCGGAACCGTCTGCTGACAGTTTCCCATAATATTTTTCCATAACTTGTTCTACGGGAATCTTTAAAAATTCTGCTATATTGAAACATGACTCTGGGTCGTAGGGTAAACCGATTTCATCACAACATTTCCCACATTGTTGACATTTAAAATATTTCCACAACTCATTCATGATGAGTCCCTGTTGTAAAAAACATAACTTTGTATTTTCTATTTCTGCAACAATTTTATGCCTATCGGTGGAAATTGTAAATTTTTTTATCAACAACCCCGTTGATAATCCTATCTTGATTGGAGAACCTTACAAGTAATTTCAAAGTTTCATCAGTGCCATAGGAATTTAGACTTTTACACATATCCTCTAAGGCCTTCTCTAAAATCTCCTTTTGTTCATTTATGGTCATTATCCAATCCAGATCGGTCAATATGCAATTTATTTGCAGGTCTTATGATTAGGTGTGAAATTACCATTACACATAGCAGGTTTTTCAATGCGAAGTCTGCATTTTGAACATTTTGGGTTATTTGTAGTGCATATTTCAGCCTTCCCTTCAGCACAAAAAAACCATAATACATTATCAACCACATGGAATGTCTCATTATTGCTTTTGGCAATATCCATTCCCGCTGCCCTGATAGAATAAAGCTCCTTCACTGTTGGGGCTTTTGGATTCTTAATTTCAGCAATCCCCAGCCTGCTAAAAAGATATACCATGTGGACATCAGGCTTGAAATCGTCCACCCCTATGTTCTTAAAGAACTCACAGCAAATGGGAAGCCCTACACCGCTTAGCTTATAACGGCTTCCGTTGCTTGTCAGCTTCTTAATTAACATTTCCTTGTCTGATAATTCTTTCCTCAGGAATTTATGCATTGAAGTGCCTTTTTCCAATAAATTAGTAAATGCACATGCGTTCTCCGTGAAATATTCAAGTTTTCTGTGTAGAAACCTATCCCTCACTTTCATTTCCATCATCTCTCCATATATCCTCTCGATTTCTTCATCTGATAGATTCTCTATTTTCCTGAAATTGTAATTAAATAGAAGCGAATCTATTCTATCCAAATTCGGTTCAATAGTTACCCACTTTGCTTGGGCTGTAAGAATAGCCTTGCACAAACCCTCAAATATACTTCTGTCATCCATCTTCATGATATCAGGGAAACGATAGACGACGTCCTTCATTTCATATCCTGAATCTATAAGGGTTGAGCAAACTCTTTTGTATAATTCTTTAAAAGACTCATTAGTAATAGTAATTTTATTTTCGATATGGGGGATTTCTCTCTTTTGTTCCAGAGACATATTGGCGGTAATTCTTTTTTGCATTTCCATACTTAGAATATTTTCAATTCCATTTTCGTAACGGACATGCAGTTGGTCTCCGTTGATCCCCAAGACCTTATACTGTCCAATACGATTGCTAAACCGCCCGCCAATCTCAAATGCAACTTCGTTATTCATAATAAATGCCCCCTTTTCCTTAATCTAATTCAAGTTAACCTTTTGCCTCCCCCTACCCTTAAACAAAAAACCCATTCGGGGTAACGAATGGGTTCTGATTTTTTACCTGATTCTAATATCATTATATCAAGAATTGAAAATTAAATCAATGCCGATTTTTAATAATGATTTCGATAAGTTATAAGTTTTAATAAGAAATCAATGGGTTACATTTATAAATGCAAATATAGCTTAGAAAATCAAATACTTATAGTCAGACCAAATCTTACACATCTCAATATCTTGCAGAAAACGAGGGAGCGGGGGTTACCTGATTACCTAAACGAGGAGGATTTGTAATCATTTTTAGATAAAACCATCCAAAGGGTTACAAGTAAGGATAGTAAATGAACAGATATCAGATTTATGAGATGCGGGCTTCACATACAAAGTGTGCGGAAGATTCCATACCAGAAGGTAATGATTACGGGTTGAAATCTGCACTATTAGGACAAAATGACTTTCTGAAGATTACAGGAAGTTATCTGTAGGTCTGACATTTTTTGAAAGGGGGCATCCTAATCTTCGCACCAATTATTTTGGGGATCGAAGTGTACAATTACAAACTTTGAACCAAAAACTCCACACTTAGGACTTAAGCAAGAGAGACTTAACTGATCTTGTCAATAAATGCTCTTGTGGCTTTTAAGGCATCTTTAATCATATCAACAAGATAAAGATTTCCTCTATAATATCCAGCAATATGCAGAGCCTCATAGAGGGCTTCAAACTCTCTTAGTAGTTTTCCGTCGTGGACTGCCAAGTATTTTTGTAACGCCTTTCTATATGCATCCACAGACCTTGGAAGCTCTTTCTTACTCATTCCCTTCTTCAGAAGATGTTCGTCTATCGCGATAAGAATAGACAGATAAGCTATTCCACAGGCCTCTCTTACAGGCTTTATATCTATATAGGTCCCATTTTGAACAGGGACAGCTTTTAAGATTTCTTTGGCATTATTTAGATATCTCAGCGCCTCTTTCATATAACCGCCTTATCATTTTTAAATTAATGATATTTCAAGTCTTGAATATTGTCAATGCTTCCACTATTTTATGACTGTCCCACCAAAAGACGCCCCGGTACGCGCCGGGGCGTCTGTATGGACAGGACTATTTAAGAAGCTCCGGTAGTAGTTTCACGCCTTTTTCCGTCCAATATTTCACTGCTCCTGGATGAATCGGGATACCCATTTTCGCAACGGGCTCGAATTCGGGGCCGGAAACGGCCCAGAGGTTCATGACCTTCCCAAGCATCTCTTTGTTCTTGGGTTCCTGAGTGATCTTTACTATATCGTAAATCACCTGATCGGGGATGCTGGGTTTGGCGACCCAGTACTGGCCCCAGAAGAAGGCGTTCCGCGGCTTGTCTGCATTCTCGCCAGGGGCTGTGTTAGGAGGGATCGCCTGCACGTACATATAGGACATCGCTTTTCCGATCTTCTCAGCCTCTTCCTTTGTGGGTTCGATGAGACGGACCGGCGTGGACCGGGCCAATTCGACCCAGGAGGATGGAAAGGGACTTCCAGGAGCCAACGCTGCGTCTATATGGCCGTCCTTCAGCTGCTGTGCACCGGCATCGGGACTGAGATAACTTAGTTTTACTTTATCCTGGATTCCAAGCGCCTTGAATATGTCTTTTGCGACGGTCACGGCGATTGAACCTGGGGTGCCGACACTCACCCTTTTCCCGGCCAAATCACCGAAGGTCTTTATAGGGGATTTGGCCAAAGCGATGACGCATACGGTCTGATCTCCCATGAACATCAAATTCCTCATTTCCTTGAAGGGTTTCTGGCCTTCAAAGATGCCGACCCCGTTCCAGGCGTCATACATGACATTCACCTGTGTCCAGGTCATGTCGAATTCGCCGCCCATCATTCGCCGCATGTTTTCAATACCCCCTCCCGAGGCCGCTGCCGTGAAAAAGTACTTGTCTTTGTATTGCTCATTGATGAGCTGGACCGCGGCACCGACGCCGATACGCCACAAGCCTCCCATGGTGCCGCTTCCCCAGACATACTTCTGAACGTCTGCCCCCAGAGCGGTTCCCCCCAACCAGGATCCCAGTAAAACGAGGCATAACGTTCCTATCCAAAAAAATCGTGTTTTCATAAGATCTCCTCCTTTCGATATGTATTATGAAAAATGAAAACGGTTTCTTCTCACTCAAACCGAAGGTATCCTCTTAAGGACGGCTTTCTTCGCCCTCGCGATCGAGACCTTCTGCAGCACAATTACCAAAGCAAAGACTGCAGCTCCGGCGAGGTCGGTGACGATCCCCTCATAAAGGAGACCGGCCGCTGCGGCAAAAAGACCGATCCGTTCATACCAGGCCGTTTCCTTGAATAGGTATCCTTCGAGGGCAGCGCCCCATGCGATCAGGGCAATGCAGGCGTCGATGACCGTGAGAATGAAATTGAAATTCCAGCCAATGTTAAGGATGGAGGTATAGATGAAGAGGAAAGGCATCAGGTAGACCCAAGAAGCGAGCTTCGCCGCCGTCCAGCCCGTCTTCCAGGGGTCGCTCTTCGCAATGGCCGCGGCGGCAATCGCTGCCAGGGCCACAGGCGGGGTGACGTTTGATTGAACGGCGACCCAAAAAGCCAAAAGATGGGCTGTCAGGGGAGCGACCCCCATCTTGATCATTGCGGGAACGGCCAGGATGACCAACATCACATAGGAGGGCGTCGTGGGAAGCCCCATTCCGATGAAGAGGCCGGCAACGATGATCAGACAGATGAGAAAGAAGAGGTGACCTCCGGAGAGAACGATGACAAACTGGTTGAAGTAGTTGGGAAGACCTGTGAGTGAGCAGGCTCCCATCACGATCCCGAGAACCCCAACGATCGACCCCACGGTGATCGAGGAACGGGCGCCCTCCGCTAAGGCAGTGATGATTTTGTTAAACCCCATGCGGGACTCCTTCCGGAACCAGCTGACGACGACCGTTGCGCAGATGGTGTAAAAAGCGGCGACAAAGGGAGTGAAATCCATGGCAAGCAATGCGATCAGAATCGGGATCGGAAGGAGAAGATGAATCTCTTTCATGATCTCCCGGATCTGGGGCAGTTCCGATGCCGGCATTCCCCTCAATCCTCGCTTCACCGCCTCGAGATAGATGATAATGCCGACGGAGGCGAAGTAAAGACAAGCCGGAACAGCCGCGATCTTGATGACCTGGACGTAGGGAGTGCCGGAGATCTCTGCAAGGAGAAACGCAGCGGCTCCCATGACGGGCGGCATGAACTGCCCTCCTGTGGAGGTTGCGGCTTCAACGGCGCCGGCAAAGTGTGCGGGATAGCCCATGCGCTTCATGAGAGGGATCGTGTAGACACCGTCCACCACCACATTGGCCACGGCGCTTCCCGAGACGGTGCCGAAGAGTGCGCTTGTGATGACCGAAGCCAGCCCCGGTCCGCCAGTCCGTTTTCCGGTGATGGCGTAGGCCAGATCGACAAAGACCTTCCCGCATCCGGATACTTCCATAAAGGAGCCCAGGATGACGAAGATCAGGATGTAAGAAGCAAAGATATTGGTGAGGGTTCCCAGAATCCCGTCTCCCGAGAGGAAAAGACTCTCCGCGATCCGTGCCAGAGAGAAACCTGAGTGCCCCAGGCCCAGAGGGAAATAGGGACCAAAGTAGGCGTATATGAGGAGAAAAATCCCTATGCAGGGGATGACGTTTCCCACGGTTCTCCGGGCCATTTCCAGGGAAAGGAGGATAATGAACCACCCGAAGACGGCATCGATTGTCCTGATCGCCCCTCCCATCCGATCGGCGAGGGTGGGGAATTCGATGATGTAGTAGATGATAACGATGCTCATTCCGAGAATGAGCATAGCATCCACGGTGCTGATGCGGGCCTGAGGAGATCGGCTCCGCGCTCCGAAGAGCATGAAAGAGAGAATAAAGGTTCCCAGAAAATAGAAGCCGACATGGGTCTCCTGTGAGATTAGCCCGAAGAATGTAGTATAGAGAAAGAAGAGACTAAAAGCGGCACCGAAAAGCTTGAACACGAACCCTGAGAAACCCTCGAGCGTCCGTTTCTTACCCATACCTTCCCCGATTAGCCCCTGCTCGCGGAGAAAATTGTTCAGTATTCCGAAAATACCCATTAGTACCTCTGTACCTCCCGACAGGGCCGGACGTCATCGGACGGAACGGACAAGTTTCCCAATCAGATCATCCACAGCCTTCAATAATCGGAGATAGCTTTCTTCACCCCTGGCGTCTTCCTTTTCTATTCCCGAGCTGGCTAATCCATGGGTCTTCGAATATGGAAGGCGTTCGGAATAAATATATAGTTGATAGGGTTGTGAAGGTTCTCGAGAATGCGGATGATCCATTTGTTGCCGCAGAAATAGAGAATGAAATAGTGAAGAAATTGTATACGATTTGTTCTTTTTGTCAAGATCCCCTTCGTGAGAAGATCTTGACAAATGAACCGGGTTCATATAAAAAAAGGCACACGGGTCCCTTCTCTCCGTCAAAGGTTGCCGGGGAGAAGCGCCGAACAAAAGATAGGGAAGGAAATTCCGATGGAAAAGAAATATGTGGTTTCGTTGAAGGATGCGGTGACGGGCGTTCTCCATGGTGGTGGAGGGACCTTTCGGATCCTCATCGATCAAGAAAGCAGCGGGGCGAAATACTTCTCGTGTTTGGTCAATACTATGAAAAAAGGGGTGAAGGGGAGCGAGCACAAGCATGACGTCGAGCATCTCTGGTACATTCTCTCCGGGAAGGGAACGATGTACATTGGAGGGAAGGCCTACGAGGTCGGTCCGGAAATGGCGGTCTTCGCGCCGGCGGGAGAACTACACCGGATCGATGTCGGGCCCGACGAGGATTTGACCTATGTGGTCGTTTATGCCCCGCCCGGCCCCGAGCAGCAACTAAAGAAATTCGGAGCCAAAGCCTTCGATCAGCGATAAAGAGGGCCAGTTCATTCCGGCATATTAGTGAGACCATACGGGGTCCCCCATTCGACCCATTCCGTTCCGTTTGGACCCCTTTGATCCTCTTCATTAAGTATGTTTCATGACGATGCTCGAAATGATGTTGGCGGCTTCATCCCCACGGTCGGCCGCATTGCTGAGATGGCGATAGATCTCTCGCATCTTGAGCATGTAGACTGTATCCGTCCCCTTGAAGAGATCAGCCAATGCTAAATGGTAAGCCTTTTCCATCTGGTTTTCATAAGATTTTGCCTGCACCGCATGCTCTGATGCAATCTTCGGGTAGTCCTTCAAGATTTTGACCGCATCATTCAACTCCCTGGCTGCTTTCCTGAGTATGTTGACCATCTCTTTGATGTGGTGGTCTCCTTTCACCTCGTAAACTTCCATTTCATCGACTGTTGTATTCGCATAGTCCACGACATCGTCGATAGCCCGGGAAAGGGCATAGATATCTTCCCTATCCAGGGGGGTGATAAAGGTCTTATCCAATTCTTCGATCAGGATCCGCCTCAGTTCATCTGCCTCTCGTTCGACATTTCGGACGAGATTGGCATTCTCCTTGGTTCCGTTCTCCGCAAATTTCAAGAGGGCGTCCAGGCCCTCCAGTGTCTTGGAAGATTGACGGGAGAGGATGTCAAAGAACCTGCTTTCGCTACCTGAAAAAGGCTTTTTCCTTTTGAAGAGGCCGAGTACCATGCTTTTCTCCTTTATTTTAAAAGCTGGGATGAATCATGTGGATAAGAAAGAAACTTAAACCTGCCATTACAGCCGATGCTGGTATGGTGATAAACCAAGCGACGATGATATTTTTAGCCACACCCCATCGGACCGCCGAGATCCTCTGCCCAGCTCCTACACCCATAATGCTGGAGGAAACCACATGAGTCGTTGAGACCGGCCCTCCTAACAAAGCCGCTCCCAGGATCACTGCTGCAGAGGATGTCTGGGCGCAGAAGGCATGGACCGACCTCAAACGATAGATTTTTGAGCCCAAAGTTTTAATGATTCGCCATCCCCCGCTAGCGGTTCCTAGAGCGATGGCTGCCGAACAAGCAGCCACCACCCAAAAAGGGATGTGAAAAGTGGGAGAAAGGCCGAGGATGACCAGAGACAGGGTGATCAGTCCCATCGATTTCTGGGCATCATTGGCGCCATGGCTCAGTGAAAGGGCAATGGAAGAGAGGATCTGCATTCGATTGAAAAAATATTTTGCTTTGGGTGAAGCATTTCGAAATAAGTAGAACGTGGCTTTGAGAAAGAGCGTGCCGAAGATTAAACCTAAAATAGGGGAAATGATCAACACAGTGATGACATAGAGAAGTCCCTTCCATATTATTTTTTCGGGTCCATAGGCGACCAGCATAGCTCCCACCATTCCTCCCACCAGGGCATGAGAGGAACTGGAGGGAAGGCCCCAAAACCATGTAATAAGGTTCCATGCAATAGCGCCGATGAGTGCCGCGATGACAAGGCTGATGGAAAGAGAAAGAACCTTTGTGTCGAAAGTAGAGATATCGATGATGTTTTTTCCGATCGTCTGGGCTACTGCTGTTCCAAAGAGGAAAGGGCCGGCAAATTCACAGATCGCAGCCATCAGAAGGGCTTTTCTTGGAGAGAGAGCTCCCGTGGTAATAATCGTTGCCACCACATTGGCGGCATCATGAAACCCATTGGAGTAATCGAAGAAAAGGGCCAGGGTAACAACGATGATAGCGAATAATAAGATTGAACCTTCGATGGGAATTTCCCTCCTTCAAACTTAACTACCTGTGTAGACAGGTTATAATGGAAAAAAATGGGGTTTGTCAATATTTTTAATAGAGAGCTCTGAAAAACTAATATACGCTCTCTTGATAGAGATTTCTGGACTTTTTCAGAAATCTCTAATAACACCCCTCACCCTTCCCCCCGTGGTCGGGTCTTTTCGACTCTCCCCCAGGGGGAGAGGGCTTCGTCGTGAGCTCAGCCGAACGGATGGGGTGAGGGAGAGAAGAACTGGAGAAGCCCCTTTGGACTTTTGATAACAAAATCGGCACCAGCCTTGAATAGGTTTTCCTTGAAAGCCTTCAGCTTACTACGACCACTTAGGAAACCAATGGCAACAATTCGTAACTTCTTTTTAATGGGTTGGACAGCCAGCATATCATCCACTACATCACCGACATACCCACATTTCGGATGAGGAATACCGATCTCTCGAATGACCCTCAGAAGGGAATATGGATGGGGTTTTAAACAACTTATCCGCCTCCCTGTGGAACGAAAAATGCGGGCTTCCTCTTCCATACATTCGTCGAGAGTGACCACGCTATCGAAATAAGGAAGAAGGCGGAATCGTTTCAGAGCAAGTTCAGCTTCAAATCTTGGCCGACCGCTGGCAATTCCCATCTTTATTTCCTTAGCAAGCGACGATAGGATCTTTCTTGGGATCAAAAGTCTTTCCTGGAGATATAATCCTTTCCCTTGGTAAAAAAGAGGTTGGAGATGGTAATAGGAAGTGAAATGTTTTCCCAGGTAAAACTCCTGAAAGATACGCTTCACCAAATTTTCTTTATCAAGATCCCCTGATCTGTAAACCCAGCCATTCCATGATCCAGCCAAGGCTCTGCGGACCCCTTTCAATCCTCCTCCTGAAGCTTTAACCTCTTTAATGAAGGAAGTGGTATGTTTACCGTTAAGTTGGATAGTATTTTTCTGTAAAAATCTGGAGGATTTTTCTCTGAGATAGGAGACGCTCTCCTCGATAGAAGAGAATCTTTTTTTCTTTTTGGAAGGAGGAATACCCGAAATGGAAAGGAGGTAAAGGAGGAGGCCAGAGGTCAAATCCCAATCGTTATTGAAACCACCGATCGATTTGAAAAGGGTGATATCTTCCTTCGAAATTGGTCCTCTTTTACCCATTTCAAATCCCAGGCACATTTTGAGATAGATAAGAACGGTTTGTTTAATGGTTTCCCGATAAGACTTTGAGACATCGATCAGAACGCCATCCATGTCAAAGATGAGGAGATCCATAAAAGTTAAACTCCAATTTCCAAATTCCAAATCCCAAATAAGCTCCAATCACCAATATCGAAATCACCAAACGAAACTCTTTGCCTTATCTTAACCTTAACCTTGACCTTAACCTATTTTTGAATCATGTCCATCACCACCTGAACAAGGCTATCCACATCCAACCCCTGCATCCGGTAGAGATCTTCCGGTTTCCCAGAACTCCCGTATTGGGTAATTCCCATTTTTCGAAAACGGATGGAAAGACTGTGTTCTGCCAGGACATTGGCAATGAGGCTTCCTAAACCGGTTTGAATATGGTGGTCTTCATAGGTGATAATCGTTCCTGTCTTTGCAGCCCTAAGAATCGCCTCAATATCCAAATCGCTTAAACAAGAGATATTCAAAACCTTAACTTCCACTCCTTTTTCTCGTAATTTCTGCCAGGCCTGGACCGCCCGATAAACCATGCCTCCGTTTGTGAGGATGGCTCCATCCTTACCGTTCCGAATCAGGTCAGCCTGACCATATCGAAACTCATAGGGGCTGCTGAAAAGAGGGTTTCCTTCCTCTGTGAGAAGGATGGGAATGGGGGAGCGGCCCATGGCGACGAGAAAATTTCCATAAGATTTTGCCACATATCGAATGACACGGTCGGTTTGGTTGGGATCTGCTGGAATGATGATTTTATACCCGAAGAGATTTCGCATGACTCCAACATAATCGATACATTGGTGGGTGTTGCCATCTTCACCCACGTCGAGACCATTATGGGTGCAGATGAGCTTGAGGTTTGTATGGTTGATATCATTGAGGCGATGCTGGTTATATGTCTCATCCACACCGAAGACTCCAAAATCGGCGAAGAAAGAGAGAAAGTTAAGTGTAGAGATGGCGCCTGCAATGGTTGCGGTATTATGTTCTTGGATCCCTCCTTGAAAGAAATTTTTAGGCAACTGTTTTGCAAAACTTATTGTCTTCGTAGAGGGAGCCAGATCACAATCGAAGACCACCATTGGAAGAAATCCATTTTCTTGGAGATTGGCTTTGGCTAGATCGACCAATGCGTTTCCGAAGGCTGTGCGATTGTCCAATCTCTGATCTTTTTCATAATTTCTTGGACTCCCCGTTTGAACGGGAAGGATTTCTGCTGGATATTTTCTTCCAGTAAAGGGAAGGGTCCCGGTCTCACGAATTTGGCGGTATCGATCCAAATCATCTTCCACCCTTAGTTCCTGAATCGCCTTCTTATACTCGTCGAGGGTGAGGGCCCTTCCATGATACTCTTCCTTTCCCTCCATAAAGGAGACGCCTTTTCCCATTGTCGTATGGGCAAGGATCGCAGTGGGATGTTTGGAGAGAATGGCCTCCCGAAATGCTGCATAAATTTCTTGGAATTGATGGCCATCCACTTCAATCACCCGCCATCCATCCGATTCGAAATTTTTCGCAATATTTTGGGGCATGATCTCCTGAGTGACACCACTGATCTGCCTGCGGTTGTAGTCGATGATGACGGTGAGATTATCAAGGCCATATTTTATAGCAAATCGGCGGGCCTCTGTTATCTGCCCCTTCTGCTGTTCCCCACAACCCATGGCAACAAAAACATGAAAATCTCTTTTCAATATCTTTGACCCCAGGGCAAACCCGCATCCAGCCGAGAATCCCTGTCCCAGATTTCCGGTATTCCACTCCACACCCGGAACCGTCTTCTCTACATGACCTTCAAAAACAGAGCCTGCTTTTCTGAAGTTGACGATCGCCGCCTCAATCGGATAGAAACCGATTCTTCCAAGGGCCGCATAAACTCCTGGAGAGGTATGGCCATGGCTGATGATGATCCGATCCCGATTTGGGTCGGAAGAAGACTGGGGATGGACATTGGCATATGAATAGAGGGTCAGATAGAAATCAATGGACGACATGGAGCCCCCCGGATGTCCTGATCCGGCCAAGGTCGTCATTTTCAGTATATCGCCCCTGGCCAGTCTTGCTAACTCAGCTAATTTTGCTATCGCAGCCTCATCGAGTCTTTCCAGTTGAAACCGATTTAATTTCATCTTGCCTCCTCATTACTCTGTTTTGTTATTCCTGCGTAGGCAGGAATCTATATTTTTTGCTCTTTCTGGATTCCCGCTGGAGTTTACCCCGTACTTGATACGGGGCGGGAATGACACTCGGACCTTTTCATGACAAAAAAGGGGATTAGTTACTTTATAATATGAATTGAATTCATTGCAAGCCTCTTTTATGATATGATTCATTTGGGAGGATATGTAGAAGTGACAGGGGTTGAGTATAGAGATAAGCGTATTCCCTGCCGATTAATCATGTTCGATAAGGACGGAACGTTGGTCAATTTTAAAGCGACATGGGTTCCGCTCATTCGAAAACGGGTTGCTTTTCTTTTAAAAGCACTGGGAAGAAATGGAGAGTTGGAAGCTTTCTTGTTGAAGTCTTGGGGAATCGATCCAGCTACCTGGAAAATTGATCCGAGAGGACCTTGTCCCGTTTCCCCGAGGTCGGAAGAGATTGTGATTGGAACGATGGCCTTATACCAACATGGATATCCTTGGGATGAATCCAAACAATGGGTCATTCAGGCTTTTGATCAGGCTGATGCGGCCTGTAATCTAAGGGAGATGTTAAAACCAGTAGAAGGCATTCAGCCTCTTCTTTCCCATCTAAAGAGAAGGGGGTTCTTCCTTGCCTTAGCGACTTCTGATGAGCGAAGAGACACAGAGACCATGCTCTCCTCCTTGGATATGGAAGGTCTGTTTGATATTGTCCTCTGTGCAGGGGATGTGAATCCACCCAAACCCCATCCTCAAACCATCCTTACCATTTGTCGCCAACTCTCCATCTTTCCCCGGGAGGCCATCTTCATCGGTGATACGGTAACCGATATGCTGATGGGGAGAAAGGCTGGGGTTGCCCTGACAGTTGGAATCCTCGAAGGAGGGGTGACCCCGAGGGAGGAGTTAGAGAAAGTGGCTGATATCGTCGTCGAGTCCATCCAAGAAATAAAATTCTACGAATTTTAGTTCGGAGTTGAGAGTTTTGAGTTCGGAGTTTTTATTTTTGTCAACAGCTATTAGCGTTGTTTTGGGACACCTCTCGGATTTCCTTTGGAAATCCCCCTTCAGTAATGGGTGGAGGGGGATTTTAAAAGATTGACAAAAAAATTGACTTCGATATAAAACTTTTAATACGATTAATGGGTGTTTAAATTTTAAACTAAAAGGAAGAGGGGAGGTGAAAATTTATAAGTTTTAAGGGAAGAAAAAATTGAATGACAGTATTAGAGACAAAAAAGGAGGACATGAGTATGAAGAGTAAATGGATGGCTTTAATGATCAGTACGATAATGGTGTTATTTCTCTCGGCGACTGTCATCGCCAAAGATAAGGTAACGGTTTATACCTCATTAGAGACAGATGAGACGGTGAAATATTTAGAGGTGGCCAGAAAAGACCTTCCTGACCTCGACATTGATATCATCCGACTCTCGACCGGTGAACTCGGCGCTCGAATGCTGGCGGAGAAGAACAATCCTCAAGCTGACTGTATCTGGGGATGGGCCGTGACCAATATGGAAGACTTTATCCTGAAAGGGATGTTGGATCCATATAAACCAAAGGGGGTTGAAAAGTTAGAGAAAAGATTTGTCCATCCCAAATATGATTACGCGGGGATCGATATGTACATTGCCGCTTTCTGTGTGAACAAGAAAGTTTTGCAAGAGAAAGGACTTCCCATGCCGAAGGGATGGAACGATCTGCTCGATCCGAAATTTAAGGGACTACTTGCCATGCCTAATCCCGCTGCCTCAGGGACAGGTTTTTTACAAGTTTCCAGTATACTACAAATGTATGGTGCGAAAGAAGGAAAAGAGGATGGATGGGAATTCCTGAAAAAATTAGATAAGAATATGGGGCAGTATATTAAAAGTGGGTCGAGGCCAGCAAAGATGACGGCACAGGGAGAGTTTGCCGTAGGGTGCTCGTTTGATTTTGTTGTGGGTGAACTGAAGAAGCAGGGCTTTCCAGTTGAGTTCGTCTTCCCCGTGGAAGGAGCCGGTTATGAAGTCGAGGCCAATGCCCTTCTGAAAGGGGCAAAGAATCCAAAAGCCGGAAAGAAGTTTCTCGATTGGGCCGTCAGCCCGAACGCCATGAAGGCTTACTCCGATTTCAAGCTTGGAGTGACCCTACCAGGGATTCCAACGCGACCGGATATGCCGAAATTGTCAGAAATTAAACTCTATCCCATGGATTTTGCATGGCAAGCAAAAAATATGGGGGACATTTTGAAAAAATGGGAAAGCCTATTCATGAAATGAGGAAATGAGTCGGGTTTAAGGGGCATCTCACGATGCGTGGGGTGCCCCTTTTTATTGACCCCGTAGCTGAAATGAAATATAGATTTAATTTCTTATGAGCTTTTTGATATTTCAAAAAGCCTACTGATCTCCGGATCACCGCTTTTGCAGCAACGGGGTTGACAGATGATTTAAATTCCATTAAAAGACCTATTTAGATAGGTAAACAGCTTCCCCTCACCCTTCCCCCCGTGGTCGGGTCTTTTCGACTCTCCCCAGAGGGGAGAAGGCTTCGTCGCGAGCTCAGCCGAACGGATGGAGTGAGGGGGGAGAAAAAAGATGGGAAGAAATCTCAGGCTTGAGAATCTCACGAAACAATTTGGGACAATGACTGCCGTCGATCATGTGAATTTGGAGATCGAGGAAGGGGAGTTCATCTGCTTTTTAGGTCCGAGCGGTTGTGGAAAGACCACTATTTTGAGGATGATCACTGGATTTGAAACGGTCACGGGAGGGAAAATCATTTTTAATGGTAAGGTGATTAATGACCTCATTCCCCAGAAGAGGGAGTTTGGGATTGTTTTCCAATCCTATGCGCTCTTTCCCAATATGACCGTGGAAGAGAATATCGCTTTTGGTCTCAAGGTGAGAAAGATGTCCAAAAAGGCGATCGCCGAACGGGTCGATCAGATGCTCGACCTCATCGGACTTCGAGATTGGCGAAATCTCTATCCTGCTCAATTGAGCGGAGGCCAACAACAGCGGGTTGCTTTGGTTCGGGCACTGGCACCGAATCCTCAAGTCCTTCTTCTGGACGAACCTCTGAGCGCTCTCGACGCAAAAATTCGAGTACGCCTCCGGGCAGAAGTGAAACGACTCCAGCAAGAACTTAAAAAGACGATGATCTACGTGACACACGATCAAGAAGAGGCCCTCTCCATTGCAGATAGGGTTGTCGTGATGGAGGTGGGTCAATTTCGGCAGGTCGGGAGACCCATCGATATTTATAAATATCCCGCTTCCAGCTTTGTGGCAGATTTTGTCGGGACATCGAATTTTTTCAGGGGTTATCAAACGGGGGATCGAGTCGATACTGGGAAGAGGAATTTCAAAGTTGCTCAATCTAGCTCAATCCCTAAAGAAAAGGTCTTCTTAGCCATCCGGCCTGAGAAGATCGAGGTCTTTAAATATGGAGAACCTCCCAGCGATTTAGAGCGTTCGAACTTCATTCCGGGCAGGATCGATGTTGTTACCTTCTTAGGAGCCGCTGTCCGATTGGTAATTAATGTGGATGGAGAAGAAGTGATCTCCGATGTTATCGAAAAGGATTTTGAACAAAGGCAACTAAAACAGGGAGATGAAACCCTTCTCTATTTTCCTCCAGAAGCCTTTATCGTCTATCCCGCGAAAGAAGGTTCGTAGTGAATCGAACAGATATCTTAAAGGATTATTCTATTCCATCGACTCTTGTAAGCGACCGATTATTGACCTGGATGACGATGGGATTCCTCCTGGCTGTTCTCACCTTTTTTATGCTCTATCCGGTTTACGATATCTGTAAGTTGAGTTTTTATAGAGAGGGAGTGTTCACTCTAAAAAATTATGTTGCCTATTTCAACAATCCTCGAGTCTTTCGTTCTTTGACAAATAGCCTGTATGTCTCCATGGTCACCATGGTGATCACGACCGTCCTGGCCTTCTTCTTTGCTTATGGGTTGACCCGGACCACCATTGGAGGGAAAGGAATCTTCTATACCATCTCAACCTTTCCCCTGATCGCTCCTTCCATCATCCAGGGATTGGCCCTGATCCTCCTTTTCGGTCGGAATGGGTTGGTGACCCGTTACCTCCTTCAGACGGATTGGAACATCTATGGTGCTACAGGGATCGTTGCAGCAGAGTGTCTTTACTGTTTTCCCAATGCCCTGTTCATCCTTTATACCACCTTATCCGCAGTGGATACGCGATTGGATGAGGCAGCACAGAGTCTCGGGGCTTCTGCCCTGAAGACATTTTATAAAGTTACTCTCCCGTCAGCAAAATACGGAATTGCGAGTGCCGCAGTATTGGTTTTTAATTTAACGATCACCGATTTTGGTGTTCCGGTCGTCATCGGAGGGAATTATAACGTTCTGGCCACAGAGATCTACCAACAGGTCGTCGGCATGCAGCGTTTTGACTTAGGGGCCACCATCAGCGTCATCCTTCTCATCCCATCCGTCGGAGCCTTTCTCCTGAACTATTACCTGACCAAGAAGAGCTATGCCCTCATTAGTGGACAGGCCAGGCCTTTCCTTCAGCCTTCCCGGCCATTTAAAAAATGGGCGTTTACCATCTACTGCTGGATTCCTTGCACCTTTATCCTCATCGTTTTCGCTTCCGTCTTCCTGGGTTCATTTGTCAAGACCTGGCCCTATGACTTCTCTCTCACTTTTAGACATTACGACTTCCCTTCGTTAGGTGGACATGCCCCTCTCTGGACCAACTTCTGGACTTCAGTCTTAAAAGGAGAATGGCAATCCATCATTGCCTATAAGTATGCCCCCATATGGAATAGCCTCTGGATTTCTATTCTGGTCGCCATCGGAGGTGCTTCCCTGACGCTATTGGCAGGATACATCGTTGAAAAAAAGAAACCTAAAGGGGATCAGGTTCTCTATACCCTGAGCGTATTGCCAGCTGCCATTCCCGGCACGGTAATGGGATTGGGATATATCTTGGCTTTTAACAAACCCTACTTCTTCATCTACGGTACCTTCTGGATCATTATCATCAATATCATCATCTGCAATTTCACCTTGGGCATCCTCTCCAGCATCGCCAATCTGAAACAGATCGACAAATCGATTGAGGAGGCAGCCGTAAGTTTAGGCGCGAATCCTGTGACCACGTTTACCCGAATTGTATTTCCTCTTACTAAAACAGCTTTCTTCTCCAATATGGCTTTTTTCTTTATGAGATCCATGACGACTATCAGCGCTGTCATCTTTCTGATTTCAGCAAAGGTGAAGTTAGCAGCGATCGAGATCATCTTCCTTGACATCGATGGTCGAACCGCCAGCGCAAATGCGATGTGCACGATCATCATTGTGATTGTGGTGGGGATGCTTGTTGCAGTGAGGTTGATCACTGGTAAGACAGGATTGAAGGGGATGAGTGCCTCTACTTGAGGAGGGAGAGTCAATGCCAGAGACACTCCATTTGGAAGCCGGCGTTCCAAAATATATTCAGATTAGCAACTGGTTGACGGAGATGATTCAGAAAGGCCGATACGCCCTCAATGATAAATTGCCTTCGGAATCCAGGCTTTCTGAACTTTTTCGAGTCAATCGCAACACCGTTCGCCAGGCCATTGCGGATTTGGTGGCGAAAGGCCTTGTACAGAAAAAAAACGGTGTGGGTTCTTTTGTCCTCGGTCAGCCGTTTCAACCCGTTAAGTATACCCTCCAACATATCTCCAGTTTTACAGACGATATGATGCGGATGGGCATTGTTCCCCAAACCAAACTCATCCATAAGTCTGTGATTGAGGCCCCTCCCGATGTCGCAGAAAAGCTGATGTTGGGAAAAGAGAAGTGGGTCATCCTGACGGAACGGCTCCGCCTGGGGAATCGCATCCCCTTAGTGATCGAGAGGAGTTACCTTCCCCACAAGGAATACAAAGGCATTTTAAAGATGCGGTTGACCGGCTCCCTTTACCATCTCCTGACGAAAAGGTTTCATGTTAAACTCCATCGATCCATCCAAACCTTTCGGGCGATCGCTTTATCAGGGAAGGATGCAAAGCTGTTAGGGCTCGCGCCAAGGTCCCCTGGGATTTTTCTTGAAAGCGTCATCTATGATTTGAAAAATATCCCTGTCGAGGTGCTTCATGCTTTTCATCGAGGGGATAAATATATTTTTGAAGTGGAGTCGGGAAGATATCGGTTCGATTTGAAGACCTAAAAAGTCTTGACAAAAAAAATATTTCTTGTTACCTGTATAGATAGGTAGTTAGGTTAGGAAAGGTTGAGGATGAGGTTAAGGTTGAGGTAAAGAATAAAGTACTAAACCTTAGCCTTAACCTAAACCTGATTTAATTTTTTGTTTAGATGAGGGAGGTTCTTATGGCTGATTTGAAACGTTTTTTAGTCCCCTGGATCGATCAGGTGAAACCTTACGATACCGATGATCTGTCGATGGCCTGGTCCAGACCAGAACTCAAGCGGATGATGATCAATGAAAATCCTCTTCCACCTTCAGAGAAAGTCCTACAAGCCATTCTCGAGACGGCCAAACTGGGGAATCGTTACCCGGATAATGGAGCCCGCATTCGAGTCAAGATTGCGAAACGGTACGATTTAGGACCGGAGAATGTCTATATTAGTCATGGTTCTTCAGAGATCATTGACATGATCATGAGGCTATTTGTCACTCCGGGGGATGAGGTGCTCCTCCCCAATCCTACCTTTTCACTTTATGGCATTCGAGCAAGAGCGGTAGGAGGGAACGTGGTTGCAGTCGATCTGACACCTGATCTCCAATACGATGTTCCGTCGATGCTCCGCGCCATCACCCCACGCACCAAGGTGATCGTTGTCTGTAGCCCCAATAATCCGACCGGGAACTTTATCTCCGACGATGATCTACTAAAGATTGTGGAAGTCGGCATCCCCACCCTGATTGATGAAGCCTATTTAGAGTATCATCCAGAGCATGAATCAAAAGCCCATCTGATCAGAAAGTACAATCATCTTATTATAGCCCATACCTTTTCTAAAGCCTATGGCATGGCTGGCATTCGGTTTGGATATGCCCTCGCAGACGAGACATTGATCCAATATTTCCGGAAGATGCAGGTCCCTTGGAATGCCAGTCTTCTCTCCATCGCAGCTGCAGAGGCCGCCTTGGATGAGGAAGAAGAGTTGAAGCGGAAGGCCGCCTATAACAATGCAGGTGTGGAATATATAGTGAAAGAACTTTCGAAGATTCCGGGTCTCAAGCCTTATTATTCTCATGGGAATTATGTGCTCATCGATGCCACCGATGCAGGGGCGACAGGAAAAGAGATTGTGGATTATGTCTTCGAAAAAGCTGGGGTCATGCTCAAATACTTTGCTCCCTTTCGAGGACGGACTGGATTCTTCAGGATCAGCCTGGGCACGCACGAAGAGAATTCCGTCTGCGTCCAATCGATCAAACGGTTTTTTGAGAATAGGGGAAAGGAGAAGAAGGCATGAGGAAGAGCCCCTTGGAACGATTGATGGAGACCCACCCCGGATTGGAGATCTGGTGGGATTCTTCCCCTTTAATTTACACATCCTGGACCGAAGACATGTTGAAGAAGGCTCCACCGGATCGGGTGAAAGAACTTCAAGAGCAACTGAAGAGGTTCTACGATCCCGAGCATCCTGAAGAAGCCCTCTTCCGAGGAGTGACCACCAATCCTCCTCTCTCGCTTAATGTGATCAAAACCCATGAGACTCTGATGACCAAGTTGGTGGATGGTCTGATCGAACAAAATCCCTGTGTGGATAAAGAAGCCCTCTTCTGGATGACTTACAAAGAGATTATCCAACGGGGAGCGAGGATGTATTTAGGGGTTTTTCAGCGATCTCAATACCGATATGGATATCTCTCCGGTCAGGTAGATCCAAGAGCTTTGACAGATAAAGAGAAAATGATCTCTCAGGCTCTGGAGCTAGCCAGCCTCAGCCCCAACGTGATGATTAAAGTCCCGGGTTCGAAAGAAGGTTATGAGGTGATCAAATTTCTTACCTCGAAGGGAATATCCACAAACAATACGCTTACGTTCGTCCTTCCTCAATTGATGGCCTGCGCCAAAGCGG
>Ga0315294_10001468_pt1 | contig 25638 bp, 22 predicted proteins | sample YL17G13_40_MG_FD_203626 | JGI IMG/M metagenome (GOLD analysis project Ga0315294, IMG submission 203626) | Sediment microbial communities from Yellowstone Lake, YNP, Wyoming, USA - YL17G13_40 | ecosystem: Environmental > Aquatic > Freshwater > Lake > Sediment | place: USA: Wyoming | collected... | reverse complement strand
TTGTTCTCCACCTCGACTATCGGAAGGCCTTCGAATCCTTTCTTCACCGATTCGAGTAGTGAGAGTTGGTCCTCCATTCTGTATCCCGATGTCTCGGATGGGTCCAAAATGAACACGATGACGTCTGCTAGATACTTAAGTGCAAGAACGGCCTGCCGTTCGATCCTGTTCCTCTCCTCCAGTCTCCTATCGAGAAGACCGGGTGTGTCAACGACTTGATAAGTATGCCAGCCTTCCCTGAAGTGCCCAACACCGATCCCCTTTGTCGTGAAAGGGTATGGTGCGATGATGGGCTTGGCCGAGGATAGGCGCTCTACCAATTGACTCTTTCCGACATTCGGAAAGCCCGCTATGACAACAGTCGGAAGGGTGAGGTCCACAACCGGTAGGTTGCGCAACTCGCCCCTCGCCTTTGAAACGAACTCTAGATCCTTCTTGATCTGCCTAATAAGGGAGGATAAGCGACCGTAGAACTCGCTCCTTCCTTGATGTACCTTAGAGACGTCTGACGCCTTTTTCACTTTTCCTAGATAGATCCTCTCCAGCTCGCGGGTCTTCTTTGAGCACCAGTCCAGTGCCCCCAATGATTTCTTGAGGGCGTCGATTCCGACAAGGACATCGATCAGCTCTGAGTTGAACTCCTCGCCTTTCTGTAGGCTAGGGAAGGATTTGACGTATTTCCCGAGAGTTGCCGAGACGATGTCGCCGGAGGTAGTCATCCTTGCCAGAGCGTTCTTTCTCGCGGTGTCGGTCCTGTCCGATCCTTTTTTCTTGATTTTCGAAGCGCGCTTGAAGGCCTTATCAAGAAGCTCGGATGAGGTCAGAATCGTTGGAATCTGTTGAGAACCATGTGACACGCTCGACATAACCGGCTAGAGAAGCATTAATCTATCACTCTCAGTTATTCATCTAGATTGGTGGTCAAGTGTCCTACGAATTGGCATACAGACTCTGGCTTAGAAAGGATGATCGGTTCATAATAAGCGAAGGCAGAGCTAGACTGTTGAAGTTGATCAAGAAGTACGGATCGCTTGCCGGGGCCGCCGATGAGATGGCCATGTCCTACCGCCATGCCTGGGGGGTAATAAAGAAGATAGAGGAGACGACCGGAGAGAGGATAGTCGTTTCCGAGAGAGGGGGTCAGGAGGGCGGGGCATCGAATCTCACACCCGAAGGACTGAGATTGCTGGAGCAATACGAAAGCCAGAAGAGAGTGTTCGACGACCAGTTGAGAATGATGTACAAACGACCGATTCTGGCGGCGGATGGAATTGTCATTGAAGATAACAGTATCGTGCTCATAAGGCGGGGAAAAGATCCGCATAAGGGTAGGTACGCACTGCCTGGTGGTATCGTCGAGTACGGCGAGAAAGTCGAGGACTGCGTCATAAGAGAGGTCAGAGAGGAGACTGGTCTTGAAACTAGGATCCTTGACCTGATAGGAATATACTCAGACCCTTCAAGGGACCCAAGGGGACACGTTATCTCCGCCGCTTTCCACCTCTTGCCGGTCGGTGGAACTTTGCGAGGCGGCGACGACGCGACGGATGCATGTCTTTTCCCTCTCAGCAAGATCCCGGACCTTGCATTCGATCATCGTGAGATAATACGCGACTTCATGATCTCAAGGAACGAGCATTGAGCTACTTGGCTCTGGAAAGTATTTTAGTGTCGGTTCCAGATTACGATATGACATACAGATGCGCGATGAGCTCGATCAGAAGATACTCCAGATTCTGCAGAAGAATGGCAAGCTGACCTATGAGGAAATCGGCAAGCTGCTTGGCCGTTCTCCTTCCACGGTACGCGATCGCATCGAGAAGATGGAGGAGGAAAGAACGATACTCGGTTACTCCGCCGTCGCCGATCAGGAACGTCTTGGCGTATTATTGGACAGCTACATATGTGCTGACGTAGAACCCAGCAAGATGTCTGCCGCGATTTCCGCACTCTTCTCGATTGAGAACGTTTCTGAGATCCTTAGTGTCACCGGCGAACACAGATTGATGATGAGGGTCAAGGCAAAGAATAACAAGGAGCTGATCGAGATAATCGAGCGTAGATTGAAGCCTCTTGGCTTCTCGAACATGGAGACCCTGGTGATACTCGACCCGATCATGCGCTACCCTGGTCTATGATGGAGATGAGACAGACCTCATATCAGTTACTGTAAGGCGATAATGCGAGACACCCGCGTGCAATCACACGGATTGTTCCGGCCTGTCGCCTGCGGACCGCTCGTTTTCATCGAGGATCATCTCCGCAGCCCAGGCAGCGGCCATACCGACTAGATGAGGACATCTCTCTTGCTTGTAGGCAACCTTGTCAAAATCGGCGTAGTCGATGCTGCTCCACAAATCGAATGATCTTCCTAGATAGGATTTCTGGACCTGATAGCAGATAATACTGCCGTACTGGTCTTCGAACTTCTCTGTGAGTTTCTTAGCGAGTCCGTATGCGATCATCCGGGTCTTGCCAGGATCCTTGAAATTGCAGCGTTCTCTTCCGAACAGCATTCCGATTGCCATGACACCGCCCGAGAGAGCTCCGCAGGTACCGTGAGTCGACAGACCAACGCCTCCCGACAAGGCACTGGCGGAACGGAAGACATCATCGTTCTTCATATCGAACACGTCCTGAAGGGCGGCCAACACGGACTGGGCGCATCCACGATTCTCCTTTTCGTACGTGAATGCTATGGCGTAGACTCTGTCCAACAGCTCCTTACGATTCAAGGTGTCACTGCGATGTCGAAAACGAGAACCACGATATCAACGTTGTCATGAACTAAGCGAACATCAGGAAGGCAATACGGTTACCAAAAAAAAAAAGGAAATCGGATTAGACCTATTTCATGAACGATTCCGAAATCACCGATGGTCGCTTCAAAGACTCTGGAGAGCAGTCCGCTTCGGCAGTTCTCCGCAATATGAACCAGTGATTCCTATCAAGCCTTCCAGCGGACAGCCGCAACTGATGCACTCGTTCCGCCAAACCAATCTGATCTGAAGTGAAGAGTCGCTTATCGTACTGACAGAGTATTGTCAGATTCCTTGGCAATCTTGCGAAATCTATCCCCTGCTCGTATCTCATGAATGAACTGAGAATGGATCTGTGAGCTCCAAGCCAAGATAGGTCTCCGACAGCCACCAATCCATTGTACCCTTGATCGATCACGTCATTGTAAGTCTTCTCCAAAAGTCTGTACATTCCGGATCCTCTGAATCTGCCTCCTGGACAATATGAGGGATATGAAGGTCTAAGCTCTACTCTACCATCCTCGATGTCGGACTTCAAGTGGCTAATTGTCGGGAATCCGTCGTCTGCCTTCAAGCCGTGTGACCACTTGTCGCTTAGATAAACCAACTTATCGTCGTTCCTTCTCCATGCAATGAGGTCAAGAACGGCTTTGTCGCGTTCAGAATCTGTCTGATAGACATGAATCGCATGATCACCCCTCCTAAAACCATCGGTCCAATTGTTCATCTGTAAGAGGCACCCCTGGAAGCCTCACTATGAGAAGAGGAATGGAAATTCTACCTATATCTTGTTTTTGAAGCGATTTCCTCATTGGAATTGAATTCCATGCAGGCTTTGAGCGCAATCGAGAGAGGAAGAAGAATCGAACTGCTTGCTCGTCTTCAAAGGAACTCGGAATCGTCCCAAGCCGAGACAGCGACTACTCAGACACACTGGTCACATCTCAAACCTAGACTGGATTCTTCAATACTGCTGCTGGGTCCTTCAGTCCAGATCCCGTTATCATCAGAGCGATTCTTTCATCGCTTCGATAGTCGAACTCTTCCAGCGCGGCATACGCGGCAGCGGAGGCTGGTTCAGCGAACACACCCTCTCTCCCCAGATCTTTTATGGCTCTCAGAATCTGGTGATCAGTGACTGTGACGCCGAATCCCCCTGATTTCTTGACCGCCTCTATCGCGCTGTACCCGTTAAACGGCACTTTCACCATTATCGCAGAAGCAATGGTCTTCACCTCTTTGGGAATGACAATATCACCTCCAGTTCTCCAGGCATCCACAATAGGTGCGACCACATCAGACTGGACCGCGATCATTTGTGGCAGTGTACGAAGGACTCCCAAATCACTCAGCTCCACAAACCCTTTGAAGATCGCCGTTATCAGACCACCGCTTCCGGTCGGAACAATGATCTTATCGGGCACTCCCATCTGCTCGAAGAGTTCGAACGATATCGTCTTCAGACCCTCGATGAAATAGGGGTTCAATCCAGTCATCGCCAGATAGCAGCCCTTCCCTCTCGCCTCCTCCTTTGACCTCTCGACCGCTTTTGAAAAACCTCCAGCGACCCTTACAAGTTCGGCCCCATAGACGCTAATCTGTGATACTTTCTCCTCCGTGACGTCCTCGGGTATGAATACCCTCGCTTTGATATTCGCGTATGCACAATACGCTGCGACACTGGCCCCCATGTTCCCCGTAGAGGCGACGACGGCACGCTTGTACTTCTTGTTGAAAGCATCCGAAATTACGACCGTACTACCTCTATCCTTGAAGGATCCAGTAGGATTGTCCCCCTCTAGCTTCATGAAGATCTCTTCATCCACATCCCTCCTCCTAACGAGAGGCGTGTTACCCTCCGAGAGTGAAATAGAACCATTGACTGGAATCATTGACTGGTAGCGCCATACGCCTTGACCTTTCGGTTTCCATTCCTTACCTTCGTAGTCGACGACAAGAGGAGAACCACAATCGCTGCACGAAGTCACGAAATCGCTGTACCTCCTTCCGCACTTTACGCAGCTCAGCATATCGTGTAGAGAACACATTCGACCCATCAAGAATCTTTTGACGACTTCATTTCCCGTGACTACTGATGAGGATGGCCTCCGGTTCAATTGACCGCTTCCTCTTGAAGACTCTACCTCAATCGACAGACATCGACACTAATGAACTCTGCCGATCAACTTCCAAGGAATCTATCATAGAAACGAGTAGTCCAATGGATGAATCCAAAATACATGGTGATCTCGTGGAGAAGCCATCAACGCTGCCTGTTCGCATCGATCACCCGAAGCTGATGACGGAGCAGCACGCCCTTTTTCTTCCTTTCTCCTCCATCGACTGTTCTAGCTGCCGGGCAGGCATCATCAATGACAACAACGCCCTCAGGGGTAAGGTTGACTGGATAAATGGAGCACCCGACTGGCCTAAGCTCGTAAACGCTGCACTCTCTTGACGACGGATCAAGGAAGGAACAGATGCCCTCCGAGTTGCGCAACCTCCAGATCCCTTCCGAGTCATGCTGCGCGAACTCCTCTTTGCGGTAGCCCGCCTTTTCCAGCCTTCCGATATCCTTAGCCGAGAGCTCCATGCGCGTATCCTCGCAGCATTTCCCGCAACGCCGGCATTTCATTCCAACTTACTCCTGGCCTCTCATCGGAGACCCTATCCTTAATGCTTGTCTAGGAATAGACCTGATGAAGCCAGCGCTTTCCCGGTCTGCCGTCAGAACCTTCAGAAGTGTCAACATTATCGATTTAGAGAATGGTGGACCGAACGGGATTTGAACCCGTGGCCTCCTGCTTGCAAAGCAGGCGATCTTCCGGTCTGATCTATCGGCCCGTTGAATGGTCGTAATGTCCATTCAGATAAATATATTTCGCAGAGCTTAGACTGGACTATTTGCAAATTGCTCCTTCTGATGCGGAGCTCACAAGTTCCCTGTACTTTCCGAGAATCCCTTTCAGCTTGTGATCAGGCGGTTTGAATCCCTTTAGCCTTGATTGCAACTCTCTATCCGAGACCAGTAGCTCGAGTTTTCGCCCAGGTATGTCAACTCTGATCTTGTCCCCATCCTTCACAGCAGCGATCGGTCCCCCATCGAAAGCCTCTGGAGAGACATGCCCGATGCATGGACCCCTGGTCGCTCCGGAGAACCTTCCATCGGTAATGAGAGCCACAGAATCCATCAGTCCCATTCCAACGATAAGGCTCGTCGGTGCGAGCATTTCAGGCATGCCGGGTCCGCCTTTCGGGCCCTCATATCTTATGACAACGACATCCCCAGCAACAATTTTCCCTTTGGATATTGCGGCGATCGCGCGATCCTCCGAATCGAACACCCGAGCTATGCCTGTGAACCTCAGCATCCTGTCGCTGACGGCCGACTGCTTGACGACGGCTCCATCTGGTGCAAGATTTCCCCGCAAGACTGCGATGCCGCCCTCCTTGTGGAACGGTTTTGTGACATGTCTGATGACTTCGGCATCCATGATTCTTGCTTCGTCCGCGATCTGATAGATGCTCTTGCCGGACACGGTCATCTCGTCCGAAAGGTATTGCTTCAACCTCTTCAAGACCGCTGGAACGCCCCCGGCCCGGTCAAAATCACTCATGAAGTAAGGACCGCTCGGCCTGAGACTCGTTATGTGGGGGATCTTCTTTGAGACCTGATCAAACGTGTTCAGATCGATCTGGAATCCAAACTCCGAAGCTATTGCGGGGATGTGGAGCGCCGTGTTCGTCGAGCCGCCTATGGCCATGTCCACCTTTACTGCGTTCACAAGTGAGTTCTCCGTGACGATCGAGCTTGGCTTGGTATTCTCCTTGACAAGCCTCACTATCCTCCTCCCACTCTCCCCAGCTATCGACATCTTCTTCTTGCTCACAGCCAGAGAGGAGCCGCAACCGACGAGGCTAAGACCCATCGCTTCTGTCAGGCATGCCATCGTGTTCGCTGTGAAGAGACCAGCGCACGACCCTTCTCCAGGACAGGCATGCGATTCGACCTTTCTCACCATCCCCTCGCTTACTTTCCCAGCTGCATACTCTCCAAGTACCTCGAAGATGCTCTGAGTATCCAGCTTCCTTCCCTCCAGATTTCCTTCTAGCATCGGCCCCCCGGTAAGTATGATGGCCGGTACGTCCAACCTGCCCACCGCCATTATCATTCCTGGTGTTATCTTATCACAATTCGTGACGCCCACCCAACCATCGAAACAGTGGGCTTGCACCATGAGCTCCACACAATCCGATATCGTTTCTCGAGAGGGGAGCGCGTATCTCATCCCTGGATGCCCCATGGCGATCCCGTCGCACACCCCGGGCACTCCGAACGTGAATGGGACGCCCCCCGCCTCGATAATCCCGCGTTTGACCTCATCAACGAGCCTGTTGAGGTGGATGTGACCTGGAATGACTTCGTTCCAAGAGTTGGCGATGCCGATGAACGGCTTTGTCAAATCCTCGTCCAAGAGCCCGGTCGCTCTCAACAGACCTCTGCTCGGGGCCTTCTCCACTCCTGTCCTGACAGTGTCGCTCCTCATGGTCTACCTCGCTTCGGGAAATGGGATGCTCAGTAGAATAATGTGTCGAAAAGTCGACACAGTCTTCTGGAAGTGAATGTATGGATGGCTCGGCCTCACTCGATGAGCCTGATTCCTTCATTCTCCAATCTCGTTCCGAGCTTGTTAAGGAAGCCAGAGGTTATCTCGTCCTTCAGATTGATCTCCCTGATCCAGAACTTCACCACGACCTCCACCTTCGTCTCCGAAATATCAGAGATCGTCACCTTAGGGTTCAGGGCGCTCATGTCATGTTTGTGCTCGAACATGGCTCTTATGTTTGGTATCTCAATAATCTTGGCCACGGCAGAGCGTTCCTCCTCAGTCACATTTGGCAAGATCAAGGGATCCTCGTCCGTTACCTCGAGGACGATTTGCTTCAACCTCCCGAAATCGATCGGAGACATGACGGTAAGTCTTACGCGGAGGGCTACGAACCCTGACTTCGTGTAGTTGATGACCTTGGTCGTCAGGATCATCGAGTTGGGAATGTACGATATCCTGCCGTCTCCGTCCCTTAGTACAGTTGTAAGGAGCGTGATGTCTTTGACCCGCCCTACACCCGTGTCGGGCGTGCCCCCGACCTCGACCCAGTCCTCGAGCCTTATCGGACGAGTGACCGAGATCAGTATGCCGGAGATGGCGTTCTGGATGACCTGCTGGGAGGCGAAGGCGATGGCCAGACCAACAATACCCAGCGACGCGAGCATGGCCGAGACGCTGACACGAAATATCTCATAGAAACCAATGTAAAGACCGATACCTAGAATGACATATTGTATGATCCTCGCCAGACCTTTCGACCAGTTCTTTGAGATCCTGTCGTCGAGATACCTCCTGATCAGAGCGCTAGCTGCCTTCGCCAGGAACACGGCGACGAGCAATATCAAGACGACGACGAGGATCTGCTCGATCGTGACGCCGCTCAAGTCTATCACGTTGGCCATTTGCCGATGGTTATGTTGAGTACGTAGAAAAGAGTTATGCTAGTTCAAGAACCGATGCGATCATGAGACGAATGAAAAGGGAAGAGGACTATCAGGAGCGCAAAACGATCTCGATGTTGACACCGTCTGGCACTTGGATACGCATCAGTTGCCTAAGGGCCCTCTCGTCAGCGTCAAGATCGATAAGCCGCTTGTGAATCCGCATCTCCCATCGATCCCAGGTCTCTGAGCCTTCTCCGTCTGGGCTCTTTCTGCAGGGAACGATCAGTCTTTTGGTCGGCAGTGGAATCGGTCCGCGGATGGCCACTCCCGTTCTCTGAGATATCGCCTTTATCTGGCTGCAGACACTGTCGACCTTCTTTGGGTCGGTGCCGCTAAGTGAAATCCTTGCTCTCTGTGCCATAGAATCGTCCCTGAATAATGGATAAGGGAAGAGGTTTACATCTCCTTCTTTTCAACATCGATGCACATACCAGCGGCGACAGTGGCGCCCATGTCGCGTATCGCGAACCTACCGAGCTGGGGGAAGTCCTTTGCCTTCTCTATCACCATTGGTCTTGTGGGCTCCACCTTCACTATCGCAGCGTCGCCGGCCTTGAGGAACTGAGGATTCTCTTCCTTCGTCGCCCCAGTTCTCGGGTCGAGCTTCTTTTGAAGCTCTACGAACCTGCATGCGACCTGAGCTGTGTGGCAGTGGAACACTGGAGTGTACCCGACAGTTATCACGGAGGGGTGATTCAGAACCATAATCTGGGCCGTGAAGGTCTTCGCGACCGTCGGCGGGTTATCGATAGGTCCTGCGACATCGCCGCGCCTGACATCGTTCTTTGCGATGCCTCTCACGTTGAATCCGACGTTATCGCCTGGCAGACCTTGTGCCAATGCTTCGTGGTGCATCTCGACGCTCTTCACTTCTCCGATCTTGTTGGAAGGCATGAAGATGATCTTCATCTCGGGCTTGAGCACACCTGTCTCGATCCTGCCGACCGGGACGGTCCCTATTCCTGTGATCGTATAGACGTCCTGGATTGGCAATCTGAGCGGAAGCGCTGTGGCCTTCTGTGGCTCCTCCAATACATTGAGCGCGTCCAGAAGCGTGGGGCCCTTGTACCAACCGAGATTCGATGAAGGTTTTGCCGCGTTATCGCCCAAGTAGGCGCTGACTGGTATGAACGGAATCTTGTCGGCCTTGTATCCCACGGTCTTGAGCAAGTTCGTGACTTGCTCTTTGACCTCATTGAATCGCTTCTGGTCGTATGGGGGCTTCGTCGCGTCCATCTTATTGACTGCCACGACGAGCTGGTTTACACCTAGCGTCCTTGCCAGGAAGATGTGCTCTTTCGTCTGCTCCTGCGGTCCCTCGGCCGCGGAAACGACCAACACCGCAGCATCGGCCTGGCTCGTGCCGGTGATCATGTTCTTGACAAAGTCACGATGTCCCGGGGCGTCAATGACTGTGAAGTAGAACTTGTCAGTGTTGAACCTCTTGTGCGAGACGTCGATTGTGAGACCGCGCTCTCGCTCTTCCTTCAGACTGTCCATCACCCATGCGAACTCAAATGTAGCCTTCCCTTTCTCCTCAGCCAACTTACGATATTTCTCGATGAGGTAGGGTTCGATGTGGCCAGTGTCGAGCAGCATTCTTCCGACAAGCGTTGACTTTCCATGATCGACGTGACCAATGAACACCAGATTCATGTGAGGTTTCTCTGCCATTTTCCAGCCTCCTTTGTATCTCCATCACTCTAAGCTCTCGCTTTTTTAACTCTCCATACTGTTCTAGATATATAACGCTTTTTCCATTTCAGCCTGAATAATATGCAGCGTCATAAGGCTCTGGCTTGAGGCCTTTCCGTGTGCGAATCTCCGCTACGACCTTCGGCTGCAGCTCCGCGGGAACCTGCACGAATCCCGCGTTCTCCGTCGACCAAAGAGCCCTGCCCTGAGTCGCGCTCCTCACGGCGCTAGCAAAACCGAACATCTCTGCTACTGGTGCCTTTGCGACGACCACTGCATTCTCCTCTTCCTGCTTTATGTCCTCGATGACACCCCTTCTCGATTGCAGCTCTCTAACAGCGTCTCCCATGTAATCCTGAGGGACATTGATGAATACTTTCTGGATAGGTTCAAGCAGGACCCTCTCGCCCAGGCACATAGCACCGTAGACAGCAGATCGAGCCGCTGGGATTACCTGAGCGGGACCTCTGTGAATGCTGTCCTCGTGCAGCTTCGCGTCGACGAGCTTTATTTTCAGCCCCATGCTCTTCTCTTGCGCCAATGGGCCGAGCTTCATCGCTTCGTCGAATGCCTGTTTGCACAGCTCGATCGTCTCGTTAAGGTACTGGATACCTTTCGTGACGTCAAGCAGGACATTTGTGTCGTGAAAAGTCACGACGCCCTTCGACTCGTCCTTGCTCATGCCGAGATCTTGGAGTTTCCTCGCCAAGGCTTTCGAGTCCTTGATCTTTCCTTCGGTCTGTATCTCGCCACTGCGCATTGCCTGCAACACAGCTGGCTCAAGGGGTTCGACCTCGATGTAGAACTTGTTGTGCTTGTTCGGGGACTTGCCTTCAAACGGTCCGCCCAAATGCTTGACGCATTCACGGTAGACCACTATCGGTTGCGAGGCCTTGATCTCGACCTTTTGCTCGTTGACGATCCTATATTGTGTGATCTCAAGATGCAGCTCGCCCATTCCTGACAGCAGATGCTCGCCAGTCTCCTGGTTGATCTCGACCTGAATCGAAGGGTCCGCTTTGGCAATTGTTCTCAACACTTCAACCAACTTCGGAAGGTCCTTCATGTGCTTCGCTTCAATTGCGACCGTTACGACCGGCTCGCTGTAGTGGACGATCTTCTCAAACGGCTCCATGTCGCTCAGCGAGGAAACCGTCGAACCGGCGATGGCGTCCTTGAGACCGCTCACAGCGACGATGTTGCCCGCCGCCATGTCTTCGACCGGAATCCTGTCCGCTCCTACCGATAGCGCGACTATCTGAACCCTGTTCGTGTCCGGCATCCCGCTGATATAGAGCTCGTCTCCCTTCTTTATCTTCCCGCTGAAGAGACGTCCTACGGCCACCTCACCAGCGTGTGGATCCATGATGATCTTCGTTACCATGAACGCCGTCGGCCCGTTCGGATCGCAGCTAAGCATCGCCTTGCCGATCACCGATTCGTGGTCGCCTTTCCAAATTATTGGAATTCGGGTCTTCTGAGCGATCAGAGGGTTCGGCACGTGATGGATGACGGTATCCAGAAGGACTTCGTGCAAAGGCGACTTCTTCGCAAGCGTCTTCTGGTCGTTGTTCTTGCAGTAGTTGTAGATGTCGTTGAATGTGATCTTGGTCTTCTTCATGAATGGGACCGAGATCGCCCAATTGTTGAACGCCGAACCGAACGCGACGCTCCCTTCCTCGACCTTCAGCTGCCACTCCTTATTCAGCGGTGCTGGAAGCTGGGTCGCGATTCTTTTGTTGATCTCCGTGATTATCGTCACGAACCGCTGCTGCATCTGCTCTGGAGTGACCTTGAGTTCATTGATCAATCTGTCAACTTTGTTAATGAAGAGCACGGGCTTGACGCGCTCCTTGAGTGCCTGCCTCACGACCGTCTCTGACTGGGGCATAACTCCTTCGACCGCACAAACAAGTATGATCACTCCGTCTAGAGCTCTCATCGCCCTTGTCACGTCACCACCGAAATCGACGTGCCCCGGCGTGTCGATCAGGTTGATGAGGTACTCCTCACCTTGGAAAGTGTGGACCATCGATGCGTTGGCGGCGTTGATCGTGATGCCTCTCGCCTGCTCTTGTTCATCATAGTCCAGAAGAAGCTGCTTGCCAGCAAGCTCCTCCGACATCATTCCTGCGCCTGCAATCAGATTGTCGCTCATCGTCGTCTTGCCGTGATCGATGTGCGCTGCCGTGCCGATATTCCTTATATGAATTGGATCGAGTATCAATGATCGTGCTTTGTGGATATTATCTTCCTTACGCCCCATAACAACCACCGTTAATTCGTCTCATCTTGCCGAGGATGCTACGCGCTCCAGCTCCTCCTTCTTTGCGACTGAAAAGCTGTTCATGTCTCCTTTCGATGCCAGAACTAGTTCGTCGGCCAGACATTCTTCTATCGATTTCTTTCCTTTGAAGCTGGCTTGGACGGCGCCCTTTGTAATGTTCCTGATCGCTATGTCGAGTCTTCTTGATGGGGAGATATCGACGGCCTTCGGGACCGAGATGCCTCCGAACTGAAGCCTTGTGATCTCCTCGCGTGGAGCCGCGTTCTCCAGCGCTGCGACGAGCACCTGGACGGGGTTCTTCTTCGTCTTCTCCGCGATGATGCCGAATGACTCTTTGACGGCCCTGTAGGCTTTCAGCTTCTTACCAGTGAAGTTCTCGGTCCTCATCATGTTGTTTATGAGCCTCTCCACGATGCTCACCTTCGCCTTGCCGAACCAGCGGTTTGCGTGCTTCCCGCCCGAATGCGGGACAGCTGTGGGGGTCAGGTCCATGTACTTTGCCAGACCGCCGTCCCTGATGGCGATATCTGTCATCTCGTACTTACCGAAAAGAAGGACCTGGCCGAGTCGGGGTTGAACTCCTTCCACCATATTATCACCTCACCGGTTTCTCCTTTCTTCCCCTGACGAGCTCGTTAAGGGACACGTTGTTGACCTGAATGACCTTGTATCTAACACCAGGAATATCACCGTATGAACGCCCAAGCCTTCCCCCGATACCCTCGACCAGGACCTCATCGTGCTCATCGATGAAGTTGATCGCGCCATCGCCGACTGCGAATGCGGTGATCTGACGACCGTTCTTGATGAGTTGTACCTTGACGCATTTGCGTATCCCTGAGTTGGGCTGTTTGGCCTCGATTCCGACCTTCTCTAGCACGATCCCTCTTCCTTGAGACGCGCCTTCCAACGGGTCGGACTTCTGCCTCAGTTTCAAGACTCTCTTCTTGTAAGTCCTGTCGCTCCATCGGAACTTCTGCCGGTCGTTCTTGAGCTTTCTGGCGGTGTAAAGACCTCTTGCCAATATTTCACCTCTTCATCAGAAGCGGGCTCCCTATTACGCTTATCATATATAAGCATTGAGGGCTGTGACACTGCCCTCAGATGGAGGACCACTTACCCGGATTACCGCAACACTTCTCTGAGATCTAATTGTGCTTCGCGGATAATGTCACAAGTCTGCATAAGCATTCCTAGAGAACATGAGCTATGCACTCTTTAGCATGTTTGAGGACAACGGGGAATGTGCCAGCGAAATCCATTTAATATGGGATAAGTATTATTATGCTCGAGGGATGGGACGATGGGCATACCTGCTGAAGATCCTGCTCATGAGCTTGAGCGAGCGCAGAACTTGGTCGAATTCATTCTGGCGATCCTTGTGCCAGTGACGATCGCACTCATGCTCTTCTCATATGTTATATTCAGAGAGTTGTTTGACATCTTCTTCGTTCTTGCGATAGTGGTGGCGGCCATCGCCCTGTGGCCTGCGAAAAAAATCCATGACCTCCACTACGAATGCTGGTCCCAGAATACCATGCCCCTCAAGATCGTAACGAGCTTCGTAGGCATGATCTACATATCCGTGGTATCGGTGTTCTCAGTTGCTATGATCGCGCTCTATGAAGGGTTGGCTCCAGAGAATCCACTGACCTTTGGGATAGTAGGAGGCCTTCTTTTCGTTTTACTGGGAGTGATGACGTACAATGCGCGGTACCGCGACAAGTTCCTGGCCATGGAGAAACGATTCTTCCACAAGAATCCTCGGTACCTAGAAGAGATAATCGCAGAGTTCTTGGAGAGCAAAGGCGACAAGCTAGCGAGGTATCAAAATGACAAAGGATCGAGACTGGTTGTCGACGGAAAGAAACTTGCAGTGAACATTGCACCTCTCGGGTCGAGCAATGCCGAAATAACGATTGAAGAAATCGATATGGGAAACGTGGATCTCTTCAACAGCCTAAAGGACTTTCTCAGATCGAAAACCTAGGGCCTGCCCCTGGATTCACCGTTCACGATTGCTCTCGCAATGAGATGGGCGATGCGTATGGGCTCCGGAATGTTGCCGCGGATAGTGCACTCCTGAATCAGTTCCGAAGCTTTGTTCACATCCATCCCGGAAACCGAAACATAAATCGGCTTATGAGAGGTGGGGATTGGGATCAACTTGTGTTTGTCTATCATCCTCATCCTTTCTACCCAGTCGGGGAAATGTTTTTTCAAGGCGCTCCTAATCTTGACCTTGTCAGGCATATCTCGCGTCACAGTCGCTGAGGGTATTCCGGTCGCTTCTTGAAGATGTGATATGTCGACTATGTTGAACCCACCGAGAGCGATGCCGTCAATCATTATCAGCTTCAATTGCTCGAGGTACCTGGATTTTCGCAGCATACCTACGAGAACATCATTGGCATCCGTTCCATCTATCTCGCACTCCGCGGTCATGACGGCCTCGATGTAGTTGGGAATGCGCATGACGACTCCGACAACATACACCCTGCCATTCTTGAAAGTGAAAGGTGAATCGTCTATGCCAACGACCCTGACCTGGCTCTTCAATCACATCAGCCCCAGATGACCTGTCACTCTATCTATCAAGTTGTCGGGAGCCGGGCCGATGCCCAGACATGTCGTCGTGTTCGGAGGCAATTCAGTATGCCCAGCATCAACGATCAGAGAAGTAATCAATCCAGCATCCTCTGCAGATACCTTGAGAGAATACAGCTCCGCTAGACCCGAGACCTTGACCACCACTTTCTTTGCCCCTTCCTCATGCCACGTCTTGAACCATACGGGTTTCTTCTTCTCTGAAGCGAGAGCGCAGTTCACAGCGGCATGCGCCACTTGAGCCGCCATCTTCCCGAGAGATAGCTTCAGGTCGATGCGGACGGCGATGATCATCTTGTATTCTATCTTAATCATCTGGATTCCGTAGGATAGAATCGTCTGAAAGACTTAATAGCTTCGTCGCAATTCTACTGGATATGCTCGAGCTCATAAGACGGGACGGACTGGCAAGGATCTGCAGCCTGGATACCCGAAGAGGGACTCTGGAAACGCCTTGCCTTCTACCCGTCATCAACCCCAAGATAATGACCATACGACCGAGGGAGCTCTTCGATGAGTTCGGGGTCGAAGCACTCATCACGAACTCATACATAATACGTAAGGATCCGATCCTGAGGGAGAAGGCGCTCAGCGCGGGCGTCCATGACCTGATCGATTTTCCTGGGGTCATCATGACCGACAGTGGGACTTTCCAGTCATATGTCCATGGGGAAATCGATGTCAACAATAAGGATATCGTAGAGTTCCAAAGAGATATCGGAGCCGACATCGGAACGGTTCTCGACATCTTCACGGAACCTTCCTGGGGGAAGAAGAGGACCTCCGATGCCGTCGACGTTACTATCGAAAGGACAATCGAGGCTACATCGCTCAAGGGGAAAATGATGTTAGCTGGTGTCGTCCAGGGATCCCTCTATCCAGATCTCCGAGAGAGGTGTGCGAGAAGACTCTCAGAGCTGGATGTCGATGTTCATCCGATAGGTGGTGTCGTCCCTTTGATGGAGAAGTACAGATTCGCTGATCTTGTGGATGTCATAGTCTCCTCGAAAACGGGCCTCACACCATCGAGACCGGTCCATCTCTTCGGCGCAGGACACCCGATGGTCTTCGCACTCGCTGTCCTGCTCGGTTGCGATATGTTCGATTCGGCATCGTATGCAAAGTACGCTAGGGATGACAGGCTCATGTTCTCAGAGGGTACGATGCACCTGAAGGATATGAAGAGGATCAGTTGCCAGTGCCCCTACTGTCGAGGACAGACGATCGAGACTATTGGTAGAATGAGTGAGGAGGAAAGGGTCAGACTTATCGCGAAGCACAACCTCCACGAGTCGTTAAAGGAGATTGAGAACATAAAAAGGGCGATACATGAAGGCAACCTTTGGGAGCTGGTCGAGCTCAGATGCAGATCTCACCCGGAATTGCTGAACGGATTAAGGAGGCTCAGAGAGTACAAGGACTACATGGAGAAGTTCGAACCATTGAGCCGTGACAGTCCGTTCTTCTACACAGGGCCTGAATCGCTCGACAGACCTGCTGCATATAGGTATGAAAAGAGGTTCTTCGAGCGATACAAGCATCCAGGAGCTGACATACTTGTCGGGTTCGAGGAAAACCAGAGGCCTTATTCCAGGACGTACGCTTCGGAGATGCGCTCGGTCGCAGAGAAGTCAGATGCCCACTTCCTCGTAATGTCTCCGTTTGGGCCTGTACCCATCGAGCTCGACGAGATATACCCTATAGCACAATCTTTGTTCCCCCAAATTAAGGATCAAGATACTGAGATTAGAACAAGGCATTTGATGGAGGAAATGTCCCATCGTCAGAAGTACGGAATGTGCGTCATATGGGAGGGCGATGATACGTTGGAGATACTGGCTTCGATCGCTGGAGGCACATCAAAGTTCGATATCGACATGGCGAGGATAAGAGCGGTGGCGGATTACCAGTTCGGGAAAGGGGCCTCCTCGATATTGTTCGACGGCAAGGTCACATTGGTCAAGTCGAAGACAACTGAGAAGATCAGGAACGTACACGTTTGTGGCGATCACGTTCTTTCGATGAGAGCAAATGACGGTTTCTTTACCGTAAGGCCAAAGGGTGCCGAGAGACTTAGAAAAGGATTCATGCCGCCGAGACTCCGCGTAATTGTGAACAAGGACTCCGCAGAGTTCAACCGGGCAGGGAAAAATGTCTTCTGTGGCTTTGTGATCGATTGCGACGAGGACATAAGGCCGTATGATGAGGTGCTCGTCGTCGACGAATCGGACGACCTCGTCGCCATCGGCAGGACGATGATGACGCGAGATGAGATGCTAGCGTTCAAGAAGGGACTAGCGGTCAAGGTCAGGGAGGGGATCATCACTTGACATCTGACTTACTGTCTTCACAGTCTCCTCAGCGACCCTGACACATGCAAGAAGGTCCTCCAGCGTATGTAGCATCGACGGGATAGATTCTGACGAAGAACGGATAACGACGATCCTACCCTTCCTTTCCGCGTTTGCGAACTTATCATTGTCCAGCTCGATAGCTCGCATGACTGTCTTAGCTTGCTTATTGCTCTGGTACTCAAGCTGGATTGTACATTCAAGAGACACAAAAGGAGAATTGGAATGCAGCTAGAAAAAGAATACCTATCGGATACGAAGTCAGATGACAAATGCATCTAACGGCCTATGAATCGGAGGAATTAATACCCCGTGCGGGCATTTGCCATTCGGTATTTGGTTGATCCAAATGGAGGGGTGACCATGATCAAGAAAGTCGACCACATAGCAATTACAGTGACGGACCTGAAGAGATCAGTTGAATTCTACACGAAAGCGCTCGGAATGGAAGAGGTTATGAGATGGAAGTCGAAAATCCCCGGCATAAAGGAGATCGCCTTCGTCAGGATTGGAGCGGACATGCTCGAACTACTTTCTGTCGAGAATCCCAAGAAGTCCAAGGAAGAAGACATGGCACAAGCGGGCGTGAAACACCTTTGCTTCGAAGTCAATGACATAGAGAAGGAAATCGAGAAGATGAAGAAGATGAAGATCCCGGTAATCCAGGATTTCCATATACTCAGCGAGGAACATCTCACGACGGTGAGCGGGACACTGAAGGTCGACTTGAAGAAGGGATTGAAGAGGGCAGTGTTCGCCGACCCTGATGGTATACCGATCGAACTTCTGCAGTGGTAGAATAGAGAGTAGCCCCGGGCAGATTCGAACTGCCGTCACCGGCTCCAAAGGCCGGTATGATTGACCACTACACCACGGGGCTTCGAGTCTGCGATGCGATTTCGCATATTTAACTGTCAGTTCGAAGGGTCAAAGGTGACGTGAGTTAGATCAATCAACCAGGCGACCGAAGAGGTGCGTGGGCGTGCTTTTGACGATCTCGACCTTTACCAGATCGCCGAGTCTCACGCCATCCTCAATGACCACGGGAGCATATGTCATGGTCCTACCGATGTAAGTGCTGCCTTTGCCTCTCTCGGTGATCAGCACCTCCTCTTTGTTCCCCTCCCTCCCGATGTTGATACTCAGACCGACTTTGAACCTAAGGACGGTCAGTTCCCTGGAGCGCTCCTTGGACATCCAGCCAGGAACTTGGTTGTTCGATTTCTCCGCAGGAGTGCCCGGTCGGGACGAGTAGCGCGTCACATTCACTATGTTGGGCCTGATCTCCCTGATCAGTTCCATCGTTTTATTGAAGTCTTCGTTCGTCTCGCCAGGAAAACCCACTATCACATCGGTGGAGAGTGTGAAATCCTGTAAGCGTTCTCTGAACATCTGGACCTGCCTCCTGAAATCATTGACGGAGTAGCGACGACCCATTGCCTTGAGGATTCTATTGCTGCCGCTCTGGACAGGCAAGTGAAGAAATTTATAGACCTTGTCGTTGTTCCAAACGGGAACGAAATCGGCAATGATCTTCTCGAGACTGTCGGGGTTCATCATTCCGATTCGAATTCTGAACGTACCAGAAATCTCGGTGATTCTGAGAAGCAACTCAGCGAGGGTATGGCCGGTGTCGAGACCATAACACGCGGTGTCCTGCGCTGTGATCAGTAGCTCTCTAGCACCTCCAGATATGCTAGACCGGCAGTTGTCGACTATGCTCTCCATGTTGTAGCTCTTGAGTTTGCCGCGGGCTATTCTAGTAATACAATAAGTGCAGGAGCCGAGACATCCCTGAGCGATCGGTACAATCGCAGAGACGACATCGGGCTCGAAAATACCGACGAAGTCGCCGACACCGAACCTCTCCGTCATGATTTGCACGAAAGACTCGTATTCGGAGGGCGGGATTATGATCGCGTCTGGAACCGCCTCGGAGATCTCGTTGTGCTGAGCAGAAGCCATGCATCCGGTCACTATCAGTCTCTTCTCATGTCCGGAGACCTCCCTCATGCGTTTGAGCATTCTCATCTCAGTTGATCGAATGACAGTACAAGTATTGAGTATTACAAGATCGGCATCCTTCACGGACCTGACGACCTCGTGACCAAGGGACGTCATCTTCCTTTCCAGAATGACGCCCTCTCCCTGATTCATCGTGCAACCGTAGGCTTCGACGCAGACCTTCACGAAACGCAAATCTCGTCCTGTTATATTACTCTATGCCGTTCCGTTCTACTCTGCTAGAACGATCCATCATCCCATGTATTCCTATGCGTTCCCAACGATCTCGAATGAATAGGAAAATGTCAAGAATGTCGCTCCTTCAGTGACACAGAATAGCATTATATATCTCAATCGCACCTAATAACTTCTGCAAAGCCAATTTCGGGCTATGTTTGATCAAAGTCCTTCTTTGGGGGGAGGAAACCAGTGACCCACCTGGCTCTCCTGCGCGAGCCCGGAGCCAAGCCTGGACCGAGATGATCAGATCGGTCCAGGTGGCTTTGTCAATGTGTATTCTTAGATTGTCTGTCTTGGTACGTGGGGATCGCCAAGGTCAGGAGCCCGCACATTCGTGTCTATATAGATGCCTTTTCTTCCATTCTCAATATCCAGGGGAATGAGTTTGGGCGATTCAATCCGTCCGTCCCATCTGAAACATCTGTCAAAGTATCAATCTGCGCGGGGAGGGGGATTTGAACCCCCGAGTCCTTTCGGACAATGGATATCTGCCTCGGAAAGTCCGGGATAGCAATCCATCGCCTTGCCTGGCTGGGCCATCCCCGCTTCGAGCCCTCAAAAGGAATAGAGTCATATTAAACCTTCTTATCGCTGAGAGAGCAAGGCAAAGCATACTGGGTGAAACAATGTTGAGGATCAAGAAATTGCCGAGAATATGTCTTAATTGCACGTCATCTCAATCGCTGTTGCGACCGCGATTTGGGGTGATGGAAAGAGCCATTTTCTGAAGAGAGAAACAATGAGTATTTGGCTAATCAACAGAAATCCTAATATAGGACTACAAGAGTAGTTTAGAATAACGCGAGATAGATTCGCGTTCCCGAAACGCATATATATGGCCTCGCTATTAGAGGGGGCTACGCTTATCCACAGCTAGCGAATCGCTGCTGAGTAGGCTGTTGAAGCCATCAGTGAAGTGGTAGAATCCATAGCTGTGAACAACAATGGAGAGCCAAGATCTCCGTCTTTGCTACGTGAACTCTTGGTTCTGACGTTCGATGTGCGGTTACTACAGTAATATGTGGAACCGCTGGTGAAACTTGGCGATCCCGCCAGTTTCAGTGTAATCCTACGGACAATCGATACAAGATTGTCAAATCAGGATCGATTCCGGTTGATCCTGCCGGCGGCCACCGCTATTGGAATGCGATTAAGACATGCGAGTCGAGAGACATTTGGTCTCGGCAGACCGCTCAGTAACACGTGGACAACATGCCCTTGGGAGGGGAATAACCTCGGGAAACTGAGACTAATACCCCATAGATCTAGGATGCTGGAATGCTTCTAGCTCTAAAGCTCAGGCGCCCAAGGATTGGTCTGCGGCCTATCAGGTAGTAGTGGGTGTAATGGACCCACTAGCCTATGACGGGTATGGGCCTTGAAAGAGGGAGCCCAGAGATGGACTCTGAGACATGAGTCCAGGCCCTACGGGGTGCAGCAGTCGCGAAAACTTCGCAATGGGAGCAATCCCGACGAGGGGATTCCAAGTGCCAGCACTTAGTGTTGGCTGTTCTCCTGTCTAAAAAACAGGAGAAGTAAGGGCCGGGTAAGACGGGTGCCAGCCGCCGCGGTAATACCCGCGGCCCGAGTGGTGGTCGATATTATTGAGCCTAAAACGTCCGTAGCCGGCCTCGCAAATCCCTGGGTAAATCGGCCAGCTTAACTGTCCGAATTCCGGGGAGACTGCGAGGCTTGGGACCGGGAGAGGTCAGAGGTACTTCCAGGGTAGGGGTAAAATCCTGTAATCCCGGAAGGACCACCGGTGGCGAAGGCGTCTGACTAGAACGGATCCGACGGTGAGGGACGAAGCCCTGGGGCGCAAACGGGATTAGATACCCCGGTAGTCCAGGGTGTAAACGCTGCGGGCTTGGTGTTGGGGGTCCTTTGAGGGCGCCCAGTGCCGGAGAGAAGTTGTTAAGCCTGCTGCTTGGGGAGTACGTCCGCAAGGATGAAACTTAAAGGAATTGGCGGGGGAGCACCGCAACGGGAGGAGCGTGCGGTTCAATTGGATTCAACGCCGGACAACTCACCAGGAGCGACGGTTACATGAAGGCCAGGCTGATGACCTTGCCTGATTTTCCGAGAGGTGGTGCATGGCCGTCGTCAGTTCGTACCGTAAGGCGTTCTCTTAAGTGAGATAACGAACGAGACCCTCACCATTAATTGCTAGCGTTTTCTCCGGAAGGCGCGCACATTAATGGGACCGCTGGTGCTAAATCAGAGGAAGGAGAGGTCAACGGTAGGTCCGTATGCCCCGAATCTCCTGGGCTACACGCGCGCTACAAAGGACGGGACAATGGGCTCCCACACCGAGAGGTGAAGGCAATCCCGAAACCCGTTCGTAGTTCGGATTGAGGGCTGTAACTCGCCCTCATGAAGCTGGATTCCGTAGTAATCGCGGATCAACATTCCGCGGTGAATATGCCCCTGCTCCTTGCACACACCGCCCGTCAAGCCACCCGAGTTGGGTTTCAGTAAGGACACCTCTTTTTGGGGTGCTCGAACTGAGATTCGGCAAGGAGGGCTAAGTCGTAACAAGGTATCTGTAGGGGAACCTGCAGATGGATCACCTCCTACGCAAGGGGGGGCAGCACTGCCCCTCCTTCACCATTCCGCGGGATCCCAAGCACCAAAAAGCACATCGAACGTCATAGCGTCTTTTTTTCTACAATGTCCCGTTAGCGATAGGTGAAGATTTATCGCGTTCTGGACACTTGTTCAGAACCCAAACGCGAAACAATAAATACTCCAGAATGCAATCGCGCAATCCCGTGAAGACGATGAAATATGTTTTTGTCACGGGTGGCGTTCTATCGGGACTTGGAAAGGGCATTACCGCCTCATCAGTAGGCCGCCTTCTGAAGTCTAGGGGCTTGAATGTCACTGCCATAAAGATAGATCCATATCTAAACATTGACGCCGGAACGATGAATCCGTTCGAGCACGGCGAGGTTTTCGTTCTCGAGGACGGCGGAGAGGTAGATCTGGACCTCGGAAACTACGAACGTTTCCTCGATGTGAACCTCACGAGCAATCATAATATCACGACCGGAAAGGTGTACCGCGCCGTCATAGAGAAGGAGCGTATGGGCGAGTATCTTGGAAAGACGGTTCAGATAATCCCCCATATCACCAACGAGATCAAGAACGAGATACGAGCCGTAGCTGAGGCGACTGGCGCGGACGTCTGCATCGTAGAGCTTGGTGGCACTGTCGGTGACATCGAGTCGATGCCGTTCCTAGAAGCCGTAAGACAGATGAACACCGAGCTCGGCAGAGGAGAGAACTGTCTGTTCATACATACCACTCTAGTGCCGGTGCTAGGGACGGTAGGCGAACAGAAAACGAAGCCGACCCAACACTCCGTGAAGGAACTCAGATCGATAGGTATCCAGCCGGACATCATTGTTGCAAGGGCGAAGCAGGCCCTCGAATACTCGATAAAGAGGAAGATATCACTGTTCTGCGACGTTCCGCTGGAAGCAGTGATCTCCGCTCCCGATGCCAAGTCGATTTATGAAGTGCCTCTGATACTCGACGAACAAGGATTGACAGACTTCATGATAAAGAGACTAAGAATCGAAGGGGGGTCGGAGGACCTACGGGAGTGGAAGAAGCTGCTCGAAAGAATCCTTCACCCTAGTAGAACCGTGAATATTGCCTGCGTGGGAAAGTACACCCATCTGGCAGACTCCTACATAAGCCATCTGGAGGCTTTCCATCATTCGGGTGCGGAGAAGGACACGAAGGTGGACCTCTGTTTTGTCGACTCTGAGATAATCCAGGAGCATGGTGTGACGGAAGAACTTGAGCAGGCTGACGGCATATTGATACCTGGAGGGTTCGGAAATAGGGGGATCCTAGGGAAGATGCTCGCAGCGAGGTACGCAAGAGAGAACAGGATACCGTTCCTAGGAATATGCCTGGGATTCCAGATATCAACGATCGAGATCGCGAGAGATGTCATCGGTCTCGAGACTGCGCATAGCACCGAGTTCGATCCTGAGACGTGCGACCCGGTGGTTGACCTGCTTCCTGAGCAAAGAGAGGTAAAGAAGAAGGGTGCGACCATGAGACTCGGAGGTCAGCCAGTCGTTGTGACCGAGGGGTCAAAAGCCCATGATCTGTACGGAAAGACCCTCATCATGGAGAGGCACAGACATAGGTACGAGGTCAACCCGAGGTACATAGAGAGGCTCGAGGATGCGGGCTGGAAGTTCACGGGCAAGTCTCCGGATGGTCTCAGAATGGAGATCGCAGAGCTCCAAGGGCATCCCTATTTCGTCGCATCACAGTTCCACCCTGAGTTCAAATCCAGACCTGGCAAGCCATCACCGCTGCATCTTGGGCTCGTAGATGCTGCGATCGAACGCAAGTTCGGAGCATCGAGCTGAATCAATCATCGATATACTTCACACCGACCCAAGAACTGATCTGGAGATGCGTGAGGATTGCTGTCCAGAGCAAACGGATGGCTAGCAATGTTTATATCGAGGCAGTCATTTGAGTGGTCAGATACACTATGCCCGATGACGAGTACCTTGCACTTCTTGGAAGGGCGAAGGAGAAGCTCCCCCAGACGATCGAGAAACATGAGCGGTTCACGGTGCCAGAGCCCGATGTTTTCCAAGAGGGAAAGACAACGACTATCAGAAACTATGGGGACATAGTGGACGCGTTAAGGAGAGATCCTGCTCACTTGTTGCAGTTCCTACTCAGGGAACTTGGCGCTCCAGGATATCTGGAGGGTCGGAGAGCCGTCTTTAAGGCTAAACTTTCCCAGAGCCAGATTGAAGAAAGGATACAGAACTACACAGAGACATTCGTGCTGTGTTCGGAATGTGGAAGACCTGATACGAAGATAGTGAAGGAAGGAAGGGTCATGATCCTCGAGTGCGAGGCCTGCGGCGCGCACAGACCGGTGAACGTGAGGAAGGCCCCACGGACCCAGGAAAGGGAGGGGCTCGTCGAAGGCAACATCTACGAAGTCATGATTGAGGATGTCGGAAGAAAGGGGGATGGCGTAGCCAGGATGGACAGGTACATCATCTATGTTCCCGGGACGGCCAAAGGCACCAGAACAAAGATCAAGATCAACAAGGTCACTGGTAACGTCGCATTCGCCACAGTCTCGACCGAGCAGCCGAGTCGATGATTTTCGCGACTCCTATAGGATGTAGTTCACGTTGGACCGGTCGAAGTTCTTCACGAGCTCCAGTCGCAGATCCTCTGGCATCGGACGTGGAATTGGGTAGGTAAACAACGGCAGGAACTCCCTTATGTCCTCTGCGAGTTTCGTCACAAGATGGTCCTTTCCGAAAAGACCCGAGCTTATTTCCAGGGTCGTTCTCCTTGCCTGTCCTTCATCCACATAACCGACACTGTGAACGTACTCGTGTAGCAATATGTGAAACACATATGCCTTGTACATTTCCGGGGAAGAGGCCCGCACCCTTTCCAAAGGTCCTTTATTGACAATGATTATGTTCGAAGCTACTGGGTACATGCCTCCTATGAAAGAGGAACCATCTCCGCCCAGCTCCGCCAAGCCCAACATCAGACCCGCTCTGGAAACGCCGAGCTTGACCCTGACCGCCTCCTTCACGACCTCGAAGACATCTGCTAGATCCTTTGTCTTTGACAGCAAGTCTGGGAATCTTCCGGATGCCCCATACACGCCAATCTTGTCGAACGGACTCATCGAACCACCACAAGTGCGAGGGGTTGTATTTGAAGCTGACCCAGGGAAAGCTCAAAGTGAAAACGAAATTCCGTTGAAAGCTGGTCAGATATGGTTATTTAGTGGAAGGAACGTGGCTTTCAGATGTGAAAAGGATTCCTTCCATCATAGCAATGCTGATGATTTTCGTCTCGGTGCAGCTCATAGCACTCCTTCTCATTCCTGTGTTCCCCTCGGACTACAGGGCATTCGAGGACGTCAACGACCCGATTAACCCAGTGATCTACTTCATCATGATCATAGCCATCACAATTGTCGTCCTCGTTCTGATCAAGTTTGGCAGAAAGAGCATGCTAAGAGGTATTTTCATGGGTGCGATGGCTATCACGCTCGTTTTCGTCTTTCTGCCAATCATGTATGCCGTCGTCCAAGATATTCTCATAGATTTCGTCATCTCGATA
>Ga0315294_10001465_pt1 | contig 25655 bp, 30 predicted proteins | sample YL17G13_40_MG_FD_203626 | JGI IMG/M metagenome (GOLD analysis project Ga0315294, IMG submission 203626) | Sediment microbial communities from Yellowstone Lake, YNP, Wyoming, USA - YL17G13_40 | ecosystem: Environmental > Aquatic > Freshwater > Lake > Sediment | place: USA: Wyoming | collected... | reverse complement strand
GATGAACACTATAGTTATAATACTGTAGTAGAACTTTCTTGCAAACCTTGGGCTGAAGCACAAACAGAATATATAATTGCTTCAACTAATTTATTAACAAATGGTTCATTTGAAAAATCCTTAGATGAATGGAGTTCAACAGCTATAGGATTAGGGTCACCAGGTGTTAGTATTGATTCTACAAGAAAAATGTTAGGTGGGACTAAATCATGTGAATTTATAACTACTGATGTTAATAGTTTGGTGAGTATAATTAATAATGATTTTATTCCTATTGATTCAAATAAATCTCATAATATACAAATCTTTGGATGGAGTCAAGGTGGTACAGGTAAAATTACAGCTATACTTTATTGCTATGATATTGATGGAGTGGCCACCTCTCCTTCTGGTGTAACTGTTTTAGTTGATGCAAATCCAGCTGGGGCATTTTGGGAAGATTTAGTAACACTTTATGGTTATCCAGTTATTTATCCAGAAGGTTCTACTAATGCTTGTAGATGGCCAGTGAATACTGCAAAAATAAAATTGTATATACAACAAACAAATGCTATAGCTCAGGTATCAATAGATGGAATACTTTTGACAGAATCTGAATTTATTTCAGATAATTTGTTAGAAGCATCTATTGGAATAGTTGTTCCAAAAGGAGAAGTAAAAGGCAATATTCCTGCCCTTATGGATATATATATTGGTAATGCACATAATACTGGTAGGTGGAATCTTCAAAATACAGGTATATATGATAACCTTTATGGTATTGATTATATTTCTGCAAGCATAGCAGTTGCTGTAGGTGCTGCTGGGAAAATTTTATTCAATAATGGTTCTGAATGGTTACTACAAAATAGTGGAACGGCCTTATCTCTTTATTCTATTCATAATTTAGATTCTACTCATTTTTGGTCTGTTGGGGAAAATGGTATTATTTTATTTAGCAATAATGGATTTAATTGGGTTTCACAAACTTTTCCTATTTCCCCAGAATTATTTTCAATTGGTAATATGGAAGCATGGATTTCTGATTCATTAATGTCTTATTGGGATTTTAACGGATTTTTTGGTAGTACACTTGATAATGATACAGATAAAAAATCAGGCACTTATTGTGCTAGAATGGAATTTCCATATTCTGTTGGTGATCTAGCTTATGATGGTGGATGGGAATCATGGTCAATGCAATCTGATGGTCCAATATGGAATCTTTGGTCTAGGTCTTATCCAATGGGTACTTCTTATGTTTGGAATTTTTGGGCTGATACAGATCATCCTAATGATGGAACATATTGTTTGAAGACACAATCAGATAATATTACTGAAAAAATTGGTTATTGTTCAGCTATATCTTTTCCTATCAATCCATCTGCTGATTATATATTTTCTTTTTCTTCATTTCAAGATAGTGATACTGAAAGGATTAAGGTAAAGGCATATATTGCATTTTATAATTATTTAGGACAACACGTAGGTTCTTGTGTTCTTCACAATGCATATACTGCTTATAGCAATAACTATACTTATACCCATTATACTTGTGATATGCCAAAGGAGAAAATTCCATCTAGTGCAATATGGGGTTCAATATATTTTGAGTTTACTACTGGAGGTGGAGGGACTACAATATGGTTAGATAGTGTACATTTAGTTGTAGGCAATTCTTCAAGATCATATGGTACACTTGGAACTAAGGTTGCTAATCTTTTAGCTATTGATATTAGAAAATCTTATGAAATATCTTTTTGGGTAAAAGGATATAATACTACTACAACTTATTCAGCATCAGTAGATTTTTGGGATAGCACTAAAACAATATATAAAGGAAGCCATACTATATGTGCATCAACACATACATCTACTTCTTATATAGATAAAGCCCATGTTATTATTCCATCAGATTATCCTGCTGGTACAGCATATATTGGGGTTACTCTTACAGCTGTAGATGGCACTACTTGGGGAGGTAGATGGGTAAACTTTGATGATGTTAGTATTAAATCTTTGCCGCTTGATCTTAAATCTGTTTGTTCTATTGCTAATAACAATGTGCTTGCAGTGGGTGAATGCGGGTGTATAATAAAATATGATGGTTCAATTTGGACAATGAAAACAAGTGGTGTAACATTTAATCTTAATTCTATTACTGTTGTAGATTCAACTCATATAATTGTTGTAGGTGATAATGGTACCATACTTACTAGTGCTGATGGTTCTACTTGGACTTTAAGGAGTTCAGGTACTACTGTAAATTTAAATGGAGTCACTTCTCTTAGTTCAGGTAAGGTTTGGGCAGTAGGTGATAATGGTATAATTCTTTATAGTTCTGATAATGGACTTAATTGGACTTCACAATTAAGTCCTGTATTAGATCACGATTTTTATTCTGTTTATGTTTATGATGCAAGCAATGCTTGGATTTGCGGAGAAAAAGGTATCTTAGTAACATTTGATGGTTCGAAATGGACGATAGAAGGTTCGGGCATAAACTATAATTTAAATTCAATATCTGCTTATGATGCTACACATATAATGGCAGTAGGAGATTCAGGTAATGCTATAGTAGGATTGAATTCATCTATAGCTTTATTATTGACTGATTTATCATTAGGCCAAAGTAAACATTTTAGTAAAAATTTTAACCCAGTATTAGATGCTATAGGAGCTACTCTTACTCCACCTGCTGCTGATTGTTATAGAAGACGTTCAAGATTTAGATCAATGTCTGCAGGTGAAACAGAAGAGTTTTTGTATAATGTTTATGATCACAAAGGAGTGTATCTTATATCTATAGGTGGCGGTATAAATAATGCTGTCAATTACGATCAAATAGTTCCAACTCTTAGTCTTAAGGATGCTGCTAATGTAGCCATAACTCCTACGGTCACACCTACTGTTCCAGCTTCTTTGGATTTATCAGTAGCTAGTGGATATACTACAATAGGATATTTTAGAGAAGTTGTTATGCTTGCTTCTAAATTTGCTGAAATAGATATACCATCATCTTTTATTAGTTCACTTGCTACACAAGCTAATATAAATCAATCAATTATTATAACTGCACCTTCAGGAATGGGTGGTGGAGATAGATTAAATATTGATTGTCTCACTATTATACCAACTGATGAATCTTTTATTTTACTTAATAATTGGAGGACAGGAGCATCAGGGGCACAACAGACATTTATGATCATAAGTTCTACTGATAATATGATTCTTTCATCTATAACTGATTCAATAGAATCAGCAGTAGCATTTAATTCAAATTATGTACAAGGTAGTCCTCAATTTAAGGCAAACCCATTAGGAATGAATTTAACATTAATTGCTTCTTATAAAAATGGTACAACTACTACTACTGATTATCAGCTTAGTCCAAGATTAAATATAGTGTTGAAATATAAACCTAGATATTTATTGTCAGGCATATAATGATTATTACTATTAGAAATAATATTGGAACAAATGTTTTAAATAGAATTGTTGATTACGAATCATTAAGATTTGAAACAGATAGAATAGGTGGCCCTATATCATTAGATTTTGAAATAAAAAGAAATATACTTGTTAATCAGTCAGACATACAAGTGTATAATCAAATTGTTGTAGAAGAAGGAGCTAGTAATGCATGGGAAGGGTATATGTTAGAACCTTCCAAAACTTCTCCTGTTTCTTTTGGTATATCTTGTATTGGATGGTCTGGTTTGCTTGATGATGTGCCAATAATTGTTGATCAACCTTCTCAAAAAATGAGTACTTTTATTACAGCTATGCTTGCTGATGGTAAAATTAGTCCATTTGTAAATACTGGTATAATAAATACTGGTGATTATGATAAACCTCCTGCTACTACTGATGTTTTACCAGGTAAATATTATCTTGAAATGTTAGATAGTTATAATAAATGGAATGATTGGAGATATTACTTTTCAGAAGGAAAAGCTTTTAATTTTGGTCCACCACAAACTATAGCTAAGTGGATTGTACTTGCTAAAGATGCTCCTGGTTTTCAAATCACAGATTCTCCTGCCAATTTTTGGAATGAAGTAGTATATAAATATACTGATGCAATAGGTGATAAATATGCTTTAGTTGCAGATGCTGCCAGTATTGCTAAATATGGAAGAACTGTTACTAAAATATTGGAAATACCAGGAGTAATGTCAGGTGCTCCGCAAGCCTTAGTTTATGCCACCGTATATCTTAATAGAGGCAAAAATATGACAGTGATGGGTCAGATAACTACTTCAACTGTTTATGACGCTATTTCTTTTTTGCCTGTTCCATTATGGAAAGTTAAAGGAGGTGATCCTGTAAAAATACAAAATTTTCTTTCTTCAACTGGTAGCATTGGTAATGTTGTTGATGAGATAACTACATTTGAAATAAAAACAACACAATATGATGATAAGGCAAAAAATATAACTTTAATACCGAAAGATTGGGATAGTGGACTTGAAGCAACCTTTTTTAGACATGAGTCAGCTGTAACCAAATAAATATATGGAGGTTGACCTCATATGGAGACTAGTAATGAATGAACAGCAATTCGAAAATAATAGTATGGATATAGCTCTTATCCAGCGTGATGTAGTTGAAGTACAGAGGAATATTGCAACTCTGCAAATGCAAACTAGTGATATTCAAAAGGAAACATTGGCTCTTGCCAGGGAAGCATTGTTAATACCTCAAGAACTAGTTTTTATCAAGACAGAGTTGTCAACTATCCGTCAATGTTTGACTGATAATTATGTGACCTCGGAAGCATTTGATCCGGTTAGAAAAATTGTGTACGGTCTTGTTGGTTGTGTAATGCTATCCTTTTTGGGAGCAGGGATGGCATTAATTTTAAAGGCGGTGTGATGTGGTTTTGACTGGCGAACACAGCATTACTAATTAGGATGTCTCATGGCAGAAAGCAAATACCGTGGCTGGATAAGGCAGGAAGAGGTAGTCAAACAACTACAAAGTGGAGGTGCTAAAGTTAATAAATATGTTGGCAATTAAATAAGACATAGGTAAGTACAGGTGTATATCTTTAGAAGCATTAGGAGGCATATTAGATGTGTCATAAAAGAAAGAGGACAAATATATGTTAGCCATTATTTCTATGTTTAGAAATGATTCTGCTGTAATTCGGTGCACTATAACTAATTCAGCAGGAGCGCCTTTTAATTTGAATACAGCTACTGCAAAATTTACGGTTCGCCGGAAAGAAAATGAAGAAATATTGATTGAAAAACATACAGGAGATGGTATTACATTTCATGATGAACCTAATGGTGTACTTGATGTAAATATAAATCCTGTGGATACAGAAGACTTTATAGGCAAATACGTTTATGATATAGAAGTAACAAAAACAGGTAGTGTGTATACAGTGGTTAAGGGGGTGTTTAGGGTAACAGAGGATGTGTCCTATGTTTGAAACAATAATAAGGAGATGAATTAGATGGCATCAGTATTGGGCATGTACTCGAACGCGATACTCAAGGCGTTCACGGGTGGCGCGGCTGGAGGTGTGGACTGGGATACCAACGCGATCAAGATGGCGCTGATGACCGCCTACACCCCAGGCGAAGACCATGCCACCATGACCGCCGCGATCGCCGCAGGGACACAGCACTCCGCAGCGAACGGCTACTCGACAGGTGGCGCGACGCTCGGCACGAAGACCAACACCAACACGGGTGGGGTCATCCTGTTCGGCTCGGCTTCGGTGGTATGGACGGCGACCGGAGCGTTGACAGCGAAGTACGCGATTTGCTACGACAGCATCACGGACACTCCGCTGTTCTGGATCAACCTGGACGGCGCGGCTGGAGACGTAACCGCGACCGATGCGGCGTTCACGATTACTGTCCCGGACGGGTATTTCAGCATCAACGTATCACCGTAGGAGGTGTGACATGGACAAGGAAAAAGGAACCCCGGCAACGATAGTTGTTACGCCGGTTGCGATAACGGCGAAGAGTGAGTTTGGCGAGGAAGACAAAGAGAAGTAATGGCCTCGCTAACCGTCTATCCCGACTATCATCCAGAAAGCACTTCCGTTGATGGGATGGTTGGTCGTACCGGAAACGAAGATTGGGCAACCAAACGAACGAGTGGTGGCAACTACGCCGCTGACTCATCGACGGTACCAGCGTCTCCGCGATTAACCTGCAACGATGCAACCACCTGGAGTTTACTAAGGCGAAGTATCTACACGTTCGACTTGGCGACACTTCCCACTGGAGCCGTAATAGACTCCGCAACATTCGGGATATACGTCAGTTCCAAGGTAAACACTCTCGGTGCGACCAACACTCAGGGCGGTATTGCTTTGGTCGATGCGACCACGGCAACGGACACGGCCCTGGCGAACGGCGATTATCAGTTAGTCGGGACGACTAGACAAGCCACCGGCGACATAGCTTACGACGTTATTTCAACGGGTGCTTATAATGTGTTCACGCTAACAGCCGCCGCCCTTTTGACGCTTAGCGATATCGTGAAGTTCGGGGTACGGCTAGTCTGCGACCTTGACAATACCGAACCCGCAACGTTAGCCACGAAAGACCTTAATGTAACAGGGAGGGCATCGGAATATAACGCGCCCGACAGGAGCCAAGTCCCTTATCTGACGGTTGTATATCACATCCCCGCAACGGTAGTCGTAACGCCAGTAGCACTGACTGTAGTTAAGCAAACGCCCACAGTAACAGGCGCAGCAATCGCAACCGTAACGCCGAAAGCGTTAACGGTAACGCCTCAGACTGTCGAGGTAATAGCGTTAAGCGGTGGAACTCCCGCCACGGTAGATGTTATACCTGTTGCTTTGGAGGTGGAGACAAAAGCACTGGGGGTTTCGGCAGGTTGCACAATTGCGGTGACTCCAGTTGCTCTTGTGGTCACGGTTCAAACACCTGTTGTGGTGGCGGGGACTTCCGCAACGATAGCGGTGGTACCCGTGACTTTGGATGTTGTCTCCCAACTGGTGACGACAAGGGCGGGGTTCACCACAACGATACCGCCGCCTGCTCTGGAGGTCGTGACATACGCGCCTGTCGTGACTGCTGGCACTTCCGCGACGATAGCGGTGGTACCAGTAGCTCTTTCCGTGGATGCGAAGATTCCTGCTGTTTCCATATTCATGGGAACTGCCATCAATATTTATGGAATAGCTAATGATATATTTTGTATTGATGGTATAGCTAGTGATATACTTTATATTGATGGAAGAATATAAAAGGAGGTGAAAATGAGAGTATGTATACAAATGGGGCACGTAGGATCAACAAAATGGGGGCCAGGTGCTCAATATGAAGAAGAACATATTAAACTGGTTACCCCCCATATAATCAAACAACTACAAGGTGAAGGTGCTAAAGTTGATATGTATGGAGGTGATATGCCATTCAATATGTCACATGATATGTTTGCTTCTATACATTGTGATAGTTGGAGCACCTCTTCTCTTGGCTGGAGTTTAGGATATAGAGATGATACACACCCAGGAAGTTCAGCCTATGCTGGGAAGATAAAACAATCTTATTTAAAGATACCGCCATTAGGTGGATATCAAGAAAATCATACAATAGGTCTTCATCATTACAACGGATTTTCTCATTTTGTTGTCGCAACAAAAGTCTGTTTAGTGGAGATGCAGTTTGTAAGCAATTCTGCTGGTCGAGAATGGATACAAAGACAACCAGAAAAAATAGGTAAGTCAATAGCAAATGGTATACTTTCGTATGCCGGGAAGGTGGTGGAAAACAATATGCCCATAGTTAGTTCAACAAGAATAAATTATGGTAGAACAACAATGGTTGAAGGACATGCTCATATTGGTCAAAATGGATTAGTGGTAGAAGATGCTTGGATAATAGTAACAGCACTTGAACCTAATACTATTGTTAATGCTATAGTGTATAACAATGATACATACAGAGAGACCAAAAGTGGTACAAAGAATCCTCCATTTAAATTAGAATTGAATAAAGATATTGCTATAGGATTAAGTGGATTTGGTATACCAGGCAGAATTACTTGGAGAATACAATCCAATAAAACAGTACTAGTTAGTTCTGATTGTAGAGTTATATCCCAGGGAGGTTAATGTGAATATGACCAATGCGGCTGCTGCATCATTAATACTTGGGTGCATAATGCCATTCATAGTTTCTATTGTCAAACAGATTAATTTTCCAAAATGGGCAAATTGGACAATAACACTTTTGCTATGTTCAGTTATGGGTACAGTTACTGTTTGGATAACAGGAGGATTTGATAATTTTCATATTGGAAATCTTTTAGTTGTTATTGCAGGCATATTTGTTTCTAGCCAAGCCGCATATTCAGCTTATTGGAAAGGTACTGTAACTGAAGAAAAACTTAATGCATTGACTAGTAGGAGAATATAATAGGTGTCTTTTAAGGGTGTGTTTAAAGAAAGACATAGTAAGGTACACCTGTACTTGTCCCAATGCCTTAGGAGGCATATTAGATGGGTCTAATAACTTAATAAGGCAGGATAAGCTAACATTTATCTGTTTTTTACCAAATAGTAGTAATATAATAGGGATAGTAGGGGGCAAGATTCTTTTTGGTCATTTTCTATCTTGTCCCCTTACTTCCCAAGAAATTTTTTTTATTCATGTATTTTTTTAATTATATCATGAATTTATACATATAATATATCAGGACATAAGAAAGGCTGGTGGGTTAAAGAAAGGTGGTGGATAACAAAACCTGTCTTCGCAGCAATAAAAAGGTCTACAACAAAGGAGAACAAAATGACCTTTACTGATTCATGGAATGAAAAATTTCAAGAGTTCGTTGATGGAGAGAAGGATGTAGCTAGGGTAATGGAGCACCGCACTATAGATGAGAACACTGAAATTTATTGTCTAGTTATGGAGGACAAATCTTATCAGCTTAGATTGTATAGCAAGGGTAAGGGCAAGGTCATCAGTAAGCATGAAAAGAGTGTTGAAGTACTTGAAGCTTACCGTGAGCTAAGGGATGAACTTAGGCCTGTTAAAACCAAGAAAGAGAAGGATGAAAAGAAGCCAGTTGTTGATGATAAAAAGGTTCCGGCCAAGAAGAAAGCCCCTGCCAAGAAAGCTTCTGCCAAAAAAGCTCCTGCCAAGAAAACTCTCGCCAAGAAGTCTGGTAAGGCCAATAAGGACAAGATAAACCCTAATAGCAAAGGTAATGATTTCTGGGACGAATAAGAGGGAATTATGCCAGGAAAGTAGGCACTCTTTTTAAGAATGTGCGTGTTGCTTACTTTCCTGGCTAACTCTATTTTAAGGAAAGGATTTTGTTTATGCCTAAGAAAAATTCAAGCATATTAGATGGTGACACAATAGCTTCTTTTTCAAGTTTATATCTAAATATTCAAGCTAAAATCAAAGAATTAGAGGGAGAAAAAGCTACTATCAAAGAGGCATTATTTAAACATTTTGATTCAACTGAAGGTAAGGAACAGCCAGCAATAATTGATTGTGGAGATGGATTTGCTTTTTCAAGAGAAAGACGATCATCTAAGTCTATTGATGAAAGAAAACTTGAATCATCATTAGACCCTGCTGTCTGGAAAAAAATAACTGTAACCAAGAGAGAATTGAGTGAACTTAAACTTAAAAAAGCCTTGTCTCGAGGCATTGTTGAACCAGAATATATCAAGTCAGCTATAGTTGAAAAAGTATCATTTGCTTTTACACATCCCTCTTCAAAACAGAAATAAAAAAATATATACTAATTCAACGAGAAATAACATATAATATAGGTAAGCGTTAAAATATTTTAATGGTTTAGGCATGATGCAGGGTGTGATGGTTTCTCCCCTTACTCGGCCATTGCACCCTATGCATCCTTTATCATTGGAGCAACATGATTCTTTACACAATTATACAAAAAAGAAAGGGTTCCCTAATAACCCTCCTAAAGAAAAAGGCCTTACCCCAAACATTAACATACTATGTCGCTACGCTCCATTAGTAGGTTGCCCCCTTTCGTGACCAAAAGGAATTAATATGGGGATACCAAAGAAAAGAAAAAAGTTAATCACAGCCAAGGTTAAAGGCAGTGTTCTTTCCCAGAAATACCAATTATATTTACACAAAGAAATTGAAGAATATAATTCTAATGATTTGGTATTTTATTTTGCTGATATATATAAAAAAATTAAAAGGTTGCCATATTTTATAAACATGCTAGAGGATTCTGCCAAAATTAAAAGATTGCAAGGTGGATTGGATAATTACACTATAGTTAAATTGATGGATCATATAGTTGAAAATAAAAATGATATAAGTATTGGTATGCTTTGTAGCACTTGGGTAAATTCATTCATAAAAGATGCTGGAATCATAAATCCTGAATTCACTAAATATGAAGTTATTATTGATTCACCATTTATGACAAATAATGAAAGAGGGGTGACCAAAGGTTATTATGATAAAATGGTGTTTTCTTCTGATAATGGAGATGTCCATGGTGAAGTATATTGGAGAAAAAAATTAGAGGGGGTGTGTAAGGAAGTCAAAAGAAGAAAAGTGATGTTGAGCCAAACAATGGAGGAATAATGTGATAGATTGGGATGAAGAGGTTCCAGCAACTTTAGGGGAAATCAGGGGTGTGTTTGCTGAATGGGATAGGAGATGGAGAGAAGAACCAGAAACTTTTATGAATGAGGTAGAACATTTGCTTAGAAGTAATCCTGAAAGTTATGGAGAGAATTGTGCTCCATATTTTAAGGTTTTGCTTAATCAGTTAAGGGAGGCACAGAATGGCTGAAAAAAAGTTTGAAGCATATTGTGTGAAATGTAAAGAAAAGCATAATGTGAAAGACCCTGAAGAGGTTACAATGAAAAATGGTAACCCGGCAGTTAGAGGTACTTGTTCAGAATGTGGCACTAATGTTTATGCAATCCAAAAAAAGAAAAATTGATTTTAACTGATGATTGGTTAGGCAGTAGGGGGAACTGTGTCAGGAGTAGGAGAAATTGAACAAGCAGTTTTATCAGTAACAAGTACTGACCAGATAGCACAGTTGTTGAAACAAGGTGTGGACAAGTCTTATTTTGTCCAATATTCTGAAGTATTTGAATTCATAATAAACTATTTCCACAAGTATTCAAAAATTCCAGCTAAAACTATTCTGGAGAAGCGGTTTACTTTTGAATATAAAAAAGCTGATGATTATGAGTGGTATGTAGATTGTCTTATGGAATCAAAGATCAGAAGAGACTTGTCCACTATCCTTGATAACAGCATGGATCATCTTGAAAAGGATGCTATAGTTGCCTTGGATTACTTGGCAGGAAAAATTACTACTTTGAAAAGTTCAGTAAGTAATGGTTCGCATATGTCCTATACAGATAGGGATGCTTCTAAAAGAGCAGAAGAATTTGCGGATAAGATAATCAAGGTAAATCAAGATAAGGTTCTTGGCATACCTACAGGCATAGAAATATTTGATAATACAGCAGGTGGATGGATGCCTGGTCAATTAACTTCAATAATAGGTAGGTTGGAAGAAGGAAAAAGTTGGTTGCTTCAGTATTTTTGTGTTGCGGCTTATAAGGCTGGAAGAAGAATTTTATTTTTATCCCCTGAAATGACTGTAGGTGAAGTAGAGTTACGGTTTGATAGTTTGGTAAGTAAGAGTTTTAGCAATATGAGTTTATCATTAGGTAGACCAGGTATAGATATAAATGAATACAAGGAATACTTGGATAAATTGGAAAAAAGGGATGATTGGATAACGTATGATAGTGTCCCTGGTGGTAAAAATTTTACTATATCATCTATTCAAGGATTAGTGCATCTTCACAAACCTGATATTTTGGCAGTAGATGGTGTCCCATTAATATCGGATGAAAATGGGTCAGATACAAGTTGGCAGAAAATGGCTAATGTAGGGTATGGATTAAAGGGCATAGCTATGAATAATAGCATAGTTGTTCTTGCTACTAGTCAAGCAAATCGTGAGTCTGCAACAGATAGAGCTATTCCTAAATTACACCAAATAGCTTATGGTGATGCATTAGGACAAGCTTGTGATAAGGTTATAGGGTTGGTAAGAATTAGTGATAATAGGATTAAGATAGCATTAGTCAAGAATCGTGGTGGTAGAAAAATTGGAGAGATACTTTTTAATTTCATGGTTGACTTAGGAGATATATCCCAGTATGTAGCTACTGTTGATGAAGATTTAGATGATGAAGTTTTTAACACGGAGAATTTTTAATGGGAGATGAAGCAGATCGTTTAGTTGATAGTTTTTATGATGATGAAACATATTGGCCATTTAGTAGTGATTTTGAGGATGATGACCAATCTGGTTTTAATTTTCCTGGTAAGTTGAGAAAAGGTATAGAGGGTATGAAACAAGGGCAAGACATCATAGAGAGACGGATGCTTTGGAGAATGAAACATGACGGACAGATATGATGTTGGAAAAATTTTAGATAGATTAGGATTGGATGTTGTATTAGAAACAGGTGATGAAAGATATTTGAATTGTCCGTTTCATACTGATGATGATCCCTCTTTTAGCATTAATATTAAATCTGGTCTTTGGATATGTTTTGCTGGTTGCGGGAAAGGGAATATAAAGGGACTTGTGAGTAAGGTGTTGGGCATACATTATAGAGAGGCGGAGGTGTGGCTAGAAGGTTATGAAAAGGTAGTGTCTGTATCTAACCTTAAGCAGAAACTCAACAGGCTTAGAGAGCACGAGGAGACATCTAAGATTTCAGTTAATTATTGGTCAGACAGTATGCTTGCTCCTTATTATAATGGTGTTATGAGTAAATATATCTTTGATAGAGGATTTAGCAAGGAGATACTTAAAGAATACGGTATAGGTTATGATAGAAGAACCAAGGATATAGTTATTCCAGCTAGAGATGAAAATGGAAAATTAGTTGGTGTAATAAGGCGTTCAACAACTGGTGGAATAAGGTACATTAATTCTTTGGGATTTCAAAAAAAATCCTTTCTTTTCGGTCTTGATAAGATTATAATAGATACAGGTAATAAAAAGGTTTTTGTGGTAGAAGGGCCATTAGATGTTATTTGGATGGCTCAGGCTGGAATTCCGGCAGTAGGTTTATTGGGATCAGATTTAACTGATGCTCAGGCACAGTTATTAGTGAAATATTTTTTTACAGTAGTTATGGTATTGGATAATGATAAGGCAGGCATAGAAGGTATAGAGATGGCTAGGAAAAAATTATCTGGTAAGGTGATAATATTGAAAGGGGTGATACCAGAAGATAAAAAAGATGTTCAAGAAATGAGTTTGGAAGAAGTAGTAGGCATGAAAACAAAGTGGGTAAGGGGGAAATAGTGCAAGAAGTAGCTTGTATTAATGAAGAGTTTGCTGAGGTACACAGAGAATGGGAATCCAAAATGAAGACTATGGCTTCAAAAACTTTTATTTTGGATACAGCTATAGATAAGGATGATGTGTTTCAAGAGTTATCATATACTCTGTGGAAGTGTTTCAACACATATGATCCAGACATTGGGATTCAGTTTAACACCTATTTTTATACATCTGCTAAAAATCAAATCTATATGATGTTTCAGTATGCTGGAGCAAAGAAAAGGACTGGTGTAAAGGTAAGTTTGGATTTTTACCAAGGTTGTTATTATGATAATAAGATAGATGAAATATCATTTAAGATGGCATTGTTTCAACGTGTGAAGGACAGACAAATGCAGGCGGCAATTGAATATATATTAGAAGGAGGTGATGTTGCAGATTTACCAAGAGATGTTTCTAGAAGATTAAAGAATGTAATCAATAGGACATTAAGACACAAGTAGGATAATGGTATGTTTTTTGAAGGAGGTGTTATGGGTTTAGATGATGAAGTAATGCTTAGGTATACTTTTAAGGGGAACAGATTGTTAAGAAAGGCTGTAAGGTATTTGGCTGGAGATTGTGGAACTACAGAAACAGATATTGTTTATCAAGCATTAATGCATTATAGGCCAGTGTTGGAAACAATGAGTAGAATAAGGAAAGGTGATAAGTATGTCTCTGGCAAGGGGTATCAGTTCTATGAAGGAAGCACAAAAAAGAATCCAGGCTAGTATGCAATCAAGCGGAGGAAGGTATATTGGGATAGGGGATACTGAGACATTTATGTTTAGGTTTCTATTGGATGAAGATAATATAGTGAATGGTTATTTCCACCGTGTCCCTATGGAACAAAGTGATAGAAATTGGACACAAGATGTTCTTTGTATAGGAGAAGATTGCCCTTACTGTTCTAGTGATGACCCTACTGTATCAAAAAAGTCCTATAAGTTTTTGACTTGGGTATGGGTATATTATAAGATGCACATTAAGCCTGATGATGAAGGTAAATGGGAACCAGAGGAAAGAGATGATGGTACATTCTACAAAGAGATAATTGATAAGCCTATGATTCTTAAGCAGGGTTATTATTTCTCTAGATTGCTCACAGCTATCTATGCTAAGTATCAAACTCTTACAGATAGAGATTTTGAGTGTATAAGAACAGGTATAGGATTGGATACTTCTTATAGTCTTTTCCCAGAAGACAAAAAGCCTATGCCTAAAAAGGTGAAGGCTGCCGTCAAAGAACTTGAGAATATAGATACTATTATTGAAAATAGTGGCAAAACAAGTGATTCTGTTGCTAAGCCTAAACTTAAATCTAAACCTAAAAGGGTTGAAGAAGAGTCGGAGGATGAAGAAGAGTATGAGGAAGAGCCATTTTAGGTAAAGGTTGGATGTACTTGCGGGGGAGGTTAGTGAGATTCCTGAACCCGCAAGTGCAACCTAATTGGAGGCATAATGAGTGATAGATGGGAAGTAGTGTCTTTTGTTTCAGATGAAGAGTTAACTGAATTTCTAAGGGAAGAGGGAGTGCCAGAGAGTGAATTAGCTAATGAACTTATCAAACTAAAAAAGGGTGCAGAAGTTTCAGTTCAGGCAAGGGCTGTTCTTATTACTGAAGAGGTAGATGAAACATTAAAGGCAATTTTTAAGTTTGCAGAACAACACATTTTCGATTCAGGTAATGATGAAAAGATGGTTAGACTAAAGGAGGCATTGTGGCCAAAATCGGAGTTCAAATAGGGTTAACATTAGCATTGAAAAATAGGGTAGATGGTGCCACTGATTATGAGTTTATTAGACCTTCTATTGAAATATCTGATATAGATACAGAGGGTGATTTGAGTGTAAAGGAGCAGTTGGCAATAGCTAAAAAGGCTATTAGGCCTGTTTGGGATTTGGTGGATGCAGCCATAGAAAAACTTTGTGAAGAAACTTTTGATAAATAGGGGGAACATTGAGGATACCAAGAGTTATATTTGGAGGGGGGCTATCTGGTAGGATAGTAAGTAGTATTTTGGGATATCCTATTATTGAAGTTAATTCTTACCCTAAAGAGTATGGTGGAGAAGGTCTGTGTTGTATTCAGGTAGATGATTATATGAAAACATTGCTTGTTGAAATGAATTTGCCTATAAATATACTGCCAATTAAGTCAGGGGTATTCATAAGTGGACACATGGTGAGTACGGAGTCTTTGGATGATAAACTTTGGAATGATTTGTTAAATGAGTATTCTATTAAGACTAGAAGAATACCGTATGATAAATTGCCATTGGATGATATAAAATCTATTATGGGTGGTATGAGAATAAATTCTAGGTATTCTTGTAGTATTCAAATGTTATGGGAGAAACTTATTGAAAAAACAGATATTAGGACTATATATGAGCTTGACATAAGAGGGGTAAAGGATGGAGTGATTAATACAGATTATGGTGATATTCATTATGATCAAGCCATAAATACACTTCCATTAGATTTGTTTGCTGAATATCCTTCTGGACTTGAGGTATCATCTTCTAAAACATTTCATTTTGAAGTAGAACCTTTATTTGATAATGTTGATTTTCTTTATGTACCATCTGAAGAGTATCAGGCAACAAGATTAGTTTTCCTTAATAATATGTATCCAGAATATAATAGCAAATATAATAGCAATAGCTTATTAGTAGAAATGCCTTCTAAGGTGAATTTTAAATTGGCTTATGATGAGATATTAAAAATGGGGTTTAGGCCAATTAATTATCATGGAGTATTTTTTAATCCAAGAAAGTATTTGTTAGGTGATCCTACTAAGCATTTGAATAAATTGGATACATTAAATATTGTGTCTTTAGGTAGGTTTGCCGAATGGGATAATAGTTTACTTTTGATAGATGTGGTTAAGGGGGCAATGGAACTTGCAAGATATAATACGCATATTTGAAAGACAGTTGGAAAACAATTTACATTGGGTCAGTAATTATGATGGTATGACTAATGAAGAACAAGAGAGAATGGTTAAAGAGTATGTGTTGATGACTATAGATGAGATGTTTGAGCTGTTACGTGAAATAAATTATAAACAACATATACTAAAGAAGAAGCCTTTAGTAAGGTCAAATATTTTAGAAGAGTTGATAGATTCATTTAAGTATCTTATTTCTATAGCATTGGTATATGGTTTTACTCCTAAAGAGTTTGTTCAAGCATTTTATGATAAGAGTGATATAGTAGACCGCAAATGGGAAGAGGAAAGGGTGGAATGGGGGGATAAGATATTAGCAGTTGACATAGATGGCGTCATAGCGGATTATGTTGATGGTTATGAAAGATTTTTGATAGAGGACAATTGGCCATTAAGTAATATACCTGACCACAGTTCATATAATCTTGCTGAGGTATATGGAATACCTAAGGATATTGAGGAAGAGGCTAAACGTAAGTTTCAGGAGTTTGGAGGATTTAAGTGGCTTTCTGTATTTGATGATTCTAGAGAATGTTTGGAATGGGCTAGAGAGTTGGGTTATAAGATAGTTCTTGTTTCTGCTAGGCCTTATCTTGAAATCCGCAGGATATATTCAGATACCTTATTTTGGTTAGAGAACAATGGTATACCTTATGATGCTATATTTTGGGGGAAAGATAAGGCTGATATAATATTTTCAAATTTATATCCTGTTATGCCAACTTGGTTCATAGAGGATAGGGATAAGCATGCAATAGAATTAGCAAATGAAGGAATACTTGTTTTGTTAATAGATAGGCCGTATAACCAAGGTGTGAAACATAAAAATATTATTAGGGTAGAAGGTTGGGGTGGTATTGCAAGAATTATTAAAGAAGGTTAGAAAACCATCTCCGTGTATAGGGTGTTCAGAGAATCCTCTGCCGAATGGGTTGGAAGGAGAGTTTGAAATAACTCTTTGTGCAGATATGATGTGTGTAAGGTATAAGGTATGGATGAAAGGAGTGTTTGAGTATGACGTACATGAGGAGATCCATAGATACAAAGAAAGTGTCATCTGGGACAGGCCAGACCTTTTGGGGCAAGGAGGGGATAATAGTGGAGTTGATAGATCACACCTTAAACCCCCTTCAAACAATATACAGAATGATAGAGGCCACAGAGGATTTCATACCGCAGACATTAGGTGGGCTGACGCCTGTGGAGATTCAGATGTATATGGAGGACGCAGTGAGAGAGAATCTTAAGGGTGGTCTACAGCTTCCATTAGAGGCAGTTAGCTATACATTTGCTATTGGTAATATAAGTAGAACATGTACTCATCAATTAGTGCGAACAAGAGTAGGGGCAGGTTTTTCCCAGCAATCGTTGCGTTGGAGGAATGTAGAGAATTTTAACTTTAGGATGCCTGTTAGTATAACTGATAATCCTGTACTTGAGGATATGGTTGATAAGTATATACAGATGGCTAGAGAAATACACAGAGAATTGGTGCTTGAGGATATACCTTATCAGGATGCTAGATTTGTAATTCCTATGGGCATGACAACTCATTTGATAGCTACATATAATTATTTATCATTGAAAAATTTTTGTGCTACTAGGCTGTGCAATATGGTTCAGTGGGAGATAAATGAAGTGGCCAGATTAATGAAAGAGGAGGTGGTTAAGGTTGAGCCAATTTTAGGTAGTGCATTGATACCAAGATGTGAGATGATAAATAAGTGTACTTTTGCTGGATGGGAAAGTAAATGTGAGGAAAGGGAATTTGAAAGGGATTGGACATCTCAAAGGAAGGGGATGGAAAAAAATTGGGCGTAATGGTTTATGCTACAGAGCAAAGGCATTGGTGGAGTTGCCCAAGGATGATTATTAAATCATTGGAGGAAATTGTGGGTAAGGATACTGAGTCTAGTATAAGGTTTAGTACAAGAGCTAGGCCTGTTAAGGAATTGGTTCAGATCAATCATTTGGATGAATTCCAAGGACAAATGAGATATAGGTTGGAAGAGGGTAGGAAGAAGTATGATGACAAATCATTTTTGACAGATAATTTATTTACAGATATTAAGGAAGAAATATTGGATGTGGCTAATTATGCTTATCTTCTTTTTGAAAGAATAAGAAGGTTGGAGGAAGGAGAGAGTGCAACTGATTATCTTCATTTTTGTAGAGCAGTTGATTTAACAACAGATTGTAAAAGGGAAGAGTTATCAATTCTTTTTAAGACTTATAAGGTTTGTCATAGAATAGCAGGTAGGGAATATCATTATTGCCAAAAAGGAGATGTCAATGAGTAATTTGATGGATACTATTGAACCGTTAGATATAAATATAGTGTGTGCAGAAGATATATTTTTGATAACAGATGATCAAACAATTATGTATGATTTGTTTAATGATGTGGGAGTAGTAGGACTGGGGCATTCAGCACTTAAGTCTGTATTCCAAGCATTAGTGGATGGTGAACCATATAGTATTCCTGCTATATTAGGTAGTGAGTGGAGAGAGAAGGCGGCAACACAGCTTTGTCAGGTTATGGGGTATGATAAGGTTTTCTTTTGTAATAGTGGGACAGAAGCTATAGAGGCAGCAATTAAGTTGGCCAGACGTTATATGAAAGTTATCAAGGGTGATAAAAGAAAAACAATTTATACCTTGAAAGGAGTATTTCACGGAAGGACATATGGGGCATTGGCTGCTTCAGATGCTGCTTCATACCACAAGGAAGATTTTGAACCTCATCTTCCTGGGTTTAAACATTTTACAGATATTGGTGAAATAGATTGGGATGAATGTATGGCAGTAATGGTTACTCCAGCTTTTGTTAATAAAGATGTTAATTTATTTGATGCAAATTTTTTAGATGAATTGCGTAGAATGACTAATTATACTGGCGCATTGTTTATAGTGGATGAAATACAGACAGGATTTGGTAGATGTGGAGAGTGGAAATTGACAGATGCTTATGGTATCCAACCTGATATAATTGCGGTAGGGAAGGGGATAGCAAATGGATTACCAGTAGGGGCTATTCTATCTACAAATGAAATTTCACAAGCCTTTACTCCAGGTAGGCACTTTAGTACTTATGGAGGAATACCTATTTGTATGATGGCTGTATGCAAGGTAATAGAGCTGGTAGAGCCTTTGATTGATAGTTTAGCAATTTATGATTTGGGCGAATATTTCTTGAGAGAGCTAAGTGATATTAAGTTTATGAAGCATGTTAGGGGCATAGGTTTGTTGATAGCTGTAGACCTTGATGTAAATGCTAAAGAATTTTGTATAGAGGCTAGAAAGCACGGAGTTATGATTGCTACATTTGATGATAAGTGTATTAAGATGACACCTCCTTTGACTATAGGGATTGGTGATATAGATAGATTGATTAGAGTGTTCCACCATATTTATCAGGAGCATATAGAGGTTCCCTAAGAGAGGCAAGATTATATACATAGTAAGGTACATCTGTACCTGTTTCAATGCCTTAGAGGGCATATTAGAGCTTCTAATTTACTATAAGGACGGAGATATATGTCTAAGACTATGGTGCATACACATGTTCATTCAGATTTTAGTATTTTAGATGGATGCCAGAGAGTCACAGAAATTGCTTCAAGAGTTAAGGAATTGGGGCAACCAGCTGTAGCCCTTACAGATCATGGAGTGATTGGCAACATGTTAGCATTTGAGAAAGCTTGTAAAGAAGAAGGTGTTAATCATATTCATGGTATTGAAGTATATGTGGCTAAGAATATGGCAGAGAAGTCCAAGGATAGATACCATACTGTTTTATTGGCCAAAAATAATATAGGCTTAAATAATATTATAAGGCTTTCTAGTCTTGGGTTTATAGATGGATTTTATTACAGGCCACGAATAGATTTGAATTTACTTAAAGAGTATAGAGAAGGGCTGATAGTGACTACAGCTTGTACAAGTGGATTGATTCCTAATTTCATAACAGAAGAGCAATGGGATAAAGCAGTTGAAGCTTGCAAGTGGTTTTTAAAGTATTTTCCAGATGATTTCTATTTAGAAATGATGCCTAATGTGGGCAGAAAGGACAAGGATGGGCAAAAGGAACAAAGGCATCAAGTAAAGGTAAATGAAGGGTTGTGCAAATTATCCAAGGAATTAAGCATACCATTAATAGCTACTAATGATGCTCATTATTCTACTAAAGAAGGTAGTGAGACACACGAAGTTTTACTTTGTATTTCTTCTAAAAAAAGAATTGATTCTCCTGATAGATGGAAGCCAGATATTGTTGAATCATATATTAAGAGTCGTACAGAAATGGAGGCTACGTTTACTAAATATTACCCTTTCATTCCTAAGACGGTTGTTAGAAGGGCATTGGATAGTACTTTAGAGATTATGAATAGATGTGAAACAACTATAGATACCCAAGCCTGTATCATACCATCTGTTGAGGTTCCTGAGAAGAATATGAGTCAGTTAGATTATTTGAAGCGATTGACCAAGGCTGGTTGGAAAAGTAAATTAATAGATTCAGGTCAAATGAGTAGGGTTGCAATGAAGTTGGGGAAAACTAGAAAGGAAATATTTGAGGTATATAAGGAAAGGGTGAACAGAGAGTTAAAGGCAATAGATGAACAAGACTATGCTTCATATTTTCTTGTGGTATGGGATTTATATGAGTGGGTAAAGAAGCAAGATATTTTTTGTGGACCAGGAAGAGGTAGTTCAGCAGGTAGTTTAGTATGTTATCTTTTGAATATTACCCAGGTTGATCCTATAGAATATGATTTATTATTTGAAAGATTTTTAAGACCAGGAAGAGTAACTGCTCCTGATATTGATATGGATTTTCAAGATGATCGTAGAGATGAAATTAAAGAATATCTTATTGCTAAATGGGGTAGAGAGTGTGTGGCTAATATAGGTAGTTATGGTACAGAAAAGGGTAAGGCAGCACTTAAGGATGTAGGTAGAGTTTTTGGTGTACCTTGGAAGGAAACTCAGTCTGTTACAGATATGATTGTACAAAGGTCTAGTGGTGATGCAAGGGTAAGCAATACTATAGAGGATACTTTTGAGGAATCTGAAATAGCACAAGAATATAGTAAAAGATATCCTGATGTATTGAAGCACGCAAAGGTTATTGAGGGTAGAATTCGCCAACGTGGAGTACATGCTTCAGGAATAGTTATTGCTCCGTTTCCTCTTATAGATATGATTCCATTGGAACGACATGGAGGGAGAGAGACTGGAACAATAGCTACTGGATTAAATTGGATGGAGTGTGATGAGTTAGGTCTTCTTAAGATAGACTTATTAGGATTGTCTACATTGACAGTTATTAAACAAACATTAGATTTGATAGAAAGTAGAACTGGTGAAAAAATAGATATGTATAGTATCCCTGCGGATGATCCTAAAGTTATGGAGAAATTTGATAAAGGGGATTGTATTGGTGCTTTTCAATTTGATTCAATAGGCATGGCAAAGATGTGTATAGAAGCACCTATGGAAAATCTTGATGATATAGCTGTGGTAAATGCCTTGTACCGTCCCGGTGGTATGCGCAGCGGTCTTGCTGGTAGATATTTGGATAGAAAGGCGGGCAGAGAAAAAAGAAAATCAGTTCATCCTATATATAATCGTATTACCGGGATAACAGAGGGATGTATAGTTTACCAGGAACAGGTTATGGCTTTGTTTGCTGAGATGGGATTATGGGATGGAATAGAAGTAGATTCAGGTAGAAAGATGATTGCTAAGAGTCATGGGGTGGAGGAATTAAATAGACAGCGTGATCATTTTGTTAATGGAGCACTTAGTAATCCTGAGTATTTAGATGGTCTTACAGACGAGCAGTTGGAGAAACCTGAACATGTTGCTGATTCTATCTACACAACTATTCTTCACTTTGGTAGCTATGGATTTAACAAGTCTCACGCAGTAGCTTATGGTCTTATATCTTATTGGACTATGTATTTGAAAACACACTATCCTCTGGAATTTTATAGTGTGCTTATTAGTAGGGAAAAGGATGATGAAGATATATCAAGATTCATAAGGGCTATGAGGAAAGAAGGAATTGATTTATTACCTCCAGATATAAATAAAAGTATGGTAGATTTTAACATAGAGAAAAAAGGAATTAGGGCTGGATTGGCAAAGATAAAAAATGTGGGAGATAAGGCTATTGTTAATATATTAGAAGTAAGACCTTTCAGGAACATAGATGATTTCTTAGGCAAGGTTACAAAGAGAGTTGTCAATAAAAGGGTAGTTATTAATTTGATTAAGGCTGGGGCATTTGATAGTATGCATCCTGATAGAAATAAATTATTGAATCAATTCTTAATTGGGTATGGGAAAAAGGGTAAGATAAGTGATGTAGAGATTGATATAGAGCCATTAGGAGAGGAAGGTTTGATTAGAATGGCTATGGAAGTATTGCCTATACCTCCTAAGAAGTATGTGTTGGAATATTATTCAGACATATTGGATCATTTGGAAGTCCCTCTGATAAAGGTAGGGGATATAGATCAATACTCATCAAAAATAGTTTACATTGTAGGCACGGTGACTGACATAAAATATAATAAAGTAGGAGATTTCGATTTAAAGGAGAGAAGTGAGGCTGACAAGAAAACATTTAAGAATTGGGGGAAGAGATATGCTAATATAAATTTGGAGGATGAAACAGGATTTAGACGTCACAGGTTTTCCCCAGAAGTATATGAAGAGTACAAGTCTTTGTTAGAGAAGGGTGTGGGAACACCTGTAATAATAAGGTCAAGGGTAGATATATTCAGGGAAACAAATTATGTTTTAGAGATGGTTGATTTAGATGAATTGAGAAAAAAGTTCAAGGAAAGGAAAGAAGGAATATCTATAGAGTTTGATTTATTTGAAAAGGTATTAATTGATTCTCCATTAAGTAAATATGGTGATGTTATTGAGGCATATAATTTTATGGATATAGTTAATGCCAAGGGGAAGGAAATAAAAGTAGCAGGTATGGTGGCATCAGTTGCGGAACATGTAGCTAAAAATGGGCTTATGGCCTTTGTTAGTTTGGAAGATAAGTCAGGGTTTGTGGATTTGTTAGTTTGGCCGGATGCATATATTAAATTTAAGGATATTATAAATTCAGGAAAATCATTGGCTGTCAAGGCTGTTAGGGTAGATGGTGGGAAGTATGCTATTGAATTAAGTAAAGGTTGTAAGGTGGTAGCATTAGAATCTTTAAGGAAAGGAATTTAGAATGAAAGATAGATGGCGAAGTCACAAAGAGACGAAGTTTGCTGATGCCAAATGGTATTGTGTGTCGGACTTCTGCGAGTGCGAGTGCGGCAGGCAGTACATTGTAACGGCCCATGTCCGCACCGAAGGCGATGGAGCTGCATTTGTTGATGCTATGAGTTTTAATAGTAATCAATGGTGTGAGGGGAAGGATAATGTACCTTCTTCACATTCACATTCAATTATTGTAGTTGTGGGTAAGAACAAGACTGATGTTTTTATGGATGGAAATCGTTTGGTAAAGCAACTTAAGGAGAGCGAATGATATGTGAAGGGTGTCCGATGCAAACATTGGCGGGGCTTTGTGCGGCTTTTGGTGGTTACATTCCAGATGATAATTGCCACCTAACACCAACTGACATCACCATCATCCGTGCCATGATAGCGGGGACATGGAAGTGTGAGAGTTGCATCCATCTCGACTACTGCCAAGACCTAGTTGACAAGGATTGCCCCGTAACGTCAATGACACCTTGCAAGGTATGGCAACTCAAGGGGGGGACGAGATGAAATTTTCTGAGTTGGCCCTGCGAACATTGGCAACCCAAGGGGGGACGAGATGAAACTTTCTGAGCAGTTGCGAAACATAGCCAAGTTTATGGAAACCAAGTCTCATTATTCGGGGGCATCAACAATAAGGGTCGCCGCCGACAGGTTGGACGAACTGGAGGGGGAGATGGCTATGACTTACGAGAAGATGAGCGAGTTCTGCATGGGTAGCCCATACAAGTTTCATCAGTTGATTGAGCGCATTGAGAAGCTGGAGAAGCGGGACGATGCCATTAAGGATGTCAAATCCCACGTCGATATTCTGTGCGACATAACGGATGGACACCACAGCAGGCTGGCGGGGATTCCGCAAGACATTAACGCTCGCCTTGTTGAGGCGGAGGAGAGGTGGGACTCAGTGGCAAAGTGGGAATTCAGCCACATGCAGAAGCACCATCCACTTAAATTTGAGAAGCCCAAGACTTGCGGGAAGTGCAAGCATCTTTTCACGGTAACTTGTAGCAAGTATGAGGAGAGGTGATGGTGATGATAAAGTGCGACAAGTGTCCCCTTGATTGCGTGGAGGGTATTTGTCCTCACTATGGAGGTGCTTGAGCCATGCACCGCCTGAATGAGATTCCCGATGACACGGACTTTTGGAAGGGCATCGTCTACAAGGACGGCAAACTCGACGAAGAACAGGTGATGAAGGAACTTTCGGACTACTCGTATGTCATGCAGCAGGTGTCAATGGTCTATTGCGAGATAACAGACAACCGGATGAGCAAGCCCCTGTATCATGCTGACGATGTGATAGGCGAATACGGGGAGTGCAACTACAACAAGCGGTGGACTCAAGAGGACATGGTGGAAATACTCGCGAGGGCCACTTCCCACAAGAGCCTGCGGAAAGAAATCATGGATTACTTTGACATCGACCACCCGCTCAAGCAAGGATGGAGGAGTCGATCTAGGGGGAGGACGAGCGATGAGTGACTTTCAAGTGCTGAGAGATTATCCGTGGAAATTAGTTAAGCTTTCGCGCTATATCCGCTGTTCAAGGTGTTATTGCCAAATGCAGGAATACTGGACGGGTCTAGGGATGGATTTATGCAAACAATGTGTCGCAAGTCTCATTGCAAGTGTGGAAGAAGAAATCATGGAGGACGAGTGATGAGTGAGTGCACATGGCTGATAGATTCAGAAACGGGTGCCTTGCATCCCGTCTTAATGAAGAATATCGATGCCCTTCGCGCAGTAGTTGAGAATCCAGAATTGGTGCTGGTGGCGGTGCCGAATGATGCCGAGTTTGCAACGAACAAGCTCTATGACTCCCTGCGCCCAGGAGCAATGCAGTACTTGTGGCTATGGGAGCGCGACCACGAGGAGGACGGTGAGTGATGAAAATAGCAGCAGACACTCGGGAGAACCTTTGTGACACTTGCGAGATTCGCGGTTATACGTCACCAGACTGCGGAGACGATCTTGACCTTGTGTTTGGTGACGGGTACGGCAACGACAATGTTATTGGTTGCTCGGTTTTTGAGTCGATGGGGGCAGAACCAGATA
>Ga0315294_10001464_pt1 | contig 25655 bp, 13 predicted proteins | sample YL17G13_40_MG_FD_203626 | JGI IMG/M metagenome (GOLD analysis project Ga0315294, IMG submission 203626) | Sediment microbial communities from Yellowstone Lake, YNP, Wyoming, USA - YL17G13_40 | ecosystem: Environmental > Aquatic > Freshwater > Lake > Sediment | place: USA: Wyoming | collected... | reverse complement strand
ATGAAACCGAGTTCCAGGGCAATCAGCCCGGGACGACGTTTGATCCCTGTGCTCTTCTTGCGCCGAGTACCACATATTACTGGCGAATCGACGAAGTTAATGAACCATGTACCATTACAGGCGATGTCTGGAGCTTTACAACTACTGACAGCAGTTATTCCCTTATCGGCAAGATTATGTGCGGCTATCAGGGCTGGTTTGCCTGTCCCGGCGACGGCTCAAGCATAGGCGGATGGAAACACTGGAGCAACAACAAGAGCGCTTTCGACTACTCTAATCTGAAAATTGATATGTGGCCTGATACAAACGAATATGCTCACAAATATGTAAGCGGTTTCAATTTAGGCTCACCTCCGTATTATGTGTTCAGCTCGTACGATTCTAATACGACTATGGTGCATTTCAGATGGATGCAGGAATACGGAATTGACGGCGTTTTCGTTCAGCGATTCGGGAGTGATTTTGGAATAAAAAGTTTTTTGGATACCGTTTTGAGCCATTGTAAAACGGCGGCAAATGCTTACAACCGCAAGTATGCCGTGATGTATGATTTATCCGGCCTTGGTTTGGGAGAAGTTACCTCGAAGGTGATACCCGACTGGAAGTATCTCGTTGATACAATGCATGTCGGCAGAGACCCAAATGACCTTGGTTATATGTTCCACAAGGGCAAGCCCGTCGTGGCAGTATGGGGATTAGGTTTCGGGCGTGCTTATGAGGGTCAGGAAACTTATGACTTTCTAAATTTCCTCAAAAACGACCCCTGCTACGGCGGCTATACCGTTATGATAGGCGTCAACAATGATTGGGAAACGAGTGTAGAGATGCGGACTTTGCTGCTGGCGGACATTATCAGTCCGTGGACGGTTGGAAGGTACAGTTACGGCGGCTCTACCAGCTGGATAACCACAAATGCGGTTCCTGAGAAGGCATGGTGCGATACCAACGGCAAGGAATACATGCCTGTAATATGGCCTGGGTTCAGCTGGAATAACTGGAACGGAGGCGGTTTTAATCAGAAACCGCGAATGGGCGGCCAATTTCTGTGGGACCAGCTATATGCTAATATCACCCTCGTTGACGCAGATATGATATATGTAGCTATGTTTGATGAGGTGGATGAGGGCACCGCGATATTTAAGGTGTCCAATAACCCTCCACCGCCAAGCGGCAATGTAAGATTTGTTACCCTCGATGTAGACGGCTATCCGCTGCCTACCGATGAATATTTGTGGCTTGTGGGCCAGGCTTCCAGAGGCCTCCGCGGCGAGATACCTGTAAACGCGACCAGACCGGCTCGATAATGCTTGTCTGACAATACTGATAAACTTTTTTATATGGTGTTTTGTGAATAAAAAAACAACAGCGGTGTTAACTCGTGTTATTTTGATTTCTCTTGTTATGTTACTGAACATAGCTGCAATATCATCTGCAGCAACAACTAGAACCTGGGATAACGAGGCCAACGACGGCAACTGGACCGTTGCTCTCAACTGGAGCAATAATACTCTTCCAGACTCAACGAGCAATTATGCCAAAATCAATATGGTATCAGGACCGGTGTTCAGCGCAGGCCGGACTGCTACCGCTTACAGAGTTTACCTCGATGGCACTAACGGCACAATAACTATGAGCGGCGGAACGCTTAACACTAATAACTGGATTGGTATTGGTTATACTGCTGCAAGCGATAGCGGAACTCTTACCGTCAACAGCGGTACAATCAATACAAGCGGTACTTCGGGGCATTTGTATTGCGGCGTCAAAGGAACTGCAACGCTCAATATGAGCGGCGGTGATGTTAATATTGCCGCCACTTTCTACGTTGGCCGCGATTCAGGCTGTAATGCGACTGTAAACCTTTCCGGCGGAACAATCGATTGCAACGCCCTGAATATGAGGACGAATCCCGGTGCTGTCGGAACAATTAATATTACATCCACCGGCAAATTGATTACTAACAACGATGTTACCCCAACAATCAATACCTATGTCACCAGTGGCTGGATAAAAGCCTACGACGGAGCCGGCACAGTACTTTTCGACTACAATGTTACCACCCCCGGTAAGACTACCGTATGGGCGGAGCTCTCTAATAAGGCAACAATCCCCCGCCCGATAAGCGGTGCAATCAATGTGCCGACCAGCGGAACGAATCTAAGCTGGAAAGCAGGTGTAACCGCTGCTTCTCATAATGTCTATTTCGGAACCGCTTTTAGCAATGTCAACAGCGCAAATAGATTACTCGGCGATTTGATTGGAAACAACATCGTCGATTGGAATGATATATCGCGATTAACAGAATACTGGCTGTTAGACCCTGCAGGCTCAGAGCCTTATGCAGGCACCAACGACGATGACATTGTAGACTTTATTGATTACGCCCTGCTTTCACAGGACTGGATGAATACTGCCGGCCCTGTCTTCAAAGGCAATCAGGATGCAAACAGTTTTGTGCCGGGCACGCTTGCACTTAACACGACTTACTACTGGCGAATCGACGAAGTGAACGGACCTAATACGGTCAAAGGCGATGTCTGGAGCTTTACAACTACTGACAGCAATTACTCCCTTGTCGGCAAAATTATGTGCGGTTATCAGGGCTGGTTTGCCTGTCCCGGCGACGGTTCCAACAGGAACTGGGTGCACTGGAGTACCAGCAGCAGCGCTTTCGACTACACTCATGTGAAGGTTGACATGTGGCCCGATACAAATGAATATGCCAACAAATATGTAACCGGTTTCAATCTGGGCAATCCTCCGTATTATGTCTTCAGTTCGTATGATACCAATACCGTTATGGTGCATTTCAGATGGATGCAGGAATATGGCATTGACGGCGTTTTCGTTCAGCGTTTCGGAAGTGATTTTGGAGCAAAAAGTTTTCTGAATAAAGTTTTGAGCAGTGCCAAAACTGCCGCTAATACTTACGGCCGCAAGTATGCTGTGATGTATGACCTTACCGGTTACACAACCTCCTCGCTTGTTAATAATATAACATCAGATTGGATAGACCTCGAAAACAATCTGGGAATTACAACAGACCCGCTTGATGAAGCTTATATCAAGCACAATGGTAAACCCGTAATTGCCATCTATGGTATATTTGGAACAGGTGTATCTAACTACCCGGATCCGGCCCTGTGTGCCACACTTATTCAATGGTTCAAGGACAGAGGCTTTACCGTCCTGATAGGCGTTAATAATGATTGGCGGACACGCTCCTCCGATACCAATTTCCAGTTGTGCGTAAGCAAAGCGGATATAATTATGCCATGGAATGTCGGACGCTATGACAGCGGAGGCGTCGGGGCATTTTGCACTAATAATTGGATACCTGATTTGAATTGGTGCAATACCAATAATAAAGACTACTCGGTCTGTATATTCCCCGGTTTTAGCTGGAATAACTGGAACGGAGGAGGCTTCAATAAGATTCCTCGAAACGGCGGCCAGTTCCTCTGGGATCAGCTTTATCTGGCAAAGAGTAACGGCGCAGAAATGATCTATGTGGCTATGTTTGACGAGGTGGACGAAGGCACCGCGATATTCAAGGTGTCCAACGATCCTCCGCCTCCAAGCGGCGGCATAAGATTTGTTACTCTTGATGTAGACGGCTATCCGCTGCCGACCGATGAATATCTGTGGCTTGTCGGTCAGGCCTGTCGAGGACTTCGCGGCGAAATTACCGTAACCCCGACTCGGCCTGCAAGATAAATTTCAATAATTGTATATTCTAACACGTTATTACAGGGATGTCGTTATGTCTAAAAAACTATTTTTGATGATTTCTTTTGTTCTCTTGACAGCTTTAACAGGTTCTGCCCTGGCATTGGACATAGTTTGGACCAATGGCAGCGGCGACGGCCTGTGGAACACCGCAGCCAACTGGGCACCGCCCCAAGTTCCTATCCAAGGCAACTTCACAGATAAAGCCAAAGTAGTCAAATTAGCTCCCAACGACGCGCACATTAACGCCGGCATGGATGCGAACTGTCAATGGTTGGTCATTGGAGACAATGGATCGGGCGAACTGCATATGACCGGCGGAACACTCAACGTATCGGGAACATTCGATACCTGGACCATCGTGGCCTATGCTCCTCCCGATGTAGGAATATTCACGATGGACGGCGGTACCATGACTACTTCCGACCGCGTGTTTATCGGCTTCCAGGGAAACGGTACCTTAAATATGAACGGCGGTACGATGAATATCGGTGGCACGTTCGGCATCGGCTTCTGCGATGCCGGTGCCACAACAGGCAGAGGCACAGTAAATCTTGCCGGTGGTACTATTAATGTAGGAACAGCAGGGATAGGGGTAGGTTTGATAATGAGCTCGCCCGCAGGCTGCATCGGGCAACTTGACATAACCGGCGGCACACTCACCATTACCGGCGATAGGGAATTGCTCGTAAACAACTATATAACCAACGGCTGGATAACAGGTTATGGCAGTGGAGGCACTGTATTGGTTGACTGTAATATTACCAACCCCGACAAGACCACAGTAAAAGCATATCTCGACCCGCAAAGGGCAACGAATCCGATTCCTAACAACCATGCTGCGAGCGTAACGCCCGATGTGAACCTTAGCTGGACTGCGGGTTCCGGAGCGACCTCGCACAATGTCTATTTCGGTACGACCAGTCCCGGTACGTTCCAAGGCAATCAGACCGAAACCACTTTTGACCTCGATGTGCTCGACTTCAATACCACTTATTATTGGCGGATTGATGAAGTTGTCGGTCCGAATACTGTTTCGAGCAATGTCTGGACGTTTACTACTGATTCCGGATTGGCCAAAACCCCAAACCCTATCAACGGCGCAATATATGTAGCATTAGATAAAGTTTTGAACTGGACCGCAAGCTACGGTGAAGTTTCGCACGATGTATATTTAGGTACAGATGCACTCGGCGTCAAGACGGCGGAACACCTTGTGGGTGATTTGGACGGAAACGGCGAAGTTGATTATAATGACCTCTTAATTCTTACAGATTACTGGATTCAAAATCCTGCCGGTTCTGAGCCGTATGCAGGAGTAAATGACGATAACATTGTGGACTTTACCGATTACGCCTTGCTGGCCGACAACTGGGGGCAGGGCAGTCCGTTCAAGGGTAACACTAACAATACCAGTTACGACGACCCTTGCAATTTTGAGCCAAATACCACGTATTACTGGCGGATTGATGAAATCAGCGGCCCGGAAAAAAGAAAGGGCAATGTGTGGAACTTTACAACTGCTACCGCCGACAGCAATACCATCATCGGCAAGGTTATGTGCGGCTATCAGGGCTGGTTCAACTGCCCGGACGACGGAACTACTCGAGGCTGGGTGCACTGGGGCAAAAGCGGCTTTACGCCGACCAACTGCACTGTCGATATGTGGCCTGATATGAACGAAATGAGCGAGGGCGAAAAATTCCTCGCAAGCGATTTTAACGATGGCAATGACCACTATGTATTCAGCTCGCATAATCGCAATACCGTACTTCGTCATTTCCAGTGGATGCAGGATTACGGCATCGACGGCGTGTATCTGCAGCGATTCGCAACTGAGATAAAAGATCAGAATAGTCCAAGTTTCAATCACCGCAACGATGTGCTTTCATATTGTAAAGACGGTGCAAATATGTACGGCAGAAAATATGCGGTGATGTATGATTTGTCGAGCCTCAAGGCGGGACAAACTTCATACGTCATAGACGACTGGAAGTACCTTGTCGATACAATGCATATCGGCAGAGACCCCAATGACCACGCTTATATGTTTGAAAGGGGCAAACCGGTCGTATCGGTATGGGGTATAGGTTTTAATGACGGCCGTAAATACTCGCTCTTAGAATGTCTTACCCTTGTAAACTTCCTTAAAAACGACCCCAATTATGGCGGCTGTACGGTGATGGTAGGCGTACCGAGCTATTGGCGGACGTTGAGCGGCGATTGTCTCCCCGACCCGATGGTTCATAGCATAATTCGCGCTGCCGACATTGTCAGTCCGTGGTCGGTCGGGCGTTATACTGATTCATGTAGCGTGGGCCCCTATGCTGCCTCAGTTTGGATACCGGATGTCAACTGGTGCAATACTAATCATATTGAATATTTGCCAGTGATTTTCCCGGGCTACAGCTTCCACAATAAGAGTCCCGCCATACCTTTTAACGCCATACCTCGCAACGGCGGCCAGTTCCTCTGGAGCCAGGTAAACTCTACTATTACTGCTGCGGGCGCCTATATGCTTTACGTGGCCATGTTTGACGAAGTGGATGAAGGAACTGCTATTTTCAAGATTACTAACGACCCTCCCAGACCGGGCGGCGTTGATATGTTTGTAACTTACAACATGGATGGCTTTACACTGCCGAGCGACGAATATCTGTGGCTTGTCGGCCAGGCCTGCCGGGCTCTGCGAGGTGAAATTCCTGTGCTCCCGACTCGGCCTGCAAGATAAATTTCAATAATTGTATATTCTAACACGTTATTATAGGAATGTTGTTATGTCTAAAAAACTATTTTTGATGATTTCTTTTGTTCTCTTGACAGCTTTAACAGGTTCTGCCCTAGCATTGGACATAGTGTGGACCAATGGCAGTGGTAATGGCCTGTGGAACGATGCGAACAACTGGTCGCCTGCCCAAGTTCCTCTCATAGCCAACACCGATAAAGCCAAAGTAGTCAAATTAGATCCCAACGACGCGCACATTAATGCCGGTATGGCTGCGGAGTGCCAATGGTTAGTCATTGGAGACACTGTATCCGGCGGATTGCACATGACCGGTGGAACTCTTAAAGTCGGTGCGGTACCGGGCACCTCCTGGTCTATAGTGGCCTATGGCCCTTCCGATGTAGGAATATTCACGCTGGATGGCGGCACCGTAACCACCGCCGACCACGCGTTTGTCGGCTTCCAGGGACAAGGCACCGTAGTTATGAACGGCGGCACGTTTAACATCGGCGGCACGTTCGGCATCGGCTTCTGCGATGCCGGTACCGAAACAGGCATAGGCTATGTATATCTCAACGGCGGTATCATTAATGTGACCGGGACGGGAGGCTTAATAATGCGTTCGCCCGCAGGTTGCATCGGACAACTCGATATATCCGGCGGTACTCTCACCATTACCGGCGATAGAAGAACGCTTGTGAGAGGCTACATAGACAACGGCTGGATTACCGCTTACGGCGGTCTGGGCATTGTGAATGTAACCTACGGTAGCAGCAAAACAACGTTAACAGGTGTTATGGATACAACGCACGCCAGAGTTCCCTATCCGACCAATAATGCCGTGAACATACTCCCGTATGTTACCCTCGCATGGATGCCGGGCGATAGCGCCGCAACACATGACATATACTTCGGAACAGATGCAAATTCCGTTTTGAATGCGACCCCTTCGACTCCTGATATTTATAAAGGTTCGCAGCCTCGCGATGCAAACAGCTACGACCCGATGAGCCTCGAATTAGGCACAAAATATTATTGGCGTATTGATGAAGTCAACGACCCGAATGTTTACAAAGGCTATGTCTGGACGTTTACTACTGTTTCCGGATTGGCAAAAAATCCGGACCCCCTCAACGGTGCAAGGAATGTGGCTTTGGATGTTGTTTTACACTGGACTGCGGGCTACAGCGCCGCTTCACATGACGTATATTTCGGAACTGATGCAAATTCTGTTCGGGATGCCAATACATCAACTGTGGGCATTTATCAAGGTTCGCAGCCTCGCGATGCAAACAGTTATGGCCCGATGAGCCTCGAATTAGACAAAAAGTATTATTGGCGTATTGATGAAGTCAACGACCCGAATGTTCACAAAGGCAATGTCTGGACGTTTACTGCTATTTCGGGATTGGCCAAAAACCCGGACCCCGTCGACAGTGGAATGAATGTAGCTTTGGATGCTGTTTTGCACTGGACTGCGGGCTACGGTGCCGCTTCACATGATGTATATTTCGGCACAGATATGAACGGTGTTGAAAATGCCGAACGTTTTGTTGTAAGCGATTTGGACGAAAGCGGACAAGTTGATTATAACGACCTCTTTATTCTTACAAATTACTGGCTGCAGGACCCCGCCGGCTCTGAGCCGTATGCAGGAGTAAATGACGATAACATTGTGGACTTTACCGATTTCTCCCTGCTGGCGGACAACTGGATGGGTCAAAGTCCATATTTCAAGGGTAACACTAACGATACCAGTTACGACGACCCTTGCAACCTTCAGCTAAATGCCACGTATTACTGGCGTGTTGATGAGATTAATGATCAGGAGAATCGAAAGGGTAATGTGTGGAGTTTTACAACTATTTCCGCCGATAGCAATTATACTCTCATCGGCAAGATTATGTGCGGCTATCAGGGCTGGTTCAATTGTCCGGGCGACGGAACTCCTCGCGGCTGGGTGCACTGGGGCCGCGGCGGCTTTGCACCGACCAATTGCACTGTTGATATGTGGCCGGATATGAACGAAATGGACGCGGATGAAATATATGCAGCAACCGAGTTTTACGATGGCAACGATTATTATGTATTCAGCTCACACAATCGCAACACCGTACTGCGCCATTTTCAGTGGATGCGGACTTATGGAATAGACGGCGCGTACCTGCAGCGTTTTGCAACGGAATTGACTCCCGGAAGCGCCGAGCTTAATCACCGCAATGATGTGCTTTCCTACTGCAAAGACGGCGCAAATATGTACGGCAGAAAATATGCAGTGATGTATGACCTTTCCGGACTCGGACTGGGCGGGACTTCAATAGTCGTAAATGACTGGAAGTCTCTTGTCGATACAATGCATATCGGACGAGACCCCAATGACCGTGGTTATATTTTCCACAAGGGTAAGCCGGTCGTGGCTGTATGGGGTATAGGTTTCAGCGGACGAGCATACACACACGCGGAATGTCAGACACTCGTGGATTTTCTTAAGAATGACCCTAACTACGGCGGCAATACAGTTATGATAGGCGTTAAGGATAGTTGGCGCACAAATACCGACCCGAATATTATAGCCATTCGGAACATGGCTGACATCATCAGTCCCTGGACCGTCGGCGGTTATAAAACAACTTCAGACGTCAATAGTTATGCTTCCAGTAAATGGGGTCCCGATAAAACATGGTGCAATACTAACGGCAAGGATTATCTGCCCGTGATATGGCCGGGCTACAGCTTCCACAATACAGGCGGCGGAACGCTGAATAAAATCCCCCGCAACGGCGGCCAGTTTTTCTGGGACCAAGTATACGCTACCGCTGTTACTGTAGACGTCAATATGATTTACGTGGCTATGTTTGATGAAGTCGACGAAGGCACCGCGATATTCAAGGTTACCAACAATCCTCCCAGACCGGGCGGCATTGATATGTTTGTTACATACGGGGGCCTGCCCAGCGATGAATATCTCTGGCTTGTCGGCCAGGGCGGTCGGGGCCTTCGCCATGAAATTACTGTGACCCCGACTCGGCCTGCAAGATAAAGACGGACAGATAGAATAGAATCCTGCGGAAAATGATTCTTACTGAGAATTGCCGCAGAATTTAGTTGCTAATTTATCTGTTTTGCCCGTCAAAACTGCTGATAGAGCTTGTTTTTTGTTGCAACCATGTATTCTCATGATATTCTCATAATTGTTTTTATAGCATGCCATACGTTACGTTCTTGACACGGATGGTGTTAGCTCCGGCTGTCATGACGGTGGTGTAATGGCAAAATTATTTTAATAAGGAGAATTCAAATGGTCAGAAAAAATTGGATTGTGATTGGGTTGTGCATTGCAGCCGCAGCAATGCTGTGCGCTGTAGCTTACGGCGAGAAGGGCGAAAAGAAATGTTCACTGCCCGCTGCGGTACAGGCTGCGGTAAAGGCTCTTTTTCCGAATGCAGTAATTGAGAAAAGCGAGAAGGAGGAAGAAGAGGTGGTGATGTACGAAGCCAAGATAAAGGACGGCAGCAAGGAATCCGATGTAGTACTCGCCGCCGACGGCACAGTTGCAGAGGTTGAATCAGCTGAGGATATAAATGCGGTGCCGGCAGCAGTTGCCCAGACTATCAAGGCTCAGGATGGAAAAGTGAGCAAGGTTGAAAAGATAGTTGAGTACGCCCAGTTAAAACTGGTCAAGCTCGATACCCCGATAACCACCTACGAGGCAAAAATCACCAAGGGCGGCAAGGAAACCGAGATTAAGATTGCTGCCGACGGCACAATTCTGAAGCAGGAAACTGAGAAAAAGAAAGACAAAGACGAAGACAAAGACTAAGTTTACCACCGTTTGATTTTTCAAACTGTTCAGGCGCCGCCGAGACACAGAATAGATCGACGGCGTCTTACTTTTGGATTATCACTATGCGAATATTGCTTGTTGAAGATTATCTGCCTTTGCAAAAATCGCTGACAAAAGGGCTACGGGAGGCTGGTTTTGCCGTGGATGTTACCGGGGACGGACAGGAAGGCCTTTGGTATGCGATGTCGAATGATTATGACGTGATAATTCTCGATTTGATGCTTCCGCGAATGGACGGGCTGAGTATTCTGAAGCAGCTCAGGGTAAAAAACAAAAATAATCACATATTGATTCTTACGGCCAAAGATACGGCTGAAGACCGTATAAAGGGGCTTGACATGGGCGCGGACGATTATCTGGTTAAACCCTTTGCGTTTGGGGAACTTCTGGCACGACTCAGAGCACTGATGCGGCGCAGATATGACCAGAAGTGTCCATGTCTAAAAATACATGATCTGCATATAGACGTCGCTTCCCGGAGGGTATGGCGTGGGGATGAGGAAATCATTCTCACATCGCGTGAATACATGCTCCTCGAATATCTGGCAATGCGTGCCGGACAGGTTGTTTCGCGTACGGATATATGGGAACATGTTTATGAATTTAACTCAGAGGCCTCAAGCAACGTCGTAGATGTTTACATCGGCTATCTGCGGAAGAAAATTGAAAAGGAAGCGGAACCGCCGCTGCTCCGCACAATGCGGGGGCAAGGTTATATTTTGGGAGCATGATGTTGATGTGGTCTCTTAGGTTACGATTGATGTGTGGCATGATTGGCAGCATGGTAGTGTTGTTGATTGGTTTTGATCTTATTGTTTATCATATAATCAGCCGCGTGCTGTTCAACCAGTTCGATACATCGCTCGAATCTGCGGCCCGTATACTGTCAGCTTCAGTAGAATGGGACAATAACAAACTTGATTTTGAGTTTGATGTCGAAATGGTGCCCGAATTTACCGGCGGTACAAGGTCGGCCTATTACGAATTCTGGAGAAACGACGGCGTTCCGATTAGAAAGTCCCCTTCTCTCGCCGGCGATGACCTTATATGGTTCAAACCTGTAAATCACCCGCACACTTTCAGATCATTTGTGATGAATGATGGCCGCCCTATCCGGGCTGTTGCAGTGAATTTTCTGCCGCGCACTGGGAAAAATAATCCAAACGCGGCAGATTTGCCGCAGCCGCTTATACTGGTAGTGGCCAGGGATACCGGCTACCTACTGGCACAGTTGCGATTTTTGAAATACCTTCTGTCAATTGCTTCGATAGGTGCCATCGGCCTTGCCTGTGCCGTCGCGGCGGTTGTGGTGAGGCGAGGGCTCGCACCGCTTTCCGCGGTCGCCGCACAAATCGACAATATCAGAGAGGATAATCTCAAAAGCCGTATCGCCGACGAGCATCTGCCTGCCGAAATCGTGCCCATACAAAAACAGCTCAATAGTTTATTGGCACGGTTGGAGGCCTCATTTGAACGTGAAAGAGCGTTCAGTGCAGATGTGGCGCATGAACTCCGAACACCGTTGGCAGGCATACGATCAATTATTGATGTAACGCTTACACGGGACCGTGATGCTGCTGAATATCGCTCCGCGTTATCTGAGTCTCTCTCGGCAATCAACAACATGGAGGCAATGGTCGCCAAACTGCTTATACTTGCGAGAATTGAAACCGGTCAGATGACATTTAACAGGGAACAGGTAAGGATGGCCGAACTGGTCAATAGATGCTGGTGTCCTTTTTCCGGTAAGGCCGCTGCGGCCGGAATTGTTTTTGAGAATCATCTTAACAGCGCTCTTGTGTGGAAATCGGATGCAGCGGGGTTGTCAATGATAGTTTCAAACCTCCTCGATAATGCCGTTGAATACACAGATCACGGCGGCAGAATATGGGTAACCGCTCGAAAAACGGACGTCGGCATCGAGATAATTTTTGAAAATACCGGCAATCAGCTTACCGGCAAACAGACGAGCGAGGTTTTTGGTTGCTTTTGGCGAGGCGATTCGGCCCGCAGTAACACCGGTGTTCACTGCGGTCTCGGTTTGGCGCTGGTAAAAAGAATCATTGAGGCGCTTGGCGGCAGCGTCTGCGCCGAATCACAAAATGGCTTGTTCAGCATACGCATATACTTGCCCCTCGTAAAAAATGGTTTATGAAGAGCGGTTCAAAAATCAATTTTTGCCAGCGGATTCGTTACTAACAGCCGTAAGCAATTCAGTCAGGTTCACCTCGAAAAGAGGCTCTTTGTTAAGACCGCTGTAAACCTTAAGCAATAGCCTGTTCTCATTACTATAAGCAGATATAATTGCGTATCCCGGCATATCGGCGAGATAAAATTTTGTAATATATTTTGCTTCTTCTGCCAAGGCTTGACGTCTCCGGTCTTGAGTTTCAGGAGCGAACTGAGGTTCAAGAGCGATAAGCGATGGACCATACTCAGTGGTTTGCCAGTATGGGCCGTTGGCATCACTCTGCCGAATTACACTGTTGAGCATTATCTGAACAACCGGCCCTTCCTCGGTTGAGCGCCTTACGAGTGAGTATTTGTGCAGGTGGGCACAGAGGACTATGGCTTTGTGTCTGGCGAGCAGACGAAGCAACTTGTCTCTTTGCTGATTATTATGTTCGTTGGCTGTTTTAAAACTATAAAGGTCCCAGCAGCGGCCGGTAACAGGTATTATAGGGGTATGCAGTGCAACGAATTTATATTTGGCCCTGGATTTAGCCAGCGATTTTTCCACAAACCGAACAAGATAATCCCTGTCATCCGAATAAGGGTAGCAAATAAACTCTACTGGTCCGACAGAACAGGTATAAAAACCATTTTTTGTATGGGTGCCGAGCTGAGAGTTGACAAACGGGATAAATATCCTGCGGTATGCCTCAGGTTCGCCAGGGCCGTACCAGCCATCATGATTACCTTTTACAAGCACCCACGGCACAGGCAAATCAGCCTTCCTGATAGCGTCAATAGTACCTTGATTCATTTTCTCGGCAAGAGCCGCTCTTCCGGCCAATCCTTCCATCAGGTCGCCGAGCTGTACCACCGCTGCAACCGGCGGCTGATATTGTTTCGTTTGATACCGCAGCATATCGACAAGACTGTCCCAATATTTGCCGGTATATACGACATACTCCTGAGTTACCTGACGGTAGTCATCAGGATTGTGCCAGGTGTTTTTCAGCCAGTCAAGGTCGTGAAATTCAAGGCGGTCGTAATGCAGGTCACCCAATACTATGAAACTTATGTCCTGTGCTGCCCAAAGCCGCAACGCCGAAGAGAATACTACTATCAGGCATACACTCAGAAATTTTTTCACGGGTTAATTCTTCCAAAATTAAAAAGGGCCGGGTATTTGTTACATACCCAGCCTTGTATAGTTAGACTCAAAATAAGAATTACGTACCTAAGAGCCAATTGTCAATCATAATCTTAAGAGACTAAAAAGAACCGCTTGGCCACGTCTGGCGTTCTTTCTGCCATCTCTACCAGACAGTATCTCATTTTAGCTAAACAGGCTGCATCCCTCAAGAACGCAGCCTGTTCTACAATCAAAATTAATTAGTCAGCAACTTTTGCCGACTATTTTGTCCCTTCCAACCAGTAGAGGGCTAAAATCTTCACGTCCGCGAAATTCACCCTGCAGTCCTTATTAAGGTCACCTACCGGATTCCCAGAGCACCCGGGCAGGTCTACCAGACGGATATCGTCCACATCGATAGTGCCCTTGCCCAGACCGTACGGACCCAAAGGCTGAGTCCGGATACCGAAAATAATTGCCCCCACATGTTGCAAATTAGTATGCCCCCATGTCCAGGCCACAAGATTAGCGAGATTAATAGTCCAGTCGTAGTACACATCGGGATAAGAAGAGGTGGAACCTCCAACGACTGAATTCGCTACGTCCCTTGCGTCGGGGCCAGGTGATAGGCCGCCGGAGATAGTATCAAGGAACTTTGCATACATAAACGTCTCATACTCAGGACTGTTGCCGGCGTGGCGCTTTAACGATAACCTGAGCTCGTTATAAGGGGCGAAGTTCACTTCGTCATCCAGCACCACAAGGATTTCCGTATATCCTATTCCCGATCCGGCTCCGTTAGCTTCATGAGGGATTACGTTAACGTCATAAACCCATCTCATCGCCTTGGTGGGGCTGTTTGCGTCACAGGGATCGGTCAGCAGGCTCAGCGTTGAGGTACCGCGTACCCAGGGTGCAGCATAGCCCCACAGCAGCTGAACCTGCCAGGTATTGGGGTCACCAACATCGTTTGGTCCAAGAAGCGTTCCTACCTGCCCAGGTCCTCCGGTTGCCGTATAAGACTCGAAATTATCCAGGAGTATATCATTGACCGCAGCGATGGTGTTAGAGTCGCGCCAGTGCGAGGCGAGAATAGCGAAGTCCTTAAAGTCGACGTTAAGATCACCGTCCAGGTCCCCCGGCCACTTCTCCTGGCCGTAAATTACTCCCTGTGAGCCCATATAATTCCCATCCTCATCGGCATGAATAAGGGGCGAATAGGGCTGCAGTGCGTAAAAGTTGGGCTCATCGGGGTTATTCGTATCCGTCTGGATATAAAACGGGTCCACTCCTACCCAGCCTACTCCTCCAGGCCCAGGCAAATTAATGTCGTTAGGCCCTAATACAACACTACCAGCGCTACCGATACGGCTAGTACAAAAATTGTCATTCCAGTTACTGTCAAACGTACCTGCATTTCTGAGGTAACCATAATCACCGGTCAAAATTGAGTTCCTGATTGTTAATACGGCCTTGGAATTCGTAGTTGTCACCGCCCACTGGTCGTTGCCTGATTCAGCGAGGTTGGGGTCCCAAAAGTCACAATGGTTGATATTACAGAAACCTCCACTTACTCCTGAACTCGGTGAGCCAAAATTCACACCGCACCTGTGCCCTGCCTTGATAATACAGCGATTCAGGTTTAACGTTCCGCGGTACTGGAGTATCTCATCACTATGTGTAGCGGTGCCCAGTGCATTCATGATTATGCTGTCTTCAATAGTGGCCACACCATTAGACTCCATATTGAAGTTTCGACCCAAAATTGCTTCGCGGATAGTCGAGTTAGTGATTAATAAATTAAGTGTACTACTTCTACCATTAAGTATATCAATATCATTACCATCGCCGACTAATACATTACCACCCACTGGATCTGCTGGATCTAATGCGTCGCCGCCACAGCGTTCGATTGTACATTTATCCATCACGGCGTTGCAATCAGAAAAGATAACTCCCCGGACTCTTATATTGAAGATATGGGAGCCGGAAATAGAATAGCGAAATCCGGTATTAGTCTCATTTGCGTCACATAATACGCCGAGTCTGCAGTTGCTTAGCTCAACATCCTCAATCGTTGCCACACCCGCAATGCCCCGGATATAGCCGGTCGTACCGACAATATTGCAGTCCCGAACTGTCGTAGCGCCGCCACTGGAAAAAATTACAGCGCTATTGCCATCGGCGGTAGAAGCTGAACCTGAGAAATCGATATTAAAACCCTGGATGGTTTGTCCGACCGCCGCCATAGAAATATACTTCACTGTATTCGAGTCTGCGCCGATAAGTCTGATAGTCGGGCTGCAGCCGCTTCCTGCCTGAAGGGTTACAAAATTCACGTCAGGAAATCTCAGGTTCTCCTGGTAAATATTACTATCCCGTACCTCGATTACATCACCCGCAACCAGATTGGAGTCATTAAGGGCAAGCTGAATGCTATTGTAGTCTCCACCCGTTTTTTTGACGATAATGACGTGATGATAATTCGGCTCAGCTAATGCAGTAACAATTGTCTGCTCGAGATTAGGGTCGGGATTAGGGTTCCAGGTAACAACTACATTTGCCCTGGCGCCGTTGCCTTTAATTTTACCATACCATACCAGAGACCTGATTTTATCCCACCAGAAGTGCTTCTGAATCCACTTTCCACCGGTGGCGATGTTCATATCGGCTACTCCGCCGGCTACGTTTTCGAATGCGAACTGCTCTGTAGTAAGTGTGCCGCCATTGTTGATTTGAGCATAGCCGTCTCCGCCATTCCAAGACAGACCGAACATCTGGTTTACATCAACCGTACCACTGTCGATTTGCAGACGACCGGTAGCGCCAGAGTTGTAGCCTACGAAAAGGTGATCGCAGCCTACGGTTCCGCCGCCGGTAACAAGGAGTTTGCCGTCATCGGTGTCGCCGTAACCAAGTACTATTTCCTTCACAACGTGGAGATTGCCGCCTGTGTCAACAGTAACAGTCTGTGCACCGGGAAGGACGCCGTTGCTCTCAGCAACATAAAGCTGGTTGGCATCAGCAGCTCCGCTGATTGTCGGGGCGTAGGTCCCTACTTTGTTAACCGTTGCCTTGCTAATGTTGGTCGGAACACCCGCACTCCAGTTCGCTGCGGTGGACCAGTTAATGCTCGTACCGCCTGTCCAGTTCGAATCCGCGGCCCAGACATTGCCGGCAATAACCAACATTGCCGTAACTACAAGTAATAAAACTTTCTTATTCATTGCTTTTTCCTCCTTATGCTCATTTTGATTTTGAAATAAGTATTTAGCAGCCATAATCTGTTCTCCCTATATAACATAGTAATAGTTCGTAATAACATAACCGTTCAACATTATATATCTTACATAATATACCAAAAGGTTTCACACGCTTTTATTTGCGTTTACTTACAAAATAAGGGGAGCCGTTTGGGCGGCTCCCCAAAAACACAAACTTCTTTAAGAACGCTTTCTCAGTAGTGCCAATGCGCCTAAACCAAGCAGAGAAATAGTGACCGGCTCGGGAGCTATTATGTTCGTCTGTATGACAACCCCTTGATCATCATATACTGGTACAACAACACCAGCTATCTTTCCGGCATCGATATAATTCTGTATCACTGTTACAAAATCACCAGGAAGGGTAGCTAGACCCGTTCCAATAACGCTAAGAAGCGAGCCAGGCTGAATCGAGGTCCCCAGGTTGTGAATATTGGTCAGAGCCAGAAGACCGCCGTTGAGGACATTTACAAATCCAATACCGCCTGATGGGGTAACGGCGTTTAACGTGCCAAGGCCGATTATTCCTGCGACATTGACAGTTCCGCTGATATTCACGATACCCCTATTTTGGCCGAAAGGAGCACCACCATCATTCATAGCAACCCACAGATGACCACCACCGGCAACAATTACACCAGTGTTCAGAGTTCCACCAGCATCAACGTTAATAGTACCGATGCAATTACCAGCGACTCCGGCACCCGACCAGGTACCCGATGAAACAACGCCACCGGATAGAATATGCAGCGTACCGGATTCATCAACACCGGCTTGAACCCGATCAACCGTTCCAACAGCGGTGCTCGCTGTAACTGTGTTGTCGCCCCAGTTGAATCGGGCAGCATCAAGTACGCCAGGCTGAACACCACCTACCCAGTTTTCTGTAGTCTCCCAGGCACCATTGCCCATATAACGAATGTCTGCCGCATTCGCCATACTCGCTACAGCACACACTAACACTACAAACAATAACTTCCTACTCATGTTCTTCCTCCTTTTCTTTCTTTAATTCTAAAAATTACTAACTTACGTTCATTTAAACCTAACACTTTGTAACCGTCAACAGGACTCTGAATGTACCGAGCAACACACTCAGTACTCAGATGCCCTGAATTACCTAATTCTGACATCCTTCGCGATAAAACTTATTATCACGACTAAACACTTCTATCTCCTTTTCAAATTACTATTACGGCCAACCAATCCTTGCGCCTTCTACCCATTCCACATGAGTATCGGCAACGATTACATTACTCAATTCCCAGCACCGATTTGCGAACCCTGTATCCAATCCACATGGCTATCGCCAAAGACCACATTAGTGCCTCCCTTTCCTTGTTTGTTATGGCTGCCATAATTGATAATTCTGTTGGTTGGCAGACTCTCGTCGATTTCACCATGTGCACAGTAAAGTGCGGTCCGCTCAGATAGCCTGCGTGTATTTGAAAATTTTCTCGGATGACTCTCCAACCAAGCGATATTGGCCACATCCCTGCTATCGGCCGAAAAAACATAAGGCTCATCGTCAGAGCGAGCGATCTGGGGATCGGGGCTGCCGGCACTATGCCAAACCACATTCCCATACTTGTTAAATCCGTTGGGAGGACCCCATGGGTGGTCGCCAGGCCAAAAATCAAAATTTTTATTACGTGGCCAGATCCACGTAGAGTAACTATCCATTTTACCGACGGACACGTAATTCTTTCGCATCGTAGTGCCAATCATTACCGTCCCGGCATCGTGCAATAGTTCTGCCTGCGGGTTGCCTCGCGCGAATGGACAGATGTAAAAGCTTGGAAGCCAATTTTGGGCGTAATCTAACTCTTGGTCCGGGTCCCACGAAGCATCCGGTGGTAACCATGTTGGCAGTTTGGCCTGCGCCCCTGAGTACTTTCGAAATGGTATGGATAGATGCCCACTTTTAGCGTCGATTGGGGTGAATCTATTGCGCATCACCGGTACGCACCCATTATTCTCGTTCTGGTACACTGTCATTATCATGCCTATCTGTTTAGAGTTTGCCGCACACAACATAACCTTGGCCTGGTTTCTGGCCTTCCTCAAAGTCGGCATAAGTACTGCCAACAGCAGTGCAATTATTGCAATAACCACCAGCAACTCAATAAGGGTAAAAGCCCGAGATTTTCTTACCTCAGCCATTTTGATATCCTTTCAGCTTTTCTGATATCCTTTCTTATAATACTGGCTTTAGCCTCAGTTTATCCGTTCACTACTTACACTGAGTGTGCCAAACGCATCTATCAATCTGCTATAACTTACCAAAATTGTACATCGCGGCAGAGAGCAAGTCAAGTGTTTTTTTTAGAGTTTGAAAATTTTTTAGATTTATATAAAAGACGATAAAGAGTGGCGAGTTTAGAACATAGGTGGTTTGGCCAAAATCTTCGATTGAGATTTCATGTGTATCCCTTTTGCCGGCAAGTAGTTAAATCTTAATCTATGCAAATAAATCTGAAGAATGTCCAATAAAGTCTAAGTTATTCCACGCCCATGCCCTTGGGGTTGCCTATGCTAATGATAAAACGTGTAACTTGATAGGTTTTTTAAGAACGCAGGGATGTGTTTAGCATTTCCTGGACCGGCTTAAACAATGGCAAAAAACCCAAGTTATGCGGTTTTGAGTGCTTTTCAAGGTTTTAGGGCATAGCAAAGGAAAAATGCTTGACATATAGCCGATATGGGCTATAAAATGATGTAATAGAACCTGATGGGTATGAGTATTGAATTTATGGTCTTTTTGAAGGAACAGGTTGATGGATGTACGGTTTTTGGGCTCCTTAGCAAAAGAGACCGATTTTATTTCACTCAAAAAATGCACCGATGGACGTTTTGCAGTGGGCAAAAACGGGGTTATATCTATCTTAGCTACCGGTGATCGTAAGGTTGAATTCATTTTTTTCAGGGAACATGTGCTGGCATATGTCAGTTCGGCTATGGGTTATCCGGCGTATTATCCAGTTCAGCCGATAAAAATTGAAAAGCCCATCCGGGCCGTATTAATGGATTTGGACGGTACAAGCGTTCGCAGTGAGTCTTTTTGGATTTGGATTATACAGCTTAGTATCGCCAGTCTGCTGGGCAATCCGAAATTTGAACTTGAAGAGGTCGACCTCCCTTATGTTTCGGGACATAGTGTTTCCGAGCATCTGGAATACTGTGTGCGCAAATACTGTCCCGATAAAACAGTGGAGGAGGCCCGCAAATACTATTTTCAGCACACGCATTTCCAGATGCACGAGATTATGGAAGGCCGTGGCAAGGCCAACGCATTTACGCCCTCGCCCGGACTTAAGGATTTTTTACTGGAACTGAAGGCGAGAAGTATTAAAATTGGTCTTGTTACATCGGGTTTATATGAAAAAGCATGGCCCGAGATACTTTCAGCATTTTGGACGCTGGGCATGGGTGACCCGAAAGATTTTTATGACGCAATAATAACAGCCGGTTTCCCGCTGCGAAAAGGTGAGGTTGGAACGCTGGGCGAGTTATCACCAAAGCCGCATCCGTGGCTGTATTCGGAGGTCTGCCGGGTGGGACTTGGCATTCCTGCCGAGCAGAGGGGCCATGTTGTCGGAATTGAGGACAGCGGCGCAGGAGTTTGCTCGATTCGGCTGGCGGGGTTCGCGGTGATCGGTTTTGGCGGGGGCAACATTATTGAGAGCGGCACGCAGGGACTTTGCGAACACTACTGCGAAACTTTTGAAGATGTGTTAAAAGTTATAAAATGAAAGAGGAATATATGCTTAAGGCGCAAGTGACTAAAGAGACCACTGTGGGAAAATCGACCCAGACACGTACCCAATGCCATTTCATATCAAATACGCATTGGGATAGAGAATGGCGATTTTCAATGCAGCGTACCCGCCACATGCTGGTTTATATGCTGGACATGTTGCTGGATATCTTTGAAAAGGAACCTAATTATAAATCTTTTCATCTCGATTCACAGACTATCCCGCTTCAGGACTACCTTGAAATCCGCCCCGAACGCGAGGCACTGCTTAAAAAGTATATCGGTGAAAAGAAGCTTTTTGTGGGCCCGTGGTTTTGTCTGCCGGACGAATTCTGCGTTGCGGGCGAATCGCTGATTCGAAATCTTCTGCTTGGCCACAGGATAGCACGACGGTTCGGCTATGTGAGCAAGACGGGGTATTCGCCATTTTCGTGGGGTCAGATTTCCCAGATGCCGCAGATATATAACGGCTTTGGCATCAAATTCACGGCATTTTACAGAGGCGTCAATACGATTGTTGCGCCGCGTTCGGAATATATGTGGGAGGGGCCGGACGGCTCGATGCTGATAGCCTCACGGCTGGCAGTGCGGCCTCGCTATAATGTTTGGTACGTCGTTCAGCGGCCGGCATATTGGAACCAGCAGGATGTCAACAATCGTATAATGTCGTGGAAGAACGGGCATGGACCGTTCAAGTTTGTTGATGAGGCGTACTGCGGGCTTGATATGCAATATGTGCATCCGCGATTCGATTACTTCAAGAAGAACGTCGAGGAGCAGGCACAGCAGGCATACGATGAACAGGACGGCGACTGGACGACGATACACCGGTTCTGGTCATGCGGACATGATTCATCCTGTTCGGACATCCGCGAAGTGCAGATGATTGCCGACTGCGACAAAGCAATCAAAGACAAGGCAGATGTATTTCACAGTAATTTTGAGGATTTTCAAAAAGGGGTTTGCCAGAGCGTCAGCCCCGATCTGCCGCTGGTTAAGGGTGAAATGCGGCATTATTATACCAAGGGCAGTACGAGTGTCCTTTTCGGGTGGATAATCTCTGCGAGGATGGACCTCAAGAAGGATAATTTCATCACGGAGCGGGCATTAACCAATTATGCGGAACCATTAGCTGTTTTTGCAAGTCTTTTAGGCGCTCATTATCCGCAGGGATTCATGGATATAGCCTACAACTGGCTGCTGCAGAATCATGGTCATGATTCGATTGGCGGTTGCAGCCGCGATATCATTGGCGAGGATATGGTTTATCGGGCCCGCCAGTGCCGCGAAATCAGTTCGTGTGTTACCGAGCGGGCGATGCTCGACATTGTCGGTTCGATAAACCTTTCCGAATACAAAGCGGATGATATGGTTCTGGTGGTTTTCAATCCTGCTTCGTTTGTTCGAAGCGAGGCGATGTCCGCGGTAATCGATATTCCGCGTGAATGGAAGAGCGACGGTTTTGAGATAGTGGATGAGCGAAACGCGCGGGCGCGGATGCAAATCTGCGAGAAGGCAGGGCAGAGCAATCCGATAGTGCAGTCGCCCAACGATACGGCCAATATGTTTCCAATGACGCGTTATAACGTTTGTGTACAGCTTGAAGATCTTCCGGCGATGGGATATCGCACGTTTTTTGTAAAGCCGCTGAAGAAGTTCCGAGCGCACCGTTCAAAATCAATGCTGACGGGCCCGCGGACAATGGAAAATGAGTTCATCGCTGTAAAGGTCAACAGCAACGGCACACTTACCGTTACTGACAAGACAACCGGCCGGGTATTTAGTGAACTCGGCTATTTCTGTGATTCAAGTGAGACAGGCAACCCATGGGAGCATCATACCGTTGTGCATGAATCCGTGTATACGACACTGAGCGAAAAAGCCAAAGTTGCTCTTATGCGTGACGGCGAACTGGAAATTGTGTTCCGGGTTACAATCGACTGGTCACTGCCGGAAGGCCGTACTAAAGACGACAAGGCCAGAAGCGAACACCTCAAGACGTATACGATTGTTAATACTGTTACGCTTCGACGCGGCCAGCCGTGGGTTGAAATAATAACAAATCTCGACAACAATATTGAGGACCATTATCTTCAGGTTGCCTTCCCAACAAATATGAAGAGCGACAAGGTGATGGCGCAGGGGCAGTTTGATGTGATTGAGCGGTCGGTTATTCCGCAGGATCCGTCGCTGTTTGACGAAAAGCCGCAGACTGAGCAGCCTATGAATTCGTTTGTCGATATCAGCGACGGCCAGGTTGGACTTGCGCTGCTTAACGAAGGACTGAAGGCCTACGAGGCAAAGGATGATCCGGCTCGCACTGTCAGCCTGACATTACTCAGATGCTTCCCTCTGCGAATTTGTGTAACACGGGAAATGCTTGATTACAGTCAGACTGATAAAGGCTCACAGTGTCTGGGCAAATACTCATTCCGCTATGCCGTAATGCCGCATGCGGGCGACTGGGAAAAAGCTAAAATCTGGCAGGCAGCAGAGCGATTCAACCTTGCCTTTATAGCCGCTCAGGCTGGGCCTACAAGGCATGGCACCGAACCTTTGTCCAAATCCTTCCTTGAGGTTAGACCCGGTACACTGCCGGTAAGCACCGTCAAACGCAGTGAAAGCGGTCTGGGCTGGATTGTCAGACTGCACAATCCGTTTGAAAAGACTGTTGCAGGAACAATAAGGCTTAATCACGGTTTTGCCGGACCAGCCGCCGCATTTTCCCCTGTGGAACGTGTCACGGCGGAGTTTGATTTGCCGAAGGGCAAAGACAAAAAATGGAGCCGTATCCGCACAGTAACGCTGGAAGAAGTTCCCGAACGTGATTTGGTAATAGATGCAGACGGGTGGGTCAGCTTCGATATCGGAAAGAAGAAGATACTGACGATTGAATTCCTGCCGTAAGCAGGCACTTTGATATCAGCATCTTGCCGCACACGGAATGGACGAGAATACTTAACTAATATGGAGGTTTGTTATGAGGTATTTGAATTTTCTTGATTACGGTATTATTTTGGGGTATCTGCTGATTCTGCTCGTCATAGGGCAGGTTCTTAAAAAACGCGCATCGGCAAGTATGGAAGATTATTTCCTTGGCGGCAGGAAAATGCCATGGTGGGCACTGGGAATGTCGTCAATGGCGGCTTGGGTGGATATGACAGGCACGATGGTAATCGTGTCGTTTTTATATCTGCTGGGGCCTCGCGCGATGTACATCGAAGGCTTCAGGGGCGGCGCCTGTATGGTTCTGGTGGTCATACTATTATTTACGGCGAAATGGCACCGGCGGTCAGGGTGTATGACCGGAGCCGAATGGATGATTTTCCGTTTCGGCAATGACGGCTGGGCAAAGTTCGCCAGGGTAACTTCTGTGATTGGCGCAGTCGGCGGAGTCCTTGGGCTGCTGGCATATTCGTTCAAAGGGGCAGGACTTTTTCTTTCGATGTTCCTTCCATTTTCGCCGCTGAACTGCACTATAATAATGATGGCCATCACGATATTGTACACTATGGAAGCGGGTTTTTATGGAGTAATTGCAACAGATATTTTCCAGTCGTTATGCATTTGGGTAGCCGTTATTTTCATAACGATTCTGGCCGTAACAAAAACTATGGGAGTAGATTTCGCAACCCTTAGCGCAGCCGTAACCGGTAATAATAACTGGCTTTCAAGCGCTCCGCAGTGGAAGACAGAGATGCCTCCCGGCTATGAGAATTACAGTTTTCTGGCGATAGTGGGTGGCTATTTTCTGCTAAAGACGGTTCTTCAGGGACTGGGGAGCGGCGCCGACCCGAAATATTTCGGCGCGCGAAGCGACCGTGAATGCGGACTTTTGAATTTTATGTGCGGTTGGCTTATGATGCTGCGATGGCCGCTGATGCTCGGATTTGCAGTTCTCGGTCTTCTGCTGGTGAAAGAACTTTTCCCTGACCATTCAACCATAGTCCAGACGGCAGCCCTGATTAAGTCGCACTTAGGCAATATACCGAATTATAAATGGGAAGAAGTAACAGCGGCGATAATCAACAAGCCTCAGGCGTATTCATCTGACTTAATCAACGGATTAAAAGGCCTTTTGGGCGATGATTTCGCACCGAAGCTTATGTTGGTAAAGTTTAACGGTACTATCAATCCTGAGCGCATTATGCCGGCGGTTCTTCTGCATGATATTCCTATGGGAGTCAGAGGGCTGATTATAGTCGCGCTGCTCGCGGCGGCAATGTCAACATTCAACGCCCTAATAAATTGGGCAACGGGGTATTTTACTCGCGATATCTGGCAGGCATATTTACATCCTAAAGCCTCAAACAGAGAGCTTATATCAGTAAGCTGGTCATTTGGCTTTTTGCTGGTTGTCTGCAGTTTTGTAATGGCGTATTTTACCGTCAGCATCAATCAGATATGGGGCTGGGTTATGGGCGGTCTGGCGGCAGGTTTTGCCGTGCCGAGCATACTTAGACTGTACTGGTGGCGGTTTAACGCCGGAGGTTACGGCGTTGGAATGCTTGTCGGCATGGTATCCGCATTTGTGCAGGCACATTTTTGGCCCAACCTGCCTGAATGGTATCAGTTCGCATATGTGCTTGGTACCGGAATTATTGGTTCGGTGATAGGAACATATATAACCAAACCAACGGACCAGAAAATCCTTGAGACTTTCTATAAGAAAACTCGTCCGTTCGGCTTCTGGGGTCCGCTCAAGAACGCTTTTGGGCCGGAATTCAGAACGGCAACTAAACGCGAACACTTCTACGATATTATTTCGATACCTTTTGCTTTTGGATGGTTTATAAGCATTCTATTTATGCCTATGCAGGCTATGCTGAGACAATGGCACGCGTTAAGCATTACAGGTATACTATTTGCCATTTCAATGACGGGTATGTATTTCTTCTGGTACACCAAAATGCCGCCGGCAGACAATAAGAAAGCCGTAAGCTGAGGGTGCGGAACTGGAGCTTGTAACAAATAAAATATTGAAGGAAATTAAAATATGAGAACAAAATATTTAACAATCATAATCGTTGCCGCAA
>Ga0315294_10001461_pt1 | contig 25683 bp, 19 predicted proteins | sample YL17G13_40_MG_FD_203626 | JGI IMG/M metagenome (GOLD analysis project Ga0315294, IMG submission 203626) | Sediment microbial communities from Yellowstone Lake, YNP, Wyoming, USA - YL17G13_40 | ecosystem: Environmental > Aquatic > Freshwater > Lake > Sediment | place: USA: Wyoming | collected... | reverse complement strand
GAGATGGGTGTTCTGAGGGACGCCACAAACCAGGGGCATTTGACGATGCAGGAATCGGGAAACGGTCGTGGAGCATTTTGCGGCGGCGTGAATAGAGGCAATGACGATGACAATGAGTTCTCAGTACTCTAGAATTTTTTGTTTTTTCGCTCGGATATTTCTTTTAGGTAGTGTCATCTATAGCAATTGCAGCTATTTGCGTATTCCGAGCGATTCCGGCCAGTCATTCCGACGGAAGTCGGCCACCGATTCCAATGTGAAGGCGGCCGCTTTTTGGCCGGGATCGGAATGAGTGGCCGGAATCGCTCAGAATATGCACCTTACATAGTCTATATGAATTCTATTGTCAGTTTCGGAATTTCTGCCTATGCTTGACATCGATCTGTGGCCGAGAATATTATTCGCTAATATGGGGTTTTATGGACTCCTGGCTTACCGAAAGTGATCGCCATGTTGCGTAAAAAAGAAATTTCCCGTACCGAAGTCGACAAGCAGGCAGAACTGGGGGCAAGAAACGAGCCTATTCAGGCGCAGCTATGGGAGGATGACCTTCTCGTTGCTGATAGAAAGCCTAGCGACCCCACAAACTCCCAAAAAGCCAGCAGTGCTGTTAGCAGCAAAAACATCCAGGACACTCTATTAAACGAAGGTCTCCTTGCCGCCAAAGCATCGGTGGGCTTGAACACCCTCCTAGAGCTTCAAGAGGCTCTGACCAAACAGCTAGGCCAGAACAGCATGGAGACTCGGGTACGCTATGCCCAGTCAATCCTGCGGTGGTTTTTCCCCGACGGATTGAATGGGTTGGCAAGACGAGTTTGGGTGGCATACGGCGACGAGACTGTCGAAACTGACATTCTGCGATACCTCTACCTGGCCGCGGAGCCCGTGATGGGGGCGTGCGTCGCCGAAGCCTTGTTCCCCCTCGAAAACGGGATGCAGATACCCCCCCAATACTTCGACCAGTTCCTGAATTTATTCCTGGGTGAACCGCCTCCCGAGAAGACGAGGAAACGACTTAAATCGAACCTGATGAAGCTCGGGTTTCTCCAAAGGACACGCGGCAAGCCTGACCGCCTGAAAACCGTCATGCCGGCCAAAACGTCGCTGCTCATTCTGCTTCATCACCTGTTCTCTCAGCAAGGAACCCGTACCGTAGAACTCCGCCGCCTCCTGGCCGAGCCATTCTGGAAGTTCCTTGGATACAAGTCGGAGGATGCCGTGCGTGCTGTCTTGCGCGATGCGAACTCCGCCGGCATTCTGGGAAAGTACGTTGTGGCAGACCAGCTTGAGCAGGTGACAACCAGCATGTCCGCAGATGAGTTTCTAGCCCGTAAGGTGCATCTGTGAAACGACCGTCCGAACTGACGAAACTAGTCCGGCAGCGGACTTGGGACAAGGACGTTGTCCTGTGGCTGGGCACGGAAGCCGGCTTGCTGAACGCCCTCAATCATGTCAAGAGCGTGACCCTCGACCTACTCGATCTGTTCGACGAGACGAATTTGCCGATGGACGATGAGGAGACACGTTCGCTACTTACCCGCGAATTGGAGAAGAAACTAAGGGCGATTCCGACGGGGCCTGACAACAGGATGGCATTGATCGTTAAGTCGGTGGGACTACTCGCCCGCTACAACGCGGGGACCAGCGAGTTCTACAAGTGGTTCTGCGGCGATTTCGCCATAGTGGTGCTGCTCATCAACGGAGTGCCGGAGCGGACCGAATGGCCGGACGAGATTGCCTGCGACACAAACCGACTTTTGAACTACTTCAGGGAGCCCGACGTTGTGAAGCATACGTTTGCGGAGAAAGGATTACTATGAGCACGTCTTTGCGTGAGCTTTCCAGAATCATTAGCGTCAAGCCAGAACCGGAGACGACGCCTTCCCTGCCTCAGCTGATTCAGCAGGACAAGGCGTGCCAGACCGTATCCCAGTATTACTTCACTCCGTCCCTTCGCAATCACTTCAAGAAAGTTTTTGACTGTGTGGTCAACCGCAAGGGACAGGGGTTCTGGGTGCAGGCGGAATACGGCGCAGGGAAAACCCATTTCCTGGGGACCCTCATGGACTTACTGGTCTGGCCGGAGAGTTGGTCTTCTCTTGCCGACGAGGAAATCAAGCGGGAAAATGCCGGGCTGTCCAAGGTGAAGCTGTTCCCCGTCGCGTTCTCCCTGAGCGGTATGGGCGAATCGAACGAGACGGACAGCCTCATGCGGATCTTCGAGGAGCAGATTGGAGAAAGCATCACGGCATTTGCACCGGCCATTAGGGACAAGATGCTCCTCACCTCCCCCGAGATCGCCGACTACTGGTACGGCAAGGAAGCCACGGATGCCGAGAAAGCGGGCGTTCGGTTCCACTTCGAGAAGGAGCACAAGTGCAGCCCCGAGGAGTTCCGATCCAAGCAGGGCGTGAAGAAATTCGGACAAGAACTGGTCAGGTCGAAGCTGCCGGAAGGCCGACTGCGGGGGAAGTTCAAGGAACGTTTCTCGTTGATCTACGAACAGATCACCAAGCTGGGCAGCTATGACGGCATTGTCTTCGTGATCGACGAGTTCAGATCATGGCAGGACCGCCACGTTCCCGGCACAGCGGCGTATGCTGAGGATGAGCAGATTCTAGAGACGTTGGCGTACGTCCTGCCTACCCAACACCACAACATCCTGACGGTGGTCGCCAGTCAGGGGGACATGCCGCAAAAGCTGTCCGGTGGCGGCGAAGGGGATCGGTTCATCCCGCTGTACCTGCTTTCCGGCAAGGACAAGGACGACTTCGGGCGGATCGTGTCCTTCAGATGCCGTGATCTTCTCAAGGGTGCTGGCACGGACATCAAGGACTACTACGACTATTGCCGCAAGGAATACAAGTTCATTAAGCAGTTTAACATCTCGCTGGATTACTTCACGGCGATATTCCCGTTCCAGCCGCGCTGCTTCGACGTATTGAGACGCCTCACCCAGAATGCCGAGAAACACAACCTGCCCACCGCACGGTCAGCCATCCGCATGGCTTGGCAGGTTCTGTCCGACCCGCAGCAACTCAAGACTAAGCACTTGTTGGTTCTCTCCGACCTGATTCGCACGGATGAACTCCAGAAGGGGTTGAACCACGAGCACTATCGGGATGGCTACCAGAACCTTCAAGGCGCCGTCGACCAGCTTCACGATCTCGATCTGGCGGAGGAAGAGCGGATGCATGCCCGTCATATCCTCGAAACCCTCTTCCTGTGGGCTGCTAGCCTGCCGGACAACCAGCGAGACGGGCTCACCCCCCATGAGGTGGCCGAAGCCGCTTGGCTTTCCGACGATGCCATTGGCGCCACTGCCCTCGCCGACCAACTCCTGAACAAGCTGGTTCAGAGCGGCTTCCCGATCCGCCAGGAGAAGAAGACAAAGGACGGCAAGGAAGTCGCCGTCTACTCCTACGAAACTACGGCGGCCCAGGCCAACCCGGTCAAGTATTTCTCTCCCCTCAAGAAGAAGGCGAAAGAGGACGTGAAGGGCCAGGACGCCAAGTGGATCGAATCCCTGTTCTGGCAACTGCCGGACATCACGCCCGAAGCTCAGGACGAACTGGGCGTCAACGGCGGCATCCTGTACACCTTCCAGCCTCCTGATCCGCGCTCCTTCCAGGATAAGCAGGCCGGCAGGCCGCCTGCCTACCAGTTCCCTCACCGCGCTGCAACATCCACAAGACGGGTCCACAAGGTCCAGTACACCGGCGAGGTGGTTGTCTCAAATCTCTGGCGCGATGAATTCGGTGAGGAGATCAAGAATTTCGACCAACACTTCCGCTTGGTCTATCTAGCAGCACTTCCCGACAGGGACGACGCCGCAATCACCGACGCCCTGAAAGACGCCCGGATTGCCGTGTGTCGTCCAGCGGCCCCGTCCGAGGACACACGCGATGCCCTGGCTGACATGATCGCCGCTGAGCAGATGAAGAAGAACTGCTCGGCTCCCAGCCAGAGCACCCTGCGCGAGTATGCGGAAGGCAAACGCCGGGATGCTGTGAAAGCCATCCTGAAATGCCAGCAGGACGAGTTCCGGCGCGGCAAGATCATTACCCAGAAGAGCTACGGCATTCCAGCGCTGGAAATATTCAAGCCAGCCAAGGATCGGGAAGAAGACCTGGCTGGCCGCTTGCTGGAGAAGTCCTATGACACGCCACTCTTCAGCGCCAAGGAACTGAAGAAGGAATTCACCGATGCGGATGCCCGCAAGGTCTATGGGGGGTTGTTCAGCAAGGAATCGGCCAAGGCCGAGAAGGATGCCGTCCTAAACTTCGGGGTTGGCTTGGAACTGGTGGTCAAGTCGCGCCCGACCGAATTCAAGCCCGATGCCTCACAAGCTCTGGCTAAGATCCATGAGCACATTGAAGAACGCGACGAAGTGCCGGTCTCGGAGATCAAGTCGGGCTTCTGCCGTGCCCCCTATGCGCTCACAGAAGCGATGGCGACGCTCTACCTCTTATCTCTGGTAAGGACCGGCGGGTATGAGATAGCAGTGAACCCCAATGCGAAGGTCGAACTAGTCAACGGCAAACCGCTGCCGGGCAACAGGCTGACCGCGCACACTTTGACGCTTTGCGAGTGGAACGCCAAGATGGACAAAGCGATGCTTGGGGCCCGGCTGGTACTGTCGTCAAAAAAGGGTTGGAACGAGGTGCTGCCCTACGCTCGGGTTCTCGACGACAGCCTCAAGCCCGCCAACACGCCTGACGAGGAGCTTGAGCGGAACGCCCAGTTGCTTGCCGTGCTGGCCAAGCTGAAGGTGGAGATCCCTGAAGTCGAGAAGGGGACCGACGGCCTGGCCGCCAAACTGGGGGGCACCGTTCCCAAGCCGGTGTCTGAGGTCTTCGCCCGGTTGACCGGCCTCACCGCCAGCAGCAGTTACCAGGAATTCGATGCTGCCGTGCGGGAGAGCTACCCCACCAAGGAAGCGTTTGCCGAAGCGTACGTCCAGTACGAGAAGCCAAAGCGGCTCAGAGATCGGGCGTTCGATGTCGGCCAGGCATACGACTACCTGAGCGGCGCTTGCGCGATGGAATCAGCCGTCGAGTTCGATCGGAATATTCTAATCGGGCTCATCAAGTTCGACAACCTTCTCGATAACCCTGGCTTGATCGGTGCACGCCTTGATGGCTTCGAGCAGTGGAAGAGGCGTTACGTCCACGCCTATCGCAAGGCTCATCGTGGCTACTACGACGGCCTTAGCGAGATTGCCAAGAGTGTCGAGGGGCTGAGACCGCGAATCATTGCGCTGAACCGTCTTAACAGCATCGTTGAACTCGGCCCGCCGCTGGCGTCCACCGTCAATGCTGGCAGCGACCTCAAGCAATTGGAATCTGCGACATGGATCTGCCCTGATGCGGCTGAGCCAGACGTTGCCGGCTCCAACGCTCTGTGTCCCAAGTGCCGATGGACCCCGCAGCGCCCGTTACCCCAAAGGGACTATGAACGCCTTAATCAGGCTGTGAGTCAGGGACTGGCCGACCGCATCCAGCGACTCAGGGACACGTCTATCGCGGTCATCCTGAAGAAGGCGGCAGACGACAATAAGCGGGCCGATCTTAAACTGCTAATTGATATAATCCAGATTGCCAATGCAGACAAGCTTGTCGAGGTTATTACAGATGATCTGGTCGCTTTCCTTCGACGGCTCCTGCTGGAGGCAAACATTGTTCAGGAGTCTGTGGATCTTGGACCGATTATCCAACAGATCGGGGCGATAGAAGAGGACCGGGTTGACGAGGCTTTGTCGAGACTGACAACCCTGCTAACCAAGGCCATCAAGGACGCAAAAGCCAAGCATGGCACTGGCAAGCGCGTCCGGGTGTTCCTTCGCCTGGGAAACGGTGGGCGGGGAGGAAACGCCTGATGTTTGATCGAGCGGAACAGGATAGGGCGCTCACGGAGTTCCTGGCTGAGCACGTTCGTCCCTATGACCCGGAGACTGACGATTACGACTGCCCTCCCTTCGCTGCTGACATCAAGGAAGGCAAGAACGACCCCATCTACAACGCCCATTCCTACCACACTAAGGTTCCGCCCCGTAGTATCATCCCCTACATTCTGAATTACACGCAGCCCGGTGACCTGGTGCTCGATCCATTCTGCGGATCGGGTATGACCGGCGTGGCCGCACAAATGTGCGCGAAACCGCCCGCCGATATTCTGGAGAAGTTTCCCGAACTTAAGGATCGTCTTGGCCCGCGTGTCTGCATCCTCAACGACCTGTCGCCCGCTGCCTGCCACATTGCCTACAACTACAATAAGCCGGTTGATGTCGAAGCACTCAGATGCGAGTTCAAGCGCATCAAGGCGGCGGTGAAGGACGAGTTCGACTGGCTTTACGGCACAGAACACTACGAACCTGCCGTGGGCATCTACGACCCGGCGAATGCCGAAGTGGCGGGCCGCCTCAAGAATCCGCCGACCACAACAACAGGTACATCAGGGCGAGGCCAGATGGTTTTGGAGGGCCATATATCCTATGGCACACAAGACTGGGAATTGCTTGCCAAGGCCGAGGTCGAAACGCGGCTTGGCTATCCGGTGACAGAACTGCCGCATGACGACAAGTGGGGTGCCATCGACGTGGCTAAGGTTAAGCAGTGGGTCTGCATCCCTGCCGCAATCCAATACACCATCTGGTCTGACGTCTTCCGTTGCGAAGGCTTCGTCACCATCGAGGAACCTACGGGCAAGCTGAGCAAGCGGGGGAAGAACGCAGGGAAGCCAATAATTCGAAAGAGGCGCGTACACCGCGGGTGTCGTGAGCAAATCATCCTCTGGGATGCTGCTGTTGACCACAGCACCCAAACCGTTTTGGATGAAGTTACCTGTCCCCACTGTCAGTGGAAATGGACTAAGCGTTCACTTTCGCTTATCGGCGCAGTGCCCGTTGTGCAGTGCTACGAGCATAGAACTATGGATGGGTACAATCGTAAGACGCGTAAGACGACTTATCTGGAGACAGCCCGGTTGCGTGATATTGCAGATCGGTCTGTCCCATACTGGTTCCCCGATGGGCCGGTCGATACGGGTCGCGAGATGATGCGTCACGGTCTGCTCAAGCGCGGCATCAAGCAGTATTCGGAGTTCTACACGAAACGCAATCTGTGGGGATTGGCTCGGATATGGGACGAGGCAAAAACAGCCGCGACTGAACGTTTATCTGAGCTGGTGAAGTTCACAGTAACGAGCATGATACTCAGTGCTGCGGAAATCAACCGGCACGGATTCGGTCGGCAGGCTACCCGCATGAGCGGCACCCTCTACATCGCCTCATTCAGAGAAGAAGCTAATGTCCTCCGCCTACTTGATGGCAAGGAGGTGTCGATACCCGAAGCGTTCGAAGTGTTGCAGACTCGAGCCGAGGGCACTTCGGCTGGACAAGCCGTGTTTGTCCTCATGGGATCAGCAGTACAACTGACTCTCCCGGATTCGTCTATTGACTACATTTTCGCTGACCCTCCGTTCGGTTCGAATATTTTTTATGCCGACTGCTCTATGCTTTGGGAAGCTTGGCTCAATCAGTTTACGGACGAAATCCAAGAGATGGTCATCAACGACCGAAGGAAGAATGGACCTTATAAGAAACTCGATGATTATGCACGGCTCATGGGGTGTGCATTCAAGGAGATGTTCAGAGTTTTGAAACCCGGTCGTTGGGCCACCGTTGAATTCAATAACTCTGATGGCCGTGTTTTTGAAGCATTGAAGAACGCTGCGGTTGAGGCGGGTTTCGAAATCGCCAACATGCTTCTTCTCGACAAGAAGCAGAAGACCTTTAAGCAAGTCCAAGGTGCGAAAGGTGAGGCGGACGTTGTAGACAAGGACGTTGTGTTCAACCTGCATAAGCCTGTTGTGTTTTGTGCTGCCGTTCGGGCCGAAGACCACGACCTGGAAGAGCAAGTTGCTGAAGCCGTGCGCCAGCATCTTCAGTCGTTGCCGGGACGTATCAATGCGGATCCCGCCAAGTACAACGACGGGTACCGAACTACCGCCACGATCAACAGCGAGTTGATGAAAACACTCATCCCGCGTGGCGTGGACGTGCAGCGGCTGAACTTGGCGTTTATCCAACGCGTCTGTGCCCGCTACTTCCGCAAGGTGGGCCAGCATTGGTATCTACGCGGAGAGGCCGTGGGGGTCAACGGCGTTGGCTTATTGCAGGAGGAAGTCGCGATTAAGGACGAGGTAACCGCTATCGCATGGTTGCGACAGAATCTAGAGTCACGAATTGCGCTCATCGGGGAACTCAAGCCGCTCTGGATGCGGGCCACTGGACTCCTACCTGCGTCAATTTCGCAAAGTCTAGTATTGGAAGACTTACTCATATCGAACTTCTGGCGTGACGAGGCGACAAACCGCTGGCGTGAGCCGACACCGTCGGAGCGAGAAAGGATGAATGATGACAGGAGCATTCGTGTCCTGCATGATGCAGAACGCTACGTAGTTGGCAGCTTGCGGCGGGAAACCATCGACACAGAACGCTGTGAGTGGATTGATGCTTTGTTTCAGATGTGTCGTGCCCTGGAAGAGAATGATGCCCAAGTGCTGCCATCCATCAGGGATATGGCTCCAGACGTGGCGTATCGGTTGATTGGCCGCTTATTTCAAGGAATCTTGAAAGACAGAGTCCCCCCTGCCGTATACTCGCGGGCTGCGAAGCAGGCCGGGGTTGCCTCGCGACGGATCATGAAGAACGTGGAAGACAAAGCAGACAAGGCGAAGACGAAGCGTCGCAAGGATGAAGGGCCTACGCTTTTCGATCCCTAAGGAATCGCATGGTTCAGACGCCAACAGATTTCTTCGTGCGATGGCTGGGTGAACGACCCCAGGACGCACGTGTCGCCGTTGCCGTGGACTCCGACCGCCTTATAGCGGATGCTGGGCTTCTCGGTAGGCCGACGCTAGTTGATGCCACGGGACGGCTCTGGCAGGTCGTCGTGTATTGCGGCGACGATCTGGCATTCCGGCTCCACTTCCGCAAGGCCGCTTCAGCCGCTCACATCCTTATCATTCTCGCACGCGGGACTCATCCGTCGGGCAAGATTGACTGCGGCTACATCGCCGACATCTTGGCAAGGAATGAGGCCGGCCCACCTCTCAATCTATCCGTTCCGGCTTTCTTTGGCCGGCTTTGCCCAAAAATTAACTTCCCTGTGGCCGAGATACGACAGTACAAGGATGCGCTGCTGGAGCGCATCGACAACGTCCCAAAAGCAACGGCTAAGATTATCGAGAGGTGGGGACGACCAGACGACTGGGGACGAGGACAGGTAGCCGCCCTGGTCTTGTTGGCCCATCACCCCGATATGACGCTGAAGGAACTCTGGCCGGACGAAACCGATCCCGGCGAGTTCCTGGTTCACACTCTGAGGCTTCTAATCGGGCATCCGGCCCTCTCCAAGCAGCGCGGCATCCTGAACGAAATGATCGAGGAAGCGGCCCGTCCGCAGGTCAAGGAGCACCTGTACTGGCTACGGATGCCCCTTGATGAGATCGCGGCCTATCTCGTGCTGCGCCAATTCGCCGATGCCGCCGGCCTGCAGAACCCGGCGACCCAGCTTGCCGGGCTTCACGTCTTCGCCCCGGAGACCCTGGTGTCCGAGATGGAGAAGCAGGCCGGAGCGCTGGTTGGACGTGTCACGGCCGATGCCAAGCTATGGCCTGCCGTGCAGCGTCATGCCGAAGCATTCCTTTCACCCAAGCTCGTCCAGAAGGTTCTCGATCTTGCGGCTCCGGCGGGGAAGACACCCGTCGAGCGGATCACAGGCATCCTCCAGAGCCCTCTCGTGCCCGTCGTCCTGCATGAGGCATTGAGGGCCGCGTTCTTGACGTTCTTCGCCGACCCCGTTGTCGCGGAGACCGGAATGCTCGCCGGCCTGAACAAGCAGCCGCTATTCGGAGCCGCGCAAGACGACGACTCAAACCGATCACGGCAATGCCGCCCGGGGATTCAGTCTCTGACAATTCTAGGGCAGATGGAAAACCGCCTGTCAAAACGGATGCCGAAATTCCCTCACGCGGATGCCCTGTTGGACTGGTATCTGGAGAACGGCTACCACACGCTCGAATTGCAGTTGGCCCAGGCATTCCATTTCCTGGAGGGGTTCGAGGACGCTGAGGTGACGCAGGCGGGACAGAAATACCTTTTCGGCGGGCCTGATGACCTCGCCCCATCTGCTGTGTCCCTGAAGGGCAGACTGATAGGGCGTCTGGATGCCTTGGATCAGGCGCTGGGGGAATTCGTGCGTGCCGATCCTGCCGGGTTCGCCCAGAGCCATCGGAGCGCCTTGCCCCTTCTCCGGGACCTTCTCAAGGAGGAGGTGGAGCAGATTAGTCTTGGGCAGATCACCGGCAGACTGTGGATTCTGGTTTTTGACGGTATGCGATTCGATACATGGGATACAGTGGTCCAGCCCGTCCTCGCCGAGCACTTCGAGGTCAAGGGTCAGGCCCGTTTCTGCATACTGCCAAGCTATACCCAAGTGGCACGGACAAGCCTGCTTGCCGGCTGTCTTCCGGCAGACTGGAAAGGGTTCAAGGGAACCCCCACATCCGATGAGGTCACGTTGGTCGCCCGCAACCTTGGGCTGACGGCACAGGAGGCCAAGACCAAGCTCCGGTTTGTGATGGAGGCGGATACCGAGAAAGCCAGAATGATGCTGGGTTTCGTGGACCAGGATGCCGCACCGTTGAATGTCCTTATCTACCCTGTGTCCGACGAGTGCCACGACTTTCGAGGGGATCTCGCCGCATTCAACAACATGATACGCGTGACGATGTTGGGAGACAAGAACCAGGGAGTGCGAGGAATCCTGGACGATATTCTCAAAAGGATTCGACCAGAGGACACTGTCATGGTCGTATCCGATCATGGGTTTACAGAACTGCTCGGCACCTATAGCGTCCCGGTGACTCAGTCCGAGGCGGCAGCAAACGGACGGGACTTGCAGGCCGATGTCCGCTGGCGGTACACGTGCGGGTTCAGCCCAAAGGACTTTCCCGAGGCTGTGCAGATCACGACAGGTACAGAGCAGTGTGCCGTGGCTGTGGGGCGAAAATGGTTCCGGCGGGAGACTGCGAAAGTCGCACCTCGGTATAGCCACGGTGGACTCTCACTGGCGGAGATGGTTGTTCCCGGGTTCAAACTGCGGCGGGTCACCGAGAAGACCGCTCAGGTGGAACTGGACGGAGTGCCGGTTTCGGCAATCGCTGTTGGCGAAGATAGTTCAGTTGAACTCGCATTTGCCATTCGTAATTCCGGCAATGTCGTTGCTTTGTTTGAACTGAGAGTCCGAACCAATCTGGGCGAGGAAGTGCTGACTCAGGATGGGAAGTTGCCCTCTGGCGGATCTTTCCCGGTTCGCTGTCCCATCGTAGGCAGATACCGCGAAACGCCATCACGTGAAATGGATACGCAGGGTACATTGACAGCCGTTTCTATTCGGCTCCGGCATACCGATCTCTCGGGTAATTGGCGGGACGCGATCGGTGGGCTGGAAACGGTGCCCGTTATCGTGCAGCCCAAACAGACCAAGCTGGACACGGACGCACTTAAAGGATTTGATGACATAAGCTGACGAGGACCTTATATGAACGAGAATGCAAAACAGCCTGCACCGATCGAAGAAGCCGAGCTAGAGTCCCCATCGCAGATGATTACGGGCCTCCCAGATGATCCGTTGAACCAGAAGATCATCAAGCAACTTGGGGATCGGGTCATCCTCAAGCCCTTGACCCGGTGGAACGAGGCATATAAGGAGTTCCCACGGTACGTAATGGAGTACTTGGTGAGCAGGTACGTGGACGCCCAAGCTCCGGTTGGCGGGCAGCGAAAAATCGATAAGATTCTCTCGGAGCACTACTCCGAGAGCGCGAAGAAGGAACTCATAAAGAGCAGGATTAAGGAACAGGGGCAGTACACGTTGTTGGGACAACTTACAGTCCGGCTCGACCAAGCCAAGGACCACTACTGGGCCGATGTGCCCGCTCTGGGCGACAATACTGTCCGAGTGTCCGCTAAAGTGTTGGATCAGTATGCAGACGTGCTCCTCACTAGCGGGGCATGGGGTACAATGGAGGTCGAATACGATGCCACGTATGAGATCAAAAGCAGAAAGTACCCATTCTATATTAGGGAGTTCTCGCCGCTTCAATATACCCGACTAAACCTGGACGATTTCGTTTCAAAACGGCCCGCTTTTACTGACGACGAGTGGATTGACCTGATAGTGCAGTCCATCGGCTTCAATCCAGCACGGTTTGACCGCCGGACAAAGATGCTGATGCTTCTACGATTGGTACCGTTCGTTGAATCCAATTACAATATGATTGAACTTGGACCGCGGGAAACGGGTAAGACCTACACCTTCCGCAACACCTCGAACCGGTCTTTCGTCGTGTCCGGGGGCAAAGCAACGCCGGCAACTCTTTTCTACAACAAGGCGACCCGGAAGCTAGGCGTTATTGGACTTAAGCATATCGTGTTCTTTGATGAGATCGGCAATACCCGGTTCGACGATACGGAAGCCAGCATCAGCGTCCTAAAGGATTACATGCAAACGGGAAAATTCAGCCGGGGCGACCAGGAGTTCTCGGCTCAATGTTCGATTGTGCTGGGGGGGAACATCGACACAGATTTGGGGAGGAAACAAGCAGACTCCAAGTACAAGCATCTTTTTGAAGTGTTGCCAGTAGAGTTACAGGATGCCGCTTTCCTGGATCGTATTTATGCCTATCTGCCCGGATGGGAGATGCCCAAAATTCGCCCCGAGAATTACGCCACTGGATATGGACTCCTGACCGACTATATGGCCGAGATTTTCGCTGAACTCCGGAGGCGGAATTTCCAGACTCACGTCACCGCTTGTGTAGACATGAAGGGCATGACCGGCCGAAATCAGGACGCCATCAAGAAGACTACGGCTGGGCTCCTGAAGCTTATCTATCCGCATCGCCTGCCGGAGTCCATGACCCGGGATGAGATAGCCCCGTTGCTTGCTTTCTCAGTTGAGATGCGGAAACGCGTTATCGACCAACTGGCCGTGATTAAGCCCGACGAATTCCGGGGGGTAGATTTCGAATCTTTAGAGATCGTTTGTCCGTCCTGAAATCGACCTTGATGTAGACGCTTGCGGGTTGTTGTAGGACCCGGGCAAGACGTCTCAAGCTGCGCCCAAAGTGTGCCCAAAAATATCGAAAACTATCGAAAAGGGTCAAAATCTATCAAGATCTGGAAGGCCTTGGAAAAGCAGTGTCTAAAGAGAAAATCCTTTATTTTCTGCGCTTCCGTTTCGGTCGCTGCCTCCTCCACACGGTAGAAGTCAGAGGTCAAGGGATTGATTTCTCCTAAGCTATGGTTTCCAATAACAAAAACAAGCTAGAGAACGAGATCTTCGGGGACCTCGTGATCGCCACGGCCATCTTGGACACGATCCTGCACCACTCCACCACGATCAACATCAAGGGCAACTCGTATCGGCTCAGGGAAAAGGTTAAAGCCGGGCACATCCGGGAGCCCGAGGTTGAAGAGTCCTAAAAATGGACAGGAGGGTAATTATTCGATGACCCTTGACACTTTTGGCAGAGCGCGGGTTCAGCGCACAAACTCTGAGCGATGGTGTATGCTTCCCCCCTATTCTTATAGGGACCCCGCCATTGGCCATTATTTGCTCTGGTGCCAGTACTAAGCCCTCTACCATTATGACAAAAACGGCATGATCCTAAATGAATAACTGCCCTTCTTCCTCTTGCTCTCCAATTTTCATAGATATAATAATCCATCGACATATCCTTTTGTCTTACACGTCTTGCTTTTTCACTGCTGCTCTTATCAAACAATATCCTATGTACAAGCCCCAAAACGCAATTACAAGATTAAGTCCAGAACGATCACGGAATAAATTGGCGACACCAATTACGCCTATCGAGCACAGAATAACTCCCGCAATTCCCATATTCCTTCTGGATTTTTTTTGTCGCTGTTTCTGAATTTGAGCGTTAATTCGATCTCGTTCTCTTATCTGTTCTTTTATGCGTGCTTTTTCAAAATAATAGCCATAACAATCAGGGCAATAATTTTTCCCGTTTAATGTGTTCAAACACTCGTTGCAGAAATATTTATAGCAAGAGACACAGAACCTTTCCGTAGGAGCATATGGATGTCTCACACACCTTTTCATAATCAATCATTGAAAATCAACGGAATGAGCTCATTATTGAGGAACATCATAATAATGCTTTTTCCTATAGCCCTCCCTCCTACTTCCTTGCTTCAGCAGCGTCCCGCTGTCGCCGACGCGCCACTGGCCCTTGCCGCTGACGTAGAGGATCGTGCGAGCGATCTCCTGATGTTTCTCATTCTTGTACTTGACGTCGACCAGGATCCAATCGTTGACCTGATCCCGCTCAATGTACCACCTCTGCAGTGAGATTTTCAAGCATTCTGGTCTCTGTGACCTGCCCCCTTTTAATCGGTCCAGGTATAATGTGAAAAAAACTTGGATGTGAACTTGCCCCCTGGTTTGGTCCATTTTTTAGGTTAGAAAAATATTTTGTGAGTCATCGTTGTTAGCCTTCTCGAGCCGTATTTTTCCGGCTTCGGCGGCTCCATTCAATGTCGCGTATTCCTCCGGCGGCATGTTTCGGGAAGCTATCTACAGGACTTACCCCATAAATAAGGGCTGAATTCATCTAACTTCTATCAGGGCAATCAGATACGCAGAAATCCATCTGGAATCGAAAAAATGGGGGAACTTTTTGAAGTAGAATGGGGTCTCGACTTACTTGCGAGGGATCCTCTCGATAAGAGAGGTCCCAGAGGAGACCCCATATGGATTGTGCCAGAATCGCCACAAAATTGCGAGAGCAGATATTACGATTTTCGGGGGAACTTTCGCTGGACTTGCCCAAAGTCGGACGCCGTTTCGTCACCGAAATGATTTATGGAATCCAAGCCCGCCAATCGCTTCGCTTGAGCGAAGTCGGCCGGGCTCTGGGAGAAGAGACGCCGATCAAGAAAATCGTCGAGAGGTTGAGTCGTCAGTTGAGAAGGCCGCACCTTGCGTCCCATCTTACGAATCGGTTGCTCCGGGTGGCCGAGTCGCAGATCGACGCCTCGACGCTGTTGATTCCGGATCTTTCGGATCTTCAAAAGAAGTACGCGAAAAAGATGGAACATCTGGCGACGGTTCGTGATGGAAGCGAAAAGACGGAAGGGCCCGGCTACTGGACGCTCCACGTTGTGGCGACGGAGATCGCTTCGTCGCGGCTGATTCCGCTCTATGGTCGCCTCTTTTCTCAAAATGCGCCGGATCATATCAGTGAAAATGAGGAGATCACGAAGGCGTTGAGGATCGTCTCGGAGAAGACCGCGAAGCGGGGGATCTGGGTCATGGATCGAGGCGGAGACCGCTGAAGTTCATCATTCGTTTGAGAGCGGATCGGACCTTGGTGGCCGATGGAGAGGCGTCGGCCTTGACGATCGCCGAGGGATGCCCGGGGTTGTTCAATGAATATATCGCCCGGGAAGAAAAGACGGGAGAGCATCCTCTTCAGTTGGAGGTGGGATGCCGGAAAGTCCGGTTGCCGGAACGAACGGAAGAACTCACGCTGGTGGTGGTGAGAGGCTTCGGACAAGAGCCGATGATGTTGTTGACGAACCTGCCGGTGAAGAGGAGTCGGAAATCGATCTGGCATGTGGCGGATCGAGGAAACGATCCGGTTTTTAAAACAAAGCTATCAACTGGAGGACGTCCGGGTCTTGAAGTACGTTCGGTTGCAGAACCTGATGGTGCTGGTGACGGCGGTGGTGTACTTCACGGCGGTTTTTTTGGGAACGCGGTTGAAGCTGCGGGTGTTGGCGGGGCACGTCATCCGAGCGGCTTTACGCGTGTTCGGGATCCCGAACTTTCGTCTCTATGCCCTCGCGGATGGAATCAAGCGGTTCCTGTTCAATCCGTCAAAGGGTCTGGGACTCTCGCCCCCGCCTTCCGAACCGCGCTTCGTCCAAAGACTCTTGTTCGATTCCTGAAAATAAAATGGGGTAAGTCCTGGCTATCTATCGTTGACGAAGCGACATAAACGGTGATATACTCCAAAAAAAGGGAGAAAAGATCCGTTGTTTAGGGAAGGGACCCATGCCGGGTACAACCTTTCAAGAACTATCCGCCCGCATCAGGGGTAAGTTAAGACACACGGCCAGGTTTTATTCCGTAGACCTGCACTGCCATACACCGATGTCGCAAGATTTCGGACGGAAAGATGGAATTCGAGAGGAAGATATTGATGCATCACCCCGTGACATTGCCGCTGCCGCTTGTGAAGCTGGCCAATTTATTCTCGCCATCACCGACCACCATAGATGTGATACCGCAAACGCAATAAGGTTGGCAGCCGAGCAGATAAGACAAGCAGGGGAAAATCGCTTTATAAACAATAACCTCGTTGTCCTCCCCGGGATAGAAATTGCGGTCGAAGAATCCGGGCGGACTGTCCACATCATAGGAGTGTTCCCCGAGGGCCACGATCCTGCTCAAATTGAGAGAGTACTCGATGATTCTGGGGTAGAGCCAAACCCTAGTCTCCGGAGAGAACCTTGCATCGTCACTCGCAAACGTCTCTCTGAAATCATCCAGCAGATCAAGCGATATGGGGGGCTGGCAATTATGGCCCACGTAAACAGCACCCATGGATTCAGACAAGAACTGCGAGAGATTGGCCGATCTCCTGACCAGATACTTGAAGCGATTGTTAGGTATGCTGTCGATGCTGTTGAAGTATCATCGCCAGAAGATGTGCCACACTTTGTGCACAATGGGAAGAAAATCGCATGCGTTTTTAGCTCTGACGCACACTATGTTCAGGAAATTCGTGCGCCCCGCTTTAGCACGCATGCAAAAATGACGGTTCCCGGCTTCAGCGATTTAAAGCGGGCGCTTCAAGACCCAGATACTCGATTGCGGTTAGCGGGACCCCGCCCACAGAGTATCAGGCGGATAGCGGGCCTTGAGTTCAGCGGCGGTTTTCTTGACGGACAGACCGTTGCATTTACCCCCGATCTAAATTGTCTGATAGGTGGGAGGGGGACGGGGAAAAGCACTCTCATTGAAGCGATACGATATGTTCTGCAGTGCCCAATACCTGAAGCGATGCAAAAACGGCTGGAAGAAATGCGACGAGAGGTCTTCGGGGGGAGCACGATTACCCTGCTGTTCAAGGACTCGGCTGGAGACTCTTATGTACTCCGGCGAACGTTTGGAGAGCCAGACACCCACGTTCTGGACATGGACGGTGTTGAACGAGAGGATATTGATCTTTCAGTAACCCAAAACCTAAAAGTCAACGTGTACGGTTGGAGTGAAATCGAAGGCACGGCTAACAGCCCGGCGCAGCAATTAGATTTGATCGACTCTTTTGTCCCCGCCATTCCGGCACTCAAAGTCGAGGAGAACGCTGTCTTGGGAAGCATGCGCTCAAATATGCGTGACATAATAAGTCAGATCGAGGCAATAAATCGCGAACAGGCTTTCATCGGAAATCTTGCTGAACAACGAGCAGAACTCCGCCGTCTGGGGGAGAGCGAAACTGAAGAGGAAAGACGAAAGGCAAAGTCAGACACTGAGAAGCACATGCTAGATACAATTGGGGAACAGGTAGAGACAGCGCTCACCGCCCAGCATGTAGAATCCCCGATTACCCTTATACGAGCTGTCAGGGATCAGCTCCGCCAGGCAACACAAGAAGGTTCTGTTCTGTCTATTGCTGAGATACAGGAGCTCCTAGCGGCCATAGAGACCTTCGTACAGGCAAATTCAATCTTACGAAGAGCACGAGCCAGCACATTGAAGGAGCTTCGTAGGCTTTCCAGGATCATAAGGCGGACCGAAGCCTTGGTCATTCCAAACCAGCGGGCAGCCTCCGAGGCTCATGAGCGGCTTCTCGATCGTCTGGACTTGCCTCGAGACAGGGAGATAACCCGCCGGCGAGAGCAGCTTAGAGGAGATATTCAAAAAAAAGAGCAAGCTGTTGGACGTAGGGCCTTAGCGGAGGAACGATTGACTCAGCTGAGAACCTCCCGGCAAGAGATGATCAGGCAGCTCCGTGAGATCCGTAGACGGCTCTTTGAAAGTCGTAATACCCATGTTGGTGAGATTGTGAGAGCTCTTCCACGTCGTCCAGAGGGTATCAGTATTGATATCCATATCCTTCAACAGGGAAACCGGGACGTATTTACGAACCTACTCGAGGAGAAATTCGTAGGGTTGCCCAGACATTGGAGAGAGCAGGAATACCCTCGGAAAATCGTATCAGCGTTTGGCCCAATCGAATTTGCCGAACTTCTCCGCAACGAAGACGGCTTGGCGCTAAGCCGTGCCGGCTTTGCGCCCGAAGAAGCCCTAGATATCATCAGTCATTTCCAACGTAACGAAGAGCAAATGCTCATATTTGAGATGTGCGATTGCTCAGATCGAGCGGTAATCGAGCTGGACGTTGATGGTTCACCAAGGCCTATTGAGAAGTTATCACCAGGGCAACGTTGCACAGCCCTTTTGCCGATTATCCTCGTAGAAACCGACTCGCCCCTAATAATTGACCAACCTGAAGACAATTTGGATAACCAGTTCGTATTTGACCTTGTTGTAGCCACGCTCCGCAGACTAAAGGAGAAGCGTCAAATCTTGGTCGCCACTCATAATCCCAATATCCCCGTCAGCGGTGACGCCGAGAACATTCTTGTATTTCGGCCAATAGGAGGCCATGGGGTCGTGGATCTCAATGGAAGCATTGATTACCTTCCGGTCATAGACGCTGTAGAAACCCTCATGGAGGGGGGGAAAGAGGCCTTCCGGCTTAGGATGGCAAAGTACGGAATCTCATAAACGAAATGGCCTCAAGGCCTGCGGCGCCCCCTGCTGAGGCCGCCGGCCCCACAGGGGCGACCAGCCGCAACACCGGAGATTGGCTCAGACAATACCGATTATTTTCCTTTTTCTGTGGCCCGATGAATATCCCCTCCTGATTGTATATTCCGGTTGAAAGCGGACAGTGATTCCGTTTCAATCCGGACACCCATTCCGGTTCAAAGCGGCCACCGATTCCGGTTGATTCCGGCCACTTTTTTAAGGGGTCCGGAATCTGAAGCAGCGCTGGATAAATTTCTCAAAATGGGCCAAGATGCTTCCTTTGAAAGGAGGTCCGAATGGCTCGAAAGAGGTTATCCATGCGAAAAATTCGAGAGGCCCTCAGGCTGAAAGCCGGGGAGTTGAGCTATCGGGCAATCGCCCGGATGTAAATGTCAAGTACTTTTCCTACCGCTACGATAAAGATATTTCCCACCCTTGCGGTAAACAGCTTTCCCATCCTCCATTGGAATGACTCAAACCTCTTTTTTTGATTTTTTGATACGGTAAGATTCTCCGTCCAAGGTAAAGACCCTGGCATGATGAAGCAACCGATCCAGAAGGGCCGTGGTCATCGCTTGTCTCGCCCGTCGGGCGGTTCGCCCTGGAAAGGCTGCGCCGGCGCGGGTTCGATGAAGCGGAGCGCTACGAGCCGGAGTTCTGGGACCGGGTGACGCGGCTCGCTGCGGAGTCGGGCGCGCTCTGGAATGACTGCGGCTTCGATACGGTGATCGTCGACGAGGGCCAGGACTTCGGCAAGCATGAATGGGCGATCGAGAAGCATGTGGTCAAGTTCGACCTGGGACGGCCGTACAGGTGCACGCCGGGGATCCAGGCGCTGGCGGATGCTTATGTGGGAGGGAGAACGGGGGAGGGCGGAGGAAGAGCGAGAGGGCTGAAGGAAAAGACTGGAAGAGAGGGCGTGGAAATGGTAAGCTGAATTCCCAGGGTCATGGTAAACAGTTTTCCCATGGTCATGGTAAGCAAAAATCCCATGGTCACGGTAAATGGAATTCCCATTCTCCGAGAACTCCTGTAAGGTTGGGAAAAACCTTACAGGAGGCGGAATGATCAACAAAGCGATGTTCAGACAGGTTCAAGCGTTCAGGCGGCAGGGATATTCCAAGGCTTCGATCGTCAAGGCCCTGGAACTCGACTCCAAGACCGTCGCCAAATACTTTGCCATGGAGGAAGAGGACTACCGGGCCTGCCGCCAGGAGCATCTTTTCCGGGACAAGGCCTTCGATACTTACCGGCGGGAGATCCTCGAGGTCTACGAGGCCAACGGCTTCCGGAGGCTTGAGGTCGCGTCCGTTTACGATTATCTGGAGGAAAAGTGCGGCGCTCTTCCGGCCAACGAACAGAGCCTTCGCAACTACATCGGCTACCTCATCCGGACGGACGGTCTGCGATTGGACGAGGCCGCGAGGCTCTACACGAAGGTTCCGGAACTGCCTTTCGGCAGGCAGATGCAGCTCGATTTTGGGCGGTATCGCTGCCGCAGCGGTCTTCGGCTCTATATTTTCGCCGCTCTTTTGTCGGCCAGCCGCTATAAGTACGTGATATTCCAGGGGCAACCGTTTCGGACGCTGGACGTCATCCGGCTGCTTCTCGACACGTTCGATTATTTTGGCGGCCGGCCGGAGGAGCTGGTGATCGACCAGGACCGGCTGATGGTGGTCAGCGAGAACGCCGGGGACATCATCTATACAAAGGACTTTGAGCACTTTATCGATGAACAGGAGTTCGGGCTCTGGGTCTGCCGGGGGGCTGACCCCGAGACGAAGGGCAAGATCGAGAACCTGGTGAAGTTCACCAAGGGGAGCTTCCTCTCCACTCGGGACTTTGAGGCCGTGGAGGAAGCGAACGCGGGGGTTCTCCGATGGCTGCCGAGACGGGCGAACGGAAAGATCTCGCAAGCGACCAGGCAAATCCCGGCCGTTCTCATCGAGCAGGAAAGGGCGCATCTGCGGCCTCTGCGAAACTCCATTTTCCGGAAGGACTCGCTTCTCGGTCGGGAGAAGAGGACGGCCAACGAGAAGGCTGTGGTCTCGGTCAAGGCCTGCGGCTACCAGCTGCCCTCAAAGTACAAGAATAAGACGGTCGAGATCTACACGACCGAGGAGGAGCTCTTCGTTTACGATATCTTCACGGGGAAGGAGATCGTCGCCTACCGGCTCTCCCTCATCCCGGGACAGCTCGTCTCCAGGCGGACCTGCCGGAGGGAAGGCGAGAAGACGGTCGAGGAGCTCAAGGCCGCCGTCGGCGGACTCTTCGAGCTCGAGTCGTGGAAGCGTTTCACCGAGAGGAACTTCAAGACCTTCCCGAGATACGCGAGAGATCAGTGCCTGGAAGCCAAGAGGTTCTTTGCCGAGAAGGAGGTCGCGACCGGGGTCCTGGAGAGGGCGCTCGATTACTGCCTCGAGAACGACACGCCGAGCTTTAGCAATCTCAAGGACACCTACGTCCATTTCGAGCGGGAAAGCCGGCGGCCGGAGCCGGTCTCGGTCATCGATGTTAAGGGCTACGGTCCCCACAAGCCCCTGCCCGTCAGTCAACGACAATTATCCGAATACGAGACGGCCGTCCGGGAAAGGGCGGTCTCATGAAGGCCTATGAGCAGACGCTCGGCTACCTCAAAACGCTCAATCTCCAAGGCGTTCTCCAGGGCTTCGATGAGATGATCAACGACGCGGAGTCGAGGAAAGTCTCCTACCTGGCGTTCCTGAACGCCGTCTTTTCGGCGGAGATCGACTTCCGCATCAAGCGCCGGGTCGAGAGGAACATGACCGGCGCCCACTTCCCGGTCGAGAAGGGGCTGGAGAATTTTGAATTTGGACGGGTCAAGGGGATCGGCAAATCGGAGACGGTCAACCTTCTCGATTGCCGCTGGGTCGACACCAAGCAATATCTGCTCTTCTTCGGGCCTCCGGGCATCGGGAAAACGCACCTGGCCATCGCTTTTGGTCGGGCAGCCGTGGAAAAAGGCTACAAGGTCTGCTTCGAGCGGGTCACGAACCTGATCAAGCTTCTCAAGACCGCGGAGGTGCAGAAGACGTCGGAATACAGGATCCGGAGGATCATGAAGTCGGACCTGGTCATCATCGACGAGATCGGTTACACGCCCATCGAGAAACGGGAGGCCAACCTGTTCTTCAACATGATCAGCGAGCTCTATGAGAAGGTCTCCTTGATCGTCACGTCCAACAAGAGCTTCGAAATCTGGGCCGAGATGATGGGCGACAGCGTGATGACCACGGCCCTTCTGGATCGGTTGCTTCATCATGCCAGGGTCTTTACCTTGGACGGAGAATCTTACCGCATCAAAAAATCAAGAAAGGAGGTTTGAGTCATTCCGATGGAGGATGGGAAATCTGTTTACCGCAAGGGTGGGAAATGTCCTTACCGCGCTTATGGGAAATGTCCTTACCGCGAGGGTAGGAAAAGTCCTTGTCATTTACAGGGCGTTGGGGATACGGCAGGAATGGGAGCAGGAGCGGGCGGGAATAGCGGTTTCGAGGCGGTGGATGGATGGGATTTGGCGCGCTGAGGGTGGTCGTGCCGAGGGGAGAGTTGGAAAAGGATGGGATTCTTCAGGAAGTCGTTGACAAGGGAAAAAACACCGAGAAGGGGGGCGGAAAATGATAGATGAGAAGGAATTATATGAGTTCCTGATGCGAACCCGTGAAGGAAGGCGACTTTGTTGCACAGAATGCGGGACATCATATTGTTTTGATAACCTCTACATGTGTAAGAGATGTGGCTCTGTTTATTGCCACAAGTGCTATTGGGAGGCCCCGGGTGTTAAAAGACGATGCCCCTGTGGCGGGGAACTTGTTTAGGATTGAACGGATTGCTTACTGGAGCGTCCTAACATAAGAGAATTTCCCCCGGCCTCTTACGTCCTTATGGGATAGAGGCAAAAAGAGCTTGCAAACTGTATCTGAATTGGGTACAATCGTACTCATAATGAGTACAAACACACAACCCCAGGGGCTTTTGGAAGCATTGTTCGGGAAAACAAGGCGCAGCATCTTGGCTCTCCTCTTCAGCCATACGGAAGAGTCGTTCCATCTGAGGAAGATCCTCCGCTTGGCTGGGATCTCGCCGGGGGCTGGACAAAGGGAGCTTAAACGGCTCTCGGATACAGGAGTTATCCTGCGCGCGGTCAAGGAAAACCAGGTTTTGTTCCAAGCGAATCCGCAATGCCCCATTTTCGATGAGCTAAAAAGTCTTATAACCAAGACGGCCGGCGTTGTGGATGTGCTCCGGGCAGCGCTGGAACCGATGGCCGGACGCATTTCCATGGCTCTCTTGTATGGCTCAGTCGCTCGCGGCGGGGCCGGCGCGGATAGCGATATTGACCTGCTCGTTGTCGGAGAAGTGAGCTTCGAAGAGGTCGTTGAAAGTGTCGCCCGAGCTCAGGACAGCCTGCGACGCGAGATCAACCCCCTGGTCATGGCGCTCGAGGAATATCGAGGCCGGCTGTCCAAGGGCGACCATTTACTTGATGCGATATTGAAATCCCCTTACATGCCGGTGATTGGAGAACCTGATGAGCCTTGCCGCGTGGCTTAGAAACGGTTGGCTCATTGACCACAAAACGAGCCGCCAGGAGATTTGGCATCTCTTTCGGCTTGCCGATCGCGATCTGGCAGATTGTCGGAATTCAACCCTAAGTGCCGACTGGCAATTCAATATCGCCTATAACGCGGCCCTCCAATGCGCCAAGGCAGCGTTGGCCGCCGCCGGATTCAGGGCGGCCAAAGACGCACACCATTTCCGGGTCATTCAGTCGCTAAAGTTTACTCTTGGAACTGAGGATAGAATTATTCAGAAGCTCGACGCGTTTAGAAAGAAACGGAATATCAGCGAGTACAATCATGCCGGGGCCATTACGGCCATTGAGCTGAACGAAATGATCGTCCTGGCCGGGAATCTCCGAAGATCGGCCGAAGCTTGGATTGTGGCTGAATTTCCCAGCCTTGCAGAAGATGGAACATAGACAAGCTCTCGGGGCCCGCTTGCCGCTAAAACGAGAACCGTTAATCAACGACAATTAAGGTTACTGTTCTCAGGGTATATCGCTGTTAGCCGGGCATTTGGTGCGCTGAGGGTGGTAGTACCGGGACGGGAGGTGGAGAAGGACGGGGTTTTGGGCAGGTTGGTGGCTATGAAGTGAGATATGATATAATTCGGCCGGTTCAAGCGTCCTTATTTAATGGAGATCGAATATGTCACTAGGCATTGCTTTCAAGGGCCCGGAAGGAATCGTTCTGGCGGCAGATAGCCGCGTCACTCTGAACAGGGAATTGATGCAGGGAACAGAAAAAATCATCATCCCTTCCACCTTTGACAACGCTACGAAACTCCTGAAGTTTCAGAACCATGATTATGTCGGCGCCGTGACATATGGCGCCGGCGCGATCGGCGCAAGGGAACCCCGGACCGCCCATAGCTTTCTGCCTGAGTTTGATCGTGAATTGGCAAATGAAGGTGCACGACGGCTATCCGTTGAAGGTTTTGCTAAGAAACTCAGCGATTTCTTCCTTGCGCGATGGTCGGAGCGAGTGTCTGAAGCGCCGCAGAATATTGATATGATCTTTATGGTCGGGGGCTTTGATGAAGACGCTCCCTATGGGCGTGTCTATCAATTCGCTATCCCGGGTCGGCCGGCACCCTTTGAACAGCAGACGGACGTTTTCGGGCTGACGTGGGGAGGTCAGCTTGGCCATACTTCGCGCTTGATCAAAGGATGGGACCCGCAACTGCCCGACCTGATCCAAAAGCATCTAAGCCTTACGGACGAACAGAAGAATGATTTGACATCAATACTGGATTCCAATCTTTCGCTCCGGATTCCTTATCAGTTCCTCCCGCTCCAGGATTGCGTCGATCTTGCTATTTTTCTCATTCGAACGAGCATCGAGATTCAGAGATGGCTCGTTGATATCCGAGGCGTCGGCGGCGCGATTGACGTGGCGACGATCACCCGGATGGAAGGGTTTAAATACATTCAACAGAAAGCGATTATTGGACAGAGAAATGGAAAGTAAGGAGCGGCTTATGTCCTTTGGAACATCTCAGGCCGCATCGAGAGATTGGCTGGCGGGATCCGGCAACATACGCTTTTCAGCCAGCAACTTCGTCGAATCTATGACCATAAGCCTTGCCGAGAGCCAATTGGGCGAATTATCCTTGGAGTTCAGACTCTGGGACGATCTGAGTGATGAGGCTATCCGGAAGTTTGAAGAAATTCTTTAGAGGTGTTCATGGCTCGCGGCGAAATCTGGGCAATCGATATTCCGGCTCCGAAGGGGAAGCCCGGTCGCGAGCAGCTCGGAATGCGCCCGGGGATCGTCGTTCATGCGGATACGGCTGATCCCCGGCTGCCGACGACAATTGTCATACCCGCCACATCCAAAAAAGAGGCGCAGAGGTTCCCTTATACGATCATGGTTGAGCCATCTGCACAAAACGGACTTGATAAGCCTACTGTGCTCCTGGCCTTTCAAATCCGGGCCATAGATAAGAACCGGCTCATCCGGAAGCTGGGGCGACTTGAGGACGATCACTTGAAAAACCTGGAAATGAAAATCCGTAGCCTTCTGGTAATCTGACCAAGAGATTCCTCCCAGGATCGTGCTCAAGAAGGCGCGGAGTTTCGTCGAAAACTATTCCCGTACGCCTTATTTTGCTTGACGTCAACGAAATTCGGACAGGGGTCTTCTTTTTTGCGGCCGACATCCGGTAGCTTCCAATGTTGAGT
>Ga0315294_10001458_pt1 | contig 25742 bp, 29 predicted proteins | sample YL17G13_40_MG_FD_203626 | JGI IMG/M metagenome (GOLD analysis project Ga0315294, IMG submission 203626) | Sediment microbial communities from Yellowstone Lake, YNP, Wyoming, USA - YL17G13_40 | ecosystem: Environmental > Aquatic > Freshwater > Lake > Sediment | place: USA: Wyoming | collected... | reverse complement strand
CCCACTACGGCAGGATCTGTCCGATTGAGACCCCCGAGGGGCCGAACATCGGCTTGATCGGCTCGCTCGCAGTCCACGCCATGGTAGACCAGTTCGGGTTCATCAAGACGCCCTATCGGCGCGTGGTGAACGGTCGCGTTACCGGCGAGATTCATTATCTGAACGCTGACCAAGAGGATCAGTACAACATCGCGCCTGCCAATACGCAGGTTGACAAGGATGCGAACATCAGCCAGCCGCACGTCACAGTTCGATACGAAAGCGGATATCCTTCCGTGCCTCCGAAGCTGGTAGACTACATGGACGTTTCGCCGATGCAGATATTCAGCGTGGCGGCTGCTCTGATCCCGTTCCTGGAGAACGACGATGCAAACCGGGCGCTCATGGGATCGAACATGCAGGCGCAGGCGGTTCCTCTGCTTCGAAGCAATGCACCGCTCGTGAAAACCGGCGTCGAACGCAGAGTAGCCCTGGATTCGGGCGGAGTGATTATTGCCCAGCGCGCCGGCACTGTGAAGCGGGTCACCGCCGGCCAGATAGCCATCCAGGCGCGGGACGGCAGCATGGATGAATACAGTCTCATGAATATGATACGCTCGAACCAGGCCACCTGCATCACGCAGAAGCCGATCGTGAAGCCGGGCCAGCGTGTGCGAAAAGGCGACGTAATTGCAGACGGCCCGTGCACCGCAGGCGGCGAGCTTGCTCTGGGCAAAAACGTGCTGGTGGCATTCCTGCCCTGGAACGGCTATAACTACGAAGACGCAATCCTCATCAGCTCGCGGCTTGTGAAGGAGGACGTGTTCACCTCCATACACATCGAGAAGTATGAGGTGGAGGCGCGTGACACCAAGCTCGGACCTGAAGAGATCACTCGCGACATCCCCAACGTCGGGGAGGATATGCTGAAGGATCTGGACGAGAACGGCATCGTGCGCATCGGCGCCGAAGTCAGGCCGGAGGACATCCTCGTCGGCAAGGTGGCTCCGAAGGGGCAGGGCGAACTGACCGCGGAGGAGAGGTTGATCATTGCCATCTTCGGCAAGAAGGCCGAGGAGACGCGGGATGTATCGCTTCGGGTGCCGCACGGAGAGAAAGGCAAGGTCGTAGATACCAAGGTTTTCTCAAGATTCAAGTACAAGTGCAGCCGATGCGAGACGATCTTCAACTTCAGCAAGCGCCCCGACCGCACGATCTGCGACCGATGTGATGGCGAACTCGAACGCCTTCCGGGTGACGAACTCATGGCCGGCGTGAACCAGCTCGTCAGGGTCTACATCGCGCAGAAACGCAAGGTGATGGAAGGCGATAAGCTCGCGGGTCGCCATGGAAACAAGGGCGTAATCTCCAAGATTGTCCCGGAAGAGGACATGCCGTTCCTGGCCGACGGCGCGCCGGTTGACATGGTTCTGAACCCGCTCGGCGTTCCGTCGCGAATGAACATCGGCCAGATTCTGGAAGCCCATCTGGGATTGGTCGCCGGCACGCTCGGCGGGTCGTATGTCAATCCGATCTTCCAGGGCGCCAAGGAGAGCGAGATTCTGGTCGAACTGGACAAGCTGGCAAAGAAGGCCAGGAACGATATGCTCCAGAACTACGTCAATAGTGAATTGAAGCTCGATCTCACCTTCGCACCCGACGAAGATCCGGATTCGATGAATGAGAAGATTCGGAACCGGCTCTCAGAACTCTCGGCCAAGGAACTGGAAGATGTGGCCCGGGCTGTGAACGCGCCGCCGGTCATGGATCCGGAAGCCTACGATTCGGAGGTCAGCCGCATTCAGGAGGCCGAGGAGAGCGGCCAGGAGATCACTCTGAAGCCTGGTCCGAAGAGGTATAACCTGAAGCACGTCACGGAACGTATCGCGGCGATAGTCTGGCGGCGTGCGGGCATCGACGAGGAAACCGGAAAGTCCAGACTGATGGACGGTATGAGCGGCGAGCCGTACGACCGGCCGGTGACTGTGGGCCACATGTATATGATGAAACTTGCCCACCTGGTAGACGACAAGATACACGCCCGTTCGACAGGGCCGTACTCGCTAGTGACGCAGCAGCCGCTGGGCGGAAAGGCTCAGTTCGGCGGTCAGAGATTCGGCGAGATGGAGGTCTGGGCACTGGAGGCCTACGGTGCAGCATACACACTCCAGGAGATACTCACAGTCAAGTCAGACGATGTACTCGGACGCGTGAAGACGTATGAGTCCATCGTGAAGGGTGACAGCATGCTGGAGCCGGGCGTTCCGGAATCGTTCAAGATACTGGTCAATGAGATGCAAAGCCTGTGCCTTAAGGTGACAGTCGAGGATGACAGAGACAGAGAGATAGATCTGAAGGACAAAGAGGAAGAGCCCCCCGAAAGTGACTCACGCCAGGCCTTGATACGAAGACGAAAGCAACTGGTTGAGTCAGCCGGAGAGATTGGGGAGGACGCGATATGACAGATGCAAGTACCTTTGATAAGATTCGCATAGGGATTGCTTCTCCCGCCCAAGTACGCGCGTGGTCCTGCGGCGAAGTGCGGAAGCCTGAGACCATCAACTACCGCACGTTCAAGCCGGAGCGCGACGGTCTGTTCTGCGAGCGGATATTCGGGCCCGTCAAAGACTGGGAATGCCACTGCGGCCGCTACAAGAAGGTGAAGTTCAAGGGCATAGTGTGCGACCGCTGCGGCGTCGAAGTCACCAGGTCCAAAGTGCGGCGCGAGAGAATGGGCCACATTGAGTTAGCTGCCCCTGTATGCCACATTTGGTATCTGAAGGGTGTGCCGAGCCCTCTGAGCCTAATCCTGGACATATCGCCCAGGCCGCTCGAGAAGGTAATATACTTCGCCTCCTTTATGGTCACGGAGGTAGACAGGGCGCGAATCAACAGCGAACTGGAGGATATCCGGGGGGCGGTCAGCGCTGAGATAGAGGAGATCCAAACCGCCAAGGACACTGCCGTAGCTTCGGCCCGCCGGAACGCCGCCAAGGAACTGAAGGAAACTGGCGAGGCGGAAGAGACATCGGCGGAGATGAAAAAGGATCTCGCCGACCGCGTCAAGATCGAGGAGCGGGATGCCGCCGACCGGACTGAGGAGATATCGCAGTCCCTCAAGCTCCTGGAGACCATCGAGAAGCGACAACTCATCACGGAAGATCAGTACAGAGCAGTCGAGCGTCTCATGGAACTGGTGTCCGCCAGGCTTGATCGAGATATGACGGGCCTGATCACCGCCAGCCTGGGCGCGGCAGCCATAAAGCAGTTGCTCGAGGAGATTGACGTCGAACGCCTGGCCCGGGAGCTGCGGCAGGAGATCAGCAACACGCAGGGGCCCAAGCGTGCCCGCGCGATCAAGAGGCTGGAGATCGCGGAGGCTTTCATCAATTCGAGGAGCCGTCCGGAGTGGATGATCCTGGAAGCGATTCCGGTCATCTCGCCGGAGCTCCGACCCATGGTGCAGCTCGACGGCGGTCGCTTCGCGACCTCGGACCTTAACGACCTATACCGGCGCATCATAAACAGAAACAACCGTCTGAAGAAGATAATAGAAATCCGGGCGCCCGAGTCCATCATCAACCACGAGAAGAGGCTTCTACAGGAAGCAGTGGATGCTCTGATAGATAACGGTCGCCGAACACGCCCCGTCGTCGGATCGAATAACAGGCCGCTGAAATCGCTGTCCGACATGCTGAAGGGCAAAGAAGGGCGGTTCCGGAAGAACCTGCTCGGGAAGAGAGTGGACTACTCCGGGCGGTCGGTGATCGTTGTCGGGCCCAACCTGAAGCTTCACCAGTGCGGCCTGCCAAAGGAAATGGCGCTTGAGCTCTTCAAGCCGTTCGTGATGAAGGCGTTGGTGGAGAAGAGCTACACCTCGAACATCAAGACGGCGAAGAGGATGATTGACAAGATGAGGCCCGAGGTCTGGGACGCTCTCGAAGAGGTAATCAGCGAGCATCCTGTTCTGCTGAATCGCGCTCCTACACTGCATAGATTGGGCATCCAGGCGTTCGAGCCGGTGCTGGTGGACGGCAAGGCTATCCAGGTTCACCCTCTGGTCTGCCATGCGTTCAATGCGGACTTCGACGGCGACCAGATGGCCGTTCATGTTCCGCTGTCGGTTTTTGCTCAGGCCGAAGCCCGGATCCTTATGCTGTCCACGCGCAACCTGTTCTCGCCCGCGGACGGCCATCCGATTGTGGCGCCGATCCAGGACATAGTCCTCGGGTGCTACTATCTGACCCAGAAGACGGACGCCAAGCTGTTCCCTGAGGTTTTTGTTGGGCCCGACGAGGCGGTTCTGGCTCACGAATCAGGTTTGGTGGATCTGCACGCGCCGATCAGGGTCCGGTTCAAGAAACCAGATGGCGAATCCGAAATCAGCGAGACCACGGTTGGCAGGCTCATCATGAGCGAGATCATGCCCGAAGGGCTCGGTCCCGTGAACTACGTCATCAACAAAAAGGCGCTCGCGGACCTCGTTTGTGAGTGCCATCGGCTGCACGGCGACGAGCGCACGATCAGGTTGCTGGACGACCTGAAGAGCATCGGCTTCCGATACGCAACGCGGGCGGGCGTCACCATCTCCATGACAGACATGGACATTCCTGCCAAGCGTGACGAGATAGTCGCGCAGACGGAGCAGAACGTAGAGAAGACGAATCAGCAGTATCGCAGAGGGCTGATAACCCAGGGTGAGCGCAAGCAGAAGGTCCTCGAACTCTGGACCAAGGCTTCGGAGGATGTCGCTGAGGCCATTCTGGAGAACATAGATCCGTTCAATCCTATATATATGATCACGGATTCGGGTGCAAGGGGCAGTCAGAAGCAGATAACTCAGCTCGCCGGCATGCGCGGACTGATGTCGGATCCGTTCGGCAATCTTATCGAAGACCTTCCGATCAAGTCGAACTTCCACGAGGGCCTGTCGGCGCTGGAGTACTTCATCTCCACTCACGGTGCGCGCAAGGGTCTGGCCGACACGGCACTCCGCACTGCGGATGCCGGGTATCTCACGCGCCGGCTGGTTGATGTTGCCCAGGATGTTATCGTGAGAGACACGGACTGCGGCACCACGCAGGGAATCTACGTGGCCGAGATCGTGGAAGAGGGTGATGTGGTCGAGACCGTGTTCGAAAGGATCCACGGCAGGTGCGCCCTTGAGCCGATCGTGGATCCGAATACCGGCGAGGTTCTCGTGGAAGCAGGCGAAGAGATCTCCGACGAGATGGCCGCGAACATCGAGCAACTCGGTGTCAAGCGCGTCGGCATACGGTCGCCTCTGACCTGCGAGCTGCGCCAGGGCATCTGTGCTCGGTGCTATGGACGTGATATGGCGGTCGGGCAGCTAGTCGAGACGGGAGTGGCCGCCGGAATCATCGCGGCACAGTCTATCGGCGAGCCCGGCACCCAGATAACCATGAGGACATTCCACACCGGCGGAGTCGCTGGTAAATACCTTACCGGCGTTGCGGAGGTAAAGAAGAAGAAGCAGGAGTCCCTGCGCGAGCTTCATGACGACATCCGCCGAGGCCTGGTGTCCCTGGAGGAAGACATAGAGGGCAGGGAGCGCGAACGCGTGCGTGCAGTTCAGGCAGTGCTCAAGGTTCTTGAGGACCAGGTGCGCGGCCTCCTCAGGGTTGTGGAGTTGTTCGAGGCCCGCAGGCCGAAGGGTCAGGCGATCGTGACCGAGGTGGCCGGCAAGGTTGCGGACATCGAGACGAAGGGTCTAAAAAGAGTGGTTATTCACTCCAAGCTTCCCACCAACGAGCCGTCAGCGCTCGTCGGTGAAGTCGTGGCCGAGGACATTCTGTCCGACGACAGCGAAGTGCTCTACGCTGCCGGGACCGAGATCACCGACAAGATGGCGAGAAAGATCAGGGATACGAAGGCCGAAGAGGTCTTTCTGCGCAAGACACACCTTGTGCCTTATCGCGGGAACCTGGAAGTGAACATCGGCGATGTGGTAGAGGCAGGCGACAGATTGACCGAAGGCCCGCTGGATCCGCATAAGGTGTTGGAGCTGCGCGGCGTCCGGGGCGTCATGGAGTACCTGGTCCGAGAGATCCAGAGCGTCTACAAATCGCAGGGCGTTTCGATCAACGACAAACACGTCGAGATAATCGTCCGACAGATGCTGAAGAGGCGCAAGATCAGGTCTGCCGGTGACACGAGGTTCCTCCCGGGTCAGATAGCAGATAAGTTCGAGTTCGAGGATGAGAATGCCCGCATGCGAGCGCTCGATCCTCCCGGTACGGAAGGTACGGCGGACTGGGTGCTCCTCGGCATCACGGAAGCCTCGCTCGCCACGGACAGCTTCCTGTCGGCCGCATCGTTCCAGAAGACGACCAGGGTGCTTACCGATGCCGCAGTGAAGGGCAAGCGGGACAACCTCGTGGGACTGAAGGAGAACGTCATCATCGGTCGGCTGATTCCGGCGGGCACAGGGCTGCCTGCCTATCGCTTGATCGAAGTCGAGCCTGAGGACGGCAGGGTCAAGGGGCCCATGACAGCGCGCGAGGCGTACGAAGCAGGCGAGCTGCTTCCGGTTGGCGAAGCGGTGGCGGAGCCCAGTGCCGAAGCCCCTGGGTTCGAGGAAGCTGACGCCGAGGGGGCCGTCGAGCGTGCCGCCGAAGCTGCAATCTAGGGCTCGGCACTACAGCACACGCGGGCGCTATTTGTTGCCGGCCTGTGACCAAAAAATCATCGAAAGAACACAGCTTGCCCTGTTGACAAAAGCCGGAAGTGTCGAGTATACTATATAGGTTCGACCGAAAGCTCACGGCGATGACAGCCACGATCCGGGGTGAGCCTGTGCGGGCGGCCCGGTTGAATGGTGTGCTGTGCCGTATAAGATACGATACAAGGGGGCGATGAGAGGGAGAACACCTCCTCATACAGTCTGTTCGAAAAGCTAATGTAGGAACAGGTGTGTGTCATTGCCCTTCGAGTGTGTCGAAGGGTTTTTTGTTTGTTCGGTGTGCGGTCGCTGTGGAAGACGGCGAACCAATACTCGAGTACTTGCAAAGGAAGATGCGTTATGCCCACAATCAGTCAATTGGTACGAAAGGGGCGGCAGCCATTGAGGAAGAAGACGAAAGCTCCCGCTCTGAAAGGCACGCCGCAGAAAAGGGGAGTGTGCCTTGTCGTGAAAACGCTTCCTCCCAAGAAGCCAAACTCGGCGCTTCGCAAGGTAGCCAAAGTGAGGCTGACGAACGGCATGGAGGTAACTGCGTACATCCCCGGCATCGGTCACAACCTTCAGGAGCACTCTGTGGTGCTCATCCGCGGGGGCCGAGTGAAGGATTTGCCGGGGGTGCGCTATCACATCATCCGTGGGACTCTGGACACGGCCGGCACGAAAGACCGTAAGTCGAGCCGATCCAAGTACGGCGCCAAGAGGTCGAAGTAGTTCGGAGGAATTGATATGCCAAGAAAGGGACCAGCCCGCAAGCGGGAGATCATACCCGACCCTGTGTTCAACAGCCAGTTGGTGGCAAGGTTCGTCAACCGCCTGTTCACACGCGGGAAGAAAAGCATCGGGGAGAGGATTTTTTACCAGGCCCTGGAGATAATCGAGGCCAAGACCGGCAAGCCCGGCATGGAAGTGTTCGAGCAGGCCGTTAAGAACGTGATGCCTGTTATCGAGGTAAAGCCGAGGCGCGTCGGCGGTGCTACCTACCAGGTCCCCGTCGAGGTCAGATCGGATCGGCGGCTGGCTCTGGCGATCCGCTGGCTGATTATGTTCGCGCGCAAGCGGCCCGGACAGACGATGGTCGAGAAGCTGGCAGCAGAGATCATGGATGCTGCGTCCGGCACGGGCGCGTCGGTCAAGAAGAAGGAAGACGGACACAGAATGGCCGAGGCGAACAAAGCGTTCGCGCACTATCGGTGGTAGTCGCCAATTGAGCACCTGCCGGGCGCGGACGCTGCTCCCGGTACCGAGTCGCTCAATTGGGGGTGAATTTGTGAGTAGACCGTATAGTTTAGAGAACACCAGGAATATAGGAATCGCCGCGCACATCGACGCCGGTAAGACCACTACTACCGAGCGCATCCTCTTCTATTCGGGGAGAATTCACCGGATGGGTGAGGTGGATGACGGCGCTGCCACCATGGACTGGATGCAGCAGGAGCAGGAGCGCGGCATTACGATCACATCTGCGGCCACTACCTGTCTCTGGCGAGATCACACTATTAACATAATTGATACACCTGGGCATGTGGACTTCACTGTTGAGGTGGAGAGGTCCCTCAGAGTCCTCGACGGCGTGATAGCCATATTCTGCGCTGTCGGTGGTGTCCAGCCTCAGTCGGAGACCGTGTGGCGGCAGGCGAATAAGTATCGCGTACCGCGCATCGCGTTCATCAACAAGATGGACCGGCTCGGCGCCGACTTCTATCGCGTTGTGGATCGGATGAGAGAGCGTCTGGGTGCGAACGCAGTTGCCGTGCAGGTGCCGATCGGCTCGGAGAGCGCATTCGAAGGCATAGTGGACCTCGTCAGGATGAAAGCAGTGAGGTACGTGGATGATCTCGAGACTCAGGGCGAGGTGACCGACATCCCTGCCGATTCGGTGAACCGCTCTCTGGAGTACCGAGAGGCGATGATCGAGGCTCTGGCCGACGTTGACGATCAGTTGATGGAGAAGTACCTGGAAGGTCGGAAGGTAACGGCGGAAGAGATCGTCGCTGCGGTCCGGAAAGGAACCGTCTCAGGTCAGATAATACCTGTGTTGTGCGGAGCTGCCGGCAGGAACAAGGGCATTCAGCCTCTCATGGACGCAGTCGTGGACTACCTGCCGTCGCCGCTCGACGTTCATGGAGTGGCAGGAATCAACCCGAAGACGGGCGACATTGAGACGCGAGCCCCGTCCGACGATGAGCCTTTCGCGGCCCTCGCCTTCAAGATCATGGTGGATCCATACGTGGGCAAACTCACGTTCCTCAGGGCCTACTCGGGGCACTTGTCAAAGGGTTCAACTGTGTACAATACCAACAAGGCTGTCCGAGAGCGGATCGGGCGAATCCTGCGCATGCACGCGAATCATCGCGAGGATGTGACGAGTATCCACGCGGGCGACATCGTTGCGGCTGTCGGCCTTCAGGAAACCGTGACGGGCGACACGCTCTGCGACGTGAACAAACAGATACTCCTGGAGGCGATCCAGTTTCCCGAACCCGTCATCTCGGTCGCTATCGAACCGAAGACGAAGGCGGATCAGGACAAAATGGCATCGGCGCTGGCAAGGCTCTCGTCCGAGGATCCCACGTTCAGGACGCACGTAGACGAGGAAACCGGCCAGATGATCATCTCCGGGATGGGCGAACTTCACCTGGAGATCATCATTGACAGACTCTTTCGAGAGTTCAAGGTAGAGGCGAACCACGGCAGGCCGCAGGTGGCATACAAGGAGACCATCAGCGGGCATGCCAGGGCCGAGGGACGCTACGTTCGCCAGACGGGCGGACGCGGGCAATACGGCCACTGCGTGCTGGAGGTGGAGCCGCTCGAGTCGGGACAGGGGTACGCATTTGCGAACAAGATTGTCGCAGGAGCGATTCCCAAAGAGTTCATCCCGGCCATCGAAGCGGGGGTCCACGAGGCCATGGAATCTGGCGTGCTGGCGGGATATCCGGTGGTAGACGTCAGCGTGGCTCTCATCGGCGGCTCGTGCCATGACGTAGATTCTTCGGAATTGGCCTTCAAGATCGCGGGTTCAATGGCTGTGAAGGCCGCCTTGTACAAGGCCGGGCCCGTTCTGAAAGAGCCGATCATGGCCGTCGAGGTGGTGACGCCGGAGAATTTCCTGGGCGATGTCATCGGCGATCTGAACGGGCGGCGTGGCCACATCCACGGCACGGAGCCCGGACATGGCGGCACGCAGATCATCAAAGCGAGCGTCCCTCTTGCGGAAATGTTCGGCTATGCGACTGCTCTCAGGTCCACGACTCAGGGCAGAGCGTCGTATACTATGGAGCCGGCGCGCTACGAGGAGGTGCCGAAGGGACTGGTGGACGAACTGGTTACCAGGGCCCAGGGGCGCCAGTTCGCAGTGCGGTAATAGCCGGTAAGGACGGCAAACCCGGGCGGCGCATCGGAGGTCGCCGTCCCGAGTGTTCCAATTCCTCCTGCAATTTGGTAAGATTACAGGTCGTGACGCACTGAACATAACGAAGTGCTGTTAAGGAGGCATAAGAGATGGGGAAGCAGCGGTTCCAGAGGACGAAGCCGCATGTAAACGTGGGGACGATAGGACACGTAGACCACGGGAAGACGATGCTTACATCTGCGATCACGCATGTGCTATCGCAGGTTGGGCTGGCGGATTTCAAGAAGTTCGAGGAGATAGATGCCGCGCCGGAGGAGAAGGCGAGGGGTATCACGATTGCGACCTTCCATGCGGAGTATGAGACGGAGAAGCGCCACTATGCGCACGTAGACTGTCCGGGGCATGCGGACTACATCAAGAACATGATCACCGGGGCTGCGCAGATGGACGGAGCGATTCTGGTAGTCTCCGCGGCGGACGGGCCGATGCCGCAGACGAGGGAGCACATTCTGCTTGCGAGGCAGGTAGGAGTGCCCTACATCGTAGTATTCATGAACAAGTCGGACATGGTAGACGACCCGGAGCTTCTCGAGCTTGTGGAGCTTGAGGTAAGGGATCTACTTTCGAAGTACGAGTTTCCGGGAGACGACATACCGGTGATCGTCGGTTCTGCTCTGAAGGCACTCGAGTGCGGATGTGGGAAGCGGGAGTGCGAGTGGTGCGGAAAGATCTGGGAGCTTTTGGATGCGGTTGACACCTACATACCGACTCCGCAGAGGGACATTGACAAGCCGTTCCTGATGCCGGTTGAGGATGTATTCACGATCACGGGCAGGGGGACGGTAGCGACCGGCAGGGTAGAGCGAGGTCAGGTAAAGACCGGCGAGGAGATAGAGATCATCGGGCTGAAGCCTGAGATAAGGAAGACGGTAGTGACCGGGGTAGAGATGTTCCGGAAGATCCTGGACTCCGGTCAGGCTGGCGACAACATAGGCGTGCTGCTTCGAGGGGTGGAGCGCAAAGAGGTCGAGCGCGGGATGGTAGTGGCGAAGCCCGGGAGCATAAAGCCGCACACGAAGTTCAAGGCTGAGGTATACGTGCTCTCGAAGGAAGAAGGCGGCCGGCACACACCGTTCTTCAACGGGTATCGTCCGCAGTTCTACTTCAGGACGACGGACGTGACGGGCTCGATCATGCTTCCGGAAGGCGTAGAGATGGTGATGCCGGGAGACAACGTGTCGCTCTCGGGCGAGCTGATCCAGCCTATCGCCATGGAGGAAGGCCTCCGGTTCGCCATCCGGGAAGGCGGCCACACCGTCGGCGCAGGCGTGATTTCTGCGATTTTGGAGTAACTGCCGGAGGGATAGCTGATGCGTAAAGAGAAAGTCAGGATTCGGCTGAAGGCGTTCGATCACCGCGTGCTGGATCAATCCGTAGAAAGGATCGTGGATACCGCGCGCCGGACAGGCGCACGGATATCCGGGCCGGTCTTGCTCCCGACAGAAAAGGACATCTGGTGCGTCAACAGGGGTCCGAACATTGACAAGGAGTCCATGGAGCATTTCGAGATGCGGACGCACAAGCGGCTGATTGACATACTCGAGCCGGGTCCGAAGACGATCGACGCATTGATGCGACTCGACTTACCGAGCGGCGTGGATATCGAGATCAAGCTGTAGCGGTTTACACAGGCCGGGGTCCAGGCTGGTGATTGAGATAGGGCTGTGACCCCGGCTTGTTCAGGGCCTGATCCATCGCGGAGGAGCGTGTGAAGTGATCAGTTCGATACTAGGACGAAAGGTCGGGATGACCCAGGTTTTCGGCGAACAGGGCACAGTGGTGCCCGTGACCGTGGTAGAGGCGGGTCCCGTCGTCGTCACGCAGGTGCGCTCTCTCAAGAAAGAAGGATACAACGCCGTGCAGGTTGGCTTCGGGGAAGTGAGCCCGAAGAGAGTCACGAAGCCCGCAGCCGGGCAGTTTGCGAAAGCCGGGGTCACTCCCAGGCGGCATTTGCGCGAGTTCCGCGTGGATGAGATCGGCGATTTGCAGGTTGGGCAGGAGATCACGGTAGACATATTCAAGCCCGGAGACAAGGTCAGCGTCACCGGCGTCTCAAAGGGTAAGGGTTTTGCCGGAGTCGTGAAGCGGTGGCACTTCCACGGCGGGGATATGACGCATGGATCTATGGTCCATCGGAAGCCCCAGTCAGGCGGCGCGACCGATGCAGCCCGCACTTTCAAGGGCGTGAAGCGCCCGGGACGGATGGGCGGCGCGACCATTACCACTCGGGGCCTGCAGGTCGTCAGGGTTGTTCCTGAGAAGAACCTGCTGTTGGTCAAGGGCGCCGTGCCGGGTGCGAACGGCAGTTTGGTTGCCGTATCGAAAATGGATTAGCGGCACGCTGGAGCAATACGGAGGAGAGCAATGCCCGAGGTAGAGGTTGTTAACACGGAGGGCGCAAAGGTAGGCAAGATTACGCTGTCGCCGGAAGTTTTCGAAGTGCAGCCGCACGCGGCGCTTATGCACAGGGCGGTCGTCGCTCATCTTGCCAATCGGCGTTCGGGGGCGGCTGACACGCTGACCCGCGCAGAGGTAAGAGGCGGCGGCAGGAAACCGTGGCGGCAGAAGGGAACCGGCCGTGCTCGGCAGGGGAGCATACGTGCTCCGCATTGGACCGGCGGCGGCGTGGTGTTCGGACCTCACCCCAGGGACTACGGTATTGAGATGCCGAAGAAGATGCGCCGCCTCGCCATCAAGTCCGCTCTGTCGGTGAAGCTGGCCGAGGGGCAGATCAAGGTCGTGGAAGACCTGAAGATGGATGCGATCAGCACTAGAGGTCTCGTGGAAATCCTGGACAAGCTGGGCGTGCAGGGAAAGACAATGCTCGTGCTGGCCCAGACGGATGAGACAATTAAGAAGTCGGCCAAGAACCTGCCGTGGGTGGCCTTGAGAGTAGCGCCTTCGGTATGTACCTACGATCTGCTGAATGCGGAGACGGTGGTTTTCACGAAGGATGCGGTGGCGAAGGTAGAGGAGGCTCAGATCAAATGAGAGATCCGTACGAGATCATAGAGCGCCCACTTGTCACCGAGAAGAGCATTGTCGGCGCAGAGCGGGGTAAGTACACATTTCGCGTGAGCAGGGATGCGAACAAGATTGAGATCGCGAAAGCGGTCGAGCAGATATTCAAAGTCAAGGTCGATGCCGTGAACACGATAACAGTCAAGGGGAAGAAGAAGAGACTCGGCCGCTATCCTGAGGGCAAGACTCCCGACTGGAAAAAGGCGATAGTCACTCTTAAGCCCGGCGACAAGATTGAGATATTCGAGGGGATGTGACGACCAATGCCGGTCAAGAAGTTCAAACCGACATCGCCAGGCAGGAGATTCGCAGCGGTTGCAGGGTTCGAAGAGCTGACGGGTGCGAAGCCGGAGAAGTCGCTCCTCCGACCTCTGAAGAAGTCCGGCGGGCGCAATGTGCAGGGACGCGTGACAACCCGTCACCGAGGCGGAGGGCATAAGCGCCTGTACAGGGTAATTGACTTTAAGCGGGATAAGATAGACGTGCCGGCCAAGGTTACCAGCATCGAATACGATCCGAACCGGTCCGCACGCATCGCGCTGGTCACCTATGCGGACGGCGAGAAGCGTTACATACTCGCGCCGCTTGGCCTGCAGGTCAGGGATACCGTTATCTCGAGCGCGACTGCGGACATCAAGCCTGGGAATGTGCTCCCGTTGGCGAACATACCGGCCGGTACCATAGTGCATAACATAGAGCTGGCCCCTGGAAAAGGCGGGCAGTTGGTACGGAGCGCGGGCGGCGGAGCGCAGCTGATGGCGAAGGAAGGGTCGTACGCGCACCTGAGACTGCCCTCCGGTGAAGTCCGTCTGGTGCTGCTGACGTGCAAGGGGAGCATCGGCCAGGTGGGGAACATCGAGCACGAGAACATTTCCCTCGGCAAAGCGGGGAAATCCAGACATCTCGGGATCAGGCCTACCGTTCGCGGTGTCGCCATGAATCCGAGGGACCACCCGCACGGCGGAGGCGAGGGCAAGTCGCCCATTGGACGCAAAAGCCCCATGACGCCGTGGGGTAAGCCGGCCATGGGTCGGAAGACCAGGCGGCGCCGACAGACGGACAAATTCATTGTGAAGAAGCGAAAGTAAGGAGGCTGCTACGTGGCAAGGTCGCTGAAGAAAGGACCTTACGCGGACCCGAAGCTGCTGCGTAAGATTGAGGAGATGAATGCAAAGGGCGAGAAGCGCATTATCAAGACATGGTCTCGCCGTTCCACAATCTTTCCGGAAATGATAGGGCACACACTAGCTGTCCACGATGGACGGAAGCACGTGCCGATCTTTATCACCGAGAACATGGTGGGGCACAAGCTGGGCGAGTTCGCGGTGACCAGGACCTTCCGGGGCCACGGCGGCCATACGGAAAGGTCCACCACGCTGAAGTAAGGTCCGGGAACGGCGTGTCGTGCAGGTGGCCGGGGAACGAGTCGAGTTGTTCCGGTGCCTGCGCGGAGGGCCGGCAGGAGTTCGGAGGTTGTTATGGAGGCAAAAGCGGTCGGTCGTTATCTCAGGGTGACGCCGAGGAAGGCAAGATACGTCCTCGATACAGTGCGCGGCAAGACTGCGACCGAGGCACTTGCTCTACTCGAGTTCCTGCCGCACGAAGCCGCTGGGTACATTCGGGAGTTGGTGGAATCTGCGATCGCCAACGCGGAGCATAATTACGCCATGGACCGCGAGGCCCTGCGAATATGCCGCGCCTACGTTGACCAGGGGCCGTCGCTAAAACGCAGCCGTCCGAGGGCGATGGGTCGGGTATTCCGCATACTGAAGAGAACGAGCCACATCACAGTGGTGGTAACGGAAGACGAGGCGCTGAAGAAGGCTGCCGCCAAGCCGAAAGGCCGGCGCCCATCTCAGCGGAAGAAGGAAGCAGCGGAAGCCGTGCCCGCGGAGCCCAAGGCGCCGACCAAACGGAGAGCGGCGAAGCCGAAAGCGAAGGCCGCAGAGCCGGAAGCAGAGGCAGTCTCCACAGGGACATCGTCCGACGAAGGCGGCGCAACGCCGAGCCCGACGGAGGAGCAGAAAGAAGGGTAGACAATTGGGTCAAAAAGTTCATCCCATAGGTTTTCGACTCGGAGTCATCCGCGACTGGGAGAGTAAGTGGTATCTCGACAAGGGGTATGGCGCCGCATTGGTCGAGGATGTCCGAATTCGCAGGTATATCAAGAAAAAGCTGTACGCTGCCGCCATATCGAAGATGGAGATTGAGCGTGCGGCCAACCGGGTCAAGATCACGCTGCACACTGCCAGGCCCGGGATTATCATCGGCCGCGGAGGCAAGGGAGTGGACGAGCTCCGTGCCGACCTGGAGAGGATGGTACGCAAGCAGATCCACGTGAACGTGCAGGAAGTGCGACGTCCCGAGCTGGACGCGCAGTTGGTGGCCGAGAGCATCGCCGCACAGATCGAGAAGCGAATCTCCTACAGGAGAGCTATGCGCCAAGCCATCCTCCGTACCATGAGGATGGGCGGCAAAGGGATAAAGGTTACTGTGTCCGGCCGGCTGTCCGGCGCCGAGATGGCGAGAACGGAATCCGATAAGCAGGGGAAGATCCCTCTCCACACGCTTCGCGCGGATATAGACTATGGATTTGCGGAGGCAGCCACCACCTATGGCAATACCGGCGTGAAGGTCTGGATCTACAGGGGCGACATACTGCCGGGCCAGAAGCGCGAAGCCGTCGAGGAGCAGCCCGAAGGCCTGCCGCCTCGGTTCCCCAGGAGAGAGCGCCGCGGTGAGCGCCCGAGGCGCGGCGGCAGGCGTGCGGGTCCCGCGCCGGGAGGAGGAACAGCCTGAGATGCTGATGCCTAAGAAGGTCAAGCATCGGAAGATGCACCGGGGATCCCGCGCCGGCAAGGCGAAAGGCGGAACCGCGCTGAACTTCGGAGAGTACGGCCTGCAGGCTTTGGAGTGCTGCTGGCTTGCCAGCAACCAGATCGAGGCAGCTCGTATCGCCATGACAAGGCACATCAAGCGAGGCGGGCAGATCTGGATTCGCGTGTTTCCGGACAAGTCCGTGACCAAGAAGCCGGCTGAGACTCGAATGGGCAGCGGCAAGGGCGCTCCCGAATACTGGGTTGCGGTTGTGAAGCCTGGACGCGTACTTTTCGAGATGGCAGGCGTGAGCGAGGAGCTGGCTCGGGAGGCCATGAGATTGGCGGCCCACAAGCTGCCCATCGCCACGAGGTTTGTGAGCAAGAAGGATTTGGGTGAGACACATGAGGCTGGCGCAGCATAGACAACAGCTTCGTCAGAGTTCCACGCCCGAACTGGAGCGAATGCTCCAGGAAGAGCGAAGGAACCTGTTTATGAGCCGGAGAGACTCTGCGACAAAGCAGTTGGAGAATCCCAACAGGATCGGGCAGATTCGCAAGAACATTGCGCGCATTCTCACAGTGCTTCGGGAGCGCGAACTGGAATCTGCGAAGGGGACAGAGTAGGCTATGGAAGCAAAGAGAGTACAGCGGAAGGTCAGGACCGGGCGGGTCGTCAGCGACAAAATGGAGCAGACTGTCGTCGTTGCAGTTGAATCCAGGATCCGGCATCCGCTCTACGGTAGGATCATCCGGCGAACCAAGAAGTTCAAGGCGCACGATGAGACAAGTGTCGCGGGCATGGGCGATCTTGTGGAGATCACGGAGTGCAGGCCCATCAGCCGCGAAAAGCGGTGGCGAGTCTCTAAAGTGATCGAGAAGGCGAGATAGCAGAAGAGGTATGCCAAGATGATACAGCCGTATACACGCTTGAAATCGGCCGACAATTCGGGCGCACGTGAGATCCTCTGCATAAGTGTACTCAAGGGTTCGAACAATCAGTTTGCCGACGTAGGTGATGTCATCGTAGCTGCCGTGAAGTCGGCCACACCCGGAGCGGCTGTCAAGAAAGGCGAAGTCGTGAGGGCCGTGATCGTGCGCACTAAGAAGCCGATCAGACGGTCGGACGGCTCATATCTGCGTTTCGACGACAACGCAGCGGTGCTTATCACGCCGCAGAACGAGCCGAGGGGGACAAGAATCTTCGGCCCTGTGGCGCGAGAGCTCCGGGATAAGAACTTCATGAAGATCATCTCGCTCGCGCCGGAGGTCTTATAGCGGATCGAGGCGAACCGGTGAGGCGGCGAAGGAGATAGACATGGGACTCAGGATCAAGAAAGGCGACCAGGTAGTGATTCTGGCAGGCAAAGACAAGGGCAGGCAGGGCAAGGTGATTCAGGTCTTGCAGCAAGAGAGCGCTGTCATTGTTGATGGGATAAACATGGTCACACGGCACCAACGGCCCAGGCGGACTACCAGGTCTACGCCGGCCACGCAGACAGGCCGCATCCAGAAGCCTGCCCCGCTCGCGGCAGGAAAGGTCATGCTCGTCTGTCCGCAGTGTGGGAAGGCGAGTCGTGTGGGGCATGCGGTTGGCGAGCGAGGCCGGCGGGTCCGCGTGTGCAAGCGCTGCGGGGAACTGATAGATGCTACCTAGGAGTGAGCGGGCTATGGCACGTATGAAGGAAAAGTATCTCAAAGAAGTTGTGCCTGCGATGATGAAGCAGTTCGGCTACGACAACGTCATGCAGGTGCCTAAGATAGAGAAGGTTGTCGTCAACATGGGTGTCGGAGCGGCCGTGCAGGATCCGAAGCTGCTGGATGCGTCCGTCCGAGACCTGACCCTGATCTCCGGCCAGAAGCCGGTGATTACGCGGGCCAAGAAATCCATCGCCAATTTCAAGATACGCGCCGGAATGCGAATCGGCACGAAGGTCACGCTTCGCGGTGAGCAGATGTACGAGTTTCTGGACAAGCTCTTCAATATTGCGTTGCCGAGAGTGAGAGACTTCGGGGGTATCTCACCCTCGTCGTTCGATGGACGCGGCAACTTTGCGATGGGGCTTCGCGAGCAGCTCGTGTTCCCTGAGATCGAATACGACAAGATTGACAAGGTCAGAGGAATGGACATAGTCGTCGCAACGAGTGCGAAGACAGACGAAGAGGCGAGAGGGCTGTTGAAGCTGATGGGCTTGCCGTTCCGGGAGCGTTAGGAGGTTCCACGCGTGAAAGCGTACAAAGCAGATGCCATACGCAATGTAGCATTGGTTGGTCACGGCGGATGTGGAAAGACGTCGCTCACGGAGGCTCTGCTCTTCTCATCGGGCGGGATTGACAGACTCGGCAAGGTTGACGAGGGCACCACGACGTCCGACTACGATCCGGATGAGACAAAGCGAAGGATGAGCATCAACGCGGCTTTGGCTCCGTGTGAGTGGAAAGGCGCCAAGATCAATTTCATTGATGCGCCCGGCTACGCGGATTTCATCGGCGACGTTAAGAGCGCCCTGAAAGTGGTCGAGGGCGCGCTCATTGTGGTTTGCGCCGTGTCGGGAATGGAAGTCGGCACGGAGATAACCTGGGAGTTTGCGGATGAATACCGCACTCCGAGAGCGTTTTTTATCAATAAGATGGATCGGGAGAACGCCGATTTCTACGCGGTGGCGGAGGCGTTGAAGCTGCGGTTTGGGACTCGGGTCGTGCCGGTCCAATTGCCCATCGGATCGCAGGACAGCTTCAAGGGCGTCGTGGATCTGATCGGGATGAAGGCGATAACCGGCTCCGGCGAGTCTACTTCCGAGGCCGAGATTCCGGCTGACATGGCGGAAGCGGTTGCCAAGCATAGGGAATCCCTGATAGAGGCGGCTGCGGAAAACGACGACGAGCTCATCAGCAAGTATCTGGAGGGCGAAGAGCTGACCAGCGAGGAGATAGCACGCGGACTGGCGCTGGGTGTCAGGGCCGGCAAGGCGGTTCCCGTCTTCTGCGGCTCGGCCATGAAGGACATCGGCGTTTCTCTGCTGCTGGATCAGATGATAGCAGCGTTTCCGTCGCCGGCGGACGTCGGAGCGGTCAAGGGAACGAATCCGCAGACCAATGCGGAGGAGCAGCGAAAGCCGCTGGATACGGAGCCGTTCTCGGCCCAGGTGTTCAAAACACTGGCCGACCCGTACGTCGGCAAGCTGACGTACTTCAAGGTATACTCGGGCGTTCTCAAGTCCGACTCCCACATGTTCAACTCGACCAAGAGCGTGGAGGAGAGAGTCGGGCAGGTTTACTTCCTGAAAGGGAAGAATCAGGAGGCCACGGCTGATGTCCGTGCCGGTGACATCGCGGCCGTCGCCAAGCTTTCCGAGACGGGAACCGGCGATACGCTGTGCGACAAGGCCAAACCGATTCGTTATGCCGCGATCGAGTTTCCAGCTTCGGTCTACACTGTGGCGATACGGGCCAAGACCAAGGCTGACGAGGACAAGCTCGGGCCGTCGCTGGCTAAGCTCGCCGACGAGGACCCTACCTTCCGGTATCGTCGCGAAATGGAGACCGGCGAGACCCTGGTATCGGGCTTGGGCGAGTCGCACGTCGAAATCGTCGTGGACCGGCTGAAGAGGAAGTTCGGCGTGGGAGTGGACGTAGATACGCCGAGAATCCCTTACCGCGAGACGATTACGGCGGGCGCGAAGGCTCAGGGCAAGCACAAGAAGCAGACCGGAGGGCGCGGGCAATACGGAGATGCGTGGATCGAGCTCGAGCCCCGGGAGAGAGGCCAGGGCTTCGAGTTTGTGAATAAGGTTGTCGGCGGCGTCATCCCAAGGCAGTACATTCCCGCCGTGGAAAAGGGAGTTCGCGACGCCATGGAGCGGGGTATCCTTGCAGGCTATCCGGTGGTGGACATCAGGGCTAGGGTGTACGATGGTTCCTTCCACCCCGTGGACTCTTCTGAGATGGCGTTCAAGATGGCCGGGATCATTGCCTTCCAGAACGCGGTGGCGAACGCGGCGCCGGTGATCCTGGAGCCGATAGTGAATCTCGAAGTAACCGTGCCCGAGGAGTATATGGGCGATATCATGGGCGATCTGAACGGTAAGAGGGGCCGAATCCTGGGCATGGAGCCGCTCCCGGGGGGCAAGCAGAAGATAAAGGCCGTGGTCCCGCAGGCGGAAATGCTCAGGTACGCGATAGATCTGCGGTCCATAGCCAGGGGACGCGGCAGCTTCAGCATCGAGCTCTCGCATTACGAGCAGGTGCCGGCGCACGTAGCCCAGCAGATTATGGAGCAGCGCAAGAAGGAAAAAGAAGAGCAGTAAGCGGGGAGGGGCCAATTGGCCAAACGGGCGTTAGTAGAAAAAGCCAAGCGGACACCGAAGTTCAAAGTACGGAAGTATAACCGGTGTTCACTGTGCGGCAGACCGCGCGGGTATATCCGCAAGTTCGAGATCTGCCGGATTTGTTTCAGGGAGTTGGCCCACAAAGGAATGGTTCCTGGTGTGACCAAGTCCAGTTGGTAGGTCCTTCGCACACGCGTGGGAAACCACCCAAATCCAGCCTGATCCGCCTTCGCTAAGGAGACTTCGCCCAGCAGGCTTCGTCTCCCAAGGGCTTCGGCGGACAGGCACACGGAGGAAGTTCATGTCAGTGACAGACTCGGTTGCAGACTTGCTGACCAGGATTCGGAATGCCAATGCGGCAGGTCACGAGCAGGTGGAGGTCTTGGCCTCCAGGCTCAACCTGGAGATAGTGAAGATCCTGCAGTCGGAGGGCTTCATCAAAGGTTACGAAGTATTGAAAGATAAGGCGCAGAACCGGATCAAGATCAGCTTGAAGCACGGGCCGCGCAAGGAAAACGTCATTACGGACCTGAAGCGCGTGAGCAAGCCCGGGCTGCGGGTTTACACGAAGCGCGGAGAAGTTCCCAGGGTACTGGGCGGACTCGGCATAGCCATCCTGAGCACATCCAGGGGCGTGATGACTGATCGCCAGGCAAGGCGGCTCGGCATCGGCGGCGAGGTTCTGTGCTACGTTTGGTAGGAGGACTTGAGTAATGTCGCGCATAGGCAAAATGCCCATCGCGGTTCCCAGCGGGGTAGAGGTACAGATTGAGAATGGCGCGGTCACTGTGAAGGGGCCCAAGGGCACGCTCACCAGGAACATCCACCGCGATATGATTGTCAAGGTGGAAGACGCCAACATCTACGTAGAGCGGCCCTCTGACGGCAGGCAGCACAGATCGCTCCACGGTCTCACGCGCACGCTTATCGCCAATATGGTCGAGGGCGTCACCAAGGGATACGAAAAGGTCCTGCAGGTCCACGGCGTGGGGTACAGGGCGCAGATGGTTGGCCCGAAACTTACCCTGCAGGTTGGCTATTCTCATCCGGTTGAGATAGCGCCCAGGCCTGGGATTGAGTTCGAGGTCGGCCAGGAAGCCAATACGAGGCTGCCTCTCATCTACGTGCGCGGGATGGACAAGCAGATTGTCGGTCAACAGGCGGCGGAGGTGCGAGCTGTGCGCAAACCCGAGCCGTACAAGGGCAAGGGCATCAGGTACGCGACCGAGGTAGTGCGCCGCAAGGCTGGCAAGACCGGCAAGGCTGCGGTGAAGTAACGGGGGGCAGGATACTGATGTTACAGCGGGAGATGCTGCGAAAAGCAAGACACGGACGGGTGCGTAAGAAAGTGGGCGGTGTGCCCGAGCGGGTCCGGCTGAACGTGTATCGCAGCCTGAACAACATATACGCTCAGATAATCAACGATGAGCGTGGCGAGACGCTCGTTTCGGCTTCGACCCTCGACAAAGAGGTCCGGGAAGCCGCAAAGGGCGGCGGCACTCTCGAGGCGGCGAAGGCAGTTGGCAGCCTGATTGCCAAGCGTGCGCGGGACAAGGGTGTCAAGCAGGTGGTGTTCGACCGTGCCGGATACAAGTATCACGGCAGGGTGAAGGCACTTGCGGAGGCGGCCAGAGAAGGCGGCCTGGAGTTTTAGGAGGATCTTATGCCGAGAATTAACGCTGATAAGTTGAACCTTGAGGAGCGGGTAATTCGGACGAACAAGGTTCAGAAGACGCATAAAGGCGGCCGCACGATGAGTTGGAATGCTCTGGTCGTCGTGGGTGATGGCGAGGGCCACGTCGGCATCGGCCTGGGAAAGGCAAGGGGCGTACCCGATGCTATCCGAAAAGGCGTGGAAGACGCCAAGAAGAACATCGTAAAGATTCCGTTCGTAGGGACCACAATCCCGCACGAAATTCTCGGCCGGGCCGGCGCCTCGCTGGTGCTGCTCAAGCCGGCGGCTCCGGGTACCGGGGTGGTCGCAGGTGGATCCGTCAGGGCGATTCTGGAAGTAGGCGGCGTCAAAGACGTGCTCGCCAAGTCGCTCGGGGCGCCCAATGCAATCAACACCGCGCGGGCCACGATGGACTGCCTCCGCCGATTGAAGCAGGCTGAGGAAGTTGCCAGGCTGAGAGGGAAATCCATCGAGGAGCTCTTGCCGAGGGGAGTTCTCGCCGCGCTGGCCGCTGCTCAGCCGGAGCCCGAAGCTGAGGTCGCCGAAGAGCCGGCAGCAGAGCTAGCGGAAGAGGAGAAAGCCGTCGCCGCTGCGGAGGACGAACGAAGTGCTTAAGATAACGCTCAGAAAAAGTGCGATTGGCTACAGTGAACGGCAGAAGCTGACCGTGAAGGCGCTGGGTCTCAAGAAGATCAATTCCTCCACGGTCAAGCCGAACAACCCCCAGATTCGGGGCATGGCGAAGAAGATCGGTCACCTGGTCGAAGTGGAGCAGGTGGATAAGGATGTACCAGGAGGCAGTGAAAGTGAGACTAAGTGATCTCAGACCCGCCAGGGACTCGATGAAGGCCCGGAAACGAGTCGGAAGAGGCATCGGTTCCGGTCACGGGAAGACCGCCACGCGCGGTGCAAAGGGCAGGAAGGCCCGCGGCAGCGTCCCGCCCGGGTTCGAAGGCGGCCAGACGCCTCTGCATCGCCGACTCCCCCAAAGGCGCGGGTTCACGAACATCTTCAAGAAGCAGTACGCGATCGTCAATCTGGAGGCGCTGGCCAGGCTGTCTGAGGATACGATAACCCCTGAGCTTATGCTGGAGAAAGGCCTAATCAAGGCCGTGAAATCCGGCGTGAGAGTGCTCGGGCGAGGCGATATAGATAGGGCAATCACGGTGCGCGCGCATTATTTCAGCAGATCGGCCGCGGAGAAGATCGAGGCCAAGGGCGGCACCGTGGAGGTGATTTAGGAATGCTGGCATCCATCATGGCCGCATTTAAGCTTCCCGATCTGAGGAAGCGCATAGTTTTCCTGTTCGGCATGTTCGCCGTGTTTGTGGTGGGCCTGCACATCCCGGTTCCCGGGATTGATCGCGAGGCGATGGCCAAGCTATTCGAGCAGGGCAGCCTGCTCGGATTGGTGGACATTTTTTCCGGCGGCGCCCTGAGAAAGTTCACCATTTTCGCGATGGGGATAGCGCCGTACATCAACGCCTCGATCATCATGCAGCTTCTCACCATCGCGGTTCCGAGCCTGGAAGCGTTGGCCAAGGAAGGCGAGCACGGACGGAAGAAGATATCGCAGTACACGCGATACTTGACCATTTTGCTCGCCGCCTTTCAGGCGGTAGGCATGAACAATCTGCTGCAGCGTTGGGGCGTCCTGCAGGCGGGTCCGTTCATGTTCTTCCAGATCGTCATCACGCTCACAGCCGGCACGGCGTTTCTGATGTGGGTTGGGGAGCAGATCACGGATAAGGGTATCGGCAACGGCGTATCCCTGGTGATCTTCGCGGGGATCGTAGCCAGTCTGCCCTGGCAGTTGCACCAGACTCTGGAGCTCGCCACGGTGGGCGCGATCAAGCTGCCCCAGTTGCTGGCCGCCGGCATATTGTTCCTCGGCACTGTCGTCGGGATCGTCGCGATCCAGCAGGCGCAGAGGAAGATACCGATCCAGCACGTGAAGCGCGTCGTAGGTCACAAAGTGTACGGCGGCTCTTCGTCGTTTCTGCCGCTCCGCGTGAACTCGGCCGGCGTCATTCCCATCATCTTTGCGATATCAATTCAGCTTTTCCCGATTACCATCGCGCAATTCGTCGGAACAGGTTCGGCCGTCGGGCGGTGGGTGAGTGATGTTGCCGGTCGGTTTCAGCCGGGCGCGAGTATATGGGCCGCCCTCTTGTACGCTGGATTCATAATCTTCTTCACCTACTTCTACACAGCCGTGACGTTCAACGTCCCGGAGGTAGCAGAGAACTTGAAGAAGTACGGCAGCTTTATCCCCGGGATCAGGCCGGGCAAGCCGACGTTGGAGTACCTGGACCGCGTGATGTCCAGGATCACGCTCGCGGGCGCGCTATTCCTGGCGGTCATTGCTCTCATGCAGTACTGGTCGCCGCAGCTAACGGGCGTGCAAACGTTCACCCTTATGGGTGGTACTTCGCTGCTGATCGTGGTAGGTGTGGCCTTGGACACCATGCAGGCACTCGAGGCGCATCTGCTCATGAGGCACTACGAAGGGTTCATCAAGTAGGCCATGAGAATCGTGTTGTTGGGCGCCCCGGGTGCGGGCAAGGGCACGCAGGCGGAACTGATATCGGAGAAATACAGGATTACGCATATCTCCACGGGCGATATACTGCGGGAAGCGGTCAGGCAGGGCACGGAGCTCGGGCGCCGCGCGGAATCGTATATGTCCAAAGGCGAACTCGTGCCGGATGAGGTGGTAATCGGCATCGTCGCCGAACGCATCCAGCAGCCCGATTGTGCGAACGGTTTCCTGCTGGACGGGTTCCCGCGTACGGTGGCGCAGGCCGAGGCGCTCGACAAGGCGTTGACCGAGCGCGGCTTGGGCCTGGACGCGGTTGTGAATCTCGAGGTGGATGAAGCGGAAGTTGTGCGCAGGTTGAGCGGGCGGCGTGTGTGCGGGCAGTGCGCGGCGATCTACAGTTCGGCAGATGTCGGTCAGAGCCCGCAAACTTGCGAATCGTGTGGCGGCGCGTTGATCACGCGTTCGGATGACCAGCCTGAAGCTGTCCAGCGCAGGCTGCAGGTTTACAGACAACAGACCGAGCCGCTGGTGGAATACTATTCCAGAGCGGGCATTCTCGAGCGAATACCCGCTGCCGGGACGGTGGACGAAGTGTTCGCCACGGTAAGTGAGTCGCTGGACAGGGTAAAGGCTCGCAGCATCGGTTGACGGGTCTCAGCCGGTGAATATGGGTCGTCCGACATGATCATCCTGAAGTCCGGAAACGAGATAGAGAAAATGCGGGCAGCCGGCAAAGTGGTCGCCGCTGCTCTTGTGGAGCTCGAAGCGAGCATAGTGCCGGGGAAGACGACGACCATGGAGCTGGACTGCCTGGCGGAGGCGGTTCTCGGCCGGTACGGGGCGATTCCGTCGTTCAAGGGGTACAAAGCCTACCCGAACGCGATATGTATCGCCGTGAATGAGGAAGTCGTGCACGGCATACCGGGTCCCAGGCGGCTCGAAGAAGGCGACATAGTCGGCATTGATGTGGGAGCGATCCTGGACGGGTACCAGGCGGACGCCGCGATTACGGTAGCTGTGGGCAGGGTTTCTCCGGAGGCGGAGGGGCTCATCAGGGTTACCCGAGGAGCGCTCTTCGCGGGGATTCGGAAGGCAAGAGTCGGAGGGCGGCTGACCGATATCTCGCACGCAATCCAGGCGTACGCGGAAGAGCATGGTTTTTCGGTCGTGCGCGAGCTGGTCGGCCATGGGATCGGGCGCGACATGCACGAGGACCCGCAGGTACCGAACTTCGGCAGGCCGGGCAGAGGACCGCGTCTGCGGGAA
>Ga0315294_10001457_pt1 | contig 25749 bp, 23 predicted proteins | sample YL17G13_40_MG_FD_203626 | JGI IMG/M metagenome (GOLD analysis project Ga0315294, IMG submission 203626) | Sediment microbial communities from Yellowstone Lake, YNP, Wyoming, USA - YL17G13_40 | ecosystem: Environmental > Aquatic > Freshwater > Lake > Sediment | place: USA: Wyoming | collected... | reverse complement strand
TTTTCAACAGGACGGCCCTTTCACGTGCGAATTTTTACTCGCTCCCTTCCCTTTGAACCTCATCTACAGCTTATTGGCCGTCAAACACAAGGCCGCCTAAATGGCGAAAGTCGAGAGGATGCGCGTGCTGCATATTCGTCATTGCCCGGGAAGAATGCCCGTGCCGCCTGAAAAATCGGGGGACGGCTTGTCCGAGTAAATCGGATAGACCACCCTGATGCTGGCCGCCTCCCACAGAGTGCTTCTCCATTCGATGGAGAAAGGGGCAATCCGCTGCTGCAGGAGGGCCCCGTAGATTTCCTGTCTTTTCTCGCTGAGAGTGGGCTCGTAAGCCTCTGACTTGTCGGTCACCTTGATGAGATACCAGGTATCGCCCACGTTGAAGGGCTGGCTGACTGCGCCGACCGCGGTGTTGAAGGCGTTATCCTCGATGATTGCGCTCTGGCCGGTAAACAGGCCGCGACGTATCGGGGTACCGATGTCGCCGCCATAGGCGCGAGTCTGTTCCTGTATGCTGACCGCGCGGCATACGTCCTCGAAGCTCTCGCCGCCCGCGACCCTCAGGCGCGCAGCCTGCGAGTCCACTTCCGTTGCCGTCACTATCACGCTGAAACGCACCATCTCCGGCCTTACCCATCTCTCCAGGTTGTCGAGGTAGTACTGCGTCACCTGCTCATCCGTCACCTCGATGCCATGCTGGTTGATGATCTCCTCCTGTTTCTTCCCCATGACCTGGAATGCAACGAGATAACGCTTGATAGTCCCCTTGATGGTATCAGGGCCGAACGCGGCATTGAGTATCTGCAGCGTCTTGTCGGAGTAGGTCTTGCCGATCTCCTGGCTGACCTGCTCGTCGGTCACCGAGACCCCAGTATTCTGACCCTCCTGCGCGAAAAGGGTCTCCTCGATCATGTCCTTGATTACGCCGCTGCCATACTGCCTCAGAAGATGAAACAGGAGCGCGCCCTCCGGGATAGTCCGTCCGTTTACGGTGCCGATGACAGGCGCAATGAAACTTCCCTCGGCGCCGGGGGTAAATGAAGCCGGCGGGTCCTCACGCAGGATCGGATAAGTGACATCTATCGTCGCCTTGTCCACCAGACCGGACATCCATTCATCCAGGAAGGGCTGAACGAGCTCGTCCATAAGCATGGCATGGATATAATCGTGCATTTCCTCGAGCGTCGGCTCCTTGTACTCCGTCTTCTCCGTCGGCATCACCAGGAACCATTTCTCCTCGACCTGTATCGGATCGCTCACCTGTCCGATTCCAAGACTGAAAGCGGTGGTCTCAAGAAGAGCGCGTTCGCCGGTCGAGTAACCCTGGGGCACGAGTCCCCCTATGTCGCCGCCGAACGCTCGGGTCGCCGGATGCGTGCTCACCTCGCGGCACACGGTCGCGAAATCCTCGCTTGAGTGAATTCTCTGCTTGGCCGCAGACGCCTCAGCCTGGGTAGCCGTTTCAATCAGGCTGAATCGAACGCTCGCAGGAGTGGTCCAGAGCGGCAGCGACTTCAGGTAGTAGCCTCGCACCTGGTCGTCAGTGACTTCGAGCTTCTGATCCGCGACGATCCCGTCGATCTTGGTGCTGACGACTCTCAGGGCCAGAAGCTGCGTCCCGACGGTCTGGTCAAGAAGACTCTCGCCGAACGCCCCGATCAACGCCGACAGCTTTTCGGGAGCATACGCTCCGGTAAGGTACTGGACGGTCTCGTTCGCATCCAGCGACACGCCCATACCCGCCGCCTGGTTGACGATGATCTGGTCCTCGATAAGATCGTTGATTGTGCTCACACCGTGCAGTCTCATCAGCGTGAACATGAGTTCCTTCTCGGTCAGTACTTCACCGTTCACTTCCGCGACATTGCCGCTTATGAACGCGGTCGCACCGGACTGCGTCATTCCTCTGGACGGAACGAACAGCAGTACCGCGCAAAGGCAGATCATCACGAAGACTGACGCCGCAAACCTCGAAAAAGTGAATCTCATATGGTTGCTCTCCTGACCCGTCCAACCGGGCTTTGCTTCCTCTATCGTCCCCGCTCGCTACACAGTCAGACTCTCGACTCCGTATCGAAGAGCTCCTCGTAAGATCCGAACAGCCTGACGATCTCGGCCATCGCGGCCCTGGCGACCTCTTTCTTCGGACCTCTGGGAACCGGCTTCTCGCTGCCGTCCGGGAAAATCATGACCAACTCATTCTCATCGGTCCCGAAGCCGATGTCATCCCTCGAAACGTCATTCAGGCAGATGAACTCGCAGCCCTTCGCCTTGCACTTCCGCACGGCCTCGCTCTTTCCGTCCGGACCGAACTCCGCCGCGAATCCCACGAAAACCTGACCACTCTTCTTCACACCGCCCAGCTCGGCAAGAATGTCCGGAGTCCTTGTCAGCCCAAGCTCCATGGTGGTCGATTTCTTTTCCTTTTTGATTTTGCCCGTGACTCTTTCCGAGGGCTGGAAATCGGACACCGCAGCGGCCATGACAACCGCGTCCACGTACTGCGCCTCTGCGACGACGATGTCGCGCATCTCGGCGGCGCTGGTCACCCTCTCGACCCTGACCGCGCTGGGAGGCCTCAGGTCGGACGCGGTCACGAGAACCACGGAGCCGCCCATGTCTCTCGCCGCCTCCGCCAGGGCGTATCCCATCTTCCCCGTCGAACGATTCGAGATGAACCTTATGTCGTCGATGAATTCCCTGGTTGCGCCTGCGGAGACAAGGATCTTTCTTCCCGCAAGAGGTCCGTCCCTGCCGAGCTGCGCGCAGATGTGTCCGTAGATGTCTTCGATTTGCGCGAGCCGTCCCCAGCCCTCCTCCCCGCAGGCCATCATGCCCTTGTCGGGACCGACGAACACGCACCCTCGCTCCTTCAGCAGCTCAACATTGGCCCGGGTCGCCGGATGGTCCCACATGCGATGGTTCATCGCAGGGGCGATCAGGTGCGGCATACCGAACGCAAGCGCCACAAGCGCGAGCGGATCGTCCGCTATCCCGCAGGCGTACTTGGCGATAATGTCGGCCGACGCGGGGCAGGTGACGAGAAGGTCCGCCTTCCGGGCGAGCGCGATATGCTCGATCTCCTGCTGGGCGGGCTCGGGGAAAATCTCCGTCACCGCACGCTGACCGGTCAGGGCCTCGACCGAAGGGCGCGTGACGAACTTCGACCCGCCCTCAGATATCACCGGATACACTTCGACACCGTCGGCGACAAGCAGCCGGATGACCTCAAGAGCCTTGAAGGCGGCAATACTGCCCGAGATTCCGAATAGCACTGTCGGCATACGTTTTTCCTGTGCGGGAATCCCGCCGGGCTATTCATCCTCTATCTGTATTTTTCCCCGGGGGCGGGAAAGACATCTTGTCCCTCGCCGTGGCGGCCTCGCGATTATCCCGCTCCCTGCGCTCATAGGCGTCCATCTCGTCCGGCGACAGGTACTGCCCCTTGACCTTGCCCTGAGCGATGCGCTCGAGCGCCAACTGCAAGGGCTCCTTCACGTCCCGATTCTTGAGGCTAATGCGGGTCGCCTCCCTGGCTGCCAGCATAGTCAGCTCGTATAAGCTGCCCACCTGTTCAAGAAGTTCGTCGATAGTTGGTTTTCGCATGCTTCCGGTTGCCACCTTCGCAAGTTAACCGTTCACGGTCGCACATTGCCTCGGAGCATTCTGGCGCGCTCGGCAGTCAGGATCGCAGAAAGCGTCTGCGCCGCTTCGTCCAGCTTCCCCGAATCATTGACTACAATGTACGTGAACTGGTTCATCTGCTTGTATTCCCACTCGGAGTTACGTATCCGTCTCTCAATGTCCTCTTTCGTTTCGGTTCCCCTCGCCCGCAGCCTCTCGTGCGCCACCTTCCGGTCGGACGGGGTGACGAACACGGAGGTCTGGTCTATCATACGCTGCATGACCTGCAGCGCCCCCTGTACGTCTATCTCGAGCAGCACGATCCAGCCTTCATTCAGTTTCTCTTCGACCCACGTCTTGCGGGTCCCGTAATAGTGCCCGTGCACCTCGGCCCATTCAAGGAAAGCCCCTTCGGAAACAAGCTGCTGGAATTCCTCGCTGGTCACATGATGATAGTGCTCGCCCACGACCTTCTCGCTGCGAGGGGGACGGGTCGTCGTCGATATGGACAGCACGAAATCGCTGCGGAAAGATTTCATCCTCTCGATCACCGTGCCCTTGCCGGCTCCCGATACTCCGGAGACAATTACTACAAACCCGGTAGGGCTGACGACCTCATGGTTCGAGTTCTCCTTATGGGAATTCCCAGCCATTGTCGTTTCCTTAGAATTCGCGTTCAATCATGTACCCGCCAAGGCGGGCGAGAAGGTCGCGAGCGGGCGATGGCTCCAGGTCCTCCAGGAACGGGAGTGCGGACTCCATGTATTCCCTGGCGATGCCGTTCACGTGTTCCACTGTCCCGATCTCCCTCAGAATTCTTTCCGCCAGGTCGACTTCATCCTCACTTATGTCCCGTTTCCCGATCAGCGGTTTCAGCTTCGCGACCTCGGGTGACCCCACCTCGAACGCGTGCAGGAGAAGCAGCGTGTGCTTGCCCTCGCGAAGGTCGCTTCCGCGAGGCTTGCCCAGTTTCTCCTGGTCTCCCACGAGCCCGAGAATGTCGTCCTGGATCTGGAACGCAAGCCCGGCGGCCCTGCTGAAACCGGCCAGCGCCTTGGCTTTCGGATGGCCCGCGTCCTTCGTGTTGAGACCCACCATCGCCCCGGCGGTTCCGCAGAACTCAAACAGCGCCGCGGTCTTGCTCTCGAGCATTCCCAGGACCTGGTCCTCGCCGATGTCGCCGACGTTCTCGCGGCAGAACCTGACATCTTCCGCCTCGCCATCGACAAGCGACGGGGTCAGCTCCGCGTGCATCAGCCTCAGAATACCGAGAACCACTTCCCCGGCGGTCCCCTCTTCGAGCAGCCGGAGCATCACGAGGCTGACGCATCCGTGCATCAGGTCCCCGACCAGGATCGCGATATCTCTACCATATTTCGCCGCCCCATCGTCGTCGCGCACCTTGCGGGCGGCGGCTTCGATCTCCCTGTGAAGGCTCGGCTTCCCGCGCCGGAAGTCGTCCTCATCGATAATGTCGTCGTGAATCAGGGTCCAGTTATGGTAAAGCTCCACAGCGGCCTGGAGCGGAAGAGTGCGTCGGATATCGAACCCATCCGCCCCCGCGGCGGCATCGGCGGCCAGAGCGACAAGAGCCGGCCTGAGGCTCTTCCCGCCCCTTAGAGGGTACGAGAGAAGGAAGTCCCTGATATGGGATTCGCGAACCAGATGCGTCAGCCCGAAACCCTTGATGTACTCGACGACCTCTTCTCGCCTCTCGGCAAGATAGTCCAGCAACTCCCGCCTTCCTGCCGCAGGGATCGCGGTACTCATGATAGTTTGCGCATTGCCTCTTCGATTTCCTCGAAGGGAATGAAAATGCCCCTCTTGAATATCTCGCGCGAGATGACCACTCGCTGAATCTCGTTGGTGCCCTCGTAGATCTGGTGTATCTTCGCGTCGCGGACCAGTTTCTCGAGCGGGTACTCCATCGAGTAACCGTATCCGCCGTGGCACTGGAGGGCCTCAAGCGTGATCTCCATGGCCACGTCGCTCGCATAGCATTTTGCCATGGCCGCTTCCCGGACTATCTTGCAGCCCTGGTCCTTGAGCCAGGCGGCGTAGTACGCCATCAGGCGCGCAGCGTTGACTTTCATCGCCATGTCCGCGATCTTGAACTGGATCGCCTGGAACTTCGATATCTGCTGCCCGAACTGGACGCGCTCTTTCGTGTATTTCACCGCTTCCTCTATCGCCCGCGTGGCAAGACCCACAGCGCTTGCCGCAACCCCGATCCTTCCCCCGTCAAGCGTGCCCAATGCCACCTGGAAACCGCGTCCGATAGACCTGTCCCCGCCGAGCACATGGTCTTTCGGGACCTTGATGTTGTCGTAACGGGTCACGACCTGGTGCGACGCATGGATGCCGAACGTACGTTCGATCGCTCCGGCCGAAAAACCCTCCCACTCCGTGTCGATAATGAAGGGTGTTATCCCCTGGAGACCTTTTGCAGGATCCACAGTGGCAAAGAGGATGATTATGCGGGCGATGTCGCCGTTGGTCGTCCACTGCTTCTCGCCGTTGATGAGCCAGTAATCGCCCTTGTCCTCGGCTCTGGTGAGGATATTGCTCGCATCGGAACCTGCGTTGGGCTCAGTAAGGGCAAACGCCCCGAGCCATTCACCCGTGGCCAGCTTCGGGAGGTATTTCTTCTTCTGCTCCTCGGTGCCGTAGTTCAGGATCGGGGCAACACAGAGTGAGCAGTGAACGCCCACAACGGTACCGGTGCCGGTATCGGCCCTGGCGATCTGCTCGCCGATGAGAGCATATGACATGTAATCCAGACCCGGTCCCCCGTATTCCTCCGGGATTATCGGGGCCATCATGCCAATCTCGGACAGAGCCTTGATCGCTTCCCAGGGTATCTCGCGGTTGAGATCGTACCGCTCCGCGTTGGGCATTATGACTTCTTCGGCGATCTTCCGCGCCGTGTCCCGTATCTGGAGTTGCTCCTGAGTCAAAGAGAAATCCATTGGTCACTCTCCTTGAGATCTTTTGTGGCCAAGCAGCCCGCGCACACTAACATACCCCGGGAGCAGGGGCATGAGAAGCCAGAAGCAGGCACAGCCAACCACAGCGGTTGCTGCAGCCGGCAACACCAGATAGCCCGGCTCCCAGGTAAGTATCTGCCGTGCGAAAATCCTGTAGATTGTACTTGCGAACCCCAGTAAATACAAGACTAGAGAGGTCGGAAGAACGACAAAGTAACGGATGCGGAAGACCTCCGCGCTTGCCCGGACTCGTTCAGGGGGTTTGAATGGGTCGAAAAGGGGCTCCGATTCCCCCCCTTTCCCCTTAAGCTGGGTGCGCTTCTGACGCTCAAGAGACAGAAGCGATTCGACCCTCCTGAGTCCGCCCTGCCGATGAATATCAATCAACGCTTCCATCATCTGGGAGGTCTTCCCGAACGTAGTGTGCATCAGATAGAAAACCAGGAACCATGTCAGCAGGGCGAGGGCGAAGAGCATCTGCTGACGGGTCGGCGACAGGTTCTCGAACAGGTAGGTCGAGAGAAGGTGCCCCCCTGCGAGCGAGCAGAGGAGGATCGTCGCCTCCCCCCACCACAACAGCCCCAGCGCATACGGTCCGGGCAGTCCGGCGAACCATTTGATCATACGGGAGAAGAACATGGCAGTAAGGAAGTAATAGGGAGCCCGTTTCGAGCTTCCAATCTTGTGGGGCCGCTACTTGCCCCGCACTTTTCTCAGGAAATCGATAAAACCCGGCTCGCCTTCGCCGGAATTGCCGACCGACCGCTCGCTCTCCATAAGCGCACTCAGGAGGCGACCCATGAATTCCTCGCTCTGGAGAAGCTCATCGATGAACTCCTCCTTCTGGGAATCTGTGAGACTCAGAAACAACTCGCGGATACGCGAGACGGCGTTTTCCTGGTTCATGGCATCGTCAGACATCGAATCACCGCGGGATCACTCCCGCTTCAAATCCTTCGGAAAAGGGAAGAAGTGATAATACTCCACCTGATCCAGAATGAGATCGACCGCGCCGGGAGTATGGATATCCTGCACCATCGACACAAGCCGACTGAGCCCGCCGTCCGTGATGATCCTGCGCAGGATTTCGTCCTGCTCGCCCGGCGTGAGGCTCTTAAAAAGCTCATGCACGCGCGAGGCGTCTTCGGTCTTCAGGGGGTCCGCCAGGGGAGCCTCTTCATCGCTCGACGGCTCAGGTGTGCTCTTATCTCGGCTTCTGGTCATAGACGTCACGTCTTCTTCCGGCCTTAATTATACAGACACTGCCCCCGCATTTACACCCCCCCAAGGGGGGGGACGGTTGATACATCAACTTCCTGCCAAACCCGCAATCGATGCGGATCCCGGCACACACCATCCCCCCCTTGGGGGGGATCACAGGGGGGGTATGGATGCGCTCACTTCTTCATCATCCGACCGATTGCGCCTTTCGGGATCATGCCACCCATCTTCGCAAGCTGACGCATCATTTTCTTCGCTTCCTTGAACTGATTGAGGAGCCTGCCGATGTCCTGTTGCTTCACTCCCGCGCCCCTTGCGATGCGCCGCCTCCTCGAGTTGTTGATGGTGCCCGGATGACGTCGCTCCTGAGGAGTCATCGACAATATCATCCCCTCGACCCTGCCGAACTCCTTCGGGTCCACCGACTCGAGCTCCTTCGCCATGCCCCCCATGCCCGGGATCATTTTCATGATCTGGTCCAGCGGACCCATCTTCTGAACCTGCCTGATCTGCGCCAGGAAATCCTCGAAGTTGAAGCTGTCGCCGACGATTTTCTGCCTTAGCTTCTCGGCCTCGAACTGATCGAACTCCTGTTCCGCCTTTTCGATCAGCGTGAGAACGTCGCCCATCCCCAGGATGCGTCCCGCCATGCGGTCGGGATGAAACGGCTCAAGCGCGGCCAGATCCTCGCCGACCGACGCGAACACGATGGGTACCCCGGTGACCTCCCTCACAGACAGCGCCGCTCCGCCCCTCGCGTCACCGTCCAGCTTCGTGATGATGCATCCGGTTATGCCTACGGTCTGGTTGAACTTCTCCGCCGTCGTGACCGCGTCCTGACCGGTCATCGAATCGACAACCAGGAGCACCTCGTCGAACGGAAGCGCGTTCTTGAGCTCCGCCGCCTCCGCCATCATCTCCTCGTCGACCGTCGTCCGTCCCGCAGTATCGTAGATGACCAGCGAATAGCCCTTGTCCTTCGCGTATTGATTCGCTTTTCGAAGAATCTCAAGCGGCTTGACGCCTTCTTCTTCCACGGCGAAAACGTCGATGCCCGCCTGTCCGCCAATGACCTTCAACTGCTTGATCGCGGCAGGACGATACACGTCCAGCGCAACGAGAAGCGGAAGAAATCCCGTTTTCCTGTAGTACAGCCCCAGCTTTGCGGCTGCGGTTGTCTTGCCGCTTCCCTGAAGGCCGACGAGAAGCACTCGATTGCCCTTGCCCTTCTCGATCTTCGGCTCGACCGCGGTGCCGCCGAGCAGCACGACCAGCTCGTCCCGCACAATCTTGACAAGCTGCTGTCCGGGCGTGAGGGATTTGAGCACATCCTCGCCCACTGCGCGCTCGCGTATGCGGTCGGTGAACGTGCGCGCCACCTTGAAGTTGACATCGGCGTCCAGGAGGGCGCGACGGATTTCACGAAGCCCTTCGTCGACGGCTTTCTCGTTGAGGATTCCGTGTCCTCGGAGCCTCTTGAACGCAGCCTGAAGCGTCTCGGTTAGTCTATCGAACATATAGTTGACCCGGCTTCCTCTACTCAGTCATGTAGCACTTGGGCCGCCTGGGCGAGAATCTCGGCTCGACTTCGTTCTCGAACGCGTTATGCCCGGTGGTCCACCCGACATCGCTGAGGATCTCTTTCCCAGCCAGCCTGAGACGAGGGTACTTGCCGGCCTCGATCAATTTCTCGTGATGCTCGCAGACGATGCGGGGATGTTCTCCCGTTCCGCGCACCATCGCGTAATCGTATTCCTGATCGAGCGTGATCATTTCCTTACCGACCGAGCAGTGGATTTGATTCACTCCGATCCGTCTGATGATGTCTGCGCCTCTCATGATCGATATCACCTCAAAGACATCGCGCTGAGCGCGATTAGTCGTTGAAACCGGTTCTGGCTCTCCAGTCGATCTTTTCGTCCGCCAGCTCTCCCAGGAGACTGCGTGCGTACGTGGCCGCGTCGAACGGCACCAGGTCGTCGATCCCCTCGCCCACGCCGACCTCAAGAACAGGAAGACCCATGCGCTGCTTTATCGCGAGGACGATCCCGCCGCGAGCGGTGCCGTCCAGCTTCGTCAACACAATACCGTCCAGTTTCGCGACTTCGCCGAAAACCTCCGCCTGAGTGATCGCGTTCTGGCCGGTAGTCGAATCGATGACCAGCAGGCTCTGGATCGATCCGGACGGAGCCTGCTTGTCGACCGTCCGACGGATCTTCCCCAGCTCGTTCATCAGGTTGACCCTGTTATGCAGGCGGCCCGCGGTGTCGATGATCACGACATCGTGACCCTCCGCCTTCGCTCGCTCCAGGCCGTCGTAGACCACGCTCGACGGGTCCCGCCCTTCCTTCGCCCCCTGGAAATCCGCTCCCGCACGCTCAGCCCAAACCTTGAGCTGGTCGATCGCCGCAGCGCGGTACGTGTCCGCCGCCACTATGAGGACCTTCCTGCCGTCCAGTATGTAACGCCTGGCCAGCTTTCCGCATACCGTCGTCTTGCCGCTTCCGTTTACGCCGGTCAGCAGAAGCACCGCGGGTTTCGCTCCGCCAGACGCTTCGAGTTCTTCCGGCGACAGTGTCCTTCCCGTTGCCGTGAGAATTCTCCCTATGATCTCCGTGAGAAGATCGCACGCTTCCGCTGTGTCTCTTGCGTCGCGCGCTCCCACCTCCCGCCTGAGCTGCTTAACAATGCTCTCGGCGACCTCCATGCCCATGTCGGTCTCGATGAGGACCTCAAGAATCTCGGTGTAGAAACCCTCATCGATGCCGCGACGTGAAGCGGCGATGGCCTGGATTCTCTCGGCAACCTTCTCGCGCGTGCGCTTGAGTCCGCCCGCGAGCTTCTCAAGCCAGCCCTCTCGCTTCGGGACCTCGACAGCGCCGTTCTCGCTCCGGGCTTCTTCCGTACCGCCCGGGGCTGCTCTCTCTCGCGATTCCTCTTTCTTCTTTTTCCTGAATAGGTCGAACATGACGTAAACAAACCCTGACCCGGTCGATCCACGCCGGGCTCGTCTCTGTCGGACGCGTTAGTATACCAAAAAGCCCGCGGGGAGAATCAACGCGGTTCCCCGGGAATTGATGCGGGGGGTGCACGGAGTGAGTACGACAGTCTTCGAGACGAGATTCAACAAAGCGGAGCCCGGGGAGAGGGGATTCTCCCGGACCCCGCTCGCTTATCGCTTCGTCATTCCCCGTCCGAGGCTTCTATCGCGATCTTGAAGATATAGAAATCAGTGCCGAGAGGCTTTCCTGCGCCCCAGACATGTTCCGGGTCTCTCATCTCGAGACGGCAGACGTAAGGGCAGTCAGCCGGGAGGTATCCGGGTATCTGGTCGAACGGATCAGGGCAAAATCCGCAGAAATAGTATTCGTCGGGTTCTCCCCCGGGATATGGTTCGAATTCACCGCCGGGATTGCACACATGACCGAGATCAGGCAGAGAGACAATCCATGAGGACGAGTCCGTGTACCAGGCTTTGATGTGGTAATGAAGATGCTTGGCGCTCTCTGTCGTCTCTTTGTCGGGATCCATCGGCGCATCCTGCGAGATCGTGAACTCGTAAGGTGTCGGTGAACTAGCCACTGCCGGGAAATCGGTTGCCGGATCGACGACTGGAGTGTTCGTTGCCGGTGCCCAGTGAGCGCAGATCGCATAAGAGGCTTTTATCGGCCCCGAGGCCGGCGGGCGTATCACATAGGTGCGCGTAACAGTCTTCCCCACTTCGAACATGTGCCGGTTCTCGTTCGAGTGGAAACGCCTGAACGCATTGATGACGCCGAGGTTATCACCGGATGCATACTTGCCCTTGTAGTACTTCAGAATCGGATAGTCTCCCTCTTCGATCTGGTCCCAGGGAACCCAGAGCTCATCAACGTCAGGGGACCAAATCGTCGTCCATCCGTCCGGGTTCATCAATTCTGCGTCACCCTTCTCATGACTAGCGATTCTGGCTACGATTGGGTGGGGCGGAAGCCCAACGAGTTCGCTCAATTCAGGGTCAGGAAAGGGCTGCGACGCGGGAAACATGATGATCCCCCTAACGTCAAACCCAGTGTAACGACGATCCGTGTAGGGGTGAGTTATCGAGATGTCAATGGAGACATCTCCGTTGGGCAATAGATGAAGATTGCTGGTCGTGAGGCAGTCGTAACATGGTCCCGCTTCGAGCAGCTTTGTGGCATTGAGATGTATGCCGTACTTTCCGGTGGCGCCGCGGTCCGGGATCAACCGAACATATGACGCGTCTCGTCCGATTTCGAGCTCATAGCTTCCCCAGTCCAAGAACCGACCTCCGGCCAGCGTGTTCGCTTCAGGTCGCACAGTTTGCATGGACTGGAGACTCGGGGATGCAGCTTGCTCCGTCATCGCACACGAGATGCATGCGAGCAACACTACACCTAAGGCACAACAAACATCTGCCCTCTTCATCGCTCACCTCCTCGTGCTGGTCGAGCCGCCCTTGAAGCCGTTATTCCCCGTCCGAGGCTTCTATCGCGATCTTGAAGATGTAGAAATCAGTGCCGAGACGTAACTCCGGCCACCAGACATGTTCCGGATCCATCATCTCCAGTCGAAAAACATAGAGGCAATCTGCCGGCAAGCATCCCGGGATATTCTCCCAGGGAAGAGCTGTGAATCCAGCGAAATAGTACTCGTCTGGCTCTCCTCCGGGATATGGTTCGAACTGTCCGCCCGGGTTCGAGATGCACCCTATGTCCAGCAGTGTGACGACCCATGACGAGAGGTCGCTGTTCCACGCCTTGATGCGGTAGTGAAGATGCTTCGCCGACTCCCACGAGATATCGTCCGGGTCTATCGGCTCATCTTGCGTGATAGTGAACTCGAAAGGTGTCGGCGAATTCGCTTCCGGAGGGAAATCGAGTGCCGGATCGCTGACGGGAACATTAGTGGCCGGCGCCCAGTGGGCGCAGATCGCATAGGACGCCTTTATGGGCCCCGATGCGGGAGGGCGTATGATGTAGGTGCGCGTAACAGTCTTGCCCACTTCGAACATGTGACGTGTCTCGTTGGAGTGAAACCGCCTGAACGGACTGATGACACTAAGGTTCTCTCCAGATGCGTACTTGCCGGCATAATACTTGAGGATCGGATAATCTCCTTCTTCAATCTGGTCCCAAACCCCCCACAGTTCCTCGACATCGGGCGACCAGATGGTTGTCCAGCCGTCCGGATTCATCAATTCCGCATCGCCCTTTTCACTGCTGGCTATCCTGATAACATAACCGCCATAGTTGTCATCCCATCCGGCTGCTTTTCGAAGCTCGACGTCGGGGAAGTTCTGACTCGCCGGAAACATGATTATCCCTCTCACGTCAAACCCGGTGTAACGTGCATCGCTGTAAGGATGAGTGATTGAGATGTCGATTGAAACATCACCGTTGGGCAGCAATTTCAGGTTACCAGTTGACAGGCAGTCATAACAGGGCCCTGCTTCGAGAAGCTTTGTAGCATTCAGATGAATTCCGTACTTGCCCGATGGATTTCGGGCTGGCTTCACTCTCACGCAGGTTGCATCGGACGCGATCTCGAGATCATAGGTTCCCCAGTCCAGATAGCAGCTGGCGATGGCCTGGGGAATTAACTCAGAGTCGGTGAGTTGAACCGTGGGAAGATTCGCAAGAACGGGGTCGGTTGAAACTGCGCACGACATACAGAAGGTCAGCACGAAGCTAAAGAGCAGACAAAACTGTGTGATTTTCATGGCTTGTCCTCCTCACCTAATAGATATTGCCCTGACTGAGGTACCCCATGAACTGCTCGCCGTCTTCCTTGTCGACCCAACCAACAGCGAAGCCCGACTCCTCGACGGCAGGCAGAGGTCTTCTCAAAGTAAGTGTCGAACCTGTGAAGGGGTTATCAAGGTTCCAACGGCCGTTAGAGTCCGGGACGTCAGTCGAGAACACAGGAGTGATACTGACACTCTCGGTCTCCCAGTCCACGGAGAAAGTGAATCGATGAGTGCGCACCGGCCAGGGATCCTCCCCCGCCGGGACATAATAGCTCAGGCCGAACCAGTGCTCATCCGGGTCCGACATCTGATAGCACGCCACATCAGGGCAGATGCTCGTTCCCGGAATCACTGTGGATCCGTCCAGATCAGGAGTTGCGGTCATCCAGACGGCGAACTCGTCGTAGTGCGGGGGCTCCGGGTACAAGACCCATCGACAATGGAACCAGGCTATCACAGCCTGATGTATCAACGAGGAATCCGGGGTGATGTCAATCTGCGGAAGAGCGTTGATCCGGCCTGGTGTATTCTGGGTGACCGGCTGAGCCGTGAGCGACGGATTGCCAGGGTTCCAAGGGTCCCAGCTATTGTACCAGACCTGCCAAGTATACAAATCATAGAGTTCCGACCAGGTCGCCGCAACCCTGGGTCGCAGGCTGAACTGATCCAACTGGATAAGCCCGGCATCGACTTTCGGCGCCGACTTTGCCCTCTCATCAGATCCCGACACCTGGTACGGTATGCCCCAGATCGGGGACCAGTGTCCAATCTTCGGATGACGAACCGCGTAGACTGTGTCCTGTGTCGGGTCATCAGGATCCCTTCGGTTGAACACGGCATACATGTCGCCGCTCATCGCATTCACGCAGAGGTCGGGCTGGAACTCGTCCAGATCGGTTACTGTTGGTTCGATGCGAACAATGGGAGACTCCCATGCGGTCGACCACAGAATACCATTTGGAGGGGAAACTCTGAAATATATCTGGTGATAGTATAAATCCCAATGCGGCGCTTCCGGCTTAGTGAGTTGTGCCCAGATTACCTCTATATTCAGGTACGGGGGCTCTCCTTCTTCGTGCGAGTATGTGACCTCAACGGCTGGATACCTGCATAGCGGTGTCTCGAAACCTGTAGACGGCTCAGGCGCACTGAAGGTGTCCCAGTACCGCCAGTCACCGTCCTCATCCAGCACGATGATGCTGATTTCGGACGGCGCTCCTGAGCTTGTGTGCCTGACAAATGCTGTCGCTAGTGTTGGAGCACCATTCAGCCCGGGATCAGAGACCGCAATATCGCCCGGCGTAATGCCGTTGAGTACCGGGTATACCCATGTGGAAGAAGCAGAGTCCATCTTACGAGCTTCCCCCCATTCCGTTCCCCCTGCGAATGCCTGTGCTGTCCTCTGCAAGTTTGCCGGATTATCGCCGCCGATAGGAGTCCCTCCCCTATTACATCCGCTCAAAATGATAAGTGCAAGGACTACTGCAAGTGTCAGGCATGCAGCCGCATACCTGCCCCCCCCCCCGGAAACTGAAGGTTGATTTGTGGAACATTGCGGTTTCTCCCTGCGTCTCTGTGGAGGGTCGTCGGAAAAAGAGGACGCACTCTTAACCGACCCGGCACCGATCTCATTTTACCATGCCCTGATAGAAACACGAAAGAAAACGATGGAAACTCTTCGACCAAAAAGTCTCAGTTGGGTTTGCCGAGAGCGAGGTCGACTCCCTCTTCCTTGAGCTTTTTCAGATCGACCGACACAACCTGGCTCACGCCGCCCTCGAGCATCGTTACTCCATAGAGCCTGTCCGCGCGCTCCATCGTGATCTTGTTGTGCGTAATCATGATGAACTGCCGGTCCTGGAACTCATGACCCAGGTAATCGAGGAACTTCTGCGTGTTCACATCGTCCAGCGCAGCCTCGACCTCGTCCAGCACAGTGAAGCTCGACGGTTTCACTTTCAGGATCGCAAACAGAAGCGCCAGCGCGATCAGAGATCTTTCGCCGCCCGAGAATTGCAGAAGGTCCAGCTCGCCTTTGCCCGGAAACCTGACTTTCACGTCGATCCCGCTCTCCAGCGGATCATCGGGATCGGTGAGCCTGAGCTCGGCGGTGCCGCCGGGAAACAGGCTCGCGAAAACCTCCGCGAACCTGTCGCGCGCATCGTTGAAAGTGGCGGTGAACGCTCTCTCGCTCTGCCTTTCCACCTCTTCAAGGGCCTTTCGAAGGTCCTCCTCGGCGCTGAGCATGTCCTCGCGCTCGTTTTTCAGCTCATCGAGACGCTGCCTTGCGAGCCTTTCCTCCTCGATCGCAAGCGGGTTGACCTCCCCAAGCTCCTGAAGGTCCGATTCGATAACACCGAGGCTCTCGGCAAGCTCTTTCTTCGATGGTATGTCTTTTCCCTGAAGCTCTCCCGACCTTATTCTTTCGGCGAACTCCGGAAAATCCGCAAGGCCCTTCTCAAGCGACACAAGTCCGCCTCTCATTTCCGCCAGGCGCACCTCCTGCAAGTGCACCGCGTTTTCTATGCCGGCGACCTTGTCGCGAGCCTCCTCCAGCGCCAGGTCGGTGCTCTCGACCGCCTGCCGCAACAATTCGATCCTCTCGCCCGCCTCTTTCTCCACGCGCTCGAGCTCGGGAAGTCTCTCCCCGAGCGACGTCCGTTTCTCCACAGCCGAGTCGTATTCCCTGGAAATCCCGCGAGCCTCGGCACGGACTCTGTCCAGGTTGGCTCTGCGCGCGGACATTTCCTCTCGCTCGGATTCGGTTTCCTTCTCGATCCGTGAAATCTCAAGACGGGCGCGTCCCGCCTCCTCTTTGTAGCTGGCCTCCTCGACTATCGCGCGCTGGACGCGGGAGCGGAGGTCCTCGATCTGCGCGCTCAGGCCGGGAAGCTCAGTCTCCAGTTGTTCCAGGGCCTGCTCCGCGCCGACCCTGGCCCTCTTCACGAACTCGGTTCCCCTTGATGCCAGCCCGGCGTTTTCCAGGCAGCCCTGTCGCTCGACATGGACCTCGCCGAGTCTCTTCTCGAGACCCACAAGGTCCCTCGCGGAGGATTCGAGCCGCTCCGACTTTTTCTGCCTCGAAAGAGAGTTCGTATGTAAATCTATTCTGATTGCATCAAGCACCGAGCCGACCGCGGCAAGCTCGCCCTCCAGTCCCGCGATCTCCCTGCTTTGCACATGGATCTCCGAGGCCAGCGCTGCCGACTTCCATCGCCGATCCGCCACCAGGCGATCGATCTCTTCAAGCCGCGCGCGACGGGTGAGAATCCCTTTCGCGCCCGAGGCCTCCGATCCTCCCGACACAAACGCAGGCGGCCTGAATACAGCGCCGGTCGACGTTATGAGCACCTTGCGAATGTTGCCTGAATGGACTTCCCCAAGATCATCCGTTTCCTCCGCGCCCTGCAGGAAAAGTGCGGGAATCACTGCAAGCTCGGGATCGATCGAGCACGACTCGATGAGTCCGCCGGCCTGACCGGTGCAAATGTCTGAGGGGACAAGCTCGCGGACCACGCAGGTGACAAGCCCGAGGCCGTCGCGACGCACGGTCTCGATGATGCGGAGGGCCTGTTCCAGCGTGTCCACGACGAGGAACTCTATGGAATCGCCCAGTGTGCGCTCGATCACTCGCTCGCGACCCTGCCTCACCTTGATGAGCTCGCCGAGAGTTCCCCTGAGCCCGGAAAATTCATCGCGGCGGTCCAGAACCGCCCTTACCCCCTCGCCATAGCCCTCTCTCGACGCCTCGAGCTCGGACAGAAGCTTCTTCTCGCTTTCCAGCGCGGCGATCTCGCCCGCTGTCTCGCGCCTCCGCTCGGCCAGGTTGTCGCGACGCGATCCGACAACCGCATGCTTTCCCTTCAACGCGTCAAGAAGTCTCTCATTTCCACGTTTGACGGATTGAAGCTCCTTGTGCCGGGAATCAAGCGCTGAGATTTCCGACACCAGCGACTCGATCTCCGCCTGGATCGCCGATATTTTTTCGCTGACTCCGGTCGCCTCCTGGAGAAGGGCCTCCGCGCGACGCGTGTGGAACTCGGCGTCTCTGGCGAAGAAGGAGCCCTCGCCCTGGAGACGCTCGACCCGCGTGGCAAGACGTTCGCGCTCGCGCTCGCAGGCGCGCATGTGACCCCATCGACGCGACAGGTGCAGCTCGTAGTCGAGTCGACGGTGCTGCGCATCGACACGCTCGACCTCGGCCCTCTGCACCACTTCCCCAAGGTCGGTCCGTCTGACCGACAGCTTGTCAAGCCTGCGCTCGCGCTCGGACAATTCCTCTTCCAGCGTGCCGATCAGAGTCGCCAGATGCCGGTTAGCCTCAGTGAGCCTTCGCTCCTCGGCCCTTGCCCCATCCAGCTCCCTGCGACCCTCCTCGCACTCCGCCAGTGTCACGGCACTCTCTTCACGCGCGTTCTCCAGATCCTGCTTCGCCGACGCAAGCTCTTCGACAATTTCGTCCCTGTGTTTCTTCGAATTATCGAGTTCAGAACTCAGGTCCTCGAGACGCCGCACGTGACGCTCCAGATTCCTGGAGGCGAGAAGGTATTCCTGTGCGGCGAGCTGCGCCCTGATCTCACGGGAGGAGGATGAAAGTTCGGCGTGACGCCTGGCCGCTTCAGCCTGCACCGCGAGGACCTCGACCCTCGCACCGATCTCGCCGATGAGGTCCTTCAGACGCTCGTGATTGCGGGCGCACTCCTCGAGCCTTCCCAGTATCTTGCGTTTGTTGGCCTTGAAACCGCTTATCCGAGCCAGGTCCTCGAAAACCAGGCGACGGTCGGTCGGCACGAGCGACAGGAAACCCTCGATCTCCCCCTGCCCCACAACCGACAGGCTTCCCAGCCCGAATCCCTTCGCAGACATGAGAGCGCGAACATCCTTCAGCCGCGCCGTTTTCCCGTTGATCGTGTAGATGCTCTCGCCCGAACGGTAATAGCGCCGCTCGATCTCCCATGTCGCAGGCTCGTCGGCATTTTCAGGCTTCGAGTTATCGATCTTGATTGCGATCGAGGCGAACCCCGCCTCCTCGTCGCCGTTAAGGTCCACGGGGCGATATATGGCCTCCAGGCCGGTCGTGGCTCGTACCGAGCGCGGCGACTGGTCTCCCAGCACCCACTTGACCGCGTCCACAACGTTCGATTTGCCGCTTCCGTTCGGACCGACTATCGCCGTGAACAGGCCGTCGAATCGCAGGCTCGTCCTGTCCCGAAACGATTTAAAACCTTCCAGGGTCACTTCTTTCAGGAGTGGTTCCACGCTCTACCCTCTCTGTGACAGTTATTGTCGCCCAGATCAGCGCTTCTATTGTAACCATAGACGCCGCGGATTCAAGGACATTGTGTCAGATCGGCTTCGTCCGGCGCCTCTTTTTCGTCTTCTCGACTTCCCGCTCGTATGCCTCTCTCGCAGCTTCCTGCTCCGCCCGCTTCTTGCTCTGACCCTTCCCGGTGCCCAGAAGCCTCCCGTGATATCGCACCTCCACCGTGAAAATCTTGTTGTGATCCGGCCCGACCTCTCTCACCACCTCGTATTCCGGCGTCTCCTTGCACTTCTGCTGCCAGTGCTCCTGGAGCCTCGACTTGTAATCCAGGGGCCCCTGCAATTCCTGAAGACCCAGGCATTCCTTTCTCAGATGCTTCAGCACGAAGCTCCTTGCCATGCGATAGCCCCGGTCGGCGAAAATCGCGCCGACCAGAGCCTCGAACGAATCCGCCAGAATCGAGAACTCCGCCTGCTCTCCGCCCCGCACCCTCACCGTGTCGGCTCTCATATATTTGTCCAGACCGAGCTCGAGCGCCTTCGCGCCAAGGCTCTCGCGGCTGACCACGGTCGCGCGAATCCTTGAAAGCGCACCCTCTTCCTTGTCTGGAAATCTCCCGAACAAAAAATCGCTGACGACGAAACCGATCACACTGTCGCCAAGGAATTCGAGCCTCTCATAGCTGTCGGACGGCGTCTTCGCAGCGGAACTGTGCGTCATCGCCCGCCGATAGATCGATTGGTCCTTGGGTTCGATTCCCAGCTTGTTGAGAAATCGCAGAAGTCTCGGCATAGGACTCCGTCAGCCCCCCTGGAAAAGACGATATGTGCACGACCGTGAGATTATAGTACCATCCCGCCCTCCAGGAAACCCCGCACCCGTAGGGGCACGGCATGCCGTGCCCCTACAGGAGTTCCCGTACACGCATGGAGGCACGGCATGCCGTGCCTAGTATCCTTCCTCGGTCCGTCTCGGAAACGGATGTCTGCCTGCGACATCGAAAAGCCGCCCGAGCGAATACTGGAGGAGAATTCCCAGCGCAACTACCATCGCTGCGATGGGAAAAGGCACAAGCAGAGCCGTCAAACCGTGACTGGGAGGCACTACGAGAAGTCCGACATACCTGAAGACGGCCCAGATGGCTCCGACAATCCCAAGTCCCCACACGAAAAGGAGCGTCGTCGAGACCGCTCGATTCGCGATGTGCCACGATATCCCGGCGGCGACGGCTAGTCCCGCAAAATGGACGGAGTGCGCGAGAACGATGGTCGCGCCTACGGTCTGGGGCGGCTGAAGAAACAACAGCCCGACCAGAAGGGCATATGCTGATACCGGAATGAAGGGAACGAGCCTGTGCGCGAGGAGAACGCCGAATGTCCCGGTAACCAGCGTCGGCCCAGATATCGGCGTGATGATCACCGACTCCCACGCAGTGCGCTCGCGATGCATGCGCACAAGGCGGACATAGGCGTCCACCGGCGACAAAAGTGAGACTGCGAAAATCAGCACAAGGCAGGTCGTGTATAGCTGAAGAGCGTGACCGCTGGTAATCAGATAAATCAGACCCGCGATTACAAACGGTCCGAAGGGGAACACCGCGAATGTCGCAAACAGCACCGCGACAGCCACGACGTTGGACTTGAAACCCCCGGACGGCTCGAAATCGCCGGCAAGAAATCCCCTGAATCGCGCGGTATGTCTCTGGTAGATCGGGTTGTCCTTTATCGCTTTCGGGAAGGTATTCAATATCGACAGAGCCGTTCCCCTTCCCCAAAACCAGACCCCCACGAGGAAATAGAAAAGGTAATCGGTGAATGTCGGTCTGTACAGCGTGCGGCTCGGGGGAACAAAATACTCGCCCGGCGGTCTGGCCTTGTCGGGCCGGACATATTCCCGCCCGTACCACGATTCGGCCACGCGCTGCCGGCGCTCGTCCGCTATGTCCAGAACCATGCGATTCCACGCAATCTGTCCCGACCGCATCCGGTCGATGTCTTCCATCCCCTTCCTCACGAGCCACGCCATGGTCAGAACGAAAACCGCTCCCGCCATCACCCACGTAGGAATTTCCGGATACGGCACCGATCCCGGCAGCATGCGAACGATCAGGTTGCCCGGATAGACGCGTTGAGCGAACCCCAGCCATGCGTTGAGAATGGCGACCGCAACTGCCACAAATCCGTTGGCCACAGATCCGATCGGATAAAGGAACAACCAGAATAATCCCGCTTCCCATCTTCTCGAAAACGCGCTCAGGGCGAAGGCACTGGCAAAGTAGACCAGCAGGCCGATGCAGAAAAGTCCCAGGAAGGCATGCGCATTCGGCATCCACACCAGAAAAATGACCGTCATGGGCGGGACAAGGGCCGCCAGCGCAGGCAGACCCACCGTGAACAGCAGGATGAATTTCGCCCAGAAGAGGGACCGCGATGTCATCGGGGTCGCAAGGAGAATCGAATTCGCACGCCATTGGTCAGTGAAGAAGAGGTCGCTTGCGCCCGCGACAAGAAACGGAATCAGAAAGCAGGCAAGGTAAACGAAGCCCGCGACAGTGAAATATATGTTGATGGGCTGAACGTCCCCAACCCATAGCGACCACTTCGATCCGGGAGCGATCCATGTGGAAACGAGCGACAGAACAAGCGGCAGAAACGCGACCAGCGTGGCGATGAAAGCCACTCGTCCGAGGATCGCGGGTTTCTCCGCCGAACGCCTCAGACCCAGCAGGAAGAACGGGTGCAGCCCGACCTTCTCCTGCCCCGCCTGCGACCTCATGGGAATCCGATCTCACCTCCGGTAAGGCGCGTGAAGAATCCCGGAAGGGTTTCTCCACAGGGACCCAGGACGGTCTCGTCGCAGATAGGAGTCAGGGGAGTGGGCTCAATGTTCATCTCGACGATGTACGCTCCGGACATTCTCGCGACATGCGTGAATCCCGCGGCCGGATACACAATGCCGCTCGTGCCGACGACAATGAAGAGGTCGGTCTGTTTCGTGCGACGATCGGCCTCCGAGATGACATGTGAATCGAGCATCTCCTCGAAGAAGACGACATTGGGCCTCATGACCGAGCCGCACAGACCGCACACAAGGGGAATGTCCTTTAGCGGCACGTCATGATTTTCAAACGGACGGCTTACGCACGCCGGATTCGTGCACCTGATCTCCCACAGCGTCCCGTGCAGTTCGATCACCCTGGAGCTTCCCGCGGCCTGATGGAGGCGGTCGATGTTCTGGGTGATAACGACCATATCGTAGCCGGCCTGCTCCATTCTCGCGATGGCCCGGTGCGCCGGATTCGGCTGCGATTGCGCCATGTTCTGACGTCGCTCGTCGTAGAAACGCCAGCCGCGGACCGGGTCGGCCATGAACCCGCGAGGTGTCGCGAGCTTCACCAGGCTTTCGTCATCCCAAAGACCGCCGGGACCCCTGAACGTCGGCACCCCGCTCTCCGCAGATATCCCGGCCCCGCTGAGAACCGTGATCTTCGTCCCCTTCCCCAGTTTGAAGCTGTGCTTACCCTTCACCCACGGTTCCTCCTCGCTCATAAGGTCTTCCATACCCCATACGCTCATTAGTTTACCCCTTTACCATTTTTCGACGCTTGTTTGCGCGCTCGATATCGTCCCGGCTCCTAAAACCTCGTCGGCATCATAGAAGACCGCCACCTGGCCGGGCGTGATCGCTCGAACCGGCGCTGACAGTCTCACAGCCCCTTTCCCGTCGACGGTCAGTTGAACTCGCCCCGTCACCGGCCTGGTTCGATACCTCACCTGCACCTCGACATCCCCCTTCAATCGTGGATTGTCTCGCTCCGTCGACACAAGCGAGACACCCTCGACCATGAAGTCGGTCGAATAGAGATCGTCCTCGGACCCGACGATCACGAGGTTCTTGTCGGGATCGATGCCGACGACATACATCCGCTGGGGCATACCTCCCGGAACTCCCTTTCGCTGACCGATCGTGAAACCGCCGATCCCATCATGCCTGCCGATGACCGTCCCGTCGGTCGTCACAATGTCGCCGGGCTCCACGCGGAAATCCGCTTCCGATATTGCCGCGAGAAAACACAGGTCCTGCGATTCCGGACGGTCGGCGACCTTGAGGCCGATCCTCGCAGCTTCCTCTTTCACGGAACTCTTCTTATGCGAGCCCAGCGGGAACAGAATCCTCGCCAGGTCCCTTTCGGTGAGAAATGAAAGAAAATAGCTCTGATCCTTCTCGGGGTCGACGCCTCGCTGGAGATGCAGGCCGGACGAGTCCTCGACTATGCGCGCGTAATGGCCGGTCGCGACATGCGTGCATCCGAGCTCGTCGGCGCGCTGGAAGAGGGCGTCGAATTTCATGTACCTGTTGCAGAGAACGCACGGGTTCGGCGTTCTGCCGCGCGCGTATTCTCTTTTTGTCGGCCCGATGACCTTCTCTTCGAACTGGTCGACGAGATTGAGCATGTAGTGGGGAATTCCGATGGCCGCCGCCACCCCGGCCGCGTCAGGCGAGCAAGGTCCCGGCACCAGACGCATCGTGACTCCGACAACGTCGAATCCCGCGCGCGCCAATCGGTAAGCGCTCACGCTTGAGTCGACCCCGCCGCTCATGGCGACAAGGACTCGGGTACCCTCAGGGAGGTCTCGCGCGAAATCCGCAGTCATTCCGGCGTGATTATACCCCACCGGCCCGTCGCTGAAATACGAAACCCTACCGGTGAAAACACGAACAGCGCAAAAAAAAAGCCCCGCTAGTGGGGGCTTCGCATTCTGTGGGATCGAAACCGAGGTGATTGTCATTCCGCAAGGTATTCGTCGAACTTCGCCTTCATCGACGCCTTCGACTTGACCCCGACGATCATCTCGCCGACCTCCCCGTTCCTGAACAGGATCAGGGTCGGGATGCTCATGATGTTGAAACGGCTGGCGATGTCCTGGTTCTCGTCTATGTTGAGTTTGTAGAACCTGATCTTGCCCTGATACTCGCCGTCCAGCTCCTCGATCACGGGCGAGATCATCCGGCACGGACCGCACCACGGCGCCCAGAAATCCACCACGACCGGGGTCGCCTTGGATTCCCCAATCACGGTCTTTTCGAAATCAGCCGATGATACTTCATTGATACCCATTTTCTTTCGAGCCTCCTAAAGCCCTGTAGTCGCCCGCGCACAGGCGGGCAAATCTTGAAGGCCATGTGTGGCCGCTGATTATCAAAAGGCCCGACTGTAGGCGAGTAAGTTTGGACTCTGTCCAAACAAGGTGGGATCCTGACCGACTCACGCGTCGGGGCCCTAAGGCCTCACCCGAATCAGGATTCCACCTGACCCCGCAGGGCCGTTTACAAGGGTGGCCTTCGACACATCGGGCGCTAACAGGTTCCCATAATTAAGATGTTAGAGTCAAACGCAATATTCGCCGGAACAGCCGGGTAAACCCATGATAACATGCACATCCCGTTTCCGCAAATCCCCGGACCCGCCAACCTGGAAATGTTTTGACAATAGGGGCGGGTGCCCTCCACAAGCGGAGTCTTAGGAGCTTGTGGAGGTCTCATAACGAAGAAGAGACAGTTGGACACCTCCACAAACTCGCGGACTCGTTTGTGGAGGGCACCGTCTGCTCCCCACTGACAGACGATGCATGGTATGATATGTGACAATGAAAGGCATTCCGCTCTTGCCCAGGGCCGGCATCACAAGGAGGAAGGAACGAATGAGAACCAGACTCATCGCGGCAGCTTTGATGCTCGCTGTTCCATTGCTGCTCGCTTGCCCATCCTGCACAGGTGCCCCGCAATCGCAGCAGAAGCAGCTATTGCTTCCAGTCTGCGTGGATGACAAATGGGGCTACATGGACAATACATGCACGCTTGTCGTAAACCCGCAATTCGATTTGGCCAGTCACTTCTCCGAGGGTCTCGCGGCCGTTAGGATCGGGGATTCGAATACAGGCAAGTGGGGCTATATCGATGAAACAGGCGAGTTTATCATAAGCCCGCAATTCGATGACGCGCAAGAGTTCTTCGAGGGTCTTGCGTTCGTTTGGATCGGGGATTTTCCGGAAGGCAAGAGAGCCCAGATCGACAAGACGGGCAAGATCGACAGGGGTTGGTGACGGGCAAGATGCTTTCACCCCCGGCTTCACTTTTCAATTCATGCTCTGACCCGGCTGCGGCTTCGCCTTCCTCACCTTCTCGATGTTCTTGGCGAGCGACTGGCTTAAAGCCACCATCCCCTGTGGCGTGAGCGCGATCTGTGTGTGCACAATGAATTCGCCCGTCTCCGGCTGGAACACGCCGAACTTCACCAGCCCGTGCGTCGGGCTCAGCGTGAAGCCGAACATGTCGGCGAACTTCACCTCCTGCGCGCTCTGCGACATGATGACCTTGATCTGACGCGGCTTCGCGCCGGGCGGCAGACCCGCGATGCCATCGTGCTCGTGACCGTCGCCCTTCTCGTCGCCGTCGTCCGGCGCATCCGGCTCGTCCGGTACCTTCGGCTCATCCGGTGGAATGCTCATCGCCTTCTCCCTTCCGCGGTGCGTGATTGGATTCCCATCTCAACATCAGATTCTAACCAGTTGCGCTCAAAACGCAAGCGCCGCTCCCCTGAACATGAGTTTCTGAGTCGCGAAAAAAATGGTGGCCCGGTTTCCCGGGCCACCTTCGGGCGGGGCTAATTTAATGGTGGGGCTAACTGGAATCGAACCAGTGACCTCATCCTTATCAGGGATGCGCTCTAACCTGCTGAGCTATAGCCCCGTAGGCCGGATGAATTTACCACAGGGTACGGGCGGTGTCAACGCGGTCATACCTCACCCCCCTGTCCCCTCTCTGCACCTCACCCCCCTTACCCCCCTCCCCACAATTGTCATGCCTCACCCCCCTGTCCCCCCTCTCCACAATTGTCATACCTC
>Ga0315294_10001456_pt1 | contig 25758 bp, 17 predicted proteins | sample YL17G13_40_MG_FD_203626 | JGI IMG/M metagenome (GOLD analysis project Ga0315294, IMG submission 203626) | Sediment microbial communities from Yellowstone Lake, YNP, Wyoming, USA - YL17G13_40 | ecosystem: Environmental > Aquatic > Freshwater > Lake > Sediment | place: USA: Wyoming | collected... | reverse complement strand
AACCAGGCGGTCCTCGGCCAGGCGGCTGCGCTCATCAAATCCCAGGCAGGCGCCGTGCCCGCCAACCAATGGCCGGAGCTCATTGCCCGGATCATGAATCATCCTGAGGCATTTCCGGCGGCGCTCATCGCCGGCCTGGGCCAACTGCTGGGGCCGGACTGGGGTTCGAAGCTGAGCCTCCTGAGCTACCACGGCACCGTGGACCCCGAGCGCATCCTGCCGGGCGTCCTGATGCTCAATGTCCCCGTCGGGCTGCGGGGCCTGATCCTTGTGGCGCTGCTGGCCGCAGCCATGTCCACGTTCAACGCCATCATCAACGCCTCAACAGGATTTTTGACGCGCGACCTCTACCAGGGCTATATCCGCCCCCGCGCGAAAAACAAAGAACTCATCTCCGTGAGTTATCTGTTCGGAGCCCTACTGATGGCTGCGGGATTCGTCATGGCCTACTCGACCAAGAATATCAACGACATCTGGGGATGGCTGACCATGGGCTTGGTCGGAGGAATCATGATCCCCACAGTCCTCCGCCTTTACTGGTGGCGTTTCAACGGCGGAGGCTTCGCCCTGGGAACCCTCGCCGGGCTGGCTACGGCTCTCCTCCAGCGGTTTCTTATTCCGCAAATGCCGGAATGGCAGCAATTCATCTACATGATGGTGGCCGGGTTGGCCGGCAGCATCGCCGCAACCTATCTCACTCCTCCGACGGAACGGGGCGTCCTCGAAAATTTTTATCGCACGACCAAGCCGTTCGGCTTGTGGGGGCCGCTGCGCCAAACTGTTTCTTCGGAAGAAGCCGCGGCCATGTCCCGCGAACACCGCTACGATCTCATCTCCGTGCCGTTCGCCCTGGCCTGGCAGATCACGATGCTGATGCTTCCCATGCTACTGATTATAAAACAATTCCGCGCCGCGGCGGTCACCGGAGCGATCCTTGCGGCCGCGCTCGTCGGGCTCTATTTTTTCTGGTACAAGAAGCTCCCCCCCGCATAATAAATTGTGCCCGGCAAATCTTAATAGCCCTTGGCCAGGCCTCGTCCCCGGGGATCCGATCCGCCCCAGAATCGCACCGGCCTGCCGTCTTTTCCATATTCGATGGTCAGGCCGTGGGCGTTTGTCAAACCCCCGCCGCTGATCACATTGACGATATGACTACGCGCCTCAAGCCCTTCGATCACTTCCCTTCCGACTTTCTCTTCCACCGCGATCTTATCCGGCTCGATAAAACTGACCCTGGGGGCAGCCATCGCCTCCTGTATGTTCATCCCGAAATCAATGAGGCACATCACCATCTGCGGAACGGTCTGGCCGATCGTGTGTCCTCCCGGCGTCCCCAGGGCAGCCCACGGCTTTCCCTCCCGGAAAATAATCGTCGGGCAGTCGCCGGAAAGCTTGTGCCGCCCCGCATGAGCGTCCATCGGGTTGCCCTTGGGCTCGAACGTGCAGTAGGCCAGGGAATTGTTCAGCCAGATCCCCGTCCCCGGCGGCATGATGCGGCTGCCGAAGACATTTCCCAGGGTTTGTGTGGCGCTGACGATATTTCCCTGCGAGTCCGCCACGACAAAATGCGTCGTGTGCGATAATTCCCTTTCGTCGCCTTTCGGGTACTCAAACGGCGTGGCCTTCTTCATATCGATCCGGCCCACCGCCTCTTTCCAGTATTCCGCCGACAGCAGTTTGTCGAGCGGCGGCGGATTCACTCCTGGGTCGCCGGCATAGCTAAGCCGGCCCCAAAAGGCATGCTTAGTGACTTCACAAAAGCGGTGGAGCATCTCGAGGCTGTTGTGCCCCATGGCCTTGACATCGAACACGCTCATCATGCCCAGCCGGATCAGCGAGGGAAACGCCGTGGCAGGAGGCGAAGCGGTATACACTTCGCAATCCCGGTAACGGATATGAATGGGCGCCCACCATTCGGCCCTGTCATTGACGAGGTCGGCCATGGCCAGAAATCCGCCTGCCTTCCGCATCTCATCGTCGATCGCTTTCCCCAGCTCGCCGCCGTAGAAAACGTCCACTCCCTCCTCGCAGATTAGGCGCAGCGAGTTGGCCAGGTCTTTCTGGAAAAGCCGATCGCCGGCCGCGAAGGCCTGACCACTGACGCCATAAATGAGCTTGGCCTGGGGAGGGAAATCTTGGTAGGCGGACCGGATCGTCCTGGAGGTTCTGTCATCGAGGATAAATCCCTCGGAGGCCGCCTTGATGGCCGGCCCGAAGAGCTCGCGCCATTTCAATACGCCGTAGCTTTTCGACATGGCTTCCCAAGCATGGACATTCCCCGGCGTGGAAACGGCCTTTGCGCCGGTCCTGTTTTCGCGATAGCCGGGGGTTGGGGCGCGAAACGCGTCGGAGTTGACGCCTGCGGGGATCCTTCCGCTGCTGTTGAGAAAGCGGACCCCGCCCTTCTTGGCGTCAAAGATCAAGATGGTCCCGTAGCCGCCCATCCCCGACATCATCGGTTCGACGACGTTCAGCACGGCCGCCACGGCCACCGCCGCATCAAAAGCGTTCCCTCCTTTTTTCAGGATCTCCAGGCCGGCCTCCGTGGCGATGGGATGGCCCGAGCTGACCATGCCGCTCGTTCCGGCGGCGGGCTTCGGGCCGGCCGGCCTTTCGCTTTTCTGCGATACAGCATAAGAGGATGAAATCAATCCCGCTATAAGGATCCAAGAACCTGCCGCGAAACAAAACTGTCTGATGAACGCCTTCATACCGGACTCCTTTCTGATATCCTCTATACTAGCCTGCCGGCGCACTTTCTTCAATGAATCAGGCATAGAATATCGATGAATTTATCACTTGCCGAGAGCTGGAAAGGACGGCTCCACACAGAAATAATAGACGCCTTGAATGAAAGCACCGCTAAAAAGGCCCTAACCAAGGCCTCCTCTCTAGGTCTTTCGTTCAAGGACCTTAAAGAAGGAGTCGAATGGGCAAGAAAAAAAGTAGCCGATCACCCCATTTTGATTAATCTAGAAACGGCGGCTTTATAGACATCTTCATCGCGTCTGAAACCGACCAAAATGATATAAACCAGAACTTGTTCTTCCAAGATCTCATAAATCACTCGATACTCCCCGACCCTCAGCTTCCAATATTTTTTCAACTCTCCCCGCAGAGGCTGGCCGAATTTCTTCGGCTCGGTCGCCAGCTTCTTCCTTATGGTCGTTAGGATTCTTTTCTGATCAGCGAGATCGATTTTCTTGAAATCTTTTTCTAAAACAAGATCATCAATGACAACTCGAACCATCACCTAACCCCTAATTTCTTCTCCGCTTCTTGGAGAGAAATGACTTTTTTGTCCCGCCGGAGCGCTCTCTCTTTCGCCAAGCTGCCCAAAACATAATCTTCAAGGGCGTCGACAAGCTCTTCCATTTTCTTGAACTCTTGATAGTCCAGAATAACGCCGACAGGCTTGTTTCTTTTTGTCAGGACGACCCTGTTTTTCTTGATTTCCTCAAGAACCTCTTTCATCACCTTCCTCAACTCCGCGACGCCCACGATCGTGGTTTTCTCTTCGACCGTAATCATGGTCCTCTCCTAATTGTATATTTTATTAGATACTTTAATTGTACATATTAAATATACAATTAAGACGTGCTTTTGTCAACAAATAAGGCTTCGCGGTCCTCTCGGCCATTGATTCGGCATAGAAAATGACGTTTTTCTTGAAGCTAATTCTCATGGGGCGGCCACGCTGCTTTAACAATGTGTTAGAATGGCGGAATGAGAAAAATCGCCAGTCTGTTTTTATTTTGCTTGATCGCGGCCGCCCAGGCGGGACAATCGTCCAACGCCGCATCCTCCGCCGCCCAAACTCCTCGCCTCGCCCTTCCCGCTCCCGAGCAGGCCGCCTGGCATGACCTCGAGCTCGGCATGTTCATCCATTTCGCCCCCAACACCTGGCAGGACCAGGAGTACGACGATCTCTCGACACCGCCCCAAAAAATCAACCCCGCCCAACTCGATACCGACCAATGGGTACGCGTCGCCGAATCTATGGGCGCCAAGTACATCATTTTCGTGGCTAAGCACGTCGGCGGCTTCTGCTGGTGGCAGACGGAAACCACCGATTACAGCGTCAAGAGCATTCCCTGGCGCGACGGCAAGGCCGACGTCATGGCCATGCTCGCCGAATCCTGCCGCCGCCGCGGCATGCAGTTGGGCATCTACATCAGCCCCTCCGATCGCAAGCACGGCGCGGACGTCGGAGGCCGATGCAAGACGCCGGCCGAACAAACCCGCTATAACGCCATCTATCGGCGGCAGCTCGCGGAACTCCTCAGCCGCTACGGCGAACTGATCGAGGTTTGGTTCGACGGAAGCTGCATCATCGATGTCGGCGATCTTTTGAAAAAATATGTCCCGAAGGCCATGATCTTCCAGGGACCGCAGGCCACGATCCGCTGGGTGGGGAACGAGGACGGCGTCGCGCCCTATCCCGCCTGGAATTCCCTGCCGCTCGCCGCGGCAAAATCAGGCGTGGCTACGGCCGCCGAAAGCCGGCCCGACGGCGATGCCTGGATGCCTCTCGAATGCGACGCCCGCTTCCGCAACACCTGGTTCTGGAACACCAAGAACGCGAATACGCTGAAAAGCGTGGACCAGCTTATGGACATGTACTACAAATCAGTCGGCCGTGGCGCCGTCCTACTCCTCAATCACACGCCCGACCCGACCGGGCTCATCCCCGAAGCCGACGCGAAAAGGGCGGCCGAATTCGGCGCCGAACTGCAGAGGCGTTTCGGAAAAAGCATCGCCGAGACATCCGGCCGGGGAGAGACGATTGAGCTCGATCTGGGGAAAGCTCAGACCGTCGACCACATCATGACGATGGAAGATGTCCACCAAGGAGAGCGCGTCCGCGCCTACACGATCGAAGCCCTCGTGGACGGCGGCTGGCGCGAAATCGGCAAAGGCACGGCCGTCGGACATAAAAAGATCGACCGCTTCAATCCCGTTAAAACATCGAAAATCTGGTTCCGGACGCTGAGCTCTGCGGGCGCTCCGATCATCCGCAAGCTCGCCGCCTATGGCCCGGCAAAATAATTCATTATCTATAAGGTCCTTTCCTATGTTTTACAAGCAAAACTTTGATCCGGTTTTCGGCTTTTTCGATTGCACAAATAATCCGCTCGTCACCTTAGCGATCGCGGGATAGCCCTTTGAACATTCCTTTTGCCAATCAATTTAACTGATCTCAATAAACCGGGCGGAGAAATCCAGGGCGGATTCTCGGTCTATACTCTGAACCCCCGGCGTCTGCCCGTCGAGGCCATGCCGTCGGCCTTCTCAGCTTCTGTGATGCGGAAAAACGCCATGTGGACGACTCTTTCATTGACGGCGAGCGCAGACCCGACCATTTCTTTTCCGCTACAATCGGAAAATTCCGCCATCATGAAGAAGCTAAATATAATACTTGATACTTGCAATCATTTTATATAACAATTAATGTATAATGAAATCAAAAGCATTCTTAGATTCGAGGTCTTGAAAACATGGATATCCAAAAAATCAGGTTTCTCAGGGAAAAATTGCGGGTGCTGGAACGGCAGATGAATGACCCTTTCGGCGACGATGCCGGCTGCTGCGGGCTGACCCTCGCCCAATGTCATACTCTCCTTGAGGTCGGCTACAAAGGAGAGGTTTCGCTCGTCGACTTGGCCTCGAGCTTCGGGCTCGACACGAGTACGCTCAGTCGTATGATCCAGAGTCTTGTTGTTCTTGGCCTTGTCAGCCGGCTGACCAATGAGAAGGACCGTCGTTACGTGGCCATCTCGCTCACTGAGCAAGGGAAAAAACTGTTTGACGAGATCGAGGCCAGGTTCAACACCTACTTCTTTCAAGTCGTGGAGCTCATTCCCTTAGAAAAGCAGGATCCCGTGATTGAATGTATAGGGCTTTTCTCTGATGCCGTCAGAAAACACAACGAATCCTCAAGTTGCCGCGAGGTTGATAGAAATTCAAGCGAAAAGGAAACTTCCGTTAGATAGGAGTTTTTGTCATGGCGAATCCAAATGCGGATCAAAAAAAGGACTTCGAGAAAGAAGAGCAGAGAGCCACTCAGCCTTCGTGCGAAAGCAGCCCGGAGTGTTGTGGCTGGACTTCGGGCAAAGGCGAAGAGGAGAAGTATCACGAAGAATCCGAGCATTGGATCGAACGCGGGGCCGAAACTCCCGCCGGCTCGATTCCTGTCGTCCGGACAAAGCTCGGACGACAGAACATCATGGGCAAGGTCAAAGTCCGTTTCGGGATCGGGCGGATGAGCTATAAAATAAAGCCTGGCCTTTATACTGTCGGAAACGCAGGTCCGGCCTCGCCCGTCCTCGTTTCTGCAAATTATAAGCTTAGCTTTGACACCCTCCGCAGCAAGCTCGCCGGCCTTAATGCCTGGATCCTGGTCCTGGATACTAAAGGGATCAATGTCTGGTGCGCTGCCGGAAAAGGGACGTTCGGGACCGAGGAACTGGTGCATCGGATCGAAGACTCTGGACTCAGCCAGGTCATCACCCATCGAACCCTCATTCTCCCCCAGCTTGGAGCCCCGGGCGTCGCCGCCCACGAGGTCACCAGGCGAACTCGTTTCAAAGTCATCTATGGGCCCGTGAGGGCAGCCGACATCAAAAATTTTCTAGCTGCCGGTATGAAAGCGACACCCGAGATGCGTCGTGTGAAATTTGGACTCAAGGATCGATTCGTGCTTACGGCCTTGGAACTGACCAATCCATTTAAATATCTCGTCGTGGCCACGGCGGTCTTCTGGATCATCAGCCTTTTAGGGCTGCACTTATTTTCCTGGAAAGGGTGGTATCCCTATTTGGGAGCGATCCTTATCGGCGGCTTTTTTGTCCCAGTCCTTCTTCCCTGGATTCCGGGACGGCCCTTCGCCTGGAAGGGGTGGCTGCTGGGGATGATGTGGGCGGCGTTTGTCGACATCTATCAGGGATTAATCCCGCTTACACCGGCGTCCTGGCAGCCGGCGTTGGTCAATTTTCTGCTCCTCCCGGCTATCTCGGCTTTCTTGGCCATGGGCTTCACCGGATCATCCACCTATACATCGCTCTCAGGCGTCCTCAAGGAGATGAGATATGCCGTGCCGGCGATCCTCGCCTCGGCTTCTATCGGGATTGTCTTCTTGACCATTGTTTTGATTCGGGCGCTGTAAGGAGAAAAAGATGAGAGAACACCGCCATCTCCGTAACGTCGCGACGCTTGCCTATAACCCCGATCTGTGCACGGGATGCGGGATGTGCGGCGAGGTTTGTCCTCACGCCGTCTTTTCCATCGAGGACAAAAAGGCTCGAGTCGGAGACCGTGACCTGTGTATGGAGTGCGGCGCCTGCGCGAAGAATTGTCCTTTCGCTGCTATCTCAGTCCGGCCAGGCGTAGGCTGCGCCTGGGCGATCTTAATATCGGAGATCAAGGGAAGGGAAGTCCCTGCCTGCGGCTGACCGAAGTAAGGTCTGCGGGCTCTCGGGCTACACCCTGAAGCGTCGACGGTGGCTCGTCGAGGCCATGCCGCCGGCCTTCTCGGCCTCCGTGATGCGGAAAAACGCCATATGGATCACTTCATCATCGACGGCGAGCGCAGATCCGACTATCTCTTTTCCGCTGAACCGGTAATCATAGCCCTTGCCGACGGATTCGTATCGTTTCTCTTCGCAGGCCGAGGCTTCATCAATGAAAGCGCGGGCTTTTTCTTTGGCGGGTGCCGGTGGCTCGGCCCCCGAAGCCGCTTCGCTTCCTCCGGCTTCCTTGGCCGCTTCTTTTTTCTGCTCCTCAACCAATGCTTCCATGGCATAGCTTTTAACCAATTTCGGGAACAGCCCGCTGAAGGCCTGCGGCCGCGAGATAAAGTCAAAGCCGACGACCTCGCCCCCGATAAATACGATCAGCCCTCTCTGTTGAGGCAGACAAACAAAAGCGTTCAAGTACGCGTCAAGCTCGACTTTTTTGGCTTCATAGACATCCTTCATGGCGCCGGTGCGCGATTCCACCCTGGTCTCCGCAGCCATTCGATGGATTCCGCTCCAGACCGTTCCCTGGTCCGACCGGAACTCGCGGGACGATTCGAGCGATGTCGCCACATCCCGGCTCTTCATGCTCCTCAGCTTCGGCGACAGGACCGTATCCGAATCGCGAAACTCGCGGGCCACATACGACCATCTCCCCTGCTCCGTGCAGCTCACCGGAATGACGACTTCGGATTTTTCCTTGACCAGGATCGTCGTGTTGAGGACACGGTTCTGCTTGGCGCCGGACAGCTCTTCTCCGTCTAGCAGGAGCACCGGGATCTCGGCTTTATTGGTCACCTTGAGATTGGGCACCGAGCCGCCCTCGCTCACCTCTGTGACGACGAAGACCGTTTTCTCGAGGGCTTCCTTGAGCGTCCAATAGTCCGGTCCGCCATTGACCGAAATCGATAGCGGAAACACGGCCATGTTTTTATGCTGCTGGAGATCGCCGACCTCAAATTTTGAAAGATGGTTGCCGATAACCGGGTCCATGCGCCCCCTCCTTCATAATATTGCAGAATCTATAGGTTGGTTGTTATATCTAGAAAGAATTCGCTAGCTTCTTTCAAATCGGCCATAATTTCTTCTAGAACTATTCTCCTTTCCTTATTATAATAACAAAAGCTCGGATATTATCCAAATTGAAAAAGAAAATAAGCACCCCTTCATCCGGCGCCTAGATGCTGGGCTACTGATAAGGAGGCTGCTCATGCGACGGTGGTACGGAAAGCGTCCTTTCTTCGTTCTTTTGTTCTTTTCCGTTCCCCTCTTCATGATAACGTGCGTTGCCAAACGCGTGGCCGTCTCGTCTTCCGGTCTGGCAGCGCCCACCGAGGTAAGCGCCATTCCTGTGGCCGCTCCTCTGATCCCCACCGGGGTTTCGGCAGTGGAAGGAAACGGATTGGTGACGGTGATATGGACTTCTGCAGCGGGAGCGACTTCCTACAACATCTACTATGGGACGTCAGCGTCGGTATCCAAAAAGAGCGGCACAAAGATAGCCCTCCTCTCAGGCAGCCGTTATACCGTGCGTCGGCTTAATAATAAGACCCCCTACTACTTCGTCGTCACGGCGGTGAACGCAGGCGGAGAAAGCGAGGATTCCGCGTGGGCGACGGCGACACCGATCGCGGAAGCCCCTAAACCCGGGCTTGTCCGCATCCCGGCAGGTCCCTTCAAGATGGGTGATAACCTCGATAAGACAAGCTTTGCTCTGCCCGTGCACTCGGTATACGTCGATGAGTATTATATAGACAAGTATGAGACGACGTACACTCTCTGGAAAGAGGTCTATGACTGGGCCGCTGCCAACGGCTATAACTTTGACAACGCCGGATCGAATGGCTCCTTCGGCAAGGGCAACAACCTCCCCGTAGTGGTAATCAACTGGTACGATTCGGTGAAGTGGTTCAATGCCCGCTCCGAGAAGGAGGGCAGGACCCCTGTTTACTATATCGACGACGCCCGCACGAATGTCTACAGAACAGGGCGTGTCGATCTGACGGCGGCCCGGGTGAAATGGGATGCCAACGGGTATCGGCTCCCGACGGAAGCCGAATGGGAAAAGGCGGCGCGTGGAGGCCTTGAGGGCAAGCGCTACCCCTGGGGAGATGAGCTTGGCACGGGCCAGGCGAACGACAACATGGGCAGCACCGTGCCCGTCGGCATCTACCAGGCCAACGGCTATGGTCTCTATGATATGGCAGGCAACGTTTTCGAATGGGTCTGGGATTGGGGCTCAGAAAGACAGGCTTACGACTGGGCGGTCGATGGGGCCAAGAATCCTCGCGGACCCGATTCGAGCGATACGAGAACAAGAATCAGACGCGGAGGAGGCTATACTTACGGATCCCAACACCTCAAGTGCTCCGGCCGCATGTTTCGGACGCCGACCTACACCGCGCCGTACTTCGGATTCAGATCAGCCGCGAGTAAGCGTTGATGGCATAGGGCAGAATCACAAGAGGCCCTCCGAGGATGAATGAACGAGCCGGTGCTCTTCAGCCGTCCTTGACCTTTTTTCAAGTTCTGATTTATCATTCCCGTCGAAGAATGATGGGAGAGACGAGTCGAAGATGCCGATCCGGCCGGCGGATCCAAAAAACAAATTCTTTCAAATATGGGCTTTCAATGCAGGGTGGCCCGGACGCTCACTGTCCATAAAGGCACAATCTAAAAGCGACAGCGGTTCCCTGCCCGAAGGCCGTGAACAAGGGAGGATCTCGATGAAAAAGTTTTTGGCGGTCATGTTGGCGGGCTGTCTCGTGCTGGCCACGGGGTGCGGCAAGAGCTCTAAGAAATCGGCCGATGCGCAGGCCCGCAAGGACCAAGCGGCTGTTTCAGCCGGGCAAGAAGCGTCGATTGCCGGCTCGTCAACGAAGCCTGGGACACCGCCCACGCAAAAAGACGCATTCGCGCTGAGCCTCCCGCCAGCGGATAGCGTCTCCTCGGTCGGTTCGCTGCCGTCGAGCCAGCCCAAGCCAGGCTCTTTCGATCCGCAGAAACTGGCGGCAGACACGGAGAAACTCATCAAGACGATCCCGGAAGCCCGATACGATCTAGAGGTGCGGGCCAAAGAACTCGGAGCGGGCATTGATCCCGTATTCGCCCTCGTCCGCGACGAGATACGGTTCGAGTCCTATGCTGGTGTCCTTCGCGGCGCGTCCGGCACCTACTTGGCGCGCGCCGGAAATGCGGCCGACCGGTCGCTGCTTCTCGCCCTTTTGCTCAAGCTCAAGGGTGTGCCCGCCCGTTTTGCCATGGGCCGGCTTTCGACCGAAAACGCGGAACGCCTGTTCGCGCATATCTTCGATCCGCCGCGGGTGGCTCCGGCCCCTGCGGTGCCGCTTGCCGAGACCTCCGACGCTGAAACGGCCGGCCTGCGGGAACGCCTTTACGCAAGAGCACGGCGCGATTACGGCGTCGTCCGGTCCGCTCTCGGCCGTAACCTTCCGGCCATTACGAGTCCCTCTCGAAAAAATCTCCTGGCCGAACTTGAGCGGCACGTCTGGGTGCAGGCGCAGGTGGACGGCCGATGGATCGATCTTGACACCGCTTTTCCGGACGCGGTCGTGGGAAAGGCATACACGAATGCCGATGAGACCACGGACGCCTTGCCGGAAAAGCTATACCAATGGGTAACTCTGAGAGTGATCGGTGAGAAGGTTGCCGATAAATCGCTCAGCAGGGAGACTGCACTCGAAGTATCGTTTTATGCGGTCGCTCTGCTTGATGCCCAAATTGTGCTCGGACATGCCCAGGCTCCCCGGAGGGGCGCCGGGGTATGGGGAGCGTTAGGAGGAGACGAAGGAAACGGGGCCGAGGACTGGATTCCGGTGCTATGGATCGATGGCGATATCTACACGGGCGAACCGATCAGTTTCGGAACAGGGGGGGAGTCTGCATTCGTCGCGGAGTGGCTCGAGTTTGAACTCTCGTTTCCCGACGGAAGCAGCGAAGTGAACCGGCGGACGCTCGTAGACCGCGCCGGCGCAGCCTGGCGGAAGTCGGGGACACTGACAGCCGACCGGCTGCGGCCGCTCCTGCGCAACGAAGCCGGGGTCAAGGCCGCACAAGCTGCCTACAACATCTGGTTTACCGCCGGAGGCCATAACGCCTTACAGTATGCCAAGGCGCTGAATGCGCTGGCGGCCTCGCTCGAACCCGTCCAGCCCGGCGCCGCGCAGGAGAAACTGCCTTTCGAAGTCCAAGCCTGGGTCTTCTCGGTTCAGAACTTTGGCTGGCTCCTGATGACCGACAAAGTCATCATCCCGGCGCTCAATGAATCACCCGGCCTTCGCTTCTATCCCGATTCGCCTCGCATTTCCGTGTTCGGCGTCGGCCTGAGCCCGTGGGAAGAGAACGAAGAGATGTTCCTTCAAACCGATCTTCGCCGCGATCACTTACGAGGGGTTGCGCGTAAGTCCGGAGACGAAGCGGCCGTTGCCGAGCGCAAGCTGTGGTTCGGGGCGCTTGAAGGTGCGCTCGAACATGAGATGCTCGCCGAACAGCTAGCCGCTATCGGCGGTGACCCCGCCAGCGTCGAGTCGACGAGCGCATTGCTCGGGGATGACGGTGTGGTCGTTTTGAGCAGCGGTCGCCCGGAAAAGCCCCAGGAGGTGAGCCCGGAAGCGGCAGCCAGGATAGACTCTGCGCTCGAGCGCGGTGCAATCCTGGTAGCGCCCCGGGGAGCCCTTAAGAAGGGCGAGGGGGCCTGGTGGGAGATCGCTTCACATACCGGCGACGTTCGGTCAGTCTGTGGGCCAGATCTGAACTTTGTCAGCGGCCGGCTCCCGCGCAAAGACAAATTCATCCCCCAGAAATACATGCTCCCCGGCGATTTTCCAAGATCCCACGGGTCCGGAAAAGTGTTGCCTATCCTACATCCAGAACAGTATCAGGGTCCCCCGCTTGGCAAGGTCTGGGGGCCGAAAGAAGTTGAAAAGTGGATGGCGGAGCATGGCAAGACGCCGAAAAGCATGGGCAGCCAAACGAAGCGCACTCCCAGGGAGCCGGAGAAAAAAGGCGGCGCCGACGAGTACCTAAACTTGGTCATCTCTATCGCGATTTACACCTTGGAGGCGATGCCTGTGTTGTGGGTAATCATGGGCATCATATGGATCAAGGAATTTTGGTTGTAGCCGGGACGATCGCCTAGATGTCACCCGAACAGACGAGGGCGGGATCGCCATTTAGCGGGACTTGGCCGCCGCGGACTTTTCCTTTGGCAAAATATTCTCCATCGCCCAGATTCCCAGGACGACTTTTTCTGACGTGAAGACAATTCGTTTCCCGTCGGGATGAAGCCGCAGGTGTATCATACGTTCCATGTTCAGGCCGATTCGTGTCGGCTCGCCTCCAGCCGCAGGCACCAGCCAAAGCTCGCCCTTCTCTTCTTTCGCACCGGCGGTTCTTTTGATATAGAGAATGGATTTTCCGTCGCGAGTCCAAATGTGGGGAACAAAAATCTCAAGTTTTCCCTGCAGAATATCCCGCGTTCTTCCGTCAGCCAAGTCTACAATCCTGATGACGAAGCTTTGGTTAGAGGTCAGTCCATCAGACGTAGAAAAAGATAAATATCTAGCATCCTGGGAGACGGTCAGGTTCGCGATATCCGGAGGGGCCTCTTTCCTGTAGATCTCCTTCTCCTGACCGGTGGCCAGATCACGTTGGATAATGCAGCAGACCTTCTTTTTCCATTGAAAGCTGGCATAAAATACTGATTTTCCGTCGGGCGAAACCGCGAAAGATTTGATGAGGGAACCGGGCTCGCTCTGGGCAAGAAGCGTCAACCCTCCGGTTTGCGGGTCAATTCGAAAAAGCCCCTGATGGCCGTTTTCATCCTGCACGGCGGCAAAGAATGAGCGGCCGTCGGAAGACCAATTCAATTCCCAGTTGGAAGAAATCTTAATCGGGATCCAGCGTTCCTCTCCTTCTTTTTTGTCGGGCCGCACACAGATGAAAAAGGCGCTCGGCTTGCCCGCCTCTCTTCGCTCCGCGAGATAGGCCAAGGAATTGCCGTCGGGAGACCAATTAGGGTAATAGAATGGGCCCATGAATTTCTGGCTGAGTTTTTTTGGCGGATCCACGATCACTCCTTTGTCCAGGTCGGCGGCCGCCTCATAGATGTCCACCATGTACGTCCCGACGCCGTAGAATAAAGACCCTTTGTCTGTAAAGCCGAGCGGCTGAATCGTGCCTACCTCTTTTTTGACCAGGGCAGGCTCGCCCAAAGGTTTGCCATCGGCCGTATGGATCACCCAAAGGTCCCGGCTCACGGCCCGGTCGCTGGCAAAGAGAAGTGCGTTCGAGTTGGGCACCCAGCCTAAAAACGAATCATGAGCCGGGTGTTCGGCAAGCCGGATTTCTTGTTTTCCGTCGCGCGAGAGCAGAAAAATATCATTCTCTTTAGCATTCTCCTTCTGGGGAGAGTCGTAGGCGATATATTTGCCGTCCGGGGAGAAGCTCATATTCAGTGCGCTGGGGGGGATCGTGGATGTTTTCAGGATTTGAACAGTTCCGTCGGCGGCTGATACCAGGACAACCTGATATTCCGCATTCTTTTTTTGGACCCCAGCGAGAATGAATTTGCCGTCCGGGGACCAGCCCATGGGGATGATATCGTAATCCTTATCCTGGAATAGGATGCGGGGCTCGGAGCCGTCTGCTCCAATCAGGCGGAGGTCGGAATAGTTGTCTTTGTTGAACCAGGCATAGGCGACTTTTTTCCCATCAGGGGACCACCGTCCGAATAAAAACATTCCGGCCGTCGGATTGTCATTCTTGGTCAGCCGTCTCGTCTGCCCGGTCTCGATATCCCGGACAGAGAGGTCGCCCGATTTCGAATCCATAATGGCGAGAGACTTGCCGTCAGGAGAAACCGCGCCAAACATAGGCCCGATATCGGACAAGACCAGTCGCATCTTGAACGTTCCGTCATCTTTTTCGGCAGAGGCCACTGCTTGTTGGAGTTGGGCCAATTTTTCTCGGGCGGCGCGAACGCTCTCCGCCTGCTTGGGAAATCGCTCGATGACCTTCTGGTACGCATCGCGCGCTTTCCCCAAACCCAGCTTTTCATAGCACATCCCGATATGGAGCTGTGCCTGGGCGGCCAGGGCTTCATCCTCTCCTTTTTCTACGACTTTTTGGAAAAGGGCGATGGCCTCTTCCAGGTTGCCTTCGGCTTTTTCCTTGGCCAGGGCTTTTTGAAATAAATCCAGGCTCGCTTGCTGGGCCAGGACGTTCCCTAAAACAGCGAGAGGGACCAATATCGCCAAAAGGGTGAAAAATTTTTTCATCGGACGCCTCCTTGGATGTCGTTTTCACCCTTGATATTAATTCTTGTCCGGGCTGGATATGTCATGAGTCTGTCATGGAAATGTCATTTTTCTGTAATATTTTTTTGCCGAGGCCAAACCCTTGTCCCAAGGTTCATTCTCCGGCGACGAGCTTATACCCCACGCCTCGGACCGTAAGTAAATAGCGCGGCTCGGCCGGGTCGTCTTCTATTTTAGAGCGGAGCAGAGCGATATGGTTGTCCACGGTCCGCGTGGTGGGAAATTGGTCGTAGCCCCAGACCTCGTCGAGCAATTCGTCGCGGGTCACGACCTCGCCGGCGCGCGCGGCCAGAAGCCGGAGCACCCCGAATTCCTTGCGCGACATGTCAAGCGTTTTGCCCGCCTTCCGGGCCTCAAACTTTTTGAAATCCGCGACGAAGTCTCCGATCCGCAGTTCTTCCGGAAGATAGCCGGCCTTGAGATGTTGGAGACGGCGGAAGAGGGCCCGGATCCTGGCCAGCAGCTCGGGCAATGAAAAAGGCTTGGTCATGTAGTCGTCCGCTCCCAGGTCAAGGCCGCGGACTCTGTCCGGCTCTTCCCCGCGGGCGGTCAACATGAGGACCGGGATGAGGATCCCTTCGCTGCGGATCTTCCGGCAGAGCTCATAGCCGCTCATCCGGGGCAGCATCAGGTCCAGGATGATGAGGTCGGGTTTTTTTTCGTGGACGAGACAGTAGCCTTGTTCGCCCTCGGCGGCGGTGAGGACTTCGTAGTGCTCAAATTCGAGGTTGTCCTTGAGTCCGCGAAGAATGGCCGTATCGTCCTCGATGATCAGAATCCGCTTCATCGCTTCGTCTCCAGGGGAAGATAGAGGGCGAACGTGCTGCCGCGTCCCGGCGCGCTGTCCACTTCGATGCGGCCGCCTTGGGCCTTGACGAAATGAGCGACAAGGGACAGCCCCAATCCCGTCCCGGGCAGGTGCTCGTTTTCCGGAGAAGCCGCGCGATAGAACTTTTCGAAGATGCGCTGATGTTCACGCGGATCGATCCCTATACCAAAATCGGTTACCTGGATCAGGGCCCAGCCTTGCTTTATCAGGAGCTTAAGATGAATTTCCCGCGAATTCCCCGAATATTTCATGGCATTGCTGAGCAGGTTCAGGAGGGCCTGTTCAAGAGCATCTCGATCCAGACAGACATCGGGCAGGCCGTCTTCGGTTTGGACGCGGAGCGAAAATCCCTGCCGGCTCAACGGATATTCCATGGTCCTGGCTGTGGCCTGGATAACCTCGTACAGGGAAGTCGGCTCAGGCCGATAAACCTTTTTCCCCTGCTCGATCTTGGAGAAGTCGAGGACGTTGTTCAGGAGGCGGCTGAGGCGCTCGCTCTCCTTGATGATGGTATCGAGATATTCTTCCTGAACTTTCGGGTCCTTGGACCGCTGCAGCCGGAGCGTCTCGGCAAACATCCGGATGGAGGTCAAGGGCGTTTTGAGCTCGTGGGAGACGCTGGAGACAAACTGGGACCGCAGCTCGGCCAGTTTCAAATCACGGCGGACATCCCTCCACAAAAGGTAGGCGCCGAAGAGAGTCAAGGCGACAACAAGGGCTACGACCGGAACATAATAAGACCGCTGAAAATTCCAGGCGCCGGAGGGCGAACGTCCTCCGGCCGCGGGAAAAACGATTTTCAACCCCTGAAAACTCGGTCCCAGAGGCTCTCCACTGGGATCGTCGCCTGAGGCAAAGCTGAATTCTCCCGGAAAAGCCTGGACGAAACCATCATCTCGGCGCAGGGCGGCGGCGAGATCCTGGATTCGGACGACGACAATAAGCCGGCCGATTCGAGCCAAGGGAGACGTCACGCCCAGGAGCCAGGAGCCGTTTTTGTCCGTCGCCCAAACGGGCTCTTTTCCAAGGCCCTGTCCTTCCTGGCCGAACAGGAAGGAATATCTCGAGAAATCCCGCTCCAGGGCAAGAATCTCTTCGAGCTTCTGGATATATAGGCGCACCTCGCTCTGGCAGGCCTTCATTTTGTCCTCGAAGGGGCGGCCTGACCCATCTCTGACAAGCTTTTCTAACAACGAGCCGGTCATCGAGGATTCCACAGGCGACGACCAGCGCTTTTCTTCCAAGGCGGCCTGCAGACGGTCTGCGACTTCCTCAGCCGCTGTCCGTAATTCCACAAGGCGCTCCGCGGCATAGAGATAGATGGGATTTCCCAGCTCATCCGTGAGAGCGGCAGGAAGCTTCAAAAGATCCCGATAGTGCGCGATGACTTCATTCTTTTGGCCGGATTTGGCCAGGGCGCGGGCGAGCAGGAGCCGGGCGTATGCTTTTTGGGCGCCCTGCCCCGCCTCGGCCATGACCTGGCGAAACTGGGCGGCCGCCTCCGCGGCATCTTTCTTTTGGAATTCCGTGTTTTCTGCCTCTTCGATTTTCCGGCGGAAATCGCTATCGTTGAGGGCTCTTTGAGATTCCAGAAAGCCCGGCGAAAACTCCCATGGCAGCAGGAGACGGCCTTCACTGATTCGGCCGATCAAGATCACTTCAGGATTTCTATAGATAGAAAAGGAAAGCCTTTCCGGCCGGAAGGCTGCCTCCTGCGATTCTTCGAGCTTGACCTTCTCCAGCCGGACCAGCAGATGCTGGCCGATCTCTATGGCGCGGCGGCGCTCGTCTTCGGCCCTCCTTTTCTCGGCCAGCTCTTTCTCCTGTCTGACTCCCAGAACGCTGGAGACCACCAGGGCCAGGCAGGGAACAATGACGGCCGCCAGAAAAAGAAAAATTTGCCTGCGATAACCGGAAGACCCAAGCGCCATCGAAAAGATGTCCGTCCTTATGATTGAATTGTAGCCAACGGCTTTTCTAGGAATGTCATGGAAATGTCATGAAAGCCGGATTTGAGCGTCGTCATTCCCCGTTCCGAACGCTCTTAGCTTATATTATAAAAAAGGGAGACACAATATCCATTTCCCCATTTTTTATTTTAGCGCAATAATAATTATTCCATCGGCACTGCCGGCCGTTCTTGCGGCGTGGCAATCCGACGCAGTCGTTGCGAGACAGCGAAGCTGTCGTGGCAATCTCCTCTTAAGTCATTCGCGATGAAGGGAGGAGATTCCTCGCTCCGCTCGGAATGACCCTGCGGATCAGATTGCTTTGTCGCAATGCTCCTCATTTTATTTTCTATTGCAGATGTAGGCGTAAGGGCAGGCAGGGCAGGTTCGGACGGAATCGCTCGTCGGCTCGAACGGACGGGCCGGGTCGATGATCTCCTTGATCAGACCGACGATGATATGCTCCATCATGCCGATCTGTTCGCGCCGGGCGTTTATGTCATCCGCGTCATACGGCGAGTATTCGATCTTGGGGCTGAGATGGCTCTTCCCCAGCATCAGGAAGCGGCTTTGGACGCGCTCGCGCGGCAGATCGTGCGCCCGCGAGTAAACGAGATTGTAAAAGGGGATCTGGACGCTGCCGATCGCTTCGCTCCAGGATTCCCGGTTATCCGGCTCGAGTTTTTTAAAATTGATCCCGACGGATTTCTCGCTGGCGCCCGTCTTGTAGTCCAAAATATAGATGTCGTCGCCGCGCTTCTCGCTTCGGTCCAGGCGCGCGGAAAGTTCGAATTTTCCCCCGCTTATCTCTGCCTCGACGAACTGCTCCAAGCCCAATATAACAAGCGGCTTGCCCTGCTTCGCCAGATCCCTGATCACCGGGATCTGGTAATTCATGACGAACTCCTCGAGGTGCCGCTCAACCTGAAGCTTCAACAAATAGGCGCTCCCGGCCATATCGCCGCCGTAGCTCTCCTCAAACTTCCGGCCGATGATCCGGTCGAGCTCCCCGATATCCAAATCCCGCTCCCTCACCGCTATCCCCGCGAACTTCCTGAAATACTCTTCCAGGACGTTATGGACAAACGAGCCGATGTCTTTCTTCTCCATCTGCTCGCCGATCTCCTCTTTCTCTTCGATCCCCAGCACACGGGAATAATAGAACTGGAGAGGGCAGCGCAGATATATATCCAGCGCCGTGGCCGAAAACTTGATCCCGCGCAAAAATTCGGCCACTCCCCCGCTCTTCTCCACCGGCGGCGTCTCGCCCCGCGTCAGGGCGACTCGATACTGGATCGTCCTCACATATTTATCCGCGCCACGCTCTCCTTCCCGCTTCTGCCTTTCCCAGACGAGCTTCTCGACAAACCGGCTTCGTTCCTTGTCGTTGTTCTCCACGAAGAAAAGCCGCACCTTCCGCGCTCCCCGCACCAGAGTATCCAGGTAATATTCCATCCGCCGCTCGTTCTCCTGGTAGGTCGGCAGACCGAGCCGTTTCCGGGCCGCAAACGGCAGCAGCGTGTCCTCCCGCTTGAATGACGGCAGCACGTCCTCGTTCACGTCCATGATCGAGACGTCCTCGAAAGGAATGCATCGCGCCTCCCAGAATCCGAGCACTTGAAGCCCGCGGAGCGGCGTCCCCTCGAAAGGCACGGTCCCCGACGCGACCACCTTCCGGAATAAATTGAAATATCCGCCCCTGTCCTCAAACTCCATCCCCTCGAGCAGCGACTTCCCCAGCCCGTCGAGCTGCCGCGTGAACGCTTCCGCGAACGGATGGAAGAAATGATGCAGCCGGGCCGTGCTGTTCTCATAAACATAATCGAGGACGCGGGCCATCTTCGCTGCGAAATCGCCGACGTTCCGGATTTCTCCGAACAGCCCGATGGTGTTGGCGTGGATCGAGCGCAGGTGTTCCATCAGGCTCGCCGGCTCCGGCGGATTCTCGACGCCCTTGAGCATTTCCTCCACGGCTTCGCCCACAGCCGCATCGCTCTCGATCTCGTCGAGCTTCCAGAACGACTTCGTCCTGCGCCGCCCTTGGGTCATCTCGCCCTCGATGGCGTGGAATAGGATACGGGTCAGGTCCGCCCGCTTTTCCTCTGACCCCGCCCCGGCCTCGGTGCCTGTCCCCGACGGAAAATAGATATTCTTGGTGTACGGATGCAGGACAAACCGCAGGTAGTGGGGCCCGTACAGGCGGCCGTCCTCGTCGCGCGACTGAACGAGCTCCATCAGCTGGTCAAAAAATGTATAGATCGGCGTCCGCGACAACGGATAGCCCATGGAGATGTTGAAGTTGTCATCGCCCAGCGCCGTGAGGGTTTGCTGGTAAAGCGGAAAGAGCGTTTCCGCGGCAGGCAAAATGACCGCCTGTTTTTCGTCGAACCCAGCCCGGTCCCGAAGCTTCTCTTCCATCGCCTTGTTGAAGGCAAAGATCTGACCGTGCGTGTCGGGGCTTTTAAAGAGTTCGATTTCCGGCTCAGTCAAGACCGATGTAGGTTCCCTGCTCTTCTCTCCCTCGATTCCAGGATCGCATTTGCCTGAATCTTCGTCTTTTGTTTCGCCGTACGCCGGGCCACCCTTGTTCTCTTGCTTTTTTTCAGAGAGGCCTTTATTTTCTTCCCGCGCTTTCTCGATCAGAGCGACGCCCTCCGGGCCGAGCTCTGCCAGCAGCAACTCCAGTCCCCTGCCTGTCATCAGCAAGAGCGAGCAATTTTCCCAATTCATCATGGTCCGGATGATCTGCCGCTCAACTTTTGTCAGCGAATAAAAGCCGGCGAAGATGATCTTCTCGAAGCCGGCGAAAAGCTCCGGCTTCAGTCCGTCGAGCACGGCCCTGGACCGGGATCCCAGCGTGGAATATCCCCGCTCCCTTACGACCGCATAAAATTTTTCATAAAAAGCCGCCAAAGACTGGAGTCTTCCCCGCGCCGCGGGCGATATTTTTTCTTCGAACTCACGGCTCAAGTCCAGGTCGCGGATATCGCTTGTCCGGGCTCCAGCCAGGCATAGCTCTTCGAGGTCGTGATACATCTTCATGCCCAGCGGGAAAAAGCTGTCGGCGGACAAGAAGTGGTCATGACCGAGAGCTCTTCGCTTTGTCTTGCCGCCGCCCTGCGAGCCTCCCGCCGGCGCGCCTTGGCCCCCCGTCTCTCCAAGAACGCCGCTTCCAAGAGTGTTTTCCGGCCTTTCACCCGCACTCCCGAACCCGCCTTCCTGCCTGTGGATCTCAAACAGCAGGGCCACCGCGTCCAGCGGATCGATGAGCCTGCCGCCGATCCCCAACCGTTCCTCATATACCCGGCTGACAAACCCGTCCATGGAGTCGAGCAAGGGAGGGATGAAGCTGGTCCGCTCCCTCTCTGCCAGCGCTTTTCGCAAATAATAGGCCGGCCGCTTTTCCGGGAAGACAACCCATTGCCCCGAATAGTCCTTCGCGCCCGCTTTAGTCCCGGCGACCTCCGGGCTGTCTTTCGCCCCTCTCTCCCCGTCCGGCCGCAGCCGTGCCGCGACCGCTTGGATGAAATTGTCGCGGGGCGAAATGAGCTCGATCATGAATCCTTTGCCTCTGCCTGTTTCTCATCGATGCGCGCCAGGATTCCGCGCACACGCTTCCCCGGGTAAATTTCTTTGATAATTTTTATATATTCGCGCATCTGCTGCCTGTCTTCAGCATCGCGCCGTTCCCGTTTCTCCTTTTCGCTCACAAAGCCCGTCTTGAAATCGATGATCGTGACCGCGTCCGCATCCAGCACGACGCGGTCCATGCGGTAAACGTTCCCGCCCGCATCGCAGTAATTGAATTCCCGCAGCACCCGCCGCCCCTCCCGCTCCTCGAAATATTCCCCGAGCGACGAGCCCGCCTCTCCGAAATACGCTGCCACCGCTCGCCCGACATTTTCGTAAAGCGTCTGCTCCAATTCGCTGGGCCGGATTTTCTGGATGACTCCGGCGACTTCGCGTTCCCAGCCCGCGCTTCCCCCGCCCACATACTCCAAACCGGCCAGGATCTCGTGGGCTAAGATCCCCCGCCGGATGTTCTCGAAATTGAGCGCGGCGCGCGGATTGGCCCCAATCTCGAAGGGCTCGGCGAAGCGGAGCATAGCCGCTTCGGGCAAGGGCGGCGGCGCCTTTTCTGCGGCTTTCGGCCGCGGCTCTCCGAGCCGGCCATCCTCGATTAAATCGAACGGATACTTCGGCTTTTTGGACTTGGACTTCACGCCGACCACATGCAGCTCTTCCTTCGCCCTTGTCAGCGCCACATAGAGGGTGTTCAGCCTGTTCACATCGTCCCTGAGCCTGGCGTCCTCATAAATCCTTTTCAATTCCTGGTGGGCATCGGCCAGCCCCTTGTTGATTTTATAAACACTCACCGACTTGTCGTCCGCGTCGACAAAAAATTCAGGCGACTTATAACCCTCTCCATATATAAGTAAAATGACCACCGGGAATCCCAGGCCCTTGGCTTTGTGGATGGTCATGATTTTGACCGCATCGATGTCGAGGGGCACGTCGATATTCCAGGCGGCTTCCTGGCCGCTCCCCGCGGCCGCCCGGGCTCCGCCTCTCCATCCCCCGCCCCATGGTCCTTCCGCTCCCTGCTCCGCATATTTCAAAAATTCGCGCAAATCATTGCGGCCCATGCTTTCGAAGTCTTTGATGGATTCCATCAACTTGGCCAGGGTCGCCTCTTCGTCGGGGAACAGCTCGAACACGTTGAAAACACGATAGATAAGGGTCACCAGGTCGTAGAGCGGATAATAGCCGACCGACCTGAAGGACCGGTCGAAATAGCGTTCCCAGAGCTCGGGATACCGCGAGCGGAATGCGACATAGATCGGCCGCTTTTCTTTCCGCCGGCAATCAAAGAGGAAATCGTTCCACTGTCCGGGCGGCGCCGCCACCCCAGCCTGCTCCATTTTCATCCTCAGCACATCGCCCAATAAAAACACGCTGAAGGAGAGATCGTCGGGCGGCGAATCCAGGAACCGAAGCAGCGCCATCAGCTCGCCGGTGATTTTCCGTGTCCGAATATCCAGGCTGCTGTACGGGATAAGCGGGATGTCTTTCTCATTGAGCCAGGACGCCACCTTGACGACCGAATCGTTCCTGTATGTAAGGACGGCGATATCTGAATATTTATAGCCGCGGGCGTGAAGCTCGTCGACCCGCCTCTGAATCTCGGCCTTTTCGGGAATCTCGTCTCCGGCCTCATCTGCCTCAGACTCTGCCGTATCTGCCGCTTCCGCCTGGGCTTCTCCTTCTTCTTCGCCGGCTCCTCCGCCCTTCTCCAGCACGACCACGTCCACGAATCCCTTGCCTCTATTCTTCTCGATCACCTCTTGTTCAAACTCATAAAGCGGTTTCTTGCTGCCGGCTCCGGCTTTGCACTGACCTCCGCCCTCGCCGACTCCGCTCTCTGCACTATCCACCTCTTCCCCGCTCCCGGCCTCGCCCTGGTTGATTCTTCGATATTCGTCAAACTCGTTCAGTTTTTTGGGGAAGATATCGCGCGTAAATTTTAGGATTTTTTCAAAGCTGCGGTAATTCTCAGCAAGCTCACTGACATCAATCCTCACCGAACCGAAATACTCGGCCGCCCGCTCCTCCATCTCTTTCATGATGCGGTAATCGGCCTCCCTAAAGCCGAAGATCGCCTGCTTGGTATCGCCGACGGCGAAAAAACTCCCCGACACGGCCAGCGAGTTTTCGATGAGAGGCAGCATGTTTGTCCACTGGATGGGCGAGGTGTCCTGGAATTCGTCGACCAGGTAATGGAAGATGCGGTCGCCCAGCCGGAAATAGATGTCCGGGATGATCATCTGGTCGATGTAGCCGGCCAGCCGCTTGTTGATGTCCTCGATGAACACGGTCTGCTGCCGCCGTTTGAACTGCTCCAGGGTTTCGGCGAAAGATTCATAGGCCATGAGATAGGGATGGAAGAATTCCCGGGCGTAGAGATAGCGGAACTCGTTGGTGAGGGCTTCCAGCTTTTCCCAGGCGCGGCAAACCTCGTCAAAGGCGGATGCCGTGTCCCTCGAGGCGCGTTTGACGGGATTTTTAACCGGGATAGTCTTAAAACTCGCTCCGATGAGGTCGGAAAATTTCCGGCTGCTTACCGCCGGCTCGACTTTGGAGAAAAAGCCGGACCTCCTGTTCGGCTCGAGACCGGATTCTCCGATGAGAGCCTCGAGTTCTTTCACTTCCCTCTCGATTTTTTTCTGAATCTCGACCCGCCGCTTTTCTAAATTTTCCCTGGCCGGCTCCCCCTTTTGCGCCGCGAGCTTGGCATAGAGAGATTTGAGCTTGTCCAGGATGAGGCTCGTAGGATCCCAGGGATAATAGGCGTTCGCGCCCTGCGAAGCTAAAATTAAATCGGCGATCTGTCGAAAGGTTTCGCCATCCTTTGAGCCGGGCCTGACCTTGCGCAAATAGCGGTTGAAGGCGTACTCGATCAGGTCGGAATTATCCAGGACGATTTCAAAATAAGGAGGGAAGCCCAGGTCCAGGGTGGACGCTTTGAAAATAGAAGACATGAAGCTGTCGATGGTTTCAACCTGGAAATCCGTGTACCGCGTCAGGATATTATCCAGGACTTCCTCGGCCCGGCCGGCCAAAGCCCGAGGCGAGAGCGAGACGACCTCCAGGACCTGCCCGGCTTCCCTCTCGTCTTCGAAATAGCAATCTTTCAGCCATTTCAGAATCCGGGTTTTCATCTCCCGGGCGGCATTTTTGGTGAATGTTATGGCCAGGATATTGGCCAGGTCGTTTTTGCCGACGGCGGCGGACAGGAGGAATTGGACGAAGCGAAGAGACAGGGCGTGTGTTTTTCCCGAGCCGGCCGATGCTTTCAGCAGGACCGCGTTGGGGAAGCGAAGGGCGATGTCTTTGACTAGGGTGGAATCCGTCTTGTTTTTTTTCATTCCTAACGCTTCCTAGATTCTACCATAATAAATATCCGGAGAACACAAAACCGTATCCCCAGATTTCAATTACCTAATTTGCAAAATCTGATATGATAACAGGGAAATTGACCGAGCGTCACCGATTTGTTCAAGGAGGACATATGAGAAATCGTTTGAAGCAAATTTCGATGTTCTTGGCATGCTTTGCGCTCCTGGCCCTTTTGTCCACGGCCGCCCCGGCAGCAGGATCGCCGCCGCCACCCGAGCAGCCGTATTTATATAAAACCACGTTTGTCCGGGCAGCGCCGGGAAAACTTCTTGATCTCGTTGCCCTCTATAAAAGCCGGATGGCCGCCTATGATGCGTCGGGAGACGAACGTCCTCTCTGGTGGCGTCACACGCAAGGCGACCAATGGGACCTCATGCTTCTCTTCCCCATGGGGAGCTACACCGAATACTATTCCAAAGAAAGGGATTCCCGGCGAAAGAAAGCCGCCGAGTCTTCGTCTCTCTCTCAAAAGGAATTCAGCCAAAAACTGAATGCCTGCTCCGCCTGGCGGGAAGATATCTTCGTCATGGGGCCTCCGCTCGAAATCGTAAAAAAAGCATTCACCGGCACAGCCTACTACCATATCGAAATTTTCGTCTCTCTTCCCGGAAAACAAGAGGAGCTGTTCAAGGAACGCGAGATGGAAAACGCCTATCAAGTCGGCACAGGGCGGCCGGAGAATATGATTTTTGTGCGCGATCAAGGGGCCACCTGGGACCTGTTTACGCTCGGATGCTACCGTGACCTGAAACACTGGGCGGAGAGCCCCGACATTCCCAAAGAAAAGCGGGATTCTGCCGCGCGCCAAGCCGGCTTCAAAAGTCCCGACGAGATCGGGCCCTACATGAGAACGCTGATCGATTTCCACCGGGACACGATGGGTGTCGCGATAAAGTGAGCGCCATGAAACTCAAAAATTTCAAAATCACGATCATGAAGGTCGAGGGGCCGTGCAGCCGGGCCAAGGCCGGAACGACTTTCTTCGTTCGTAACGCTCGCCTGGAAATTCCGGCCGGAGAAAGCGTCTGCCTGTTTGCCCTCGGAAGCATTCTCCAGCCGCTGATAGCGGCCAGCGTGCCGACGGATCCGGAAAACAACATTCTCAACATCACCCCGGAGTTTCAGTGCCCCGATCCTCTGGCGAAAGTCATTTTCCGGATTGAAGAAGAAAA
>Ga0315294_10001455_pt1 | contig 25759 bp, 23 predicted proteins | sample YL17G13_40_MG_FD_203626 | JGI IMG/M metagenome (GOLD analysis project Ga0315294, IMG submission 203626) | Sediment microbial communities from Yellowstone Lake, YNP, Wyoming, USA - YL17G13_40 | ecosystem: Environmental > Aquatic > Freshwater > Lake > Sediment | place: USA: Wyoming | collected... | reverse complement strand
TGTGCACGGAACCGTGCACAATCCCTTCTGAATCCTTGATCGGGGTGGTCGTGATCTCGAAACATCCGCCCAGGGTCTCCTCCTCCGTCACCTCTGTGGCATGCACCTTACCGTCTTTCAAAGAGGCCGCGTGTGGACAGGATGGAGGAGGTGCGTTCGTACGATGAACGTGCTCGTAACATATCTTGCCCACGCAATCCTGCTTGCTGACCCCCAACTTTGAGGCCATGGCCTGGTTAGCTCTGACAATGTGATGATCCTTATCGATAATGGCGATCGGGTCAGAAATGGAATCAAAGGTCAGCTCCCATTCGAGTCCTACTTGCTTGTCCAAAATCTTGGAGTCGCTCACCCTTGACGCCCTATTCACAATTATGAACGGACTATGTATGGTTTGTGGTCTCGGCATAATAGAAAGCGCATAGGATTGGCGTACGGTCAAGATAGCGCGAAACTGCAACCGCGTTCCACTCCGGTCTGTCATCGCGGTTGCTTGAGCAGAATCCGACCAGGTCAACGTTTGATTCAAGTCCCGCATTTCGTCTTGGCAGAGCACCGCACCAAGAACGGCGAAGAAGATTGCGTTTGCTGGATTTTGAAACTCGCTAGCATTCCAATCTTACTGCAGCTGCTTCTTTCGAAAAGAGAATTCCGCTACTGCAAAGCGCTCAAACCCTCTTTGACCTCCCCTGCAATCTGCGAATATGGGATGATTCTATTTGTAAGCCGCTTCAAATCGCGCTCGTACTCTTCCTGTGAAACGAGCAAGTGGAACTGGAATCTCGAACGGCTCTTCTTGTCGAGTAGCTCCTTGTCGACCCTCACTCCTTTCTGTAGCATGAACCATACGTCGTACAGATCCCTTCCCTTCTTTCTCTCCATCAACGCGATTGCCTTTTCCACAAGCATCTCTTCCTCGTTCATTGTCAGAACTAGGAACTGCTCCCGCGTCTCCGGATACTCGGACGACACGAGCCTCCACTCGGGATCTTTGAGCGTTCCTGTCCTTCTACCAGCGTCTATTCTGATCCTGTTTCTAGTCTGTGCCGTCCCTCTATACAAAGGGCCGTTGAAGCCAATCTCATAAGTATATGCGTCCTCGAATTGCTCCTCTTTGATGAAGTGGGCATCTAATCCAATGAACCCAAATTCCTTGACGACCTTCCCGACCTGCGCCTCGAATTCACTTGGAGGCCTGGCAAGATTGAAATCCAGGTCCTCGCTGAAACGGTCGAATCCAAAAAGGTATCTCAGGCATGTCCCGCCCTTGAACACGGCGTCCCCGTTCTTCCTGAAATACGTATATAGAAAAAGCTTCAGGAAGTAGTCCTTTTCCTGCTGGTAGAGGCTCAACCCTGTCTTTCTCGAGATCTCTTTCAATTGCTGGGTCGAAATCATCGAATCTCCTCCCGATCGATCTCCCGGTTGACGATCACGCGCCATTTCCGGTCATACTTGCCGATTCTGGCCGCTTCCGGATCGAGCGGCACAAAAGGCGACGATCTTGCTGCCAGAAGTCGATCCAGTTCCCCGGTCTCGAGGCCGTGGCGTTCGATGAGGTGCCCTGCCCGAGAGACGACGGACTTGTTTCCGAATCTTATCGCATATTCGACCAGCCTTCTCTTGTCCAAATCAGGCCACGCATTTCTCAAGCATTTCACGAGCTCGTCGAGTCCGCCGCACATGTCCAGCCGGAACAGCGAATCTATCAGAGCCTTCTCCGGCTCCGCAATCACGAACCTTTCCGTCCTTTTGTAGCCATAGAATCGAGAAGCCTTGAGCGTGACGATCTCAAGCCCGAAGTCGCCGGCGGCGAGCGCGCCGAACTGCTTCGTGGAGACCAGCTGTATCTTCTTCACCTGCTGCTCCGTGAAACCGTAGTAAGAGAGCGCGGTCCAGAAACTGATGTACGATGGCTTGACGAGCTCGGTGGCAATCCTGAATATGTTCTCACTCAGCCCCTCGGTCAGTGCATAGCCGTCCCTCTTGATCCTCGTTGTGACGCCTTTTCTAAGGAGCGACGCCAGGGTATTGTGAGTCCTGCTCCGGTCCCATCCGCTGAGGTAGACTATCTCTCTCACCCCGAACACTGGCAGGTTTCTCTTCTCAACCAGAGATAGTAAGAACGCCTCGTTTGCAGATGTGCCCGTATAATTCATATAATGTTGTCCTTTTTTTTCCACAACAATGCTATATGACTTATTGCTATAAACGGGTTTCGGTTCAGAAGCTGATTCAGCAAGAGCCGCAAAACCGAGGGCACGTCTTGCAGCACGGATTTCAATTGTCCAAATGAGCGCGAGGACGACGCGGCATCGGACCATTTGGTCGATCGCGATCGAATCTCAGAAATCCTTTTCTATCCGAGAATACAGAGAGAAGCATCATGACATTTCAACTCGAAAGTTCAGCGTTCGAGAACGGCAAGACAATCCCGAGGAAATACACCTGTGACGGAGAGGATGTGTCACCGCCATTGATGTGGAAAGGCGCTCCCGAAGGGACGAGAAGCTTTGCTCTGATCTGCGATGACCCGGATGCGCCCTTGATGACCTGGACCCACTGGGTGGTCTATGGCATTCCTGCCAATGTGGATAGGCTCCAGGAGGGTCTGCCAAAGGCCGAGGTCGTGGCGGGCGGTATCAAGCAGGGGTCGAACAGCGGCAGAAGGGTCGGATACGCGGGACCTTGCCCTCCCGGAGGAAAGGCTCACAGGTACTACTTCAGGATCTACGCTTTGGATGCCGATCTCGATATCGGACCGGGAGAGTCGAAGAAGCATCTGGAGCGGGCGATGATAGGGCATGTCCTCGATCAGGCGGAGACCATGGGCCTGTACGCGAGGTCTAGGTGAGCAAGCTACGACGGGAAATGGGGTCTATCAGATTCTGGATAGAGCATGCTAGGGTCATTTGCGATCCCTACTTCATTTTTCCAGCGGAGAAAAGGGAGAAAGGCCAATGATCGACGCCTATGACTTTATCAATCACATCGACGAACGACGATGTGCAAAGCAAGGTCCGATCGATATTTCCCCACGACGTTCTGAACATTACTCCCCTATCCTTCCTGCAAGGATCGGACCGGGCCGCTGTCGGGGGGAGGGCGCGGCCCAGCTTTGCCACTTTTGCTGAAAGAGCAACTTGATATAATGGCACCTCATCTCTGAACAGTCCGAGGTGCAGAGATTGACAAGAATAAAGATCGATGACTGGAAGAGGCGATCTGCACCCCTTCAACAAACCAGTCCCGAGTCTCGTTTCGGGCTAGACCTCGGCGGTCGACTACGAGGCCGCCAGTTATCCCGGTGCCAGTTTCGCGAGGCCTCTTCAGAGGGGTCCGCCTCCGGCCGTCGTGGACGCCGCCTCAGTGTAAGGGAATGAGCTACGCGTTCGTGATGTCGGCCATTATCGTAGAGTTCCGCGCCGAAACCTCCCTAGCCAGAGAATCGATCATGAAAGAGAAAGGCTCTTTCGGCGAATTCAATCCCCTAATACTCAAATACAATGACATTCGATATCACACACCGGAGAGACTGAGACAGGGGGATATCCATATGAAGAACGGTGAACCCGCCGGCGCCCTGAGCCCTTGTGGGCTCAATTGCGATTGGTGCGTTTATCACAAGATGGAAGAGGTCACAGGTTCAGGTTGTCCCGGGTGCTTCGAAAGGGAGAAATGTCAGATCAGAGACTGTGCCTGTGAGGAAGGCCGGGGAATGTGTGATGGATGTGACTCTCATCCGTGCTCCACCTTCCTGCAGGGCTATGAATGCATGAAAGAGCACCATGTATTCTAGTGCCGACACGCTGGAATCTGGTGTCTGATATCGACGAACACGGAAGCGAGCCATGACCGAAAAAGACCCGCGCCTTGAAACGCTTGACAGATTCATAGAGGAGCACGGCCGCCGGCCGAGCGCCCTTCTTGAGGTGCTTCAGAGGGCTCAGGAACTCTACGGACATCTTGAAAGAGACATTCTGATTCACATTTCTGAATCTCTCAATCTGCCGCCGAGCCGCACGTACGGTGCGGCGACGTTTTACAACCTGTTCAGATTCCGGAAGCCGGGGGAGCATATTGTTACACCATGCCTCGGCACGGCATGCTACGTGAAGGGAGTCGAGGACATCATCTCAGCCATTGAGAGTGAGTTCGTAGTCAAGCGCGGGAAATCAACCCCCGATGGCAGGCTTTCCCTTTTTGTCACGAGATGCATAGGGGCATGTGCCATGGCCCCGAACATCGTTCTCGACGGGGATGTGATCGGCAAGGCGACGAAGGAGGCGGTGCTGGAGAGGATGCGGCGGTCGCTCGGAGGCGGAAAGGATGAAAGCGTCTGATATTCAGAACATCGCCAAGACCGAGTCGGAAAGTCTGAGGAGCTTCAAGCACCGGATCAACGTGTGCTGTTCCAGCGGTTGCATTCCGTTCGGCGCGCTTGGGGTCCTGAAATCGTTCCAGGAGTCGGTGAAGGAGCTGGGGCTCGAGAAGGAGTGCAAGGTCGCCAGGACAGGTTGCGTGGGAACCTGCTCGGTCGGGCCCGCCGTGGTCGTTGAGCCAGGAGACTACCTTTACCAAAGCGTCGCTCCCGAGGCAGCCAGGGAGATAGTCGAGAACCACGTCGTGAAGGGCTCACCCCTGGACAGTCTCCTGTACAAGCAGGCGGCGTTCTTCGAGAAGCAGCACAGACTTGTTCTCAGGAACGCGGGCAAGATCGATCCTCTCAGAATAGAGGACTACATCTCGAGGGGGGGCTATTCGGCATTGATCAAATGCCTAAATGGGATGAAGCCGAAGGAGGTGATTGATGAAATCTCCAAGAGCGGCCTGAGGGGACGGGGCGGGGCGGGATTTCAAACGGGGCAGAAGTGGAACTTCGTCTCCAAAGCCCCGGGCTCTCCGAAATACATCATAGCAAATCTAGACGAGGGCGATCCGGGCGTGTTCGCGAACCGCACGCTCGCCGAGGCGGATCCGCACGCGATAATCGAGGGCATGCTGATCGCTTCATACGCATTAGGAGCCGAGCAGGGTTACGTTTACATCAGGTCCGAGTACCCCCTCGCGATTCAGACTCTCAAGAAGGCGCTGCAGCAGGCGAAATCAATGGATCTTCTGGGAGACAACATCCTGAAATCCGGCATGAAGTTCGACATTGGAGTGAGGCTGGGGGCCGGGGCGTTCATAGCGGGAGAGGAGACCGCCATACTCGCGTCGGTGGAGGGGAGCAGGGCCATGCCCCGCCCCCGTCCGCCCTATCCCGCCGTATCGGGTCTGTGGGCGAAGCCGACCCTCATCCAGAACGTGGAGACGTTCGCGAACGTCCCGCTGATTGTTACGAACGGGGGATCATGGTTCGCCAAGATCGGATCCCCAACCTGCACTGGGACGAAGTGCTTCTCTCTGACCGGAAGGGTGAGCAATCCGGGCCTCATCGAGGTTCCCATGGGGACGACGCTGAGGGAAGTGGTCTTCGACATCGGAGGAGGAGTGCCCGACGGAAGGTCCTTCAAGGCGGTACTCGTAGGCGGACCCTCCGGCGGATGCCTGCCGGAGTCGATGCTCGACCTTCCGATAGACTACGAGTCCCTGACAAAGGCGGGGGCGATCATGGGCTCCGGGGGGATAGTGGTCATCGACGACCAGTCATGCATGGTGAACACCGCCAACTTCTTCGTCGACTTCTGCGTGGACGAGTCCTGCGGAAGGTGCAGTCCCTGCAGGGTCGGCCTATTCAAGCTCAAGAGGATATTCGAGAGGATAATGAATGGGGAGGGCGAGGAGGGGGACATGGCGATGCTGAAAGAGACGGGGGAGTACATCAGGGAGGCCAGCCTCTGCGGTCTCGGCCAGACAGCGCCGAACCCCGTTCTCACCACCCTGCGGTACTTCAAGGACGAGTATCTGGCTCATATCGTAGACAAAAAGTGTCCGGCCGGGAAATGCCCGATAGACACACCTGAAGCAAGGGGTGAAACGGGATGACCGTCAGGCTGAAAATCGATGGCAAGGATGTTGAGGTGATGGAAGGCACCGCCATCCTGAAGGCCGCCCAAGATAACGGGATCAAGATTCCCAGACTGTGCTCCCTCGAGGGTCTGACGAGCTACGGCGGGTGCCGCCTGTGCCTGGTCGAGATCAAGGGATCCCCCAAGCTCTTCGTCTCGTGCTCCACCCCAGTAGGCAACGGCATTGAGGTGACGACCGACTCCGCCAGACTGAGGGAATATCGGAGGATGGCAATTCAGCTTCTTCTTTCCGAGAGGACACACATCTGCTCCGTGTGCGTCGCCAACAACTCCTGCGAGCTCCAGAATCTGGCCAACGAGTTCGGAGTGGACCACGTCAGATTCGAGCGGGAATGGCCCAAACTCAGGATCGACTCGACTCACTCATTCCTCGTGATCGACAGGAACAGATGCATACTCTGCACCCGATGCATAAGGGTGTGCGACGAGATCGAGGGCGTCCACACGCTCGACCTGATGCTGAGGGGAAACAACTCCCAGGTCATAATAGACCTGAACGATGATTGGGGCATATCCTCCACATGCACTTCCTGTAGGAAGTGCGCGAAGGTCTGCCCTGTCGGGGCGATCTACGTTGAAGGGGAGGCCCTCTCGGTCACGAAGGACAGGGTGATCGCGGACTTCATCCTCGAGAGGAGGCGGGGCAAGAATGAAAGAGAAGGATAGGCCCCATATTGCCACGATCTGGCTGAGCGGGTGCTCCGGGTGCCACATGTCATTCCTCGATCAGGACGAGTTCCTCATCGAGCTGGGGGGGAAGGTGCGGGTGGTCTACAGCCCGCTCGTTGACGTCAAGGAGTTCCCGAGGGATGTGGACGTCACCCTCGTAGAGGGGGCGGTGGGAAACGAGGAGCAATTGAGCCTCCTCAGGAAGGCGAGGGAAAGGACGATCACCTTGATCTCCTTGGGAGACTGCGCCGTGACCGGGAACGTGACCGCCCTTAGAAATGCCTGGGAGGATGGGGATCAGGCGGTTCTCAAGCGGGCCTATATCGAGACGGCAGACGTCTCGCCCCAGATTCCGACGGAGGTCCCGAGGCTGCTCAAGAGGGCTCATCCCCTCCACGAGATCGTCAATGTCGATTACTTCATCCCCGGATGCCCTCCGCCCGCCCACCTCATAAGGTACGTGATGACCGAGCTGCTGGAGGGAAGGAGGCCGGACATGAACGGTAGGTCCAAGTACGGATAGGGAGGTTCGGAACAATGGCAGACAGAATCGTAATACACCCGGTCACCAGGATCGAGGGGCACGCCAAGGTGACCATTCTCCTGAACGAGGACGATTCCGTCAGGGACGCGAGATTCGAGGTGACGAGCTTCAGAGGATTCGAGAAGTTCTGCGAAGGCCGACCCTACTACGAGATGCCGAGCATCACCTCGAGGGCGTGCGGCATCTGCCCGGTCAGCCATCTCATCGCCTCGGCGAAGGCGTGCGACGATCTCGCCTCGGTCATCATTCCGAGGACAGCGGTGCTGCTCCGCCGCCTGATGCACATGGGGCAGCTCATCCAGTCTCACGCCCTGAACTTCTTTTACCTCTCCTCGCCGGACCTTCTGCTCGGAACGGACGCCGATCCGGCCAAGAGGAACATCTTCTATCTGATGGAAAGCCACCCAGATGTCGCGAGGAAAGGAATAAGGCTTAGGAAGTTCGGGCAGGAACTCATCGAGCAGGTGTCGGGGAAGAGGATCCACTCGAGCGATTGGATCGTGCCCGGAGGCGTCAAGTGGCCCCTGTCGAGGGAGAAAGCCGACTACCTGCTCCTGAATCTGCCCGAGGCTCAGGACATAGCCGTCGAGACGCTCTCCATGTTCAAGAGCATTTATGACAACCTTGACGAGGGAACACGGAATCTCGGGGACATTCCCTCCTACTATCTGGGTCTGGTGAATTCCGACAACGGGCTTGAGCACTATGACGGGAAGATAAGGATCATCGATGCCAAGGGGAAGGTGGTCGCTGACCAGCTCGACCCCGCGAAGTACTTCGAGTACATCGGAGAGGCCGTGGAACCGTGGTCTTACATGAAGTTCCCGTACTACAAACCGCTCGGGTATCCTGAGGGAACGTACAGAGTGGGGCCCCTCGCAAGGCTCAACGTGTGTTCGAAGTGCGGAACGCCACTGGCGGACGAAGAGCTGAAGGAGTTTAGGAAGCTAGGAAAGGATGGAGTGGTCCAGAGCACGTTCCTTTATCACTACGCCCGCCTGGTGGAGATCCTCTACTGCATCGAGCGCGCGAGGGAACTTCTCGAAGACGATGACATATGCTCAGATCGTGTCTGGGCCAAGGCCTCCCTCAACAGCGAGGAGGGGGTCGGAGTGGCCGAAGCCCCGAGGGGGACGCTGATCCACCACTACAAGGTCGACGAACAGGGCATGACGACCTGGGTCAACATGATAATAGCGACCGAGCACTGCAACACCGCGTACAACAGAGCCCTCACTCAGGTTGCAAAGAAGTATCTCGACGGGAGAAGCCTCAGCGAAGGGCTGCTCAACAAGGTCGAAATGGTCATCCGCGCTTTCGATCCGTGCTTGAGCTGCTCATCCCACGCGTTCGGAAGCGCCGGCTTGGATGTTCGGATCTTCGGCCCCGATGGCAATCTGTTAGATGAGGCGATCAGGTGAACGCTCCGGCTGTCGAACGACGAGACTGACAAAACGAGCAACTAGATATAACAGCACCTCACCTCTGAACAATCCGAGGCGCAGAGATTGACAAGAGTGAAGATCGGTTCGAGTTCAAAGATACCTCCGGGAACGGTCACCGAGACCAATGTCCAGAGTAAGATATTCGCGGTCGCCAATGTCTCGGGAGAGTTCTACGCCATCGATGGCGTATGCGGCCACCAGAACGGTCGCCTTGGAGACGGAAAGCTGAAGGATTACGTGGTGAAGTGCCCGAGGCACGGCTCGGAGTTCGACGTTCGGACGGGGAAGAACCTGAAGGGGCCGTGGATCCCGTTCGGCAAAGCGAAGGATCTCAAGGCGTACAAGGTGAGTAAGGAAGGGGAAGACCTCTACGTAGAAATTTGAGTTCTCCGATATCTCTACCATACCACCGATGTGATAGAACGAGAGAAACTCAGATCATACTAAGGAACGAGCAGGAGTGGTCTACCAGCGACGAATGCTATTGCAAGGGCAAGGCTTTCCTAGGCGATGCTCTGAAAGACAGAGCGGACCTGGCCGGACTTCTCGCCAGGGAGAGGAACGGGGACGGTCTGGCCGACAAGATGGACTCATTGAACGGCTTCTTTTCGACGATCCTAGATCTGGATGACTCGGTATTCTTAGCCGTCGACAGGGTGAGGAGTATTCCCTTGTTCTATTCGATCGCGGACCGCAAGATGCTCGTGAGCGACGACGATTCTGACCCTTAACGAGATCGGAGGCGGGAATGCGTCCCAATTGCCTGCATCTTTCGCTGGATTGGTTCTGCCTTCATTTTGTTCTTGTAGTTCGATCGATTCACTCCTGCATCTTTTCTGTTTCTCTCGGGATTGTTCCTAGTCTGTATCGGACATGAGGTCAAGCATACACCAATTGAGCACGACGAAGACTCGAATCAGGATTTCGAACCTCTTCTGTAGCACTTGGAAGGGAGAAAATGGCATTGAGCGAGTGTGTACTGTTCGCATTGGGATACCTTCTCTTGCGAGCAGGCCTCTTCCAATCCTCTACTAGTCTTGGTTCGGGAATATTCATATTACTAGCGCTACTTCTCCTTTTTTCATTAGCATTGACAGTTGCTTGTGGCTACGCGATTGGTTTTGAAATCGAAGATGACGTCCTGTTTGTCACGGAGCCATGTACATTCGTCAAAGTCTTCATAATATCATATTCCTATCAAGCAAATATCCTTGACCGTCCCAGGGCTTGTCGAGTATGATTTCAGTAGTTTGCGTGGCAAATGATAGAGCAAAGCTGGAGAGATGCCTACTTCCAGGTCTCGAGAACCAGAGTGTTGAATTCGAACTGATTATTATCGACAACTCGGCGAATATGTACGAATCGGCAGCGAAAGCGCTGAATTTTGGTGGGATGAACGCTAAAGGGAAATACATAGTCTTCGTGCATCAGGATGTCTGCATTCCTTCGACCACATGGCTGGAGGAGGTGGAGGCAATATTGGATGAAATACAAAAGCTGGGTATTGCTGGGGTCGCAGGCCGGAAAGACAGAAATGACACGGTGACAAACATAACGCACGGAGAGGTACATCCTAGACCTGCTGGTTTGAAAGTGGACTCTGTTACCGCCGTTCAGACGGTCGACGAGTGTCTATTCATAATACCTCGTTGCGTTCTTGATGAACTTCCCTTTGACGAGAAGGTATGTAATGACTGGCACTTCTATGCAGTTGATTACTCACTTAGTGTTGCCAGGAAGGGTCTAGGTGTGTACGTTTTGCCAACTGTGGTACATCATATGTCAGATTTCACGTCTCTCTCAACTGGCATTGGCGGGTACTATAGTACATTGAAGAGAATCCTTAGAAAGCATCGCAACAATATTGGATATGTCTATACCACAACAGGGGTCTGGAATACCCACCGATCAGTAATGTTCCAAAGGACAATCTCACTAGTCATAAGTCAGTTGAGAAGGATGACATGATATTGGAGACCTAGTTCATCGTGTGTCGAACCAATGGACAACCATTGTGATTTCTGGAGACTTTGAATAAGATGATGAGGCAGGGTTGACCATTGTGCAATCCTCAGTTCCATACTCCAGTCTGTTCTGACGATTCTGATGGCAGATTGGGAGAGAAGAAGGAAAAGAAAAGGGGAAAGGTTTCTATGCGCTAGTTATTTGGGATATGTTCGTGTCAGAAAGAGTCATTGTCATGGTCTGAGCCATGTATGATGTCTGGATCTTCATTGCAATCCCGCTTCTGATCCAAATATCGATCGTCATCGGGGTCACGGACGATGTATCCGTTACTGTGTAGTGGTCCGCACTCCTCGATCCCCATTTGGTCGAGAGTGTTTCTGTCCCAACCTTGGTCACGTCATAGTTAGATGGCAGGTTGCTGAGGTCATAGGTCCATCCCATTGTCTGATTCCTGGGGATTGTCGATTCTGAGTAATAGGGAGGATTGCTTCCATATGCGAGACTGAGGTTCATCGTTATCGTGGTCTCTGTTATGCTTTTCACCGTCATCCGCGTTGTCATCTGCGTCTCCCCCAAGCCTGTGGTGTATTCCAAGAAGTCACCTGCTTTGGGAATCCAAGTTCCACCACCGCCGCCCAGGCATCCTGCCAACAGCACGGCAGCCAGAATGACAGCTCCGACAATCGAGAATAATTTGCCTGTTTTGATGCTATTAACCCCCCTAAAGTCGACTATTGTTCTCTGGAATATATCAGCTTTGATGCAGACACTACGTCCACTATTGAAATCAGAAAAAGAACATCTGGATATGCTCGGGTCCAAATCCCGACGCTCGCGTTCTGTGTTCGGAGTAATAGAAGACATCGTCAAAGTGTCCCAACGGTTGTTAAGGGTTGACTCAATTCAGGATCTGCTCGATCAAATCCGCGACCTCATCGACCCAGGGTCTAGTCTGACTCTCTTTTATTTGGACGGTGTGACAGCTAGCCTTGTCGAACGACTCTGCAAGGACTCCGACAATATCATCCATGGTTCCGGTCTTCAATCCTGTTAGACTGGCAAGCATGTTGTGACATCCTTGATCCTCAAACCATTGCATAGAGGCAGCTAGCTCTGCCACCTTCTCAGGTCTGGATTCGATCACACGAGTCTCATGTTGACCCCTATCAAGAAGAAAAACATGAGTGACAACCCCAGTCTCTCTCGCTCTGGACTGTGGAAACAGTCTATCGAATGGGAAAGAGTGTTCGAAATAGAATCGAGACATCAGATTAGACTTCACAAACCTGGAGACGAAATTCTTGCCTTCCATGGATGCGCCTAAGCGATAGAAGGACATTATCCTCTCACCTGCCCTGCGATCCTTCTTCGTAGAGTACAATCTTTCAGCCAAATCGGGAAAAATCCTCAGGTGATGATCCTGCAAGTTTATCCCTTTCGTATACAACGTACACTTTCCATCGCGATTGATGAGAATGTTTCCATTAGCCATATACGCGGCCCCGCGGCGCATGAACTCCAGAAGAATAGAAGTCTTCCCAACTTGATGTCTTGAAGGGAACAGTATGATATTGTTCCCGACAGCCAGTGCTGATGCGCGGAGCAAGAAATGACCTTTAGGAACAATAAGCCTATTGATAACTGGCCTTATCATATTCGATCTGAGGAAGCCTGGCATGAAAGTCTCGCCGCAGACTATTCTCTCGTCATCAATCTCACACAATCCTCCGTTCGGGTCAAGCATCTGGTAACTACCTGGTGAAACGGACATGTTCGGGGCAATCCGGAAACCTTTCGGAGAAACCAATCCCTTTTGGATTTTCAAATCGGGAATCTCGAACCGACTTTTCCAATGCGACAGGTCATTCTGTAATTCTGGTAGGATCTGGCTATCGAATCTGAGTTTCACTATGCCATCAAGATCGAAGTCGCCGAAATCCACTACACTAGCAACATCCATTGGTTCGCACCGTCCGATTCTGACCCAAGATGCGGGATAAGCATCTGCATTCCAAAATTATATCCTGTGCATTTATATATTCCCTCAAGATTCCGCCGAATAGCGAATCTTGTTTGAGCAAACGAAGTCTCTGCTTGCAGCGTACTTCTGACAGTTCTCACGACAGATGGTGAGAGACTGACAGTTCCATTACCAGATTTGGAGAGATTTTATCTCATGACTAGTGAATTCCCGCAATGGGATTCCCACGGGACTGAAGCTTCCTTTGAGGAGCAGGTACGAGAGGATGCTACGAGGATCCGTTTCTGTCTTCCTCGATGGGTTAAGAGAGTGTGCTCGAAATGGATGATGATGGGCCAGTGATAGAAGCCAAGGGCCTGAGGAAGGAGTTCCCGGGCCTGGTAGCGGTCGATTCCTTGGACCTCAGGGTGGCCAGGGGTACGCTGTACGGCCTGATCGGCCCGAACGGCTCGGGGAAGACCACAGCCATCAAGGTGATCGTGGGCCTGTTGCGGGCGAGCGCAGGCGAGGCTAGGGTCCTGGGGGAGCGTGTCCCCTTGCGGACGAACCGCCACCGCCTCGGATACATGCCTCAGGACATAGCCATCTACCCGGACCTGACGGTTCGTGAGAACCTGGAGTTCTTCGCCGGCCTCTATTCCATCCCCAAGCCCCGAATCGGGCCGAGGACGGAGGAGGTGCTCAAGGTGGTGGACCTCCTGGACCGCAAGGACGGCCTCGTCTCCCAGCTGAGCGGGGGGATGAGGCACCGGGTCTCATTGGCCTGTGCCCTAGTGCACGACCCCGAGGTACTCTTCCTCGACGAGCCGACCGTCGGCATCGGCCCGGAGCTGAGGGTCGGTTTCTGGAAATTCTTCCAAGACCTCAAGTCCAAAGGCAAGACCATCGTGCTCACCACCCATTACATGGACGAGGCGGTGCGCTGCGACGTTGTAGGCATGATGCGCGGGGGGCGCCTGATCGCGGAGGGGACCCCCTCGTCCCTGATGGCGGAGACAGGCAGAGGCAACCTCGAGGACGCGTTCCTCGAGTTCGCCGGGAGGGCGGTGACATGAGGCTCGACCGCACGTTGGTGGTAGCCAAAAAGACCCTGCGCTCGCTCAGGCACGACCGGCGCACGGTCGCCTTCGTGGTCTTCGTCCCCCTGCTCATGATCGCGCTCTTCGGCTATACCTTCGGGGGGGAGCTGAAGGACGTGAAGGTGAGCATCGTGGACCTGGATCAGGGCGTGCTGGGCAATTCGCTGGGGAAGGTGATCAGCAACGATCTGGCGAACTCATCGACCCTGATGATAATGGAGCATTACGGCCCGAGCCGGGCAAACGCGAGCAAGGCGGACGCGACGATCGGCCAAGTCAAGGACGGCAAGATCTGGGCGGCGGTGGTGTTCGAGGAGGGCTTCAGTGCCTCGGTCCTCAAGGCCATATTCAACATGACGCACGGGCTGCCCGTGGAGCAGGCCTCGATCAAGGTGTACCTGGACTCCAGCAACCCCAACATCGCCCAGGCGGTCTTGCAGGAGGTGCAGGCGGCCATGCAGCGCGTGCTTGTGAACCAATACCACCTGGTCTCGCCCATCGTCCTGGACTCGGAGCAGGTGTACGGCAAGGGCGCGGAGTTCATCGACTTCTTCGCCCCCGGCGTCATGGGCCTGGCGGCGATGATGGTGACGTTCATGCTCTCCATCGTATCCTTCGTGCACGAGCGTTCGTCCTTCACGCTGGAACGCGTCCTGACCAGTCCCATCAGCGAGGGGGAGTTCGTGGCCGGGTACGCGCTTGCGTTCGGGCTGGTGGGATTGGCGCAGTCGCTGGTGATCCTGACCACGGCGGTGCTGCTGTTCGACGTGAGGATCGTTGGGAGCCCGATACTCGTACTCCTGGTCATTTTCCTGCTCGCGGTGGGCATGCAGGGGTTGGGCTTCCTCCTCTCCTCTAGGGCAAAGAGCGAGTTCCAGGCCATACAGTTCCTTCCCTTGGTGCTCTTCCCCTCCATCCTATTGGCGGGGGTCTTCTGGCCGCTGGAGGCGGTGCCCGCGCTGCTTAGGCCCATCTCCAGCTTCATCCCTCTGACGTACGCCGTGGACGCCTGCAGGTCGATCATGATCCGGGGCTGGGGTATCGAGCAGGTCTGGCCCTCGATACTGGTACTGACGCTCTTCTCGGCGACCATGCTCGCGCTCAGCGCCTACGGCCTGAAGAAGAGGGGCTGAAGAGGTGAATCTGAGCGTCCCGGAAATCGAAACGGATCCATGAGGATGGAGGATATCAAAGGAACGAAACGTGATCCTTTCCATTTCCATCCTCGTCGCCGCGGCTTGGTTTCTGTCCACCTTCCCGTTCGATTTCTCTCATCTCGCAGATGCGCTGCCTGCGTCGCTCCGGTTCCTGGTATCCTGGATCGGCGACGGCATCGCTAAGGTGGTGATGGTCATCGCCAGCATCTTCATAGTTCCCTACACGACTTTGCTATACCTGGCGGTCCGTCGGAAGCTCACTGGGTCAACAAAGGGATAGAGGGGAATGGAGGCGGCCTCAGGCCAGTTTTAAAACCTGGGCCGCGAAGTCTTCCACCTTCTTCTGCCAGCCCTCTTCCAACGGCCCTTTGGCACCGGTCACCAGGACCTTCCCATTGCAACCTTCTTCAGATTCTTGGCCTGGAGCAGCTCATCCATTATCGGTATGATACGCTGCCATCGGGCGATCTCCGCCTCAGTGGGTATCTTACCTGTCTTCTTATTGGGCTGTGGTGCCCCCTCGGTGGTCAAGATGGCGTACTGGGTCCCTGACGGCAGCTGAATCTTCTTCAGGAAGCGGCGCATGCCCCGGATCGGCTTGCCGATGCGGCCAGGCGAGCTGAAGACGTACAGGTCCGCCGGCAGGGGTTCCTTCGGCCGTGAGTCCCGGATGTGGTGGACGTTCACCGTGACCCCTTTGACGGCCATTATCTTCTTGAACTCCTCCGCGACCATGGCCCCGTTGCCGTACTTCGAAGCGTGATAGTACTCGATCTTCATGGCAAATCCCAGCCCAACATATCCTTCTTGGCGCTATTAAGTTGAGGTTTTGCACGGATTCTCAGACCCTGCTCCACCGCTTGCAGGGGCGGTAGAAGATCCGCAAGAAGCCGCTTTCCGTCACCCATGATATTTCCGACACTTCGGACGGTTCTGACGGATTTGACGGATAGAAAGAGACCTGGGATTCTTCGACGGCGGTCTGAGAAAAGCTTTAAGGAAGCAGGCCCGAGGTAGAAACAAGAGAAAGGAATCGGGAGCAAGGTTGAGCCCAGCCCCCTCTAGATCTAAATGGATTTCGCGTATTTCAGATCGGACTTGCTGCTATCAAGATAGGATATGTGCACTCCGAGTTGCGGGTCTACAGCAATATCATTTTCAAGCCCGACGTTCTGAGACCCGTCTGCCACTTTGTTCTGCCAATTTCCGTTCGCATTCGTCGCATACATCAGGATCTGTTTGAAGGAGCCGCTTGCGTAGTCGCTGTAGCTGATGTGTACCTTGTTATTGGAGTCGACGGCAATTGAGGACCAGTGACCGTATGGGTCTGCCGACGAGTCTATTGTCATGTAGCTCCACGAGCCTCCAACATTGTCAGCGTATCTAAGCACCTGCTGCCGCAATTGCCCGTCATGGGCGAAATAGCAGAGATGTATTCCATTTGCCGAGTCGATTGCTATGCATGGGCGTGCGGCAACGAACACACTCGAATCAATGGTCTGCGGAACCCAGTCATTGATGCTATTGGCATATCTGAGCTTGAAGTCTGAGAGGCCTAAATAGAGGACATGAGCTTGGCCAAATGAATCCAAGGCCAGTGAAGTCGACCAAGAGAGGTCCACACCGGCTGCGATAGTCTCGAAGGTCCAAGCACCATATGAACCATAGGCGTACCTGATGCATGGTAGGTTCGGATTGCTGTCCTCATAGTAGCTGATATGGAGTTTGTCCAGCTTGTCGACAGCCAATGAAAATAGCCCCCAGACCTCTGGTGCTAGCATTTCAGGCACCCAGATTCCAGCGGCTTTGTGCGTGTATATCAGATTGTGATTTGTGTCCCTGTAGATGATCTGCACATTGTCATGGGAGTCGACGGCGATATCCGCGACCCCTCCCACCGGATAGTCGTACTTCGACCCTACAACGGCGATGGTCTGGAGCTTCCAGGGGCCGTCAGCATTGGTTGCATATTTCAGGGCATAGTTGGTCGCATCGTAATATGTCATATGCACGTTGTTGTGCGAATCAAGGGCTATCCTAGTAAAATGCCCCACGTCGCCACGGCTGTCGATCGTGGAAACATTGAAAAGGTCCGGGCTAGGCGGCGTAGGCTTTCCGGCCATCGCTAGGGGCATGCTTGTGGCGAACACCATCGCGATCGCCACACCAAAGACGATCAACATCCCCCAGTGTGCGTACCTTCTTTTATTATCTTTTCTGGTTTTCATTTCTATATCCCCCTAGTTACTCTGGTTTCCCATCCAGTCTTGTTGTCCGTCAACCTCCTTATCGCTGCCAGAAAAAAGATAGAACGGATTGTCGTGCTATCCCGACAAAATCGACTTAACGCAGTTGATAATAAGGATTTCGTAGCAGGACAACGACATTCGACGAATCTGAATTATTGAATGTATTCTTCCCCTTGATTGAAATCAGAAAAAGAACATCTGGATATGCTCGGGTTCAAATCCGACGCCCGTGTTCTGTAGTATTCGACGGCGACAAGGATAGGTCCTGTTATCGATTGGAGGTCGCTTGTGGATAGCTCAGTTATATTCAATAGTATCGAGCTAGAATGACAAGAGGAGGCCATAATATACTCGCTCAGACACCAGCCCAGAACAGATAAACGAGGTGGACGCAAGTGATAGTTGCAGCGATAGCAAGCGTGGAAGATGTCACTGTGAACCAAGCCGAAACTTTCTTTTTACTGTACCGGAGGATTAGCACCATCCCACCTATCGTAGCAAACCATGCCAACACAGCCGTTATGAAAGGTATAGCTACGAACACTGCTTGGTAAACCCAACCGCTAATGAAGTCATTATTTCACAAAAATCACGTAAACTACTTAATTTCATCTAAATCTCCATATATATTATTTATCACATGCTGTATTTTTGTGGAACTTGTTTCTTTTGTATAAGGAAAATAGACAACATCTACCCCAACTTTACGAAGTTCATTTTCGTACCCAATCCATCTTGGATTATTCTTCCAGTCATCTCCTGAAAATAATCTATTATAATGATATTTCTTCCAAGCAAGAACCTTATCCAGATCATCTTGTACAACAACTTCATCCACATATCTGATGGAGGAGACTATTTCAAACCTTTCGGAAAAAGGCACAACGCTACTTCTTTTCTTGGTCTTCTTTATTAATTCGTCCGTTGTTACACCGACAATCAAATAATCACAGTTATCTTTTGAACGTTTTATTAAATTTAAATGCCCAATATGAAATATATCAAATGCACCTGCCGTATATCCAATTATCTTTTCATTTGTCATGTATTTGAAATTCCTTTTTTAAATGATTTACGATTCTTGAACTAGCTGAATTACCGTCAGAAGTTAAAATGCTGATATCATTGATACGCCTTTCTTTCAGGGGGTCGTTCTTATTTATAATTACATCATTTAAATAAAATTCCAACTCCTTTAGATCACGTGCCTTGTAATAATGCGAGGACGTGACTTTGGATATCGGATTGGGCGCGACCATGTTTTTTGAAATCAAATGGATTACCGGCATCATAGTCGGAAGATACTCAGATAAAAAGGAACTGCAATCGGTAATCAAAGCATCTGAGTTTTTGAAAATATCGAAATAATCACCATGATCATAAACCATTCCGATTTTGCCCCATTCATCATAATATCTGTTTATTTCATTCTCGGTCATAATGCCATCTTTAATTACCTGCAACTTTAAACGTGGATGAGGTTTGAACACCCAATTCAATTCCTTGTGAGATCTTGCAAAATCCAATATATATTGACCACTCCAATCGAAGGTTGATAGCCTTAATATTGAATTCTTAAAGGCAAAATGAGGGGCATAAATTATGTAATGCTTATCATTGCGCATATGTTTATTATAAGAATCCAACTTTGGATGCCCCGTTACGATCAGACTCTCTTTATTCGCCAACATCCAAGATTCATATTCGCTTCTTAATAAGTCGGAAATTATAAAGTGCTTCCATATGCCATACAGAAAGGTTTTCGGATAACACATCATTGCTTCAGTCGTACCAGCTATTGTATAAGGAACATAGCAGCTCAAAGCGAATTTGCTGACAACCACTGGTGATTGTATGCGGTCTATGACCCAAGGTTGTTGATAGAAAACTATATCTGGACAAAATTGCTGCAAATTCAAATATCGCTGTTCTTTGATATCGTAAGCATACCGAGTGTTCATATTTCTTGATTTAAAGAAATCATATGTCTCATTTATTTGCTTGATATATTCATAATCATTCTGACTTCTTTCGCTATCCGCAGTCACCAAAACGACCGGCTCAAATCCATTGCTCCTGTCAAATTCTTCGTACAATGATTGACAAGACCATATAGCATCTTCACTCACTAAGAAAGCAACTATTAACTTTCTTGTCTTACTTTCAGTTATTAGTTCCTCTAAGACTTTACGGTAATGTTTATGAATTCTCTTGCACTGTCTATTCTCAGCATTACATCTAATTTCTATCACTATGCCTATAATAATCATGACCTTATGAGTTTTGTTATATGAATTCTTAATTTTGGATATATATTTAGGTCGAGCTCGACGAAGCGCATGTCCACACACCTGAGCAGATATACTCGTGTCCCTTTTAGTTAGAGCGATTTCGTCCTAACTCGATTTCTAACTCAGAAATAATATCATACCCAGATGATAGGAAACAACGGTTTGTAGTTGGAACAGTCAGATTGGTTAGAAGAGAAAGAAAGAAGGAGGGGGTTTGTCAAGATCGTCTTTCAATTTTCCCCAACGATGCAAAAAGGGCAGATTTCTTCTCATCCAGTAAGATTTGTAGGTACAAATCCCGCTCCGTCCACTATTACCTGACACTTCCGACGGCTCTGACGGCAGATGGGGAACGACGAGAAGAAAAGAAGGGAAATGGCTCGGAATCCACGCAAAGGGATTCTGAACCCGCGCGCCAACCCCAGATGCGACCTTCTACGCCTCGTCCTTCTCCTTCCCTAACCAGTCAGCCGCCTTCTCGGATGACCGCCAATTCTTCGGCGGGGCGAGTTCGAGAGGACAGTGTGATGGAAATGCCCAATCCTCTTCCTCGCAAAGCTTTCTGCTTATGTGGCAGTAGTATCCAGACCATCGTTCTGGGTCATCATACTCTGGGTCGTTATACTCTAAATGACTGCAACCTTCTGCCGTTGTCAATCGGTCCATCCGTTCGCCACTCATTCTTATTCCCACAAATCTTCTTTGACCATGGTTACCTATAAGGATTCCGTCACCAAGCTACGACATTTGACTAAGCAATAAGTAGAGAGTGTCTTCACCGTCTAGTTGAGATCAGGAAAAGAACGTCTGGATATGCTCGGGTTCGAATCCCGATGCCCGTGCTCCATTTAGCCAGACATCCCCGATTCCTACAGCCTAACCAGCCAATTCTGCCGGGACGTGACTTCTGCAATGTCTCGTCGCTTTGTCCCGCATTGTTACATTAAGAACTCTCAGCAGTTCCTCGATATTGAACGGCTTCGGCAATACTCCATTGAATCCGTAATCCTTATGGTCGGCCATCACAGGATCGTTGGAGTATCCACTGCATACTATCGCATTCACTTCAGGATCGGCCTCTATTATCCTTGCTATCGCCTCCTTCCCACCCATTCCTCCAACTACTGTCAGATCCAGAATTAGGGCGTCGTAAGGATTGCCTGCCGCAAGAGCCTTCTTGTGTAACTGAATCGCCTCGTCACCGTTGACAGCGAATTCGGCCTCATACCCATGCGAGCTAAGTATGGCCTCGCCAACATCCCTTATCCCCTCCTCATCGTCCATCCAAAGAATCTTTCCGGAGCCGTAAACGTGCTCCGCGACTTCCTCCACTTCGTGGTCTATTCTTTTCTCAGAAGCAGGCAGGTAGATATGGAAAGCCGATCCGCGGCCAACTTCCGAATCGACTTCGATGTATCCATCGTGTTTCTTGACGATTGAATACGCAATCGTTAGGCCTAATCCCTTTCCGCTGGGCTTTGTTGTGAAATACGGCTCGAAAATCCTGCTGAGATTCTCAGGAGGAATCCCCACTCCCCTGTCTTTGATCGTAATCTTCACTTGCGGACCGGCCTTTTGGGTGGGAGAGTCGCTCTGGAGTCCCACATTCTCCGCTGATATTATGACATCGCCGCCATTCGACATTGATTCTTTTGCATTCATAACGATGTTGGCAATTACCTGGCCAATCTGCCCTTCGTCGGCTTCGATTGACCAGATGTCTTCATCGACCGAGAACACGGGTCTGATGCTAGATCCTGACAATGCCAGGCTTGTCGAATCTTCGAGTATCTCCGGGACTGACAACACAGCTTTGACAGGCTCCCCACCTTTTGCAAAGGTAAGAAGCTGCCTCGATAGAGTTCTTGCTCTCACGCATGCCTTCTCCGCCTCCGAAAGTCTCTTGACAACTCCCTTCCGAGAACGGGCAGACGCCAATGCTACCGAGATGTTCCCTTCGATTGCCGTCAAGATGTTGTTGAGGTCGTGCGCTATCCCTCCAGCCAGTACCCCGACTGATTCGAGCTTCTCCATTGTGGCGATATCTTCTTCCATTCTAACCTGGGTGGTGATGTCCCGGAAGACGATTATGACGCCCAGAGTATGTCCCGTTTCCATCACCACTGGAGCGCCCGAACTATCTATCCTTCGACGGGTGCCATCTCTCGAGACTAGGATTGCATGTTTCGGAAGATCCTTGATATTTCCAACCTTGAGGATCATCGAAGCTGGATTCTCGCATTCCACCCCCGTTTCTTCATCTTCGATTTTGAGGACCTCATCGAGATCCTTACCCTTCGCTTCGGAGAATTTCCAGCCAGTAAGCTGCTCGGCAACGCTATTGATCATCATTATCTTCTGAAGACAGTCGACCACTATCACGCCTTCGCCGATGCTCTTGAGCGTTACCTCGAGCTTATCCTTCTCTGAATGAAGTGCCCTCTCGACTTTCTCGCGTTGCTCGACCTCGATCGCAAGCGAACCATTAGCTATCCAAAGCTCTTCCGTCCTTTGTGTCACTTTATTGTCCAGATCGACACTGAATCTACGAAGGGCCGAGTCGGCCCTGATATAATAGGATGATGTCGCGGCGACCACCACGATCGCGATAACCGATAGAAGTCGGTTTGCCATTCCCAGCGGCTCAGCCCCCGACAGGGATACATAGTATCCAGGAGAACCGTAGTGACCAATAATGATCAAAGGAATTGCGACGATTCCGACGAGTAATGAGGCTCTCTCATCCCCAGTTCCCAGGCTCGCTACGACCGCCATTATATATAGGACCGGGGTCGCCACGCCGAGTGGCAAAAGAGTATCTAGAATGAAGGTGACAAGGATGGTCAGGACGACTGCCAGAATGACCAGCTGCTGCAATTGCTCGTGTGCTGGGTCTTTGTTCGAGATGTGTCTTGCCGTCATGCATTCCTCATTTGAAACTTGTCGATTCTCGCACTCTGACAGACTGGGTAGCTTTCAATTCAGTCACCTTGAGCCCACGGTTATCGATTTGGTTTGATGATATTAAGACGTGGGTGACCATTATCAGAGTTGATTTCATATTTCCCAGTTAGGCCAGCTGATGAAGCGGATGCTCGTCCCCTGATCAGAATTTCAATGGATGTTTGACGCAAAGGCATCGGGAGATAGATCGGACAAACGACGAACTGGCGATCTTGCTCTGCAATATCCTAACCGTTCTGACGACTCAGACAGATGAAGGTATACAAACAGCAAAAGAAAAGAAGAAACGGGTTTAATGCTCCATTCAATTCCCGTTGGTTGAATCAAGGCAACAAGATACTGGATATGACAGGAACGAGGTCGTGAAGAACCTCGTTCTCTTGACACTTCTGACGGTTCTGACGGCAGATGGGGGGGGTGAGTCCTGTGAAAGATTCTTCAAATCGGTTTTGATAATCGAGCCATATGTCATAAGTATCCGACAATTCGATTTCATTCTCCGGTTTCAAGACCGGCGGGCCCGGAACCGTCGAGGCGCTGGACACGATCTCGCGGCATTTGATCACTACCGGGCCCGTCACAACATTCACAGTTCTTGGCACTTCTGACAGTTCTGACGGCAGATAGATAATCTGAGTCGTGCAAAGTGCTCTGTGATTGGAGAAGAGACTAATACCGAATCACATCCTCATGCAATTGGCGGGGGCGAGGCCAAGGCAGTTTCGATGGGGGTCCGGAGGGAATGTGGAGTGTTAAGTTCGGTAAGAAACTCAAATTCTGGGGTCCTAGGATCATTGCAGCCGATCTCTTCCTATTCGGGGTTTTCTCGTCTTTTACGTCTATCTTCGTCCAAAATCCACTACTATTCATAATAGTCTGCACGGTTTTCGCGTTCTGCGTAGTTTTGATACTTGCAGGGTTCATTGTAACTGGAAAAGTACCGCCATGACCAAACATAGATTCATTTGATTCGAGCTTGAGCGGGGAACTGTACACTGCTTGATGTTTGATCTGCGACACTTTGGCTCGCTTGTTTGAAAGTAGAAGAAAGGAAGGAGTTCTCTTTGGTTCTCATGATTGAAGAAGAGGATGGGCTCAATACTTGAAAGACATGGGTCCATTCATCGTTACGACGGACAACCGAAACTCTTTCATCAGCTCCTTCTTCTTTTCTTCATATTCCTGCCTGGTCAACAGACCATTGTCTCTATTGAACCTAAGCTGGGAAAGATGGAGCTCCAGGTCCGTTTGACCCGTCCGGGTTCTGATGTAATTGGACTCGGCTGTACTCAAGGGAGGAGCCTGGGCCAATGACGTCTTGGGTCTGGCGAGCAATTCGATGGATGATCCTGAGCTAGCTGGATCAGACAAAGTCGGATCCGTCGTCTGAGCATCAGGATGATGTCCGGAACTTGCATCCGCGAGACCGGATCCCACGCTGACGATGTCCCCTCGCGATGGATCCGTTCTGTTCGAACGACCTTGGGACTCGATCATCGTGTACACTCTCCAGGCGTCCGAACCTATCAAGTAAGGTGAGACACCGTGCGTCACGTTCGGTTTCATCATTCGCTGTCTGGCCATCAGGACGCCTATCGACAGAAGGAGGAGTCCCGAGAAGAGAAAGACCCTGCCGAAGGAGATCAATGATTGATATGGATAAGATAAGCCTCCCGTGGCGAGGTAGTCAAAACCTCCGTGACCGTTTGAAATTGGGACAAATGGGCCTATAGGTTGGACAATGCTTCCGATCGTGTTCAACGTGAATGAGATGATCAACATGGCGACGCCTGCGATCAAAGAGACCATATAGGCTTCGCCGTGATGTTGACCGGATATCGTGTCCTCTGACAATATGTCCACTCGAGCCATCATATTGAGGCGAGACACTATATCTCGCTATTCACGAGATTCTCAGAAATGAAACCAATGGCTGCCCTCCCACGATAATCGGTGGACCGCGATTATCGGTACCGTCTTTTGTCCCTGGCTTTTCTCATTCGCGCTAGATATCGAGCTCGTCGGATATGATCTCAATTCTGGGGTCAGGCTTGTGACACCAAGACCGTAAGTTCGCTCAGGCTCTGATCAGACTGAGACCTATATCCGTTCCTAGATTCTGTCCGTATCCGAGCCCTATCATGAGCATCCCCAGCGGTTCAAGATATCGCGCGGTCCGAAGAGGGCCCGCATCCACCGCATCGAAGCCGATGCCTTTCGCCAATCCGATCACGGTCCTCTTCGCATCCAGATCATCACCAGCGGCGAATGTAGTTATCTCCTCATTTCCCAACTTTCCGGTGGCCATTGTGTGAGCGAAGGTGGTGTTGAACGCCTTCACTACTCGACACTTCGGCAACATCTTCTGCAGCTCCTCCGCCTCGGACGTTTTGAACCCTACCGCAAGCTCCATGTTCGGCCCTACCGCGTTGACAGCGTCGATCAGTACCTTCCCGTCCGCCGCGGCTCTAATCTCTCTCACGGTGTCTTTCACTGACGAGAAAGGAACAGCGACGACGATGACCTCTCCCCAGCTCGCTGCATCCTTCACTGATTCGGCCGGATCCCTGTGACCGAATTTGACCTCGTGTCCTGCACCGCTCAGCCCCTGCGCCAGAGCACTCCCTACGTGCCCCTTTCCGATGATTCCGATCCTCATGAAATCCTCTCCAAGGAAACAATCGACGGAGCGCGCCGGCCTTAAGCTTTGCGAATTGGTTTGACTCATGTTCGAACACTGCAGATCCATCCCTTAGATTGGATTGCATCGAAGTGAAGAAAGATCGCAACCCAGCTTTGGCTTTTTTTCCCTTTGTATTCTCCCTGTTCACAACCCGATCTCAAGGGGCTGGAAGGAGATATGGGCGCACAGGAACTATTGGCAAGATTTCATTTGTACAGTCTACGATTCAAAGCACCTGTTCGAAGGTATGAGAGATAGACCAAACCTCTTCGATTCTCTCTTCTATTCACTCGTCCCAATCTGCCGTCAGAACCCTCAGAAGTGTCAGCACAACGTAGCCATATGTGTTCTTCTGACATCATTGAGATGACGCTAATAGTGCGAGTGGTCGGCATCGAGGCGTGGTTGTCATCCCGTGCCAATGGTCCGTTTACTTCTTGAATTCTTTACCAAGGGTCCAGCCTTTGGCGAGCTTTTCGCCGAGACAGTAGTAGTTCCGATCGGTCATCGCGAATAGGATCGGATGAAGTTTCGAGAAGTCCACTGCTGCATCGGTCATAACTTCCTCATCGCAATAGGTCGCAACGACCTTTCCGATGAACAGATCATGATTGGGCATGTCGACTGTATCGATGAGCTCGCATTCCATAGAGACCGGACACTCTTCGATCATAGGAGCGGTCCCAAGTTTTCCGTA
>Ga0315294_10001454_pt1 | contig 25770 bp, 17 predicted proteins | sample YL17G13_40_MG_FD_203626 | JGI IMG/M metagenome (GOLD analysis project Ga0315294, IMG submission 203626) | Sediment microbial communities from Yellowstone Lake, YNP, Wyoming, USA - YL17G13_40 | ecosystem: Environmental > Aquatic > Freshwater > Lake > Sediment | place: USA: Wyoming | collected... | reverse complement strand
CTCTCATAACGCCGCGATTGGGCCAGGGTTCTTTTAGAGTGTTGGTGACAGACGCTTACCAACGATCGTGCGCCATTACTGAAGAACACACCTTGCCTGCGCTCGAGGCGGCTCATATAAAGCCTGTTGAGGAAAAAGGCCCGAACGCTGTCTATAATGGATTATTACTGCGTTCCGACGTCCATAGGCTGTTTGATAGGGGATATATTACCGTAACCCCTGAATTGAGAATTGAAGTCAGCCGCCGCATCCGCGAGGAATTCGAAAACGGCCGTTATTATTATCCTTTTCATGGTAATCGAATCCACCATCTTCCTGAAAATCCGCAAGATTGGCCATCAAAGGAACTCCTCATCTGGCATAATGAAAATATGTTTATATAACTAAAGTGATGAGGTAGACGTATTATGCCCCTTAACGAAAAACAAAACCGCGAAATCGGGTTGCTGGCAAAACAGCTCATTAACTCCCTCAGAGTTGTTGAATTGGAGGCGGAGCGAGCGCTACAAGAAGGGTCGTCTAGGAAATCATCCGCCGTCTTCGTAACTGAAACAAATCCGATGGTTAGTTCTGATCTAGCAAAAACCAGTCTTGAGTTGATATTTCAGGCCGTCCGACAAGACTTGTCTCGAATAAATCACGAACCATTTATTGTGTATGTGCTTGCTGAAGACGACGCCGGGGAAAAATGCCGTTTTTACATTGCACGCGGAACATTATTCGAAGACGTAGCGGATCTTAAGGGGCGGTTGGTTAGTTACCGCGGTCCGTTTGGACGTCTTGCTGAATGCCCTGCTGGAGAGAGTATCAAAGTAAAGTTGCCAAATCAGCAGAAAAGTTACACTATCCTAGAACGAGCCCGAATCAGGCCATGTAAAGAAGAGCGAGGCTGGGACGGCTTGGATGACCAAATTGAAGCGAGCAATCTGCGTGTTGAGATTGAATCGCTTCTTAACTTTTTGTCTCAGCTGGCCGCTACGATTTCGCCAGAGGATTATTATGGCACTTTGCTGGATGAGGCGAAGGCAGCTAAGGTCATTCGGGAAGGAATTCGACGCGGTATTGTTCAACGGATGTCGTTGCGCGATCAACCTACGCTAGATCGTTATCAAGGGGAAATCTTTCGGCTTCCATTAAACCGGAGACTTATTTTAATCGGTGCTCCGGGAACTGGAAAAACAACAACTCTGATCCGGAGGCTTGCCCAAAAACGTAGCGCCCATGATATTTCTGAGGAAGAGCTAGGGCTGGTTCCAGAAGATCAATATTTGAGGTTCTTCCATCCTAACAACTGGCTTATGTATACTCCAACAGAGTTGTTGCGACAATACCTCAAAGAAGCCTTCGCAAAAGAAGGAATCGCATCCCCGGATGAGCGAATTCGCACCTGGTCCGAACAGAGGCGGATTATTGGACGTGATGTTTTTCGTGTCCTCAGATCCGAGCTGGGTGGAAGGTTTATTCTCGAAGATGAAAAGGGAAACTTGCTCGATTCGACAAGCCGAGGATTGATGAGCCTCGCCGATGAATTTTTCTCTTTCTTCAAGGTTCAGGTAGTTGAACGGTATGAGCAGACATTCGACATGCTCGAGCGTTGCGAAGATGACGAGATCTTAAGGATAATTGAACTCATGCGGCCTGTTGCTGGAGGAACGACAACCACATTTGATAATCTTTTCGATCTGTTCTCCTTCCATGAAAACTTCCGGGAGCATATCCAGCGTCTCGATAAGAGCACAAAGAAAGAGTTTTCTGATATCTTTAATCGCCTTTATGCAAAAAAAGGAGATATCCTAAATGATCTAACTAGATTCCTCGCAACTCTTTCACCCGAATTGGAAGAAGAAGGAGATGATGAGACGGAAGAAGAGGACGATGATGCTTTGAATCTACGGGACCCCCGAATGGCGGCTTTGGAAACATGCCGGCGTGCGATCTATGCGCGCGCAAGATCCCTCCACGAAAGACGTCCCCTAGCCCGCTCCAGCCGTAATTGGAAGGTCCTAGAATGGCTAGATCAGAATGTGCCGGGCGAGGTCAACTTAGAACCACTAGGAAAAGCTCTCGGAACACTACGACGCGTCCGATTCCTCTCGGGAACGCATAGAAATCTGATCAGCCATGTTCCCGTAGCGTTTCAGCGTTTTCGTAGGGCCGCCCTTCGCCAAGGGAAGTGGTACCGGCCGGAATCCCGCATCGCCGTTGAACGAGGGCGGATTAATGGGGCCGAGTTAGATATTATATTGTACACAATGTTGAGGCAAACACACCGTTTCTTTTTGCAGAACAGCGGGCGTTGGCTCCAAGAAGACACGCACATCTCGATACTTGAAAACGTGAAGGCTGCGTATGTAACACAGGTCCTAATTGACGAGGTAACAGATTTCTCGCCAGTTCAGGTTGTTTGTATGATGGAATTAGCCCACCCTAAATTCCAATCGTGTTTCATGTGCGGTGATGTGCTTCAGCGGGTTACACAGTGGGGAATTTCTGATATTTCCGAGTTCAGTTGGATATCGGCTGATTGTGAGGTGAGAGAAGTTGAAATTGGTTACAGGATGAGTCGCAAGCTTCTTGATCTTGCACTTGTTGTTGCTACAATGCACGGCGGCAAAACACCCAGTTTGGAAAAAACGGATCTATTGAATGATTCGAAAGTGCCTCCTTTATTGCATGAGAACCTAAAAGGTGGAGATTTAGCTTATTGGTTGTGCGAGCGCATTTGCGAGATAGAGCGTAGCCTCGCGGCAGTTCCTTCAATTGCCATATTTGTGGAATGTGACGAACAAATCGATCCTCTCTTAGAAAAGCTTCGACCTTTATTAGCTGAGCATAATCTAGAGGTAGCTGGCTGCAAAGAAGGTCGATTTATAGGGGTAGAAAGCCAGATACGGATATTCGATATTCAGTATGTCAAGGGATTAGAATTCGAAGCAGTCTTCTTTGTCGGTGCGGACAGGCTAATAAGCCGATATAAAGATCTCTATGACAAGTTCCTCTTTGTCGGGATCACGAGGGCGGCCACGTACCTAGGATTGACATGCGACGGCCGACTGCCACAGAAGCTCGAGGTATTGCGGCCTTATTTTTCTAGTGGCGGTTGGGAATGAAAAGGCAAAAAGCGGCAAGAAAAGGAATATATTCCTCAATCAACGAGGGCCCAGCTCTTGAGCGCAAGTCGAAGGCGGCGTCGAGGTATAGCCAAGGAGACCGTCGCCACGGAGGGACGGGATTTCGTGAGGGGAATGAAAGAGGCCGCCGCGAAATATAAAAAGGGCGATCGAAAGGCCGGCGGGGAATTCGCAGAACAAGCCAGGAATTACGCAAACCTTTTATCGAATCATATAGAAAAAGAGGACAACATCCTCTACCGGATGGCGAAATCCAGGCTGTCCGAAGCGGCTCAGCAGGGCCTTGAGAAGGGATTTGAGAAGATAGAAAAAGAGGTCATCGGGCCGGGCCGGCACGAGGAATTTCATCGGCTTCTCCATCATTTGGAAGAGGAATATCTGAAATAGTCAAAATCACTTCTAAAGTTGACAGCGGCTCAAAGTGGGTGCTATATTGCTTTAAGGACGTCAGCTCATGTCATTCGATAATCAAAAAGAAAAGATGGCACTGGCAGTGAAAAGAAAATCTTTATCAGTGAGATAGATTATGGTTCGCATCCGCTATTTACAGAATGGGAATGAATCAAATGTTGCTTAAGAATATACTGAGACCTTTTTTAAATGCATTGTGGTTCTAAACCTATTTGGTATGTCGTGCAACTATTGAGTTGCATTTTAGAAGCATATCCTTCTTGTGTAAATAAAGTAACGCGGCTTCAAAATAATTATGTATAGGATTATGACTAAATCTGGGAAACAATGGTGGACCCGCCCATACGAAGGAAAAGTATTCAGACACAATGCTGGCGAAATCATTTGTAGTGACGCCCTCACTTTGCTTCGTTCGTTGCGAAACGAATGTGCTGATATAGTTTTTCTTGATCCACCTTTTAATTTGGGCAAGAAATATGGGAAGGATATCTGCATTACGGATAGAAAAAGTGAATCTGAGTACTTGGAATATATGACAAATATTATTTCACGTTCATCGGAAATTCTCCTACAAGGAGGAGCCCTTTACTTGTATCACATGCCTAAGTGGGCTATACGCCTTGCTTCTGAGATAGAAAAGCATTTGCATTTTCGACACTGGATCGCCATTTCGATGAAGTGCGGATTTGCAAGGGGAAAACGCTTATATCCAGCTCACTATGCTCTTCTTTACTATACAAAAGGAGAACCAGCCGCCTTTAATCGACCCAAGATCCCGTTGCCTCTCTGTAGAAATTGTCAAAAAGAGTTGAAGGATTATGGTGGCTACCGGAAATATGTCGAGAACGGAGTAAATCTAAGCGATGTCTGGGACGACATCAGTCCGGTCCGCCACAATAGAAACAAACATCGCTCATCAAATGAATTACCTGAGAAAATCCTAGAACGTATAATTCAGATCAGTGGACGACCTAATGGACTGATAGTTGATCCGTTCGCTGGAACAGGGACTTCACTTTTCATGGCATCGAAATATAAGATGCAGTTCGTCGGATGCGATGCGGACATCGATTCGGTTAAGATTATGAATCAAAGGTTACTTGCGGGCAGAGATAAACCAATTCAACAAAGGGGATCAATAAGATGAACGTCGACGATAACATTGTCCATGGCGAACCTACGAAGGAGTTTTTCATAGATTTTCTTACCAGAGACATAAGTCTTTCAAGCTGTATTCTTGACTTGGTGGACAATTCAATACAGAACCTTGTTCATATTTCAAAGATCGATGTTATGCAGGCGCTCCTCATAGATAAGAGTCCCCGTTTTAAAGGCAATCCTTCAGTCACTATCTCCTTCTCGAAAGATTATTTCCGAATATCGGACACGTGCGGTGGTATCCCTATTCAGATGGCCCGCGATGAAATGTTTCGAATGGGATATGCAAAATCTGGTAAGCGTTTTGCGGGGCTAGGTCTTTATGGGATAGGCATGAAAAGAGCCTTTTTCAAAATCGGTCGAGACATAAACATTATATCGAGAACTCATAATGAATCTTTTCTTGTGAAGATAGACGTCGATGACTGGAAAAGTAGATCTGAATGGGATTTCCGTTTTTCAGATCCGCCGCCAAGCAAAGACGGGAGAATTTCAGGAACTGATATTGAGATAAAAAGGCTTAATCCTGGCATCGGACCTCGGCTGTCCCTGGTTACATTTGAAAATGAAATCATACGCAAATTAAGATCGACATACGCATTATTCCTAAGAAATGGCCTTCGGATTTCTGTCAATGGCCGGCCTGTGACCCATGCTTTGCCATCTCTTGCAACAAAGGTTTTCACGCCAACTAGAAAAAGATTCAGCGAGAGCGGAGTTGACATTCTAGTAATTGTTGGCTTATCACCCAAGAGCGATAACCGACCGCATGGTTGGTATGTCTTCTGTAATGGTAGAATGATAATTGAGGACGACCAATCAGACAAAACTGGATGGGGACAGGATGGAACGCCGCAATTTAGACCAAAATACAACCATTTTGTGGGGCTTGTCTACTTCAGGAGTAATGACCTTGAAAAGCTACCATGGACGACGACGAAGGATAATGTAGAGGTAGAGTCACCCATTTACCAAGCCGCTCTTACAGAAATGAAGATCGAGGCACGGCCGGTGACCCGATTCATAAATACTTGGTATCCCAGTGACAAAGATGAGGAAGAGCAAGTTGTGCATAGGCTTTTGCTTGATCGAGCAACAATTACTAGGATCGATCAAATTCCAAAAAGGATACAGCAGTTTAAGGTTAGCGTGCAGCCAAGAAAAGTAGAAGATGTGGCAAAAATTTCGTATATAGTTCCACGCGCTAGCATCGATCGAGTGAGGAAACGCATGGGGAACCTAGATCTGACTAATAAGGAGGTGGGAAAGCGAACGTTCGATTATTACCTTGAGAAAGAGTGCTGACAGAATGTTGGAACTGAGCAAGAGCTATGAAAAAATAAACTATTTGCTGCGTCCTTCAAAGCAGGTAGAGCGGAAACTGTTCATTGAAACTCTCCATCGTTTAGGACAGGCTGGATATAAGATATCGAAATATACTTACGTTGGATTGGGCTCAGTCTTCTATACCGATTTTATTCTGTTCCATAAATACCTCTACATCGACGATATGATATGTGCTGAAGCAACAGATATCCCAAAACGGATGCGTTTTAATCGTCCATTTGGTTTTATAAAACTCTACATGCACCCTGTAGCTGAACTTCTTCCGAGTTTAAGCAGGAAGAAGTCCTATTTTATTTGGCTGGATTATGATAGGGGATTGGATTCAGATATTTTAGACGATGTTGCTGGATTCGCAGGCAAACTGAGTCATGGAAGCATATTGATTATAACCGTTGACGCAGAGCCCGAGCTCCAAGATAGAGAGGAAAATGAACGATTATCAAGGAGAGATCGATATCGGCGACTTTGTCAGCTCTATAATTCACAGTTTAGGAAGTATTTTTCTAGGCCTCTTCGAGCGGGGGATATCTCCAGAGCTGACCTCCCCCGTATCTTTGCACAAATACTCCTCACACAATTAAGAGAATCAGTTACGGAACGAGGCTATTACTTTTATCAATTATTTAATTTCAAATATACTGACACTGCACAGATGCTCACTATAGGTGGGCTTATCGCAAATGATACAGATAGAGAAAGAATCCTGGAAAGTGGAGTGGATAATCTGGATAATTTGGAGAGGGATGAAGAACCAAAATTGATCTCGGTGCCGCCGCTCACGTTCCGCGAAAAACAGTGGATTGATGACAAGATCAAAAAGAAAGGCTCATTTAATTTTGCTAAGTTTGGATTGGAAATCGACCGCAAATTATTAGAGAACTATATTAAGCATTATAGGCACTATCCGACCTTTCATGAAAGTTTGTTGTGATGCTTCGTTCTCTATATTTTACTTGCTCGGCTGTATCCCAATACGCTTATATACAATTTTTCCCTTGTCCTGCCGTTTGGCCTCGCGAGGAAATTGGCTGTCATCCGGCCCGCAGTCAACCGTTCCGGATCGAAGACCCGCAGACGTTCGCTTAGCAGACGGTTATGCTTTTCGGGGATAAGGCGCGGCAGGCGAGAGAGGACTTGAACTTCTGACTTCTACCATATATAGACGTCATGAAAAAAATTCAAGGTACAGAAAGTAAAGGGTTTCCCTATTAGACCCAGCTTTTCCAAGGACCTTCCGATATTGATAGATTTTAATCCTTTTCGATAATCTTCGATATTATTGGACAAAATTTGGGCACAACGAGCTGAAACACCTCAAAACTTTTGCGGACAAACGATCTCTAGAGATTCGAAATCTACGCCCCGGAATTCTTCAGGTCTAATCACGGCCAGTTGGTCAATAACACGCTTCCGCATCTCAACTGAAAAAGCAAGCAAGGGGGCAATCTCATCCCGGGTCATGGACTCAGGAATGCGATGCGGATAGATAAGCTTAAGGAGTCCAGCCGTCGTCTTCTTGATGGCGTCCTGATTTCGGCCTGTCATGCTTTTCATATCTACGCAAGCGGTGACATGAGTCTGGAAATTCCGCCTGCGGAGTTCAGCGAATATCTCGGCCATGTAGTCGGTCAGGAGCCCATATCCAGTGGCGTAGTTCTCGGGCCGGATCTTGGGCATCTCCCATCCGGGCAGATAGGCATGAATACGATCCAGGAAAGCGGCATCCTGTAACTCCACTGGCAACACTTCGAAAAGATGCCTGTACTTGGAGTCTGCTTGTTTCCTCTCCAGATCGGTGTCGATGTTTCCCCCCAGCACAATCGAACATTGAGCCGAAAACTCCTGGTCGCCCCGGCTGAATTTTCCCGTCTGCATGTAGTCTTTTAGGACGCTGATGCTAGCTTCGGTATCGTCGAACCGGGTGTTGCCGATCTCGTCGAAGAACACTATATGCTTGAGTCCAATGACGCCTAGTTTCCGGGTTCCCTTGTTGTAGAAAAGAGTTGCCGGTGTTGCTTTGCCCCCCGACACGACGAAAGACCGGTTCGAGGTGTTGCGAAAGGTGTAGGTCTTACCCGTTTCCCGCGGTCCGAGTTCGATTAGGTTGTAATTGGATTCAACAAACGGCACCAATCGGAGGAGCATCAACATCTTCGTCCGGCGGTCAAACCGGGCTGGATTGAAGCCGATGGACTGAACTATCAGATCAATCCACTCGTCGTCTGTAAAGATGGGCCGTTTTGAAACGAAATCGTCCAGGTTTAGTCGTGTATATTGAAGCGGTGAAAATACGCGGATGTAGAATGGGTACTTTCTGCTTTTGATCTCATACGTGGCATCGTATTCGATCTCCATTGTACCCCATGCGCCGCTGGTGAGGAGCACGTCTGCGTACTGATCCAACACTTTGGCGGACACTCGCACAGTATTATCGCCCAGGGCGGGCACATCGGCCCAATAGTGGTCCTTGGCTTGGTCGAGTCGGACTGTGAGTTGTCCCAACAAAGTGTACTGGCCCAGTTCCTTGATCCGGCTCTTAATAAGCTCCTTCTTGGCGCTCTCGGAATAGTGTTCGGAGAGTATCTTGTCAATCTTGCGCTGTCCACCGACCGGCGCATGAGCGTCTACATACCTGCTTACCAGGTACTCCATTACATACCGTGGAAACTCCTTGTATGCCTCGTTCCACCTAGTCAAGGGCTTGAGGATGACCCGATCCCCTAAGTGCCCGAGGATCTTCTTGTTCAACGGATCATCTGGGAGGTCCAAAACCATCTGGGATGGGGACTCTTGCTCGGCTTCTTTGATCGGTGAGGGCTGTTTTTTATTCTCGCTCATATAAGGTCCTCGTCAGCTTATGTCATCAAATCCTTTGAGTGCGTCCGTGTCCAGCTTGGTCTGTTTGGGCTGCACGATGACGGGCACAGTTTCCAGTCCGCCGATCGCGTCACGCCAGTTGCCCGAGAGATCGGTATGCCGGAGCCGAATGGAAACGGCCGTCAAAGTGCCCTGCGTATCCGGTTCACGTGATGGCGTTTCGCGGTATCTGCCCACGATGGGACAGCGAACCGGGAAAGATCCACCAGGGGGCAAGTTTCCATCCTGAATCAGCACATCCTCGCCTAGATTGGATCGGACTTTTAGTTCGAACGAAGCAGAGACATTGCCAGAATTACGGATGGCAAATGTGAGTTCAACTGAACTGTCTTCGCCAACAGCGATTGCCGAAACCGGTACCCCGTCTAGTTCCACCTGAGCGGTCTTCTCGGTAACTCGCCGCAGTTTGAACCCGGGAACAACCATCTCCGCCAGCGAGAGTCCACCGTGACTGTACCGCGGCGCAACCTTTGCAGTCTCCCGCCGGAACCATTTTCGCCCCACGGCCACGGCACATTGCTCTGTACCAGTCGTGATCTGCACAGCCTCGGGAAAGTCCTTTGGGCTGAACCCGCACGTGTACCGCCAACGGACATCGGCCTGCAAATCCCGTCCGTTTGCTGCCGCCTCGGACTGGCTCACCGGGACGCCATGCGTGCCGAGCATTTCCGTAAACCCATGATCGGATACGACCATGACAGTGTCTTCAGGTCGAATCCTTTTGAGAAGGTCGTCCAGGATTCCTCGCACTCCCTGGTTCTTGTCTCCCAGCATCGTCACGCGTATCGTGTTGTTGAATGCGGCGAGATCCCCTCGGAAGTCGTGGCACTCGTCGGACACGGGGTAGATAAGGACATTCAAGGGTGCGGCTTCCTGATCCACGAAACCCAGCATCATTCTGGCTTTCTCGGTGTCCGCCTCCATCACAAACCGGAGTTTGGTCTTGGCTTCCTGTGCCGTTAGCCCAAGGTTGCGGGCGGCAAGCGTGACTTCGTCGGATGTGGGGGTTCCCTTGAACCCTTTCCAGTCTGGCGGGAGACAGCCGGCAAGCAGGCTTGTCCGTGCCACCTGGGTGTAGCTTGGCAGTATGCAAAAACAGGCCTGACCCTTGAGCTCGAAGTGCTCGGCGAGGATGGGCTGGACCACTGCGTCCCACGTATCGAATCGCATGCCGTCAAAAACCAGAATCCACAGTCTGCCGGTGCCACGCCCGAGACCAATCTGCTCCACCTCCTCCTTGAGACTATCCCGGAGAAGGGACAAGGCACTCCGATGGCTTTGGGCGAACCCGGCAGGATCGGCACGCACGAATTCCCCCAGCGCCTGATCCAAAGCATCCAGACGCCCTATCAGTCTGCCCTTCAGGGACTCAGCGGATGGGGAGACATCATCCGGCCCGCCGAATAGGTATTTCTGTCCTGAATGCGTCACCTCAGCGTCCTCGAAGCCCTCCAGGAAATGGAATGCCTGTGCTAACTGCAATTCGAGCGTGTGGTAGCCGTTCTCCAGGTACCAGTCCAACAGGGCATCCGCATGCGGGAATTTCGGCATCCGTTTTGACAGACGGTTTTCTATTTGTCCTAGAATTGTCAGACATTGCATTCCCATGCGACATTGCCGTGATCGGTCCGAGTCGTCGTCTCGCGACGCCCCTAGCAGCGGCTGCTTGGCCAGGCCGGCAAGCATTCCGGTATTCGCGACAGAGGGATCGGCGAGGAACGTCAGGAACGCCGCCCTCAATGCCTCATGCAGGACGACGGGCACGAGGGGTCTTTGGAGGATGCCCGTAATCCGCTCGACGGGTGTCTTCCCCGCCGGAGCAGCAAGATCGAGAACCTTCTGCAAGAGTTTGGGCGGAAGGAACGCTTCTGCCTGGCGCTGCACGGCAGGCCATAGCTTGGCATCAGCCGTGACACGCCCAACCAGCGCTCCAGCCTGCTTCTCCATCTCGGATACCGGGGTCTCCAGGGCGAAGACGTGAAGCCCGGCAAGCTGGGTCGCCGGGTTCTGCAGCCCGGCGGCATCGGCGAAGTGGCGCAGCACGAGATAGGCCGCGATCTCCTCAAGGGGCATCTGTAGCCAGTAAAGGTGCTCCTTGACCTGCGGACGGGCCGCTTCCTCTATCATCTCATTCAGGATGCCGCGCTGCTTGGAGAGAGCCGGGTGTCCTATCAGAAGCCTGAGAATGTGAACCAGGAACTCGCCGGGATCGGTTTCGTCCGGCCAGAGTTCCTTCAGCGTCATGTCGGGGTGATGGGCGAGCAAGACCAGGGCGGCTACCTGTCCTCGTCCCCAGTCGTCCGGTCGTCCCCACCGCTCGATAATCTTGGCCGTTGCCCTAGGGATGTTGTCGAGGCGCTCCAGCAGGGCATCCTTGTACCGTCGCATCTCGGCCACGGGGAAGTTGATCTTCGGGCAGAGGCGGCTGAAGAAGGCTGGCACGGACAGGTTGAGCGGTGGGCCTGCCTCGTTCCGCGCAAGGATGTCGGCTATGTAGCTGGCGTCGATTTTCGCCAACGGGTGAGTCCCGCGTGCGAGCACGACAAGGATGTGATCGGCTGAAGCGGCTTTGCGGAAACGGAGCCGGAACGCCAAATCGTCGCCGCAGTACACGACAACCTGCCAAGTCCGCCCTGTGGTATCGACCAGTGTCGGCTTGCCGAGGAGCCCTGCATCTGCTATCAGGCGGTCGGAATCTAAGGCGACGGCGACGCGCGCGCCAAGGGGCCGATCACCTAGCCACTTAAGGAAGAAATCCATCGGGGTCTGAACCATACATTTCCTCAGAGATCAAAGAGCCCAGGTCCTTCTTCCTTGCGCCGCTTTGCCTTGGCCTTCTCCGCCTTGCCCTGCACGTTTCGCACAATTCGCTGCGAGGCAACTCTAGCCTGCTTCTCCGCCCGCGAGTAAACGTCCTGGGGGATTCTGTCCTTCAGGACGCCCTGGAACAGGCGTCCGATTAGCCGATACCCCTCGTCTGGAGCCAAGTCCCTGATTGACGGAAGCACGTGCGAATCGTTCTCTTCCAAGGCGCGGCACATCTGGAACAGCGCATCAATCCATTCACAACGTTCAGGGTCAGTTGTCTGCCGGCGGAGGCTGCCGCCCACATAGCGCTCGGCGTCATGTAGGACGCGAATGGTCTTGTCGTCATTCATCCTTTCCCGTTCCGCCAGAGTTGGCTCCCTCCAGCGGTTCGTCCCCTCGTCACGCCAGAAGTTCGATATGAGCAAGTCTTCCAGTATAAAACTTTGCGAAATTGACGCAGGCAGCAGTCCGGTGGCCCGCATCCAGAGCGGTTTGAGTTCGCCGATGAGCGCAGGGCGCGACTCTAGCTTCTGTCGCAACCATGCGATAGCGGTTACCTCGTCCTTGACCGCGACTTCCTCTTGCAATAAGCCAACGCCGTTGACCCCTACGGCCTCTCCGCGTAGATACCAATGCTGGCCTACCTTGCGGAAGTAGCGGGCGCAGGCGCGTTGGATGAAAGGTAGGTTGAGCCGTTCAACGCCCACGCCACGAGGGATGAGTGTGTTCATCAACATACTGTTGATCGTGGCAGTAGTTCGGTGTTCGTCGTTGTACTTGGCGGGGTCTGCGTTGATACGTCCCGGCAACGTCTGAAGATGCTGGCGCACGGCTTCAGCGACTTGATCTTCCAGGTCGTGGTCTTCGGCCTGAACGTTGGCACGAAGCATGGCAGGCTTATGCAGGTTGAACACAACGTCCTTGTCTACAACTTCCGCCTCACCTTTCGCACCTTGGACTTGCTTAAAGGTCTTCTGCTTCTTGTCAAGAAGAAGCATGTTGACGATTTCGAAACCCGCCTCAACCGCAGCGTTCTTCAATGCTTCAAAAACGCGGCCATCAGAGTTATTGAATTCGACGGTGGCCCAACGACCGGGTTTCAAAACTCTGAACATCTCCTTGAATGCACACCCCATGAGTCGTGCATAATCATCGAGTTTCTTAAAGGGTCCATTCTTCCTTCGGTCGTTGATGACCATCTCTTGGATTTCGTCCGTAAACTGATTGAGCCAAGCTTCCCAAAGCATGGAGCAATCGGCATAAAAAATATTCGAACCGAACGGAGGGTCAGCGAAAATGTAGTCAATAGACGAATCAGGGAGAGCCAATTGTACTGCTGATCCCATGAGGACACACACGGCTTGTCCAGCCGAAGTGCCCTCGGCTCGAGCCTGCAACATTTTGAATGCTTCGGGTATCGACACCTCCTTGCCATCGAGTAGGCGGAGGACATTGGCTTCTTCTCTGAATGAGGCGATGTAGAGGGTGCCGCTCATGCGGGTAGCCTGCCGGCCGAATCCGTGCCGGTTGATTTCCGCAGCACTGAGTATCATGCTTGTAACTGTGAACTTCACCAGCTCAGATAAACGTTCGGTCGGGGCTGTTTTGGCCTCGTCCCATATTCGAGCCAATCCCCACAGATTGCGTTTCGTGTAGAACTCCGAAAACTGCTTGATGCCGCGCTTGAGCAGACCGTGACGCATCATCTCGCGACCCGTATCGATCGGCCCATCGGGGAACCAGTATGGGACAGACCGATCTGCGATATCACGCAACCGGGCTGCTTCTAGATAAGTCGTCTTGCGTGTCTTGCGATTGTACCCATCCATGGTTCTATGCGCGTAGCACTGCACAACGGGCACTGCGCCGATAAGCGAAAGTGAACGCTTACTCCATTTCCGCTGACAGTGGGGACAGGTAACTTCATCCAAAACGGTTTGGGTGCTGTGGTCAACCGCAGCATCCCAAAGGATGATTTGCTCGCGACACCCGCGGTGTACGCGCTTCTTTCGGATTATTGGCTTCCCTGCGTTCTTTCCTCGCTTGCTAAACTTGCCCGTAGGTTCCTCGATGGTGACGAAGCCTTCGCAACGGAAGACGTCAGACCAGATGGTGTATTGGATTGTGGCAGGGATGCAGACCCACTGTTTAACCTTAGCCACGTCGATGGCACCCCATTTGTCGTCATGCGGCAGGTCCGTCACCGGATAGCCAAGCCGCGTTTCGACCTCGGCCTTGGTAAGCAATTCCCAGTCTTTTGTGCCATAGGAGGCATGGCCCTCCAAAACCATCTGGCCGCGCCCTGATGTGGCTGTTGTTACGGTCGGCGGATTCTTGAGGCGGTCCACTACTTCGGCATTCCCCGGGTCGTAGATGCCCACGGCAGGTTCGTAGTGTTCGGTGCCGTAAAGCCAGTCGAACTCGTCCTTCACCGCAGCCTTGATGCGCTCGAATTCGCACCTGAGTGCCTCGACATCAACCGGGGTATTGTAGTTGTAGGCGATGTGGCAGGCAGCGGGTGACAGGTCGTTGAGGATGCAGACACGCGAGCCAAGACGATCCTTAAGTTCGGGAAACTGCTCCAGAATATCGGCGGGCGGTTTAGCGCACATTTGTGCGGCCACGCCGGTCATGCCTGACCCGCAGAATGGATCGAGCACCAGGTCACCGGGCTGCGTGTAATGCAGAATGTAAGGGATGATACTGCGGGGCGGGACCTTGGTGTGGTAGGAGTGGGCGTTGTAGATGGGGTCGTTCTTACCTTCCTTGATGTCGGCGGCAAAAGGGGGACGGTCGTAGTCGTCCGTTTCCGGGTCATACGGACGAACGCGCTCAGCCAAGAACTCCTTGAGGACCCTATCCTGTTCTGCAGGATCGAACATCAGCCGGTTCCTCCCTGCCCGCCGTTTTTCAGCCGAAGGAACACCCGCACTCGCTTGCCTGGGCCGTGCTTGGCCTTTGCGTCCTTGACGGCCTTCGTCAGCAATGTCGTCAATTTCGACAAGGCCTCATCAACCCGGCCCTCTTCTATCGCCCCGATCTGCTGGATGATCGGTCCCAGATCCACGGACTCCTGAACGATGTTTGCCTCCTGCAGGAGCCGCTGCAGGAAGGCGACCAGATCGTCGGTAATGACCTCGACGAGCTTGTCCGCATTGGCGATCTGGATGATCTCGATTAGGAGTTTGAGGTCGGCCCGCTGATTGTCGTCTGCCGCCTTCTTCAGGATGACCGCGATAGACGTGTCCCTGAGCCGCTGGATGCGGTCGGCCAGCCCCTGACTCATGGCCTGATCGAGGCGCTCATAGTCCTTCTGAGGCAACGGGCGTTGCGGGGTCCACCGGCACTTGGGGCACAAGGCATTGGAACCGGCCACGTCCGGTTCCGCCGCATCAGGGCAGACCCATGTAGCTGCCTCTAGCTGCTTGAGGTCGCTACCCGCGTTCACGGTGGACAGCAGCGGCGGACCGAGTTCGACGATGCTGTTGAGCCGGTTCAGAGCAATCGCCCGCGGTCTCAGCACCTCGATGCTCTTGGCAATTTCGCTGAGGCCGTCGTAGTAGCCACGATGAGCCTTGCGATAGGTGTGGATGTACCGCCTCTTCCACTGCTCGAAACCATCGAGACGTGCGGCGATCAGACCGGGGTTGTCGAGGAGGTTGTCGAACTTGATGAGCACGATGAGACCATTCCGCTCGAACTCGACTGCTGCCTCCATCGCGCAAGCTCCGCTCAAATAATCGTAAGCCTGACCTATTTCAAACGCCCGATCCCTGAGCCGCTTTGCCTTCTCATACTGGGCGTACGCTTCGGTAAATACTTCCTTGGTGGGGTAGCTCTCCCGCACGGCGGCATCGAACTCCTGGTAACTGCTGCTGGCGGTGAGGCAGGTCAACCGGGCGAAGACCTCAGACACCGGTTTGGGAACGGTGCCCCCCAGTTTGGCGGCAAGGCCGTCGGTTCCTTTCTCGACTTCCGGAAGCTCAACCTTCAGCTTGGCCAGCACGGCAAGTAACTGAGCGTTCCGCTCCAACTCCTCGTCGGGCGTGTTGGCAGGCTTGAGGGTGTCGTCGAGAATCCGAGCGTAGGGCAGCACCTCGTTCCAGCCCTTTTGTGCCGACAGGACGAGGCGGGCCCCGAGCATCGCCTTATCAAGCTTAGCGTTCCACTCGCAAAGCGTCAAAGTGTGCGCCGTCAGCCTGTTGCCCGGCAGCGGTTTGCCGTTGATCAGTTCGAGCTTCGCGTTGGGGTTCACCGCTATCTCGTGCCCGCCGGTTCTGACCAAGGACAACAGGTAGAGCGTCGCCATCGCTTCGGTGAGAGCGTAGGGCGCGCGGCAGAAGCTCGACTTGATCTCCGAGACCGGCACTTCGTCGCGTCCCTCAATGTGCTCATGGATCTTCGCCAGCGCCTGTGAGGCATCAGGCTTGAACTCGGTCGGGTTCGACTTGACCACGAGTTCCAGGCCGACCCCGAAGTTCAGGACGGCATCCTTCTCGGCCTTGGCCGGTTCCTTGCCGAACAGCCCCCCGTAGACCTTGCGTGCATCCGCATCGGTGAATTCCTTCTTCAGTTCCTTGGCGGTGAAGAGCGGCGTGTCGTAGGATTTCTCCAACAAGCGGCCGGCCAGGTCTTCCTCCCTATCCTTGGCCGACTTGAAGACTTCCAGGGCGGGAATGCCGTAGCTCTTTTGTGTGATGATCTTGCCGCGACGGAACTCGTCCTGCTGGCATTTCAGGATGGCTTTCACGGCATCACGCCGCTTGCCTTCCGCGTAATCACGTAGGTTGCTCTGGCTGGGAGCCGAGCAGTTCTTCTTCATCTGCTCGGCTGCGATCATGTCGGCCAGCGCATCGCGGGTGTCTTCGGACAGCGCTGCCGGACGACAAACGGCGATTCGGGCGTCTCTCAGGGCGTCGGTGATTGCGGCATCGTCCTTGTCGGGCAAGGCCGCCAAATAGACCAGGCGGAAGTGCTGGTCGAAGTTCTTGATCTCCTCGCCGAATTCGCCGCGCCAGTTGTTCGCCACGACGACTTCGCCGGTGTACTGAACCTTGTGAATCCGTCTTGTGGAAGCTGCCGAACGGTGCGGGAACTGGTAAGCAGGTAGCTTGCCATCCTGTTTGTCCTGGAAGGAGCGCAGATCGGGCGGCTGGAACGTGTACAGGATGCCGCCATTTACGCCCAGTTCCTCCTGAGCTTCGGGGGTGATGTCCGGCAGTTGCCAGAAAAGGGATTCGATCCACTTGGCGTCCTGGCCCTTCACGTCCTCTTTCGCCTTCTTCTTTAGGGGAGAGAAATGCTTGACCGGGTTGACCTGGGCCGCCGTAGTTTCGTAGGAGTAGACGGCGACTTCCTTGCCGTCCTTTGTCTTCTTCTCCTGGCGGATCGGGAAGCCGCTCTGAACTAGTTTGTTCAGGAGTTGGTCGGCGAGGGCCGTGGCACCAATGGCATCGTCGGAAAGCCAGGCGGCCTCGGCCACGTCCTGGGGGGTGAGCCCGTCTCGCTGGTTGTCCGGCAGGCTGGCAGCCCACAGGAAGAGGGTTTCAAGGATATGACGGGCATGCGTGCTTTCTTCCTCTGCCAGGGACAGATCGGGAAGCTGGTCGAGGGCACCCTGAAGATTCTGGTACCCATCCCTGTAGTACTCGTGGTTCAACCCCTTCTGGAGTTCATCCGTGCGAATCAAGTCGAAAAGAACCAACAGCCGCTTGGACTTGAGTTGCTGCGGGTCTGACAAGACCTGCCAAGCCATACGGATGGCGGAACGTGCAGTGGGCAGGTTGTGCTTCTCGGCACTCTGGGTGAGGCGTCTCAACACGTCGAAGCAACGTGGCTGGAATGGGAAGATCGCCGTGAAGTAGTCCAACGAGATGTTGAATTGCTTGATGAACCGGTATTCCTTGCGGCAGTAGTCGTAATAGTCCTTAATATCCGTGTTAGCGCCCTTGAGAAGATCCCTGCATCTGAAAGACACGATCCTCCCGAAGTCGTCCTTGTCCTTGCCGGAAAGCAGGTACAGCGGGATGAACCGATCTCCTTCGCCGCCTCCGGACAGCTTTTGCGGCATATCCCCCTGACTGGCGACTACCGTTAGAATATTGTGGTGCTGAGTTGGTAGGACGTAGGCCAGCGTCTCTAGAATCTCCTCATCTTCGGCATACGCCGCTGTGCCAGGAATGTGACGGTCCTGCCATGATCTGAACTCGTCGATCACGAAGACGATGCCGTCATAGCCGCCCAACTTGGTGATCTGTTCGTAGATCAGCGAGAAACGCTCCTTAAACTTTCCCCGCAGTCGGCCTTCCGGCAGCCTTGACCTGACCAGTTCCTGCCCAAATTTCTTCACGCCCTGCTTGGATCGGAACTCCTCGGGGCTACACTTGTGTTCCTTCTCGAAGTGGAACCGCACGCCGGCTTTCTCGGGTTCCGTGGCTTCCTTGGCGTACCAGTAGTCGGCAATCTCGGGGGATGTGAGGAGCACCTTATCCTTGACGGTCGGGGCAAATGCCGCGATGCTCTCCCCAATCTGCTCCTCGAAGATCCGCATTAGGCTATCCGTCTCGTTCGACTCGCCCATGCCACGCAGGGAGAATGCGATTGGAAACAGCTTGACCTTGGATAGCGCTCCGGCATATTCCCGCTTGATCTCCACGTCTGTGAGGGATGCCCAACACTCCGGCCAGACCAGCAAGTCCATGAGGGTGCCCAGGAAATGGGTCTTGCCGGCGCCATATTCCGCCTGCACCCAGAACCCCTGTCCCTTGCGGTTGACCACACAGTCAAAGACCCTCTTGAAGTGACTGCGGAGGGACGGGGTGAAATAATACTGGGATACTGTCTGGCACGCCTTGTCCTGCTGGGTCAACTGAGGCAGGGAAGGCGTCGTCTCCGGTTCCGGTTTGACGGTGATGATTCTGGAAAGCTCAAGCAAAGACGCGCTCATAGTCATCCTTTCCCCACAAACACGTGCTTCACAACGTCGGGCTCCCTGAAGTAGTTCAACAGCCGGTTCCCATCGCAGGCAATCTCATCCGGCCACTCGGTCTGCTCCGGCACACCGTCGAGGAGGAGCACCACCATGGCGAAGTCGCCGCAGAACCATTTATAGAACTCGCTTGTCCCGACATTGTATCGGGCAAGCAAGCCTATAGACTTGACGATCAGCGCTGTCCTGTTGTCCGGCCCAATCGGGATGGCCTTCAGCTTCGCCCGCAGCTCACGGGTCAGTCGTGATCGTGTCGCCTCATCGTCCATAGGCAGATTCGTCTCATCGAACAGATCGAGCAGGTCCAGGTCCGCGATCTTGACGTGTTTGAGGGCGTCCAGCAGGCCGGCTTCCGTACCTACCCACAGGACAACGTCCTTGTCCCACGTCCGTTGCCGAACCAGTTTCGTCAATTCAGACGGTCGTTTCACAGATGCACCTTGCGGGTCAGAAATTCATCGGCGGACATGCTGGTTGTCACCTGCTCAAGCTGGTCCGCTACGACGTACTTGCCCAAAATGCCGACGGCGTTCGCTTCGCGAAGGACGGCACGCACGGCATCCTCCGACTTGTACCCAAGGAACTTCCAGAATGGATCGGCCAGGAGGCGGCGGAGTTCCACGGTACGGGTTCCTTGCTGGGAGAACAGGTGATGCAGCAGAATGAGCAGCGATGTTTTGGCCGGCATGACGGTTGTCAGGCGGTCAGGCTTGCCGCGTGCCCTATGGAGAAACCCGAGCTTCATCAGGTTCGATTTGAGCCGTTTCCTCGTCTTCTCGGGAGGGGGTTCACCCAGGAATGAATTCAGGAACTGGTCGAAGTATTGGGTGGATATCTGCATCCCGTTTTCGAGGGGGAACAGGGCTTCCGCGACGCACGCCCCCATCACGGGCTCTGCGGCTAGGTAGAGATATCGCAGAATGTCGGTTTCGATGCTCTCGTCGCCGTATGCCACCCAAACTCGTCTTGCCAACCCGTTCAATCCGTCAGGGAAAAACCACCGCAGGATTGACCGGGCATAGCGTACCCGAGTCTCCATGCTGTTCTGGCCTAGCTGTTTGGTCAGGGCTTCTTGTAACTCCAGGAGAGTGTTCACGCTCACCGATGCTTTAGCGGCAAGGAGGCCTTCGTTGAATAGAGTGTCCTGAATGTTCTTGCGGCTAATAGCACTGCTGGGTTTTTCGGAGTTGGTGGGGCCGCTAGGCTTTCTATCGGCAGCGAGAAGGTTATCCTCCCATAGTTGAGCCTGAATAGGCTCGTCTGTTGCCCCTAGTTTTGCCTGCTTGTGAACATCGGTACAGGAAGTTTCGTTTTTGCGCATTGCGGCGATCACTTTCGGAGGGGCCAGGAGTCGATAAACCCCCACCTTAGTAAAGAATATTCCAGGCTACAGATCGATGTCAAGCACAAGCAGAAATTCCGAAACTGACAATAGAATTTATATGGATTATGTTAGGTAAGGCGATGGGCAACTGGAGACTTAGAATCATAGCTGTCTTGCTTAAAATGACTGCTATTCTTGGATAAGACTGACCCCAAAATTCGAACCACCCCGAGTGCTAAAAATTAAGTGCTATAATAGACATCATCAGCCGGGTGAAAGCCCTTGAAGGAGGCACTGATGATGTCAGAGAAGCACGGCAAACGGTACACGCCGCGGTTCAAATTCCAGGTGGTCATGGAAATCTTAAGCGGGACCAAGGCCATCGGCAAGATCGCTCGGTCTTATGGCGTTCATCCGATCATAATCACGCATTGGAAAAAAGAGTTCATCGAGAAAGGGCCGGAGATCTTCGCTCGGGAGACGACGATTCATGAGTATGAGAAAAGGATCGAAGAGCTGGAACGGCTGATCGGGCATAAAGAAGTGGAGATTGCGCTCTTAAAAAATTTTTTGGCCGGGAGCTCGGCCATGTTGGCGTCGGTCGTGGTGGCGGTAGTTTAACATGGACGGGGCCGAGATCGCCGTTCCTGGGTCAAATGGTGAAGACGTTTTTCCCTCAATCATCGGAAAATGGCTTTTGGATATAGAAATGGATAAAATGGCAATTACGACGGGCCGTCACCACACTCTTTTCAGGCCTTTTCGTTGTCCAGATAATGGGGTCCACGCCACCCTTATAACGATGAAATTTCACCCCTAAAATACTCGTTATAGGTTATTGTGTGACAACTCAAAAAAACTTATTAGAAGATGTGGGGAGATTATCATGGAAGCGACATTATTTAAGCAAGTCGGATATTCGCTAAAAAAACTTATTGAAGATATTGATATGGGAGAAATCGGACTACCCGATATCCAAAGGCCATTCATCTGGAATGCTGCAAAAGTCAGGGACCTTTTTGATTCTATGTATAAAGGCTTTCCAGTAGGCTATCTCCTGTTCTGGATTAATGGTTTGGATGGCGGGCACAGACAGATAGGTGTCGAGACTAAACAAAAAGTCCCCAGATTGCTGATAGTCGATGGCCAGCAAAGACTCACATCCTTGTATTCAGTGCTAAAACATAAGCCTGTGGTCGCAGAAGACTATAAGCTACATTACATACAAATCGCTTTTAGGCCAAAAGATACGAAATTTGAGGTGACTGATGCAGCGATTCGACGCGACCCTGAATTTATAAGTGACATATCTCAACTATGGTCCCCTGAAATCGGCCGTTTCAAATTTGTCAAGGAATTCATATTAAAGCTTCGAGGATATCGAGAAATCAGTGACCTTGAAGAGAATAGATTGAATGAAGTGATTGACCGCCTTTATGATCTGCACCATTACCCATTTACTGCACTGGAGCTTTCACAAAACATAGATGAAGAAAAAGTTGCGGAAATATTTGTCCGTATTAACAGCAAGGGAGTAATCTTAAATCAAGCAGATTTTATACTGACTTTGATGTCAGTATTTTGGGATGAGGGAAGAGCGCAGCTTGAAACCTTTTGTCGGGAATCACGACAGCCCTCTGTAAGTCATGCATCCCCGTTCAATTATTTTATTCAGCCTCAGCCAGATCAATTGCTTAGAGTGAGTGTTGGGCTTGGATTTCGTCGCGCAAAACTCCAACATGTTTACTCAATTTTGAGGGGTAAAGATCTGGATACTGAACAATTCTCCGAAGAGAGAAGGATAGAGCAATTCGAAATCCTTAAGAACGCTCAGGCCAGGGTTATCGATGTCCAAAATTGGCATGAGTTTCTAAAGGCACTTATGCGAGCCGGCTATAAGAGTGCTTCGATGATTAGTTCACAGACGTCACTGCTATACAGCTACGTGATGTTTCTAATCGGAAAATATGACTATCGAGTGGAACCTTATGAATTGCGGAACGTCATTGCCCGATGGTTTTTTATGACTTCGCTTACCGGCCGCTATAGTGCCTCGCCAGAAACAGCAATGGAGGCCGACCTCGCTGCTCTACGTCTTGTCAAAGACGGTAATGAATTTATAAGAAATCTTGATAGTATTGCTTCAGAAAGACTCACAGAAGACTATTGGAACATAAGGCTACCCAGCGAGCTAGCAACCTCCGCAGGTAGAAGTCCTTCTCTTAGTGCCTATTACGCTTCGCTCAACTTGCTAGAAGCACAGGTCCTGTTTTCAAAGATGAAAGTGTCAGAACTTCTAAATCCCACGATAAGAGCAAAGAAATCGGGGACAGAGAGACATCACCTCTTCCCGAAGGGGTACCTGAACAAGATTGGGATTACTGGGCTAATCGATATAAACCAAATTGCGAACTTTGCCCTCGTCGAGTGGTCGGATAATATTGATATTTCAGATCGCTCTCCCGCTGAGTATTTTCCGCAATATCTTGAGAGGGAGAATTCTGATGCTTGGGAAAAGATGAGATATTGGCACGCCCTCCCAGCCAGCTGGCATTTATTAGATTATAGAAAATTCTTAGAAAAACGCCGGCAGGCAATTGCAAAAGTCATCCGAGATGGATTTCAAAAGCTCTGTCAAACCTCCGAATAATTACCCAATAATGAAGAGAAGGGGATAATGAAAGAAGTCAGTGTCAAAAAGTACAGCATCAAAGAGCTGTGGTCATTTTGTGAACAGGGAATTTTTGCGATACCCGAAATTCAGCGCGAATTTGTATGGGATTCAAAGCGATCCAGCAGTTTCTTGGATAGCATCTATCGAAGATTTCCGATAGGGAGTTTAATAATCTGGGAAACCAATTCTGATAAACGACATTTGCTCAGGCATGCACAAGAGATATTGCCCCCGTACAGAATCCAAAATAGAAAGATCTGGTTTCTAATTGACGGGCAGCAGCGGCTTTCTGTTCTATATCGCGCTAAACTCGGACAAATTGTTAGAAACTCTAACGGTCGCGAGCTAGATTTCAGCAAATTATGCCTTTCTTTTGATCCTCGAATTGAAAAAAGGTTTATATTTACGCGTCGCCCATTACAAAAGATTCATATTCCATTAGCTGATATCCTCTCGGACACATGGCGAACAAAATTGAGATTTCTCCCTGAGAGTAAGTTCTCTCAAGCAGCGAAATGTAGAATGCTTATAAAAAAATATGAAGTTCCTGCTATAATCGTTCATACGAATAGTCTGGATGATGTTAGAGAGACTTTTTTACGGATAAATTCTAGTGGGTTGAGGATAAGTGAAGCTGATAGGGCTTTTACTAGAGCATCACGACTTAATCTTCGTCGGCTTATGACAGAGCTCCGGCAGGGACTCCCTCATGACTTCAACCTTATTGAGCCACAAATCCTACAATCTTCAATGGCGCTAATCTATGGGAAGAGAGAACTTGGATCTGCCGCGGTTGAGTCAGCAATATCCGATATAGAAAGAGATGAGATAGAAAATGGGAAGGTTTCAAAAGCCTTTACCAGAAAGTGGAGAGAAATCTGTAAATCCATTCAAAAGGCTGTCGATTATCTACACAATGAACTTGGAGTCTTCAATTATAGCTTCTTAGCTTCTGATAATATGCTTTCTTTGCTCTCTTATTTTTTTTACGCCAATAATGGGGCCCAGCCAAATTCAAAGCAAAGACGGGAAATTCGTAAATGGTTTTGGGCAACGGCTGTTGGCAGGCGTTATGTTGGCCGGGGTTATTATCAAAATATCAAGAAGGATCTTGATTTTTTTAAGAGGCTTGGTAAACACCGATACGGCAGATTTGCGTTTAGTGATCTTGTCCCCCAAGATGACTTAAGAAGAACTGAATACTTAAGATCTGGAGGATTGACGACCGCCTTTTTCTTGATGCTCGCCCACAGGCGGCCGCGTTATCTGGAGACAGGCAACTATATCCCTCTCGATGAGACAGCTTCCTTGGGTAATAGAAAAGATAAGCACCATATTTTTCCTCGATCACTCTTAACGCGCAATAAATTTACGCTAAAAGAGGCAAATAACCTCTGTAATATGTGTTATCTCGTTGCAGAAGAAAATGAATCTATAGGCAGTAACAAGCCTTTCGTTTATCTTTCAAGATTCAGGAAGAAAAAACAATTTTCTAGTGTCATGAGAAGTCACCTAATTCCGCATAGAGGTGATAGCGGTCTTTGGACAAAAAACGTCAAGAGGGCTTATAAGGTCTTTTTAAATCAGCGGCTCCTATTAATACGCAGAGAACTGGAAAAGGAGGCCGGGATTCGACTTTTCCGAAAAGATTAGGTTTGGGACGAGTCTACTAGAAAAGATAATCAACGATTTGGTAAAATGACCGCTTCTTATGAATACGCGACTTTTTTTCTTGGCCAATTTTCTTCGAGAATACCCGCTTGCGAAGAAATATCTCATCGTCCCATCCTATCAGCTAGGGCACCAAATAGGAAACGTTCTCGCGCAGCAAACTGAGAATTGGGCAAACTTGCATTTTGTGACGCTTCCGTCGTTGGCCCAAGAAGTGGCGGGAGCCGAGCTCTCAGGGCAGGGGATCAAGCTAATTTCCTGGACCGCATCTCTTTTCCTCGTTGATAGGATATTTAGAGAACTGAAGGAAGGGGGAAAACTTGGCTATTTTGGAAAGGTTGAAGCGACATCGGGAATTGTCCGGATTATCCGGAATTCACTTTTTTCTCTGAGAATGGCCGCGTTGAAAAGCGCGGATATCTCACCCAGCCATTTTATATCTCAACAGAAAGGGGAGGAGATTATCCTTTTTCTAAAGAGATATGAAGATGAAATCCGGAAGGAGAAGAAAATCGATATGCCCGGGCTGTATGAAATTGCGCTAAGCAGAATCGACCTGTGGCGGAAACAACGGGAAACCTCGCACGATCAGGAATTCTATATATCGTTTCAAGACGAGGCGCTGGATTATCTGGACCGCCGATTCCTTGAGGAACTCGCCGGAGAGAATCTTGTCTTGATTCCTCAGGAACCGGTTTATGGTCTCGTCCGTCCGCGCAGGTATTGGAAAATATCGGGTTCTCCATCTCGTTCTTTCGCCCCGACGAGCATACCGCCTACCGCGAATATCGACCGCCTACCCTGGCTTTTCGAGCCTAAAGAAGCTCCGGTGCCTTTTGTTGATAAATCACTTCAGATTTTCACGGCCATCGGGCCGACCAACGAATGCCGGAAAATATTACAAATGATCATTGCCGAAAAGATCCCGCTCGATGAAGTCGAGATCATCCATCCGTCCGGCGCAGTCTATCCTTCAATCATGTATGCCCTCGCTGCGAAAAACGGCCTTAAGGTGACCTATGCGGAGGGAATCCCGCTGGCATTCACGTCTCCCGGAAAAGTCTTCTCCGGGCTCATCGATTGGATGGAACATGATTTCCTGGTTTCCGACATCTGCGCGCTCATCGAAGCGGGCGCCCTCTCGCTTCCATCAAGCAATGGAGCGGCCGCGATTTCTCCGCTTAAGGCGGGCCGCTACCTGAAAAGCGCCATGATCGGCTGGGGAAGGGAAAGATATATATCCCGTCTCGAAATCCTCGCCGAGAGCGCCAAGGAAAGCGGCAGGGCCGCCGAGGAAGAGGAAGGCTCGCCCGAGAAGGCGAAGAAATATCGAGATCATATCGAGGAGATCGAGCGCTTAAAAAGATACGTCGCAGAAATC
>Ga0315294_10001453_pt1 | contig 25775 bp, 17 predicted proteins | sample YL17G13_40_MG_FD_203626 | JGI IMG/M metagenome (GOLD analysis project Ga0315294, IMG submission 203626) | Sediment microbial communities from Yellowstone Lake, YNP, Wyoming, USA - YL17G13_40 | ecosystem: Environmental > Aquatic > Freshwater > Lake > Sediment | place: USA: Wyoming | collected... | reverse complement strand
CCCCAGCACGATGCACGGCGACAGCGGGTTCTCCAGCACGAGGTGGCGAAGGATATCCATGGCAGCCTCCGCGAAATGACGGCGCCGATGATACGGCGCGCCCGCCGGCCCGTCACGCGAAAAGCGGTCCGCCCCTCTCCGCCGAGTGCGCCGCGTGCCCGACTTGGCGACGCCGACCGCCTCGGCCACGGCTGATTCTAACCGCAAAGAACGCAAAGAACGCAAAGGAAAGGCTGGTTCAACAACAGCGCTAATGAAGAAGCCTGGTCTTGCCGTGCGCCGTTTTTCCTCTGGTCTCTCTTTGCGCTCTTTGCGTTCTTTGCGGTGAGAGACACCTTTCCGGCGGCCGACCATCCCTACCGTTCGCGCAAAGCCACCTGCGCGAGGGGCGTGGGCGCGGGCAGGCTTGGGCATGCCGCCCCCGGAACTGACGCCGTACGCGACGCCGGGTTTTGCCGTTGCAAGCGTGCCGGGCGCGACTATAATTCCCCTGCAATGGGGCCTGCTTGTGGGGAAATCCGCAGATTTCAGCCGCCGCTTGACCTGGGCTTGTCTTTTCTGGCCAGGGGCCGGCGCCTGGGCCTGCCTGCCGGAACCCCTGCGGGCGGGCATCGTGGCAATGGTTAAACCCGTAAAAAAAGCCGTCATAAGTGTGCAACCCCAATGAACAGGTACGAATGGTCGCGGCGGGGAGATTGGCCAACCGTCTGCCATCGCGCAGGCGGCAGGCGGCGGTACAACGCCATGCGCCGAATGCAGGCCGAAGCGCGGCGAGCGGCTATGGCTAATGCCCTGGGGCAGAACGGCTTGTTCTTCGCCCTCATGCACCGTGGCATGACCGTTGCCCTGGCCGCAGCCTTCGGCGTTCACCGCACGACCGCTTGGCGCGACCTGAAACGGATCGTGGGTTCAGGGATGGAGTACAACTTCCACGGCCCGGATGGTGAACTGCTGTTCACGGTCCGTTGTGCCTACCGAGGGGGGCCGGTTTTGAGCGTCACTGACGCCGCCGGTTATGAGATTCGCGGGGCCAACCGCCGGTACGCCCTGTGGCAAATGCGGCGATTCCGGCGCTGAAGGCAGGTGACTGATGGGCAGACCGGGGCGAGAGACACCCGACAAAGCCGACGCCTATAAGCGAGCGCTGGCCGTCTTGAGGCGCGGCGGGTCGCTGGCCGAGGCTGCCAAGGCCGCCGGCGTGGGACGCGATACCCTGTGGGAGTGGCGAAAGAAGGATGCAGATTTTGCGGCACAGGCCGAGGAAGCGATGGGGGCAGGGATTGACCGGCTTGAGGACACGCTTACGCTCTGCGCCCAAAAAGCCTTGACCAACCCTGCCTATCAGAAGGCCCTGATCTTCCTTCTCACGAACCGCCGGCCGGACAAGTGGAAGCACTTCCGCCACGTCACCCAGCCCAGCGAGTTCAAGTTCAGTTTCGTTGACCTGCCTGCGACCACAGGCAGCATCGGCATCGAGGCCCGCAAAAGACTCCTTCAGAATCGGCTCGCGGAGTTGGACCGCAAGGGCGACAAGCCTGACTGTTCGCCAAAGAAGCGGTGAACTAACGGCGGCGACGGAGCGCCAATAGGCCGCCCAGGGCCAGCAGCGCAAGCGTGGTGGGTTCGGGCATGAGTAGGATAGTCGCCCCGGAATCGTTTCCCGTGATGTTCACCGCCCAAGTCGTGCCGCCGAGCCACCTGCCACTCAAAATGCCTGTGCCCAGCACTCGCTCGCCGTCAAGCGAAAGTCCTGTGCCAAGAAAGAAATCTTTGCCGTAAAAAGTGACTGCGCTGTTTTCAAAGGCATCGAGCCGGTCAACGGTCCCGCCGGAGAGGTGCACCATGCTCGTGTCAAAGGTGCCAAGCCAGGACACCCGGGACATGCCGGAGATGTCCACAGCACTGGTATTTTGGACAGAGAGGGTGTTCACGATCCCGCCGGTGAAGTGAACCGTGCTGGAGTTTAGAGTTGTGAGGGCGCCCACTCTCACGCACTGGCTGGAGAGGTGCACAGCGCTGGTGTCGCGGGCGAGGAGGGTGTCCACGATCCCGCCGGTGAGGTGAACCGTGCTGGTGCCGAAGGCGTCGAGCCGGTCAACGTCCCCGCCTACGGCTATGTCCACCGCGCTGGCAGCGAAGGCGTTGAGCGTGGGCACGCAGCCGCCAGAAAGGTGCACAGCGCTGGTTTCGTAGGCGAGGATGTAACCAACGTATCCGCCGGAAACGTCCACCTTGCTGCTGTTGTAAGTGCGGAGGTAGTCGGTCACAGTCCCGCCGGGGACCACGGAGGCCCGGCTTCGGTCGTAAAGCGTCCCTTGGATATGCACCGAGTTAACCGTCAGTTGCTCGTCATTCCGAAGGATGAAGTCGCCCCGACCCTCTCCGGCCAGCGGGCCGACCAGCGCGAGCGCCGCCCCAAGCAACGCCCCGAACATCAGATGATTTTTCATTGCCCTTCCCCTTTCCATGCCATGCGGTTTACCAAAGAAAAAGGGCGGTCTCCGGTCTCCCCCGGAAATCGCCCAAGCGTTACAAATTCGGATTGTCTTTGCTGAGGACGGGCTGTGCCGCAAACCCCCACAAGCGACCTGGCCCGGCTACCCTCCGCAACGGTAACTATACATCAAGAAACCCCCCGATGCAAATTCTTCTCCGCCGGGCATGCGTTGACGGCCTGGCCGGGCTTATGCTCATGGTCAGTCAAAGTCTGCCGAAACCGCCGACCTATGGAACCGGCAGCAGCCCCGCCTGACCGTTAAGAAAACGGAGAAATAACGGCGGCGCATCACTCGTCAGGCGGCGGGTGGAGATACCGCTCCAGTCTGTCAGGCAGTTCAACATCCGCGGCGGCGCTACAGACCCGCCGGAAGAACTCATTTTCCAAAGCATCCAACACCGGGTCTCCATAGGGAATCTCGTCGTCGTCCTCGGCTTCGCTCAGCCAGTCGTAGTACTCATCGGTCCACAACCACAGAAGCCCTTGCTCCTCTCGCGGCAGTGCCTCAGCGACGCCGCGGCAGATGGCGCGGATGGTCTCCTCATATGCATCGCAGTAGATGCTCTCAATGCCCTGCACCTGGACAACCCACTCCTCCCACACGTCCCGCATCGGCGAGTCGTCGCCGCTCAGCATGCAACTGCTGGGCAGCCGCTTGATGTCCTCGATCACCCGACCAACGTACCGGGCGAACTTCGCCTCGATCAGGCGCGTCAATTCCGGCCGCTCCATTCGTCATTCCTTCCTTTGGCCAAACAGCGGCGTCGGATATGGGGCGGAGATTACCGGGCAATGACGAACTTGGCCGATCAACGTTGGGTCTGCCCAAGAAGGTGCTTTAGTTCTCTTCCCAACTGCTGCGGCTCGCGGCAGACGTGGAAGTCCCAGCGCCCCAACTGACCCCAGTTGTTGACCGCCGAGACCCAGCGCCGCGCGGCTGTGTGCTTGGCGCGGACCTCATCGTCCTCATAGCCCTTGATTTCCAGCACCACCGTCACGCTGCTCGCCAGGCGCACCAGGAAGTCCGGCTCATAGCCGTGGTCCACGCCCTGGTACTCGTAAGGAATCACCAGGCCCAGGTGGTCGTTGCGGGCGTAGAACGCCACCGTGCCCGTCATGCACGCTTCTTCCAGCCGGAACGTCGTCGTGGCCTCCCACGTCTCGGCGTCCAGCACCACCTGGTTGATGTGGCTGCGCATCGTCTCGCGGCACGGCCGCGTGGTCTTGAAATCGACCTCGGCCGTCGTGCCGATGGGCTTGTACTTGTTCAGCACCGGCAAGAGCGGCGGCTCACCCTCGGCGTCGTTCGGCTCGATGGCGTCGCTCAGCCGCTCGACCGTTCGTTCCACGTACTTCTTGAGGCCCAGTTCGCAACGGTTCTCGGCGCCAAAGTCCACGTGCCCCTCTACGTACTCATCCACGTAACGGTACACCTGCGGGAACAGTTGATGCCGCGCCATCAGTCGCATGACGCGCCGCTTGGCGTCGCTGCCGCCGTTGGCCCCCACCGTCAGCCGGTCCACCACTATCTGGGCGATCATGAACTTGATGGTCTGCACATGCGTCTGGCTGTAATACTCGTGCCGGTCCTGCTTGACGAACGCAAACGGCCCGCCCTTCGCCGGCGCCCCCACGCGGTAGCCGGCCGTCGGCAGAAGGAACGTCGCCGTCGGCTCGCGGTACGGCTCGATGGTCAGCGGCTCGATGCCGTTCACCTCGCACTTGATGAGATTCCGCCGCAGGGCGAAGGCGTAGCCTTCGACCACCGGGAACCGCATCTCCATCGCCTTGCGCTCTTCCAGCGCCCGCACGTGGTTCTTTGGCTTGTCCTCCGGCGCGCCCTTCTTCGTGGGCCGCCCCTTGAACGGAATCACGGTGAACGGGATGCCGTACACGTCCACGTACTCCTCGGTCAGCATCCCCGTCTGCGGGTCAGGGGTGTAATCCATCCGCCGCAGGCCCCGCCCCACAACCTGCTCGCACAACAGTTGGCTGCCGAACGCCCGCACGCCCAGGACGTGGGTCACGTTCTTGGCGTCCCACCCCTCGGTCAGCATCCCCACCGAGACCACGCACCGCACCTTCTCGCCCGGCAAGCCTGGCTTGCCCACCGTGGCCACCACGCGCCTGAGTTCCTCAGCAAACGCCTGCCTGGTCTTCGCCACGTCTCCCATCTCTGCTTCCGCCAGGAGTTTCGTGTCGATGCGGATGGTCCGCTTCTCGGCCGGCGTGTTGGAGAAGTGTTCCGGGAATACCGATCCCTGGCCGTAGATGACCTTCCGCTTCGGCTTTTTCCTGCCGCGCCCCTGCGCCGCCCCGCCGGCCCCCTCGCCGTTCTCCTCTTCTTCGGCCGCCTCTTCCACGTCGGCCTCCGTGACAATCTCCTCTTCGCGCTCACCGCTGATCTCGCGGTAGAACACCTCGGCAATGTCGGTGTTGTCGCAGACGATAATGAGCACCGGCGGCACGTTCTCCTTGCCGGGCGCCGCTTCCTGGATGTACCTGAACCGCTCGACCCACTGGCCGGCGATCTGCTTCAGCGCCCCCTCGGCCTCGCGGAACACCACATGGGGCTTCGGCTTGCGGGCCTTGCCCGGCAGCCGCTCGGCGGGCTGCACCACCTCGTCAATCGCCCGCCACAGGCGGAAATACTTCGGGTCCGGCCGTCCTGTCACATCCGACACCGGCAGCCGCGGAATCTTGACGATGCCGCTCTCGATGGCGTCCACCAGGCCGAAATCGCTCACGATCCACGGGAACGGCCGCCCCTCCGGGTATCCGCTGCCGTGGATGTAGAACGGCGTGGCGGAGGTGTCCACGCACATCAGGATGCCCGGCTTGCCATCGCCGCCGGCGTTCGCGTTGTTGATGCGGTCGAGGCCGTCGATCCAGACCGTCGCCTCCTCGCGTTCGGCCTTGGCGGCAGCCGCCTCTTCGCCCGCCAGGTGCTCTTCCAGCGGGGCGGGGCGCCAGCAGTGGTGGCCCTCGTCATTCAGGACCATGATCGGCATGCGGTCGTAGAGGTCGTCCAGGACGCGCTGGGCGAACGCATCGCCCGTCTCCTGGCCCTTGTTGACCACAGTGTAACTCGTGCCCCCCTCGGAATGCTCCGACTCCGGCGCGAAGGCGTGCCAGTTCGTCACCAGCACCTTGCCGCCGGCCAGGAGCGGCCGGTATTTGACCGGCACCAGGTCGAACGCCTCGTAGTAGTTCTCCGCCACGTCCGGCCGCAGGACTTGGAGGCGTTCCTTGACCGTGAGGTTCGGGCACACGACGAGGACGGCGTTGGGATACTCGCGGCTCATCGGGTTCTGGCCGCGATTACAGAACGCCCACGAGATGAGCATGGCCATGACGACCGTCTTGCCGGACCCTGTGGCCATCTTGCAGGCCATCCGCACCAGGGCATGGCGATGGACGCCGCCTTGGGGCGCATCCACCAACGTTGGATAAAAATCCTCGCGCGCCGTGGGGAATGCCGGCTTCTCGCCCCGCAGCAGCCTCGCCAGGTCTTCATCCGACAGTGCGAAGTTCTGAAAGCCCGTCCGGCGCGACCGGCCGGGGATGCGGAGTTCCGCCAGGTAGATGGCCGTTTCGACCGCCTCGCGCTGGCAGAAAAAGAGCCGCCGCGCGAGGTCCGGCCGCGACCAGTGCTTGAGGAGTTCCCGCGTGACGCTCGTGGCCCCGCGATAGTCCGCCTTCCGCCAGCGGGCCACATCCTCGCGCAGTGCGTTCACCAGCGGCAGATCATCCCGCTCCTCCTCCGCAAGCAGGCTCAACTGCGCCCCGCCCGTGCGCTCTGTCTTGTACCAGTACCCCGCCTCGCGCCGCTTGCCGCCGTGGCTCGCCTCGCCGGTTACGGTGTCATACTTCCAGTAGTCGGTCGGCTCCTCGTAGGGGTTACAGAGGATGGGCTTCTCGACAGGTTGAATCGGAATGGCTTCGTCGGGCATTGTCCCCGCCATGCATGTGCTGTGGCCGCCTTGCCATTCAGCGGCCAAGGAATGTTTTCACTCGCTCCAGCAGTCTATCGCTACGGACTTGCAGAAACTCCTCGAACCTAGCCTCTTGCAGGAGGGCACGATCCGGGATGAGAAAGTTGTCTCTCAGTTCGTCGTCGCTGATCTTAGAGAAGTAGTCGGCCGGCATCTCGTCGTTCTTGCGGATATTGCGGAGCCGCCCCAGATATGCCAGGTTGGCAATATCATCCACAATATCGCCATACCGTGGCCTGAACACTGACTGCGGGAAAATGTGATCAATTTGGGGTTCTTCCTGCCAAGAGAGGGTTTCCTTGGCCACAGCGGGCTGGGCTACATTCAAAGCCAGCCGTGGGTTTTCTTTGAGCATTTCCGCCGTTGTCGAAACGTGATAGTGCCTCTGTGTCTTGGCAATAATCTTGAGCAGGGCATCGAGCGGGAAGGGCTTCCCCTTGTTCTTCCGCAGTTCATCGCGCAAGTACCGAATTCTGGCCTCCGATTTTACGTATCCGCTGAAAAGCGCGAAATACAAGAATGACCTCAATGCTTGTCGGTCTGCGTCCGGCAGAGAACAGTTAGGCTGTTGATAGAGGTAGTAAACGACGGGGAATAGCGTTGCCACCGGCCTCAGTAGCGAACTACTGAGAATGCCGACATCGGGGCTACGGCAGAAGTCCACTGCGTTGCGGAGCGCTCGCGAGAAAGTCTCGTAAGCGGCCTCCATTTTCGGCCAGTAGTTCTGAACGGTTTCAACCGCGTATCTCACGGGTGCATCGGCAACGGCAAGCAATCCGCGAATCACAAAATCCTTGTCGATGCCGAGCGGCGTTCTTGCCTCGACCGTCTGGACGACTTCGTCAAATGCCAGGCGGGCACCCTTCCACTTCGATTTTAGCAGAGAGAACATCAGGTCGGACCGGTTTAGGCGCGTCCCCCCGGTGTTTACTCGAACGAATATCTCCAGAATCTCATCAATCATTCGGGCCGATGCTTCGTCCGGCGCGCTCTCGTCAATTGTCTCAACAGGTACGAGGTCGCTCTGACTCATCACGCTCCGAATCAGGCGCATGTTGCGTCGGGCGCGGCTCGCCTCATCACCTTGCAGGCCTATGGACTCAATAGCCTTCTCTATCATTTGATCTTCATGGCGTGCTGGCCAGCCGATCATCTCGCCAACTGGGAGAAGACGCCTTGGGCGGTTCGTGTCGTCGTCACGCCAGAACTCGAACCGATAGGACAGAGTCAAACCGTCGTCCGGATCATCCGCTTCAGGGTCTGTGCCCGGCCCGCTTGTGACGTTGAAGTACAGGCGGTGCTTGTCATGGGTGCCGTATAGCGCGATGTAAAGAGATTGCAGCCGCTGTTGGCCATCCAGCACCATTCTTAGGGGCGTGCCCTTGGACTTCGTCTTAGGCACGAAGATCATGGCGGGTACGTAGTCAATGACGAACTCACGGTACGGGACCTCAAGAAATCGCGTCTGCCAAAGAAGCAATGAGCCGAACGGGTATCCACGCATGACGGAGTCCAGCAACAGCCGGATCTGGTCGCGGCGCCACACGAAGTCCCTTTGAATGTCAGGCAGAACAAGCTGCTGGTCGTTCCTGATCTGATTCAGGAGGGCGAGAATAGACTCGGTTTTCGTGGCCATGAAGGTCTCCAGGCAGAACCCACCTCACCACAACAAGGTTTCGCGGTCGGCTGCATCACGGCAGCCTATGCACGCTCTCGTCGCTACATATGGCCCTTCGCCCCGTGCTGCTCAGCGAGTTCGGCAACCTGAGTCCAGCCCATCTTGAACCCGTAGGTCTTGTTTACAGGAATCCAGACAAGCGACCCCTTGCTCACACGCAGCGTGCCGAACTTGGCGCCGTTCTTTTTAACGGCGAACTCGATGTCCGCTCTTTCCAGCCTTCTTGGGGGGATGGTGAACGTCACTGTGTGGGCCATGTCGCTTCTCCTTGTATGAGTGTTCCGTGCTACAGCCTGTGTACCCTCATCACCTCGTTCCCCCGCGGGTCAATCACCTTCACCGCCACGCGCTTGAACTTCCCGGCCGGGAAGGGGAGGCTCCGCGTGCCGCTCAGGGCCTCGAAGCGGTCCTCGTCCACCACGCCCTTCAGGGCCTTGGCCAGTTTCTCCCACGCCGAGCGGTCCGGGAAGAACGCCTGCGTGATGCAGAACGTGCGACCGTCGTAGTCCGAGTCCAGGAACCACGCCGCCACTTTGTCGGCGGATGTGGGCGTAACGGTATTCTCCACCGGGTTGTAAATGTCCACGCCGTCCATGTGGACCACGTACTGCTCGTCGCCGTCCGGCCCTTCAAGCCGCGTGCGCGGCTGGCCGAACACGGTGAAGAGTTGGCTGCCCGGCTGCTCCTTGAGGAGCCCATCCATGCCGGGGTTCACGTCCGGCCGGATGTGGGCCATGTGAATCCGCAGTTTCGGGTGCTGGGCCTCCTCGATCACCGCCTGGGCCGGGCCATCGAAACTGAACCCCGCGAACACGATGTCGGTGTACCCCCGGCGGCTGGCCGCACGCACAGCGTCTTCCACCTGGAGGGCCGTCACCGGCCCGTACTGCGGCCCGAAGACCACGGCCACCTGTACCGGGCCATCGGGGTCTTTGTCCTCCTGGCCGCGCGGCGCCCAGCGGCCCTCGGCGTGCAGGCCCGCCGTGTTCTCATTGAACACGGGTTCCAACCGCGAGAAGACCATCTCCTTGTTATTGGGGAACCGCACTCCGTCGGTCCGAATCAGCCGGATCATCTTATCGAGGTACGCCGGGATGTTCTGCGTGTCAGCGAACGGCTCCACGGGCGTCACGGCAAACGTGTCCTCCAGGGCCTCCGGCTCGCCGTCGAACTTGCCCTCGCCAGCGCCCGCCTCGACGACGGCTGTCTCGCCCATCGTCATCTCCGGCGGCTGGACGGCCTCCACCGTAAAGGGGCCGCTCACGCGCACCACGCCGCGCACCACCTCCGGCTGGTCCACCAGTTCTTCCTGCTCGGCGCTTGCGGCAATGCAGGCATTCACATCGTCCATCTTCGCCCGCCACGCCTTGCGGTATTCCGTCACCGCATCCTGAAGGGCCTGCGGCCAATCGGGGCCGGTGTCAAAGGGCACTTCCCAATGCTCCCACCGACCTGACTTCGGCAGAAGCCACCGCCGCCGGTCTGCGTCGGTGACAGCCTTCTTGCCCTCGTGCTTCTCTTTGAGGAGCAACTTGGTCTCCAAGTCCTGCCGCAGCGACTTGGAGACCTTCGCCAAGGCCGCGTTGCACGCCGCAAGACGCTCTTCAAGAATCGGCTCGTGTTTGGCGAAGATCGGATCGAGGGCCGTGTTCTGGGCAATGCTCTCCCGGCTGACCTTTACCAGCGTTGGGCACACAAATCCAGGATGGGGGCTTGCACCGGGTCGGTCGTCACCACTACCGTTTCCGTCTGCGGTTTCGCCCTTGATGCGATAGCGGTCAAACGGCTCTACGAGAAGCCTGTGCCGTGCGATGGCAATGGCCACGCGGCTTGTGTCGATAGTGATCCAGCGCCGGCCCCACTGCTCCGCGACGTAGGCTGTCGTGCCACCGCCGCAAGTAGGGTCCAGCACCAGATCGCCAGGATCAGTGGTCATCTGCATACACCGCTCGATGACACGCGGCGCGGTCTGAACCGCGAAAAGGCTCTCGCCGTGTAGGCCAATATCGTTCCATCGGTTGTCCAGCGTCATCAGCGGAACGTCGTCCAGGTAGAACTTGTAGTGGACGTTCTCTCCGCCCACATACAAGCGGTCGCTCCCGGCAAGGCGCGCCATGCCGGTTGGGAGGCTTACACTCCAATGCTTGTGGCTTGGCGGACGGAACGTCTTGCTCTGGAAGTTGAAGGTGCCTTCGCCGCTCTGGGCTCCTTCGGATGTCATTGAGACATCCGTTCGCACAATACGTGCACCTTCTGGCAGTGGCAGCGTTCCGTCGCGTTCTTCGCGCCTGAGCACCCTGATCTCACCGTTCGGCAACTCAACTTGTCTGAAGTGGTCGCCGCGTTCGCCCGCAAGCGTTTTCGGAAGGTAGAGCCGATGGAACTTCATGCACGTGATGTCTTTCGCATACCACAGGATGAAGTCAGTGAGGGTGGGCAGGTAGTCGGCCGAACGCTGTCCGGGCTTCTTATAGCAGATTACAGAGACGAAGTTGCAGTCACCGAAAACCTCGTCCATCAAGATGCGCAGCCGGTGAAGATTCTCATCTGAAATCTGGACGAACACGCTGCCTGAATCGGCCAATAAGTCCTTGGCCACAATGAGACGGTCCCGGAGATACGATAAGTATGAATGCACACCGAGGCGCCATGTGTCCCGGTAAGCCTTGACCATCTCCGGCTCGCGGGTAAGGTCCTGCTCGCGGTCCTTAATATCGCGGTTACCGACCGATGGCTGAAAGTTGCTCTTGAACTTGATGCCATAGGGCGGGTCGATGTAGATCATCTGGACCTTACCGGCCAGGTTCTCGCGCTTCGCCAAACTCGACATCACCTGGAGCGAGTCGCCCAGGATCATCCGGTTCGTCCAGTCCACATCGTGCCGGTAGAACTGCACGGCCTCGTGGTACGCCTGCTGGGGGTCGCCGAAGAGGGACCGCTGAACGTCTTCCCGCGCCGCGACGTGCAGGATGGCGTGGGCCGAGACCCGCTCGTGGATGTGCAGGGCCACCGGGTCCACCTCGAACGCCTTGGCCTCGCGCTTGCCCGTCCATTCCAGCCACGGCTCGTGCCGCGCGAGGGCCTCGGCCAGCAGCCGCGCCTCGTCTTTCGTGAGCGGACCTTGCGTGGCCTTCGTCAGGAGCGGCGGCAACTTGTCCGGCCCGCCGTGCTGATCGAACCGGAGGACCGGCGGCAGGTGGGGGTTGTATTCGTACTTCGCCTTCGGCACCGGCGGCACGGTCCCCTCGGCCGCAATCTTGGCCGGCGGGTTGTTCTTCCGCTTCGCCTGGCTGTGCCGGTAGTCCTGGACCTCGATTTCCTTGCGGGTCTTCTTCTTCGCCATGTCCCCCTCCCAGGGCTGCGTGGGCGGCACCGACTGAGGACGGGTTACAGCAGAGATTATGCGCTTCGGAGGGTCAATCCGCAAGACGTGGCAAGATGTATTCCGCGCCCCAGCCTGCCTTCTCATCAAGCGGCCATCCTCTGCGGCCACGCTTCTCGGAAGCCAATTGTTTACACGCCCCGCCTGAACCGGCCGAAGAAGTAAGTATGGAACCGCAAGAACGCAAGGAAAGACGGCCTCGAAAGCCGGCACCCGAGCCCGAGAAGGCAGGGCCGCCGGTAGACCAAAGTAGACCGCATAAAAAAGAGGCCAAACCCCCGCCTCGTTTCTCCCCCAAGCGTCAAGCGGCCTTCCTCGCGGCCCTGGAAGCCTGCGGCACCATCCGCGGGGCTGCAAGGGCCGCCCAAGTAGCCCGCCAGTGCCATTACACATGGCTGAAGGAGGACCCCACCTACGAGGAACGCTACCGTGGTGCGGATCAGGTCGCCACGGACAGCCTCATCGAGGAAGCCACGCGCCGGGCCGTGAAGGGCGTCGAGGACGTGGTGTTGTTCGAGGGCAAGCCGGTGAAGGTCGGCGGCAAGACCCTCGTGCGTCGCCGGTACAGCGACAACCTCCTGATGTTCCTGATCAAGGCCAAGCGGCCGGAGTACCGCGACCGCGTTCAACTCGACCTCCGCAATCCCCCTGGACAGGGAGGCGACCCCGATGAGGGTGAGCGCAAACTCAACGAGCCTCCCCCGCCCGACGACTGAGGCCGAGCATCCTGGCTTCGGCCACTGGCACGAGCACGTGCCGCGCGCTTGACAGTGTGGCGATGCAGTCCCGCGCGCCTGAGGCTTCTCGATGGCGGCGCCGCAGGCTACAATAGAGACCGTCTGGCGGGGTCGCGCCCCGCCATTGGGTCCGGTCGGCGGCGGCGGTCTTCCACCTGCCTTCCGCCGCCACCGCCGGACCCGTCAGGAAAGGCAGGTGGAACAATGAGCACGCCAGATAGTCCTCTCGAAACCCTGCGCCGCCTGCACAAACTGTTCGGCGCATGGCAGCACTTACAGCAGGTGTACGCGAACCCATCCCTGGACTGTGCGGCCCGTGAGGCAGCCGCGGTCCAAGCCCTTGACCGACACGCCGAGAACCTCGGGGTCCTGAACAAGTGCCGCCAAGAGTACGGTTGCTTCCCGGATGTGCACGATGTGTTCGAGAACATTGAGGAGTGGGCAACGCTTGGCCCCGCCGACAAGCGGAGATTTTGGGACGAGTTGGCACTTGGCATGAACCGCCCTGACGCGCGTCCGGGCGACCCGTGGGACCGCCATTCTTGGGGCCAGCAGTTGGATTTCTGGATTGCGAAATGCGCAGGGGCGAGCGAGACAGCCGCACCGGCAAGCGATGCAAGACAAGGCGGCGGGGCCGCCGCCCCGCCTCTGACGCCGGACCCGTCAGGAAAGGCAGGTGGGAAGATGGACACGTTAGAAACCGCCAGCGCCATCCGCGACTTCCTTCTGGAACTTGACCCCAAACGCCGCAGTGATGCTTACCGCGAGGCCGCGCGCGAGTACATGCAATGGGCCGCACAGATTCCCCGCAACGAGAAGGCCACGCGGCAAGCCTGGACGCGCATCTACGAGCAACAGCGCCGCGGGCGCGGGCCATTGATAGGCGAGAAGTGTCCCGGGCGCGGTTGGGCCTGGCGCACAGGATCATACCGTTTGAGGGACGGGAGTCATGTTGCGGTCGAGGGTTGGCTGCCGCCTGCCGTGGTCAAGCGGCTCGATACGCCGCTCCGCTGGCCGCGCCACGAACCTTCGTCCCGTCTTTCTTTGGAAGTGCTCTTGGCGGCCTTAGCAGTGTTCCACGATCTCGCCTTGCCGAAGACCCCCCTGTTCATGGATTACCCTGAAGAACGCCCCGACGCGCCGGGGTCGTTCCTCTGGCATCTTCGGCGCGCCTTTGCGGAAGGCGTGGGCATCCAATCCCTGGACGAGCCGGGGATAGACACGGGGGGCCTGCAAATTGCCCAATCATACCTTTCCCACGCGAAAGCCTTGCTGCGCGCCGAGAAGGGCGGAAAGAGGGGCTTGCCGCTGGCAGGCCCGGAGGCCCCGCCCCCGTTGACGCCGGACGCCAACCCCGCAACCGCGCAGCCATCCGGGTTTCTCGGCGCAATGGACTTGGCCAAGAAGTTCAACGTGCCGAAGAAGAAGATGGACCTCCTTCACAAGCGCCTGGAGCGATTCCGCAGGAAGCACGAGAACGATAGCGGATATGTAATTGCAGTGGACACGCCGGGGCCGCGCGAATCCCGATACCTGCACGCCGTGGAGCATGTCTTCCCGGTGATCGAAGACCTGGCGCAGCGCGGCCGAGTTTGAATGTTTCCGCTAGAAGTCCCATTGAACGCTCGTTTACAAAGCACGCAAAGGCGTGCTATACTTCTCAGGTCCGACGCCACGCACGAAGCAAAAGAGACAACCTAATGTTTGATAAACTCTATGAGAAACTTCTGTTCATCGTTCCTATCGCCGGCGCCCTCGCTGGCATCAACCTTTGGCGATATTGCCGACATTGTTTTCCAGACGTTCACTCCCTGGTTTTTGCGTTTGTCGGCGGAGGTCTCTGTGCCGGTCTTGGCGCGGCTGTAGCCGAGTTGGCTTTTGTGATGTTCGCTTGGTGCATTGCCAGGTGTTTTCGCAAGAAGCCCTGATTGTCGTTCCCTTTTCGCCCGTCAGTGATGTCCGGCCAACGTCAATCGAAAAAAGATTTGCACCCGCCAAAACGCCCCTGGCGAAGCGCCAGGCCCGCATTTCCCGACTGACATGCTGTCAGGCGAACGTCAATCGGCCCTATCCCCCCCGCGGGCGGCTGTACCATGGCCCGCCATGAGCAAGCGAGCGAATATCAAGAGGGCGTCTGACCTGTCGCCGGAGACCCTGCGGCGGATGCTATTGGAGACCGAGCGCGCCGCAGGGGCGGACAGCCCGTCTGCCGGGGCGCTCCGCAGGGCGCTGGCCCAGGCCGAGCGCCGGGCGGCGGATCGTCAGGAGAAGGACCGTGGCTGACGCCCGCCCCATTGTGTCCGAGGCCCCGCGCACTCCGCTGGCCCCGGCCACGCCCCCCGCCCCGCCGCCGTTGCTTGTCCCGGCCGCCGAAGCCGCGCGGCTACTCGGCATATCGAGAGCGCTACTTTACTCGATGCACGCCTCCGGCCAGTTGGGGCCGATGAGCGTGGCCTTCGGGCGGCGAAAACTTTGGATCGTCGAGGAACTTCGGGCCTGGACAGAAAACAATCCGCCGTGCCCGCCGCGCGCGGAATGGGCGAAAAGAGACCGGCCATGAACACCCCCGCAAGCCGAATCGTCAAGACGTACAGTTACACGGACGCGGCCGGAAAGTTGATGTTTCAGGTCGTCCGGTACGACCCAAAGGACTTCCGCCACCGGCAGCCGGACGGCAACGGCGGGTGGCTTTGGAACATGGAGGGTGTGCCGCGATTCCTCTACCGCCTGCCTGAACTCGTGGCTGCTGACCCGGCGGCGTGGGTGTTCATCTGCGAAGGGGAGAAGGACGTTGACGCCTTGGCCGCACTCGGCCTTGTGGCGACGTGCAACCCCGGCGGCGCGGGCAACTGGAAGCGCCTGGCCGATGATTCGGTCCTGCATGGCCGCCGTGTCTGCATCCTGGCCGACAAGGACGCCCCCGGCCGCGCTCACGGGCAGGACGTGGCGCAATGGCTTCACGGCAAGGCTGCCGACGTGCGGATCATGGAACTCCCGGACGTGGGCGGCGTGAAGGTCAAAGACGCAAGCGACTGGATCAACGCCCAAGACGCGCAGACCCCGGCGGACCTCGCTGCGGCGCTGCTGGCCTTGTCCGACACCGCAGCGAGTTGGACGCCGCCGGCCACGGCCCCGATGATCACGGCTCCGAAGGCCACGGACAACGTTCAACTGACCGACTTGGGTAACGCCCAGCGCTTCGCCTATCGGGTTGCCGAGCAAGCGCGCTTCTGTGCCGAGTGGGGAAAATGGCTCATCCGCAAGCCCGACCGTTGGAAGGTGGACGACCGCCTTGATATTCTGACCCTCGCCAAACGGACGGCCCTGAGCATCTTCGACGAGGCCAAAGCCGCCGCAGACCCGGACAGGCAAAAGGCGCTGGCGTCTTGGGCCGTCAAAAGTCAGTCACGCTACGCCCTGGCCGCCATGGTGGACCTCGCCCGCCCGGACCTGGCCGTAAACGTCTCGGCCTTGGACGCTGACCCGTTCGCGTTCAACGTACTCAACGGCACAATCGACCTGAAAACCGGCGAACTGCGCCCGCACGACCCGGACGATCTGCTGACCTGCCTTGCTCCCGTGCGGTTCGACCCGGCGGCGAAGTGTCCGCTGTGGGATGCGTTCCTTGACCGGATCATGGACCACAACACCGCCTTGATCGGCTACCTTCAGCGGCGCGCGGGCATGTGCTTGACCGCCGACATTTCCGAGCAAAGCCTGTGGATGGACCACGGGGGAGGGGCGAACGGAAAATCGGTTCACTTGGACACGCTTACCGGCCTGATGGGCGACTACGCGGGCGAAGCGCCGCCTGACCTTCTCTTGATGCGGAACAACCCGGAGCACCCTACGGAGATCGCGGACCTGTGCGGCCGCCGCCTGGTGGTTGCCAGCGAAACGGATGAAGGCCGCCGCCTGCGGGTGCAACTGGTCAAGCGGCTGACCGGGAACTCCCGCCTGAAGGCCCGTTACATGCGCGGCGACTACTTCGAGTTTCCGCGCACCCACAAGTTGATCCTGGCAACGAACAACCGACCGATCATCAAGGAAACGACCCTGGCGATCTGGCGGAGAATCAAACTCGTGCCTTTCGGTGTGACGGTCCCGCCAGAGGAACAGGACCGACACTTGACCGAGAAGTTGGCAAAGGAACGGCCGGGCATCCTGAACTGGGCGATCAAGGGCTGTCTGGCTTGGCAACGCGACGGGATGAACGAGCCTGCTGAGGTACTCACCGCCACCGCCGCCTACCAGTCCGAACAAGACCCCCTCGCGGACTTCTTCGATACCGCCTGCATCTTCGCCTCGCACGTCGAGGCCCCCCGCGCGGACCTGTTCGCCTGCTACGCCGCCTGGGCCGAGCGCGCCAAGGATCATCGACCCCTTGACCGGACGACCTTCTTTGAGCGCATCCGCACCCGGCCGGGAGTTGACGAGGGACGCCGACGGATTGACGGCCGGTTGACGCGGTTTTTCACCGGAATCGGACTAGTCAAAGTGGAGTATGCTCAGCCATGAAGTGTGCCACTGTGCCAGACTGTGCCAAGCGTTTCCGGTTAAGCGCTTACGAAGGCGCATACATAGAAACTAACCGGGAAGCCTTGGCACACCCTGGCACACCTGGCACAAACCGACTGGCGACTGTTGCATGAAACGGCTGAGAATGACCGGGACAGGCAGGAAGCGCAAAGGGCTACAGGCATGAACGTTATGAGAAAAACGGCTTCCGGCTGTCACCCTACGGGAATTGGCCGTGTGGGGGTTGCGCGGCGAAGTCAACGCTTTTTGGACGCTGCGGCCTGTGTGCCGCCGGGTCGTGTTGCCGCCGCCGCGTCGATCCTGGGCCGTCCTGGACAGCCTTGCGGCGGTCCTGTGGGGCCTGACGGCGGGGCCGTGGCTCTTGCGGGTGCTCGGGCGGGCTCCTCGGCGGGCCTTGTGGGTGATCCTGGCGCGTCCGATGGTGGCCCCGCGGTCCCCGGCGGGCGGCTCCAGCATCCGCGCGCGGCTTCCATCGTCCGCGCCGTCGGCGAGTACTTGACGGGCAAGGGGGCAAAGCGCGGCCGGAAGTCAAGCCACGGACAAGCGGCGCGCCGGAAGTGCCTTCCAGGGGTCGTCAAGGCCGATATGCAAGGGATTGACAGACAGGCTGCGCCGGGGGCCGGTGGCCGTCACCTTGCGAACCTGGACGGGCAGCGCCCCGACACTCCGGCCGCCGCAACGGTGGCAGCACAGGGGCGGGCGTATCGGCTGTTGCAAGCGGAAGCGTTGAACCGGGCGGTGGACGGCAGGCAGGCAGGCCGCGCCGCTGGCGGCAGGGCAACACATGGGCGGCTTTGGCGGCGGTCTTGCGGCTACGATTACCTTGGGCGCGACTGTAGCGCCCAAGGTGCGCCCCGCTTGGGCGCGACTGTAGCGCCCAAGCGCTCCGCTTTTGCGGCAGGCAGGGCGGCATCAGGCGGCCGGGCGGCGGACGCGGGCAGGGCAGCGCGGGCCAGGGGGGGGTCGAAACCCCCATCCCCTGCCGCCACAGGCCCGGCCGCTGCGGTTTCTGCTTGTCCAGCAAGCGTAGAATCCGCGCCGACGCCGGAACAGGCCCCCGGAGTCAAGGAACCGGCCCCGCCGCCGTCTGAGGCCAGCACAGAGGTCCCTGGTGCTGCCGCTGAGCGTCCTGGTGCGGCTGCTGCCTGCCGGGTGCGGGCGCTGAGGCGGTCCCCGGCAACGGAAACGCCAGAGGCGGCCCCGGCTGACCCGGACCTGACCCCGGACGGCCCGGACCTGGACGACGCCGACGACGGCGATCAAGGCGAAGCCGCTGACGACCTGGACGACTTCTTGGGCGGCTTAGGCGCGGACGCTGGAGCACCCGGCCCCTCGCCGACGCCGGCGGAATAAATTGGATTTGTCTTGACGCACCCGGAAAAAGGAGTCATACTTCAGGCATGGAATCGTCGATCACAAGTCCGCTTCGACCCCCTAAAACCCCTGGCCGGGGCATGGCTACCCGTGAGGGCGCCTGCGCTTTTCGACGAGCGCCATTAACCCCCGGCCACGGGGTTTTAACGTCTGAAGGGTGAATACCATGAAAACCTTTCGACCGACGTTCACGGACAAGGCGACTGGCAAGAAAAAGCGGTGTGCTCATTGGTACATAACTTTCGTTGACAATCTGCAAATCCGGCGGCGGCTGCCCGCGTTTGTCAACAAACCGGCGACGGAACGCGCGGCCGTGAAACTTCAAGAACTCCTGGCCTGCGGCGGCGTCCTGAGTCAACCGTTGCAGGCATGGCTTGAAAAAGAAATCCCTGTGCCGATGCGGGCGAGGCTTGTCGAGTGGGGAATCATCGACGGCCAGCGCATGTCAAGCCACCTGGGGAAGCCCCTGGCCGCGCACGTTGCGGACTTCCGCGCGGCCCTGGAAGCCAAAGGCAACAAGGCCGAGTATGCCCGGCGGCAAGCCGTAACCCTCAACAGCATCTTCAGCGCGTGCGGGTTCAAGACGTGGACCGACCTTGACGCGAATCGGCTCTATACTCACCTGGCAGGCTTGCGGGGCGCTGAGGGAATCAGTCAACGGACGTTCAACGCGCACCTGAAAGCCGCGCAGCACTTTTGCCGGTGGATGATTCAAGAGCGGCGCGCCACGTCCTCACCCCTGGCACACCTGCGCAGCGTAACGCAGACAGAGATCCGGCGGCAACGGCGGGCGCTCGACCTGGACGAACAGCGGCGGCTCTTGACAGTGACGGCTCAGGGGCCGATTCACCACACCATGACGGGCGCTGAGCGGTCCCTGGTCTATCGCCTGGCGCTTGAGACGGGCCTGCGGGCCGGAGAGATCGGGAAACTGACGCGCGCGGCGTTTAACTTTGACGCCTGCACCGTGACCCTGCCAGCATCGGACACCAAAAACAAGCGGGTGGCCGAGATTGACTTGAAGCCCTCGACGGCGGCGCTGCTGCGGGCGCACCTGGCGGGCAGACCGCCGGACGCGCTGGCCTTCTCCGAGAACGTCTCGGACCGATCCGCCGAAACGCTGCGGCTGGACCTGGCGGCGGCGGGTATCCCCTACCGTGATGATGCGGGCCGCACGGTGGACTTCCATGCCCTGCGGCACACCTTCATAACGAACCTGGCGCGGGCAGGGGTGCATCCCTCGGATGCGCAAGCGCTTGCCCGGCACTCGACGATCACCTTGACGATGAACTACTACACGCACACCGCGCGGCGGGAACTCAAGCGGATCATCAACGAGCAACCGGACCTGAGCGCGGCCCCGGAACGCTTGACTTCCGCTTGTCCTGGGCTTGTCTTTGCATAGACAACGGTGGACTTCCGTGGACAGCAAAACGGCCTTGGCGCGGGTGAAACGGCGTTTCTGGACGAATAACGATATGTCTGAAACGACTATAATTCCCCTGAAATTCCGGGCGGCCCGCCTGCCGGCAGGCAGGCCGCGGCGCCATCCGGCCATGATTCGGGTCTGAGGCACGGAAAGGGTAGTGCATGTTCAAGCAGCGGCTGTTTACGCCTGGCCCCACACCGGTTCCCGAAGAGGTGCTCATGGAACTGGCCCGGCCGATCTTCCACCACCGCACCCCCGAGTATCGCAAGATGCTCGAGCAGTTGACCGCCGACATGAAGTACGTGCTGGGGACGTCGCAGGACGTCTACACCATCACGGGCAGCGGCACGGCCGCGATGGAAGCCTCGGTGGCCTGCGTCGCGGCCCCGGGCGAGAAGATGATTTCCGTGCGCGGCGGCAAGTTTGGCGAACGCTGGAGCGAACTCGGCAACGCCTTCGGCGCCACGGTCGTCAACCTGGACGTCGAGTGGGGCACGCCCGTCACGCCGCAGACAATCGCCGGCGCCCTGAAGGCCAACCCCGACGCCGTCGCGGTGTACATCACGCAGTGCGAGACCTCGACGGCCACGATCGCCGACGTCGAGGCCATCGCCAGGCTCGTCGCCCAGACGCCCGCCCTGCTGGTCGTGGACGGCATCTCGAGCATCGGCGCGGTGCCGTTCAAGATGGACGCCTGGGGCGTCGACATCGCCGTCACGGGCAGCCAGAAGGCGCTGATGCTGCCGCCCGGCCTGGCGTTCATCGCCTGCTCGGCCAAGGCCTGGAAGAAGATCGAGGCCACCCGCGGCCATGCCTACTACGTCAACCTCAAGGCCTACCGCAAGGCCCTCGCGCCGCCGGAGTGGGACAACCCGTACACGCCTAACAACCTTCTGGTGCGCGCGGCATGCAAGTCCCTGGCGATGATCCGGGCCGAAGGTCTGGAGAAGATCTGGGCCGAGACGGCGAAGCGGGCCGAGGCCATCCGGGCCGCCGCCAGGGCCCTCGGCCTGGAGGTGTACTCGAAGGCCCCGTCCGACAGCGTCACGGCCATCGTGGTTCCCGAGGGGATGGACGGCGAGGCCCTCCCGAAGACGATGTCGAAGGAATTCGGCGTCAAGCCCGCCGGCGGGCAGGGTAAACTCAAGGGCAAGATCATCCGCTTCACCACGATGGGCTACACCGACTCCTGGGACATCCTGGCCGCCGTCGGCGCCCTGGAGATGGCCCTGGCCAGGTTGGGCCGCAAGGTTGACTTCGGCGCGGGCGTTGCCGCCGCCATGAAGGTCCTGGCGGGTTGACCGAGTGTAGTGCTGCGTAATTGCTTTATCGAATCGGGTGCCACGGTTGCGCCGTTCAGCAACCGTGCGGTTGTCGCGCCAAGCACGGCTGCAAACAGCGCAGCCGTGGCACCTAGCGCAGTCTTGGATAAGATATCATCTGAGTGAAGCACTACACTCACTACACTAGCCGTCGCCGGCGCGGCGACGCGAGAGCAACAGTAGGTCGCCCCCAAGCATGAGGAGGCACCCATGAGAATCCTGGTGTCCGACAAATTGGCCGAAGAAGGCATCGCCATCCTGCGGGCCGAGCCCGGCGTTGAGGTCGACCTCAAGACGGGCCTGAAGCCCGAGGAACTGAAGTCCATCATCGGCCAGTACGACGGTATCTGCATCCGCAGCGAGACGAAACTGACCGCCGACGTCCTGGCCAACCCGGGCCAGTTGCGGGCCATCGCCCGCGCCGGCGTCGGCGTCGACAACGTCGACCTGCCCACCGCCACGCGTCACGGCATCGTGGTGATGAACGCGCCCGATGGCAACACCGTCTCCACGTGCGAACTGACGATGGCCCTCATGCTGGCCGTCAGCCGCCACGTGGCCCAGGCCTGCGCCTGCCTCAAGGGCGGCAAGTGGGACAGGAAGTCCTACATGGGCAACCTCCTGGCCGGAAAGACCGTCGGCATCATCGGCCTCGGGCGCATCGGCAAGGCCGTCGCCAAGCGGTGCCTGGCGTTCGACATGAAGGTCCTGGGCTACGACCCGTTCCTGGCGGGCGCGGCGGGCGACATCGCCAAGCAGGTCCGCATCGTCGACAACCTCCCGGACCTCCTCCGGGAGGCCGACATCCTGACCGTCCACACGCCGCTGTCGGACGAGACGCGCGGCATCGTCGGCGCCAAGGAACTGGCCCTGATGCCCAAGGGTGCCTTGGTCATCAACACCGCGCGCGGCGGCATCATCGACGAGAAGGCCCTGCTGGAGGCCCTGAACTCCGGCCACATCGCCGCCGCCGGCATCGACGTCTACACCAAGGAACCCCCCGACGACCGTTCGCTCGTCGCCCATCCCAACGTCACCTGTCTGCCGCACCTGGGCGCCTCCGCCCGCGAGGCCCAGTGCAACGTGGCCATCGACGCCTGCCGCAACATCATTGATTACCTCACCGGCCGCGAACTCCGCGGCGCGGTCAACGTGCCGGCCATCGACTTTGCGGCCGTCGGGGCCCTGAGGCCCTATGCCGAACTCGGACACCGCATGGGCGCCATCCTGGCGGCCCTCATGCACGGGCGACTGAAGCGCCTCGTCATCGCCTACGCCGGCGACATCGCCAAGGAGCCGTACCAGCAGGTCACCATCAGCGTGGTCATAGGCCTCTTGCAGCAGGTGGTCAGCACGCCCCTGAACATGGTCAACGCCATGCTCGTGGCCAAGGAGTACGGCGTGGGCCTCTCGGAGCGCACCAGCGCCGAAGCGCGCGGCTACGTGTCGAGCATCCGCGTGACGGCCGAGGGCGACGTGGAAACCCACTCTGTCTATGGCACGGTCTTTGCCGCACACTATCCGCGCATCACCGCTATCGACGATTTCCACATGGAACTGAGGCCCGCCGGAGACCTGGTCATCACCTTCAACGAGGACCGCCCGGGCATCATCGGCGAGGTCGGCACGACCTTCGGCAAGCACGGCATCAACATTGCCAGCCTGACCTTCGGCTACAAGGTCGATACCCGGGAGGCCTGCCTGGCGCTGACGCTCGATGCCGTGCCGCCGGCTGCCGTCCTGGAGGAACTTCGGGGCAAGCCCTTCATGAAGCGCGTGCACCATGTGAGCCTGCCGCCCCTGGTGAGCGAGAATGTGTGACCAGGCCGTGAGCAGCAACGATCAGCCGCGCGGCGGGCTGCCCTGCCTGCCGCGCTTTGTTCCTGCGCCGCGCGCCGTGCCGCGCGCCGTGCCGGCGGGTGGCATGCCCCCCCGCGCGGGTGGCATGCCAACAGCCTGTCCGCCTTCTGGCGGGCCGCTGTCCGCGTGGGCATGCGAAGGCCGCGTGCGTGACCGCACCCGCTGCCCGCGCGCCGCGCCTGGGCATGCCACTCTTGAAGTGCGGGCGGCGCTGACAGCCCTGGGCGTTGCCTGCGCTTTGGTTGCGGCCCTGGCCGCCGGCTGCGAACCGGGCAGCCTCAAGGACCGCCCGGTCATCCTCTTCTGCGCCGACAACCAGGGCGTCCTGGCGGCCTGCGGGTGCCCGTCCAATCCCAGCGGCGGCCTGGCCAAACGTGCCGCCATGATCGAGGCCTACCGCCGCACGCGACCCGATGTCGTCGTCCTCGACGCCGGCGACGTCGTGCCCGACTATCCCCACCCCGTCAAGGTCAAGTACGTGGCCATGGCCCTGGAGCGGAGCGGCTACGACGCCATCGGCCTGGGCGACCAGGAGTTCGCGCTGGGCCTGGACCGCCTGAAGGAACTCCAGCGCGACTACAAACTGCCGCTCGTCTGCGCGAACGTGCGCGACGCCTCGGGCGTCCCCGTCGTGCCGCCGCACGTCATCCGCGAGGTCGGGCGTACGCCCCTGCGCGGCCGCATCGGCATCTTCGCGGTGGTGGCCGACCGGGCCTACGGCTGGCCCCCGGTGGAGTGGCGGAAGGGCCTGGCGGTCGAGCCGCCCGCCGAGGCCGCACGCCGCGAGGTCCGTGACCTGGCCGGCTGCGACCTCATCGTGGCCCTGGCCCACCAGCCGCTGGCCGAGTCGCGCGAACTGGCCGCCGCCGTCCCTGGCATCGACGTCATCGTGTGCGGCCACGAGGAGGAGGCGCTCCCCAGGGGCGAGCGCATCGGCGCCACGCTCCTGGTCTCCACCGGCGAGGCCGGACGCATCCTCGGCGCGCTCTCGCTGGGCGCGCGGCCCGGCTCGCCAGGGCGACGCCGTGGCAAGCCCGGCGGCAAGCCCGACCTCGCCCTGGGAATGACGGAACTCTCGGCCCAGGTTCCCGACGCCAAGTGGGCCATGGACCTCTACTGGCAGTACGTCAAGGAGGCCAAGGACAAGCCGCCGCCCGACTGGAACCTGACGCCCATCCCACCCGCGTACGACACGGCCGAGGCGTGCGGCAAGTGCCACCCGGCCGAATACAAGCAGTGGCTCACCACCCGCCACGCCCGCGCCTACGAATCCATCCGCAAGGTCAAACGCCAGGACGACCCCGAGTGCCTCCTGTGCCACACGGTGGGCCTGGGCCGCGCCGGCGGCTTCGTGTCGATGGCCCAAACGCCGGCCCTCGGCCGCGTGACCTGCCAGGGCTGCCATGCCGTGACCGCCGACCACGCCGACAAGGGCGTCAAGCCCGAGCCGCGCATCAACGTCAACTCGCGCGTGTGCATGTCGTGTCACGGCCCGGTGCAGAGCCCGGACTTCGATTACTTCGTCTACAAGCCCAGGATCCGCCACAAGCCGCCCGAGACGAAGTAGCCGCTCTCGTCGCGGAAAGGGCACGGCCCAGGTTGCGGGGCCGGCCCTTTGCCCCGCTCGCAGCCCCTTTCGGCGGGGGCGCCCTTCGGTTACACTACGGGAACGGCGCGCGGCCGGGGAGGCCCGCGCCGCCGGCCCGCAAGAGACATCAATGTACATGTTTATTATAATTGGCCTCGTGCTGTCGCAGGTCTCGCTGGACCGGTGGGCCGGGGGCCCCGCGCCGGACCCGGCCGTTGCGGCGGCGGGGGCGGGCGCCGTGGCGGCCCTCGTGTTCCTGGCGGGCCTGGGCCTGAGCGCCTACGTTCTCTGGCGGCGCGCGGCCCTGGCGGCCGACGAGCGGGCGTACGCCAAGGTCCGCGTTCTGGGCAAGGTGTACCGCCTCCTTGTCCTGGCGGCGTACGCGGCGATCCTGGACGGCCTGGGATGGGCCTCCCTGGCGGCCCAGGAGGCGGGCGAGTGGGCCCTGCCGGCGACGCTCCTGGCCCTCGTGCCGCTGGTGGTCCTCGTGGCGCTCGCCTGGATCGCCGCCTACTGGGCCGACCGGGCCCTGCGTGCCGCGCTCTTTGAGCAGGCCGGCGTGGTCGTCGTGGCCGGCCAGTGGACCTTGCCGCGGTACCTGGAATTCATGTTCCGGCAGTATTTCCTGGTTCTGGTGGTGCCGCTCGTGGCGCTCGTGGCGCTCGACGATGTTCTGGCGCGTGTCCTGGACCTGTCCGGGGAGGGGCTGCCGGCGATCCTGATCGTCCTGGCGGCCACGCTGGGCGCGCTTTTCCTGGCTGGGCCGTGGGTCCGCATCTGCTGGCGCACCGAGCCTCTGCCGGGCGGCGAGTTGCGCAGTCGCCTGGAGGCCCTGCTCCAGCGGGCCGGCGTCCGCGTCGCCCAGATCCTCATCTGGCGGACGAATTCCACCTTTGCCAACGGCTGCATGATCGGGCTGGCCGGGCCCGTGCGGTACATCATGATTACCGATGCGCTGCTGCTGGCCATGTCGCAGAACCCCCAGGAGGCGGAGGCCGTCTTCGCCCACGAGGTGGGCCACGTCAAGTACCGCCACACGCTGCTTTACGCCGGCCTGGCGATCGGCGGCGCGGGGGCGGCGCTCCTGGCGGGCGAGGCCGCGGACGCCCTGACCGATTCGTTCTGGCTGGCAAACGGCGCGGTGGGCGCCGTCCTGCTGGCCTACTGGTGGATCGGTTTCGGCTTCGTGTCGCGCCGATGCGAACTGGAGGCCGACCTGTACGCCGTCCGCGCCACCGAGTGCCCCATCGCCTGCTCGCCGCCCGATGCGGGCGCCGGCCCGGCCGCGCCGCCCGGGTCCGGCGGCCAGGAGTGGCCCGTCGGCCCCTACGCGGGCGGCCCGTGCCTGCACCGGGTGCTCGTCTTCACGAGCGC